>Ga0315298_1009250_pt1 | contig 12242 bp, 8 predicted proteins | sample WHS_1_MG_FD_203077 | JGI IMG/M metagenome (GOLD analysis project Ga0315298, IMG submission 203077) | Extremophilic microbial mat communities from Washburn Hot Springs, YNP, Wyoming, USA - WHS_1_MG | ecosystem: Environmental > Aquatic > Thermal springs > Hot (42-90C) | place: USA: Wyoming... | reverse complement strand
ATCTCCCCCCACACCAGGGACTCCAGATCATCGTCCGCCCAAGAGGTCTCATTGATAATCTGCCGAAGCGTAGTCAAGGGTTCTGTTCTCCTTTCGGTCGGTTGTGTGCTACTCCCAACCAATTGGCTGAGCAGAACCCCTCCTCTTTCTCGGCTTTACACACTAAACGGTACACTACCGGCACGGAAGGGCCGGTTGACAGGCACCGCGGATTTCAGGTATTCTGCAGCAACGATGGCAGCACTTGCCACGAGACTGGATGGGTGCACTAAGCGGGATGCCAAACGCGTCCATGAAGTCTCGCGCGCGGCCCCGGACTGCAGGTAGAGCAAGGCGACATAGCAGAATCCAAGGAAGCCACAGGACGCGGCGAGACAGCAGCCCCGGCCTGTGGCTTTTCTGTCACCCTGGAAAAGGAGAGAACAGTGACGACACACCCTGAACTGACAGCCTGGATCGAGGAGATGGCCCGTCTGTGCCAACCCGACCGGGTGGTGTGGATCAACGGCTCCGCCGACCAGCGCCAAGAACTCACGATGGAGGCGGTGGCAACTGGTGAGTTGACACTCCTTAACCAGGACAAGTGGCCAGGCGGCATCTATCACCGCACGGCCGAGAACGACGTTGCCCGCACCGAGGAGTTGACCTTCATCTGCACCCGCCTGCGCGACGACGCCGGGCCCAACAACAACTGGATGTCACCCGAGGAGGGCTACCGGCGGGCGGGAGAAATCTTCGCCGCCTCCATGCGCGGCCGCACCATGTACGTGATCCCCTTCTGCATGGGGCCGATCGGTTCGCCCTTCAGCAAGATTGGGGTGCAGCTCACCGATAGCATCTATGTGGTGCTGAACATGTGCATCATGACCCGGGTGGGTGAGGCTGTGCTCGAGCAATTGGGCGCGGGGGGCGAGTTCACCCGCTGCCTGCACAGCAAGGAGCAGTTGGACATGAGCCGCCGGCTCATCCTGCACTTCCCCGAGGACAACGCCATCTGGAGTGTGGGGTCGGGGTATGGGGGCAACGCCTTGCTGGGCAAGAAGTGCCTGTCGCTGCGTATCGCCAGTTATCTGGCACGGCGGGAGGGGTGGCTGGCCGAGCACATGCTGGTAATGGGCGTAGAGGAGCCCAACGGGCGCATCGAATACATTGCCGCCGCCTTTCCCAGCGCCTGCGGCAAGACCAACCTGGCCATGCTGGTGCCTCCGGAAGGGCTGATGGTCAAGGGGTATCGCATCTGGACGGTTGGCGACGACATCGCCTGGATGAGGCGGGACGTGGACGGCCGGTTGTGGGCGGTCAACCCCGAGACCGGGTTCTTCGGGGTGGCCCCGGGCACGAACAGCCGGACCAACCCCAACATGATGGAGACCATCCGCAGGAACACGATCTTTACGAACGTGGTGCTCACCGCGGATGGGGACGTGTGGTGGGAGGACGGGGAAGGGGAGCCGCCTGCCGCAGGCCTGGACTGGCGAGGCCGGCCCTGGACCCCCGGGAGCAAGGACGAGCAGGGCAACCCGGTGCTGGGGGCGCACCCCAACAGCCGCTTCACCGCACCCCTGGATCAGTGCCCCACACATACCTTTCGTTCTGACCAGCCGCACGGCGTGCCTATCTCCGCCATCATCTTCGGCGGGCGGCGGGCTCGCCTCACCCCGCTGGTTTTCCAGTCCTTCGGTTGGGAGCACGGGGTGTTCCTGGGCGCCAGCATGGGTTCGGAGCGCACCGCGGCGGCTTTCGGCAAGGTGGGGGAGGTGCGGCGCGACCCCATGGCCATGCTGCCGTTTTGCGGCTATCACATGGGTGACTACTTCCAGCACTGGCTGGAAGTGGGGAAGCGCTGCAGCCGGCCCCCCAAGATCTTCCACGTCAACTGGTTCCGCCAGGATGAGGAGGGCAATTATCTCTGGCCCGGGTTTGGGGAGAACCTGCGCGTGCTGGAGTGGATCTTGTCGCGCTGCCGGGGGGAGGCGGAGGCGGAGGTCACGCCGGTCGGCTACATTCCCACGCCGGGCAGCCTGGACCTGACCGGTCTGGACCTTGGCGAGCAGGCGATCGGCAAGTTGCTGGAGGTGGATGCCCAAGCCTGGTTGAAGGAGTTGGAGGGCGTCCGCGAGTTCTTCGAGCAGTTCGGGCAGCGTTTTCCCGACGAGTTGTGGAATCAGTACCATGCCCTCAAGCGGCGCCTGGAAGGGGTAACCGTGACCCTGGGCGACTACACCCGCCGGTCGGACTTGGCGGTGGCCCTCAATGACACCATCAAGCGCGAGAACCCGCACGTCTACGGCGCCCTATCGCCGCTGGGCAAGAAACTCTACTTTCCCAAAGGCATCCTGGCCCAGTCCGCCGAGGCCAGCGAGAAGGCCAAGCGGTTCAATGCCACCATCGGCATCGCCCGTGAAGCGGGCAAGCCCATGTTTCTGTCCCCGGTCATGAAGCAACTTCCCGGGCTCAGCCCCGCGGAGGCGCTCACCTATGCGCCGGCATTGGGGCGGCCCGACTTTCGCGCCCGCTGGAAGCAGGACCTGCTGGCCAAGAACCCCAGCCTGGCGGGCAAGCACTTCAGCACGCCAATCGTCACCAGTGGCGTCACCCACGCGCTGTCCCTGGTTGGGGACCTCTTCGTGGGGGAGGGCGACCTGGTACTGCTGCCAGACAAGTTCTGGGAGAACTACGAGTTGCTCTTTGGTGCCCGCCTGGGGGCGCGCATCGAGTTGTACCCCTTCTTCTCAAACCAGGGCGGCTTCAACGTGGAAGGGTTGCGCTGGGCGCTGCGCCAGCACGCCGAGCGGGGGAAGATCGTGACCATCCTGAACTTCCCGAACAACCCCACCGGCTATTCGCCGACCACGGAGGAGGCGAAGGCGATCGCGGCCGCGCTTACCGAGACGGCCCAGGCCGGCTGCAATGTGGTGGCGGTGTCGGATGACGCCTACTTTGGATTGTTCTACGAGGATGACGTCTTTCCGGAGTCCCTGTTTGCGCTACTTGCCGGCGCCGACCCGCGGCTGGTGGCGGTGAAGGTGGACGGACCGACCAAGGAGGAGTATGTCTGGGGCTTTCGCGCTGGTTTCTTCACCGTGTCGGCGACCGCCTCAGGCTCCACGGAGGCGCTCTACAAGGCCCTGGAGCAGAAGGCGGCCGGCGCCATCCGCAGCGCCATCTCCAATTGCTCGCACGTCGCGCAGTCCATCGTGCTGCATGCCATGGAGGATCCGGATTTCCCCACCGAGATCGCCCAGAAGCGGCAAATCCTGGCCGCCCGCGCGGCGCGGGTGAAGAAGATCCTGGCCAACCCCGCCTATGCCGACCTCTGGGAGCCCTACCCCTTCAACTCTGGCTACTTCATGTGCCTGCGACTAAAGCGGATAAACAGCGAGACCTACCGCCAGCACCTGCTGGACAAGCATGGCGTCGGGGTCATCGCCGACGGCCAGCGGGATGTGCGGGTGGCCTTCTCCGGCGTGGAGGAAGATGAGCTGGATGCGTTGTTCGAGGTGCTGGCCCAGGCGGCCCGAGAATTGCAGTAGCCGCTTATGTTCGTCCCATTACGCCCCCCTCCCCGGGGAGAGGGGCGGGGACGAGGGCCGATCTGGAGGTCCGCCACCCCATGGCCTTTGATTCCTTCACCGCGCTTGCACCCCACTACGATGCCCTGATGGCTTCGGTGCCCTACCGCATGTGGGTGGACTACCTGGAGCACCTCGTGGAAGTGCACCAAGGCGGAGGCAAGCGGGTTCTTGACCTGGCTACCGGCACCGGCTCGGTGGCCCTGCTGCTCGCCTCGCGCGGCTACCGGGTCACCGGGGTGGATATCTCTGCCGCGATGGTGGAGCAGGCCCGGCTGAAGTCCGCGCGAGATGGGCTCCAGGTCACCTGGTTGGTGCAGGACGCCACCCGGCTCGATCTCCCTGCCGCCTCCTTCGATTGGTGCTGCTGCCTCTATGACAGCCTGAACTACGTGATCGGCGAGGGCAACCTGGCGCAGGTCTTCCGGGGGGTGTCGCGGGCCCTGCGCCCGGACGGACTCTTCATCTTCGACCTGAACACGCCCTACTGCTTCGAGCAGGAGTTGTTTACCCAGCGCTGCACTGCCCCCGACGCCCCCATCCGGTATCGCTGGCGCTCGCACTATAACCCCGAGTCTGGCCTGACCCGGGTGGACATGGTGTTCTGGACCGACGAGGGTGAGTTCCGCGAGACCCACTACCAGCGGGCCTACACCAGTGCCGAGGTGGGGGAGTGGCTCGAGCAGGCAGGCATGCCCCTGCTCGCTGAATATGAGGCCTACACCACGCTCCCGCCCGGCCCCATGACCGACCGCATCTTCTACGTGGCGCGCAAACTGGCCGATCCGGCCTGAAGCAAGCGCGCGTTTGCCCGCAGGCAATCATTTGTTTGCCCGGCCGCGATCTGTCGCCGGGGTGGGGGAGGATGCCCCAGGTTGCTCCGCCTGGAGGCCTTGCGGTCCCCGGCCCTCGCCGAGCATGGCCCAGCCGGACTTCCAGGAGACTACCACCCGGCATCCGGGAGTCCAGGCGGGCGCCAGGGCGGCCCCACCATGGGCAGAAGCCGTAGATGCAGGTCGCAACGGCTCGCCACAGACCACCCGCAGCGGCTCGCCACAAACCATCCGCAGCAGCGGCTCGCCACAAACCACCCGGTGAGGCGACGCCAACGATTCCGGGAGTGGCCATCTCGGCCCTGCGCTGCAGGGACGAGCGAATCCTGGGCACGGGAACAGGCGAAAGCAGCCTCCCGTGACACCGGATCACCGGGCCAGGGTTGTTGTCACCCGGGCTGCTCGATGAAGATTCGGTTCAGGATGACGGCGGAGCCTGCATCGCGCCGCAGGAGAAAGACCCTCGTGCCCCAGGAGGCACCCTCATCCTGTCGGCATGCAGGTGGGGCAGTGTGCCCTGCAGGCACGGGCTCTTCCATTGCGTGCGTGTGTTAACATAACGGTTATTATCGGACGCAACGGCTGAGATAGAGCAGCCATCAGTGCAGCCCCGCCTCACTGCCCGGCAGCATCTTGCCCAGCCTCCCCGGCTCCTTGCACACCACCAGCTCCCACCGCCCGAACTCGCCGTGGTGTCGCTTTCCCCAACTCCCCGATCAGCTCCCCCACCGCCATCTGCCCCTGCTCCAGCAACTCCACCATGGGCAGCAGGGCCGCCCCCTCCTTCGCCACGAACTGGCGCAGCGCAGCATTGCCCTTCTGAGTCGTAATCTGGTACTCTTTGCTCACGGCGGTTCTCTCCTTTCACAGATTTGGGTTCCCGATTTTACCAGATAGCCGTCGGCTATCTATCGGGCGGAGAGAGCCGCCTCAACCTTCAACTATGAATGGGACACCATCGGGCGCTGGGTTGCGAACGCGCAAAGACGAGGACATAATCATGATTGTCAGAGAAGAATCTTGGGTCATTGCTCCTTGTGTATTTCTTCTGCCAGATCACCGTAGCGAGGAAATTCTCCTCCCCGAACACCTCGTTCATTAACAGCCGCAGGTTGTGCACTTCGTTATCGTCAATGGAGACGAAGATGACGCCGTCCTCCCGCAGGAGTTGCCGGGCGAGGAACAGGCGGGGATACATCATGGAAAGCCAGGCGGAGTGGTAGCGGCCGCTGGTCTGCGGGTTGCTGGTCAGCAGGTTGCCCTCCGCGTCTTTTTGTCCGGTCAGTTGGAGGTATGTGTCGAGAGGGTCGGCGTAGTTGTCGGGATAGCGGAGTACCCGCCGCCCATGACTACCACTGGGTGTTCATGGCCTCTGCACCGTCCCGGGATCACAGCGGTGACCGCATCAAACCCAAGAACCTGACCGGCCTCCGACAGACCAGCCGCGGACATGGCTTTGCCGCCACCCGGCTAGGCTAAGGGGACATTTTCGCTTTGCACCTAAGGGGACATATTGCCGTGGCTATAACACAGCATTCTCCAGCAAGCCACTCGTCTCCTTCTCATCTTCGAATTGGACAGCCCGACCACGTAACTGGCGCTAAGGGCGATATGCAAGAATCCGGGATGGGCAGGCTCCCTCTGACCTCCGGTCGCCAGAGTTGAACTATCACTCATGTCGCTCACTTGCGCTTCGGTGCTGAAGCGCATCTTCTGCCCAACGTTGCCCAATTCGCCTGCCACTTCGCCTTGCTGTCGCCCTCTTTCTGCCCCTTCAGGGCTGTGAGGCCTTGCTTTTTCGTGAACCGTTGGTAACATCGGTCAGCGACTGTGGAATATATTAGGCAGGCGAGCCTTTGGCGGCGCGCCTGCGGAAAGGAACGGAACGTGATGAGCTGGCCGAGCACTATGGCGTTCCGCCCCGCAACCCGCGCCGGGCCGGGGTGGAAGCAGGGGGGACGGCGATGGAGACCTTGACGTGGAAGTCGCTCGTCCTCGGCGCTCTCCGCAACCGACAAGTGCAGGAAGCACGTGCCTTCGCAGAGGATCGGCGCGAAGATCACATCCTGGAGATGGGCCGGCTGGAGGCGCAGATGGACCTGGTGAACCACTACGACGCCGCAGCAGACCTCCTGCACGCCCTGGATCGGCTCAGGAGCCGGGTCGCCTATGAACTCCAGACGTCAGGAGAGGATGGTGCCGGGCCGCCGGCATGGTCGAAGGAAGCTGTCGGTATCGCTCCGAACGGTCACCTGCCGCCGCGCCCAGTTGAATATCCAGACCGCGGTCGCCCTTCCGTCAGACGGCGGCGCTGATGACCAAGCAAGGGTGCGATGACAGCCACCGGCTGCCCATAGAACTGCCAGTAGGAGGATCGGCGGCAGGTGGTGAAGACCCGTCGCCAGATAAGGTCTCCAGACGTCAGCGGAAATCGGGATTGACAAAGGCAAGCAAATGTGGTACTGCATAGGCAGACCCGCAGCATGGCCGATAGGGGGAGGTGCATAGACGATGCCCGGACCGCGGCGATTGCAGCTTGCATCGAAGAAGCAGCGGCTCCTGACCAAGGAGTATCACCGCCCCATCATGCAGGTCATCGATGAGTGGCTGGCGGACGGCCTGTCCGTGATCGAGTGCGCGAAGCGCATCGAGGCCGAGACGGGCATGCCGATAAACCGCAACACGATCTACAACTGGCTCTGGAAGCGAGAGGAGCAGCGGCAGGCTCTGCTGCGCGCCCAGGGCGAGCGGCTGGAGGACTGCCGACAGCCTGTGATGGCTACGGCGCGCTGACAGACGTTAACTGGCCAGGGAATTCCCGCCAACATGAGGTATGACATGAACGAGGAGGATTGCCTAGAGAAGAACTGATCGGATTTCACGCGAACGAGCCCCTCTATCCACGTCCAGCGCCCCCGATAACGGTGATTATCGGACGCAACGGCTGAGATAGAGCAGCCGTCAGTGCAGCCCCGCCTCACTGCCCGGCAGCATCTTGCCCAGCCTCCCCGGCTCCTTGCACACCACCAGCTCCCACCGCCCGAACTCGCCGTGGTGGTTGACCGCGCTGATCCAGCGGCGCGCCGCGGATTCCTTCGCGCGGTCCTGCTCGCTCTCGTAGCCCTTGACCTCCAGGATCACCGTCATCTCGCCTTCGTCCGTTCGGCAGCGCACCAGGAAATCCGGGACGTAGGCATGCCGGTGGGCCCCGAAGTCATAGGGGATGGTAAAGTCTAGATGGTCGTTCCTGACGTAGGAGACGACCTGCGGCAGCCGCTCGAGCTGGTAGGCGACCGAGTGCTCCCACGAAGGGGAATCCAGCACCGCGTGGCTCACGTGGCTCTTCGTGGTGCCATTGCAGAGGCGAGTCGTGCGGAACAGCACCTCCGACGTGGAGCCGACGGGCCGGAAGCGCTCAATGCGCGGTAGAAGTGGAGCCTCGCCGGCCTCGGTGTCAGGCTCGATGGCGTTGCACAGGCGGTCCACAATGTCATCCCGGTAGCGCAGCAAAGCTATCTCTTCAAGCCGAGCGTCGCTGCCGACAACCACGCGCCGGGCGATGTATTCCTGCACGATGTGCAGCACCTGCGGGAAAAGAATGCGCCTCGCGTCGTTCTTCAACTGATGTGTAACGGCCGCTGCGATCTGGTATTCAACGGTTTGCCGCCGCTGGAGCTGATGGAAGACCTCGCGGTCGTGCACTTCTTCTTCGCCTGGCCCGAGGCGATCTGGTCTGCCAAGCCGGTAGCCCACGGCATCCTTCACGATCACCTCAGTCGGCTCCCGCGTCGGCTCCACGTGGAGCTCGGGAATGGCATCAATGTCGGCCTTGACCCGGTGCCGAACATCGAACACATAGCCCTCGACTCGCGGGAACTTGATCTCCAGATGCTTTCGCTCCTGCAGCGCCTGGACGAGCGTCGATGGTCTCTCTCCTCCCCCGCCGCCGCGCGGGGCTTTCTTCACGGGGATCACTTCGAACGGAATCCCGTAAACGTCCACATACTCAGGCACGCTCAGGTCGTCATAGTTCGTCCGGCGCAAGCCGCGGCCCACCACCTGCTCGCACAGCAACTGCGAGTCAAATGCGCGCAGGCCGAGAATCTGGGTGACGTTGTGCGCATCCCAACCCTCGGTCAACATGCCGACCGAGACGACGCACCGCACCTGCTCTCCGGGCCGGCCCTCCTTGCCCACGGTGGCCACCATCTCGCGCAGGCGCTCTGCGGCGTCCTGTCGAGTCGTGGGCGCCTCCACGACGCTTTCCGCCTTGTCAAGCAGCCTCGTGTCAATCCGAAGCGTCGCCCGCTCTCCGTCGGTGTTCCGCAACTCTGGGAAGGCCGTCTGCACTTTGGCGATGTGCTCGGTGATCACTTCGGACAGCCCGGTGTTGTCACACACCGCAATGATCACAGGCGGAACGGGATAGCCACTCTCTCGGAAGAAGTCGAAGGTCTTCTTCCATTCGGACGCGAGCATCTCCACAGCCCCGTCGGCGAGCCGCAGAATGGATTCCGGCTTGGCCTTTCTCTTTGCGGTTGCCCGTTCCGAAGACGGCAACTGCTCCATGATCCATTGCCACAGTCTGAAATAGCGCGGCTCCGGCGCGCCGTTCTCGTCCACGGGCACACGCGGAATCTTGACGATCCCGCTCTCTACCGCGTCCACCAGCCCGAAGTCGGAGACGATCCAGGTTTGGCGCATGTTCTCCGGCGTGCTGCCCAGGGGCGCGCCTTCGGGATAGCCGCTCCCTCGGATGTAAAACGGCGTCGCTGACAAGTCGACGCAGAAGTTGATCTTCCGTACCGCATTGATGCGATCCAGCCCAGCTACCCACACCTTCGCCGCCTTCGTCTCTTCCTCCAGGCGCTTTTGCTCCTCGCCTGTGACGTCGCCAAACAGAGTCGGCTGTTCAGGGATCGGCGGAGCAGGCCGATAGGCGTGGTGGGCCTCGTCATTGATGACCAGCAAGTTCTCCTTGTTGCCCAGCCATCGCCCCAGCACTCGGTTGCAGAACGCCCGGTCGCTCTCCGGCCCGCGCTTGACCACTCCTCTTCGGTTCTCATCATCCTGGGGCGCGAACAGATGCCAGTTGGTGACGAAGTATTTCCCCTTGCCCAGCGCGGCGAGCAGCGAGCGAGGCACGAGGTCGAACTCCTCGTAGTAGTTCCCTGGCGCTCCCGGGATCAGTGGCTTGAATGAATCCGGATCATCAGGCTTGCCTGCAAGCCTCTCCTTCACCGTCAGATTCGGGCAAACTACCAGCACCGCATCGGAGAAGCGCCGATCCTCCGGGTTGAACGCCTTGTTGAGCACCGACCAGGCGATGACCATGGCCATGACCACAGTCTTCCCGCTGGCGGTAGCCATCTTGCAGCAGTAGCGCCGCAGCGCGCTATAGCCTTTCTCCAGACTCTCGGCGTCGTGTGGCGCATCTGCCGGAATCTCTATGCCCTGCCTCTCCTGCGCGGGCGCTTCAATCAACCAGATGATGGTTTCCGCCGCCTCTCGCTGACAGAAGAAGAGCCGGTGGCGGCCCTCTCGCTCTGGCGAGTTCCAGTGGCGGAGCAGTTCCTGGGTGATGCGCGTTGCTCCGGGATAGCGGGCCTCGCGCCACCGCGCCACCCTACGGCGAATCTCGTTGACGCTCTCCAGAGGGACGAATTCCTCCTGCGCAATCGCCCCCGCCCTGGCGCGCGTGCGCGGGGCCAAGTAGTAGCCTGCCGGCCGCCGGCCATCCCTGAGCACCGGCTGCCCCTCGTGGTAATCCCACCAGCGAGTCGGCTCCTGGTAGGGGTCATTTATGATAGGTTGGTCAACGGCGAGGGACATAGCTCATTCCTGGGCTTGGCGCACGATGCGGCCTTTGTCATCTAACTTGCAGTCGCAGCCGAAATCTTTCTGGGCTACATTGGCTTCACCGGAGTCCCAGCATTGCTTCTGCGGGCAGTATCGGCTCCAGCATCGCCTGCCAGCCAGATTCTCATACGTCAACAGAGCATGCAGGGCGGGCTCAAAGTAGACTGTATGGTCGTGGATATCGCCTGCCCCCAACGGCTCCAGCGGGCCGCTCGGTGACGCCTCGCGAGTTCCACCGGGGCCACCTATGGGGGCAAAGTGTGTCCCTGTTTCTTGATAGCTGGTTTCATGCCCGCCATTCACGGCAGGCCCGCTGCCAACACTGACAACATGCCAGTTGCCTTCGCGGCACGCGAAAACGAGCAGTGGGCGCAAAGATGCAGTCTGCTGTCCCCACATGATCTTCACCGCGTGCCTTGTCCGCCAGGCATAGCAGGCACTGACGATCACGAGCATGCCCGTCAATATGGCAATTGTGAGGTTCATTGTTTCCTCATGCGTCTCTCGTGCCCAGGTTAATCACCCTCATTACCTCATTCCCCCGGAAGTCAATCACTTTGACGGCGATGCGCTGGTTCTCGCCGGGTTGGAATGGCTCGGAGACGGTGTCACGCATCCTGTCGAGCTTCTCCGGGTCAACTGTCCCCCGCAGCGCTCGCTGCAACTTCTCCCACGGGTTCTCGCCGCCAGGGAAGAATGCCTGGCAGATGCAAAAGGTGTGGCCGTCATAGTCGGTGTCTAGGAACCAGGCGGCAACGTCCTTGCCTGACTTGGAATACAACTCGCCGGTGGTCGGGTCGTAGATGTCCACGCCTTTCAACTCCACCACCCACGCGTCTTCCTTCTGCTTTGTCACCTCTACGTCCGGCTGCCCGAACACGGTGAAGAGTTGGCTGGCGGCAGTCGTCTTCAGGAGATCTCCCACCAGCACATCGGGACAAACGTTCGCCGCATGCATGGTCAGCCCGGGCAGGTGGACGCCGCGGATCGTTTCCTGGGCCGGCGCGTCAAATCCGAACCCGGCGAAGACGAGGATGTTGTAATCGGCGAGGTGTGCGGGCTTGATCGCGTCCTCCACCTGGCGCGCAGTGACCGGGCCATGACGAGGGCCGAACGAGATAGCTATCCGCTGAACGTCCCCGTTCTGCTTCACCTCGGCTTCGGCATGGAGCGCGCCGCCGGAGGCGATGGGCCGCAGGTTCTCCAACTTCATGCGCTTGCCGCCGGGGAAGGTCACGCCGCTGGCCCGCAGCAGATCAATCATGGTCGCCACGTGATCACCCGCCGGGTCGGAAACAGGACCGCCGCGGCTCCGACGCGCGATGTCATCGCCGCGAGCGTCGGCCTCCAATGCGGGGATAGGCGACTCCATTGCCTCCTCGGCGACGGGAATCGGGATCGCTTCCACGATGAATGGCCCCGATACTCGCACCTTGCCGCGCTCTGTCTCAGGCCGGTCGTAGAGAGTCTCTTGGTCGGCGCTGGCCCGGATGATCGCCTCGTTCTCCTGCCGCAGCAGGCGCTCAACCTCCTCGGGTTTCGCCTTCGGGTATTCCTTGCGGATGCGCTCGCGCCTCGCCTCCACCCTGTCTGGGTCAAGTTCCGGGTTCTGGGCGATGGACTTCAGGGTGATGTGCGGCACGGTTTCATAGACGAAACCGCCCTTCACCCCCTGCTCTGGGTGAGCCAGCCGGTAATATGGGAACGAGGCGGTCAACAGCCTCTGTCGCGCGAGCGCCAGCGCCACGCGGCTGGTGTCAATCGTGATCCACCGCCGCCCCCACTGCTCGGCAACGTAGGCCGTGGTGCCTGAGCCGCAGGTCGGATCAAGCACCAGGTCGCCGGGGTCGGTGGTCATGAGGAGGCAGCGACCGACAATGTTAGTAGCGGTTTGAACCGCGTAGACCTTCGGATCGGCTCTGCTCTGAATGCCTGCGGTATCAGTCCAGGAGGGTAAACGGGTGAGTCATCGAGGTAG
>Ga0315298_1009249_pt1 | contig 12242 bp, 10 predicted proteins | sample WHS_1_MG_FD_203077 | JGI IMG/M metagenome (GOLD analysis project Ga0315298, IMG submission 203077) | Extremophilic microbial mat communities from Washburn Hot Springs, YNP, Wyoming, USA - WHS_1_MG | ecosystem: Environmental > Aquatic > Thermal springs > Hot (42-90C) | place: USA: Wyoming... | reverse complement strand
CAACCGCAATCCATTGCGGTGTGTTACATCTACCCTTTATCCCCTTCGCAGAATACCCCTTCTTGTTACTTCGTTTCCTCTGCTTTAACTCTAAAGGCTCTTAAGGGGAAAACCGCAGAGGGGGAAAGCAACGGTCGTATCTATAAACCATGACGCGGTGTCGGATTTTTTTTCTTTTTTATTTTTTTATCTCCTCTACCTACATAATCCCTGCTGTGGTCTATGCTTTCCGGTCATTGTCATCATCTTTCCGTCGAATGTCTTGCGCTTGCACCCACAGGAAAATCCTACCCGCCATTACACCAAGAAATGCAGGATGCATTTCGCCCCGAGCACATGAGGCAGGAGGCCGAATGTGCGAGGGTGGATTTTCCGTGCTCTTACTTCTGAGCAAGACCTGAGAAAAGGAAAGATGATGACAATGACCCTCTACCCTTCCACAGCGGGGTTTTTTGCATTGTAGCACTGGCGACGCCAGTGCTACTTTTACATTTTGCCATGCAATGACACCAGAGTTATCTAATTTCCAAAAATGGGAAATTGATAAGCAAACCCTTTCTTTTTTGATTTTTTGTTTTAACCTGTTTATTATATTCAAAATATATCTGGAGAACATATGAGGGAATTTGAAAAAGTTTCTGGAAAAAATAAAGGCTCTATAATACTCTTCGCCCTGAGCACCTGTGTTTGGTGTAAAAAAACAAAAAAGCTTCTGGAAGAATTAAATGTGGGTTATTCTTATATAGATATGGACCTGATAGACGAAGATGTTAAAGATAAATTCCTTAATCAACTAAAACAGTGGAATCCTTCATGTTCTTACCCAACTCTTGTCATTAATGATAAAGATTGCATTGTGGGTTTTGATGAAGAGAAAATAAGGAAGGTATTAAAGTAGTATGCCGAAAAAAATAGAAATAAGTAAAGAAGCAATAGAAAAAACTTACCAGAAGCTTAAGCAGGATGCAGAAAAATCGGGTTATTATCTGAATCCGGACGAAGAATTTACAAAATCTCTTGTAGAAGGGCTACTTGTAAATGAAAAGCGGTATGGTTACTGGGCATGCCCATGCCGCCTTGCATCTGGAGTTAAAGAAGATGATCTTGATATAATATGTCCGTGTGATTATAGGGATGCCGATTTATTAGAATATGAAGCTTGCTATTGTGGCCTTTATGTATCCTCCAATGTTATTCAGGGGAAGGCAAGAGTCCATACAATACCGGAAAGAAGACCATCCCGGGAAAAAAGGCTTTCCGCAAACAAAGAAAAGACTACAATCTCGAGGGAAAATCTTTCTTATCCTGTATGGAGATGTAAGGTATGCGGTTATCTTTGTGCAAGAGATAACCCACCAGAAGTGTGTCCAATCTGCAAGGCTTCAAAAGAACGCTTTGAGCGATTTCTATAAAAGTTTTTAAATCGTCTTTTATGTTCAAAAGTATAAAACGATACATTACTAGAAGAAGGTGCATTTCCTGTGGATCTACTTTTTGTCATCAAGAATTCAGGCTTATATGTCCTTCATGCATAAAGCTTATTGTTCCTATAGATAAAAAAAAAGGAACAAAATGCAGAATCTGCAATAGCTATCTTTACGAATCTTCTGCTGATATCTGTTATTCATGTCTTAATCAATCGTATCAATTTACAAAAAACACCTCTATTTATTACTACAATAATCCAATTATAAAAGAACTGGTGCATTCATTAAAGTTCCTATCCAATACATCCGCAGCTTATGATATTTCCCTTTTGTTAAAAGATAAAATTCAAAACTATCTCTCTAACAAAAAATATGATATAATAACTATTACCCCTATCTCAAGAAAAGCCCTTAGAAAAAGAGGATTTAACCAGGTAGCTCTAATCCTAAATTTATGCAAGGTTAATTTTACAGAGATATTCACAAGGAAAGAACATAAAAAGCATCAGAGTGAACTAACAGCTGAAGAAAGAAAAGAAAAAATAATAGGGCAGTTTGAATTAATAAAAGATAAGGCAAATTTAGTTAAAAATAAAAATGTATTATTAATCGACGATATTTTTACAACCGGTAATACGGCAAACGAAATTTCAAGAGTCCTTATAAAAAACTTGGCGAAGTCTGTAGATGTTTTAACTTTTTTTAAAGATTGATTTTTAATTAAAAAATCATTTTTTCCGATACTTTCAAGGTATAGTAATATCAAGGAAATACGAATGAGTTTGCATGATGCCATAATAAAATTTCTTGGCAAAGAAGATAATTATACACCTGACCAGATTTTAAAGAGTCTTAGCGCAGAAAAAACAAATCAAAATCTGGAAGATCTGTCGAATCTCCCGCAGAGAAATATTGATAATGTAGAACGCCTGATCGATGGCAGTGCTTTTGATAAAAAAGAAAAGAAAGATGTGGAAGCAAAAACCCATACTTCGGAAATTCCCGAAATTGATCCGAATGTCTTAAAAGAAATAGAAAAGCTGGATAGTACCCCGCCGGATATAAATGAATTAAAAAGTAGAATTTTAACTCAATCTTATGAGACTCCTCCAGAATCACTCATTGAAGCCGAAACACTTACAAAACCATCTGAAGAATCTGAATTGAAGGAAGGCCTGCCAGCAATGGAAAAGGAAATATCGATGGAAAGAACTACCCCTCCTGCAGAGGAAATTGTCCCGGAAAAAATAGAAGAAGGCGGCGAACTGCCTTCCCTGGAGGATTTCTTCGGAACTGAAACACCAGAGGAAGAAACCCTTCCAGAGTTTCCAGAACCTGAAGCTGAAACCACTGTGCCAGCTATTGAAGAAGAAATACCTATACCCTCTGCAGAAGAGAAAAAAGAAGAAGCTATAGAATTTCCTGAAATGAAAATTCCTTCTTCAGAAGAAATCCCCACCCCCTCAACACCACAACCACCCATAGAAGAAAAAATACCAGAACCACAGGAAATACCTGAAAAAAGGGTCGTTTCAGAAACCCCGATAGAAACTACAGAAAAAATTGAAATAGACACCGATAAAGCGCAGAAAATAAGGGATAAAATAAATAAAATAGTAAGCCCGACATTAAGAAAAAAAATACGAAAAATAATTTTGGAATCCACTGCCCCGAAAAAAGATATTGATGAAATAATAACCCTTCTCCTCTTGGACGAAGATGAAGCCAAAATAAAAGCCATCGCAGATAGAATTCTTCCTGACTCTGCCGTTATGGAAAAGGCAGCTGTTCCTCCTGTCACCAGAAAACCACGCCGCAGAGTAATTTATACCGAAGAGACAAAGAGAATAAAAGAGTTTCAAAAGGAACTAAAATATACCGCTCGTTTTTATATTCTTACACTTCTCTTTATAGTAACCTTTGTCTTAAGCATATGGCAATTCGTATGGATTCCCTTAAGGGCAAAGGCTCATTTTGAAAGAGGGCTTTCCTATTTCAAAGTTAAAGACTACCCTTCTGCCGAACAGGAATTCTACCAGGGAAGAAAGGTAGAAGACTGGAAGTTATTCGGACCTGATTTAACCTGGTATAATATATATGCTTCAAATTATATAGCCAACAAGGAACTTGACAGGGCTAAAGAAAAATACATCCAGGCACTTGACTACAATCCATACGATGAGGAAACAATATACAATTTTGCAGATTATTATAAAAAAAATGTTTATCCCCCAAAATACGAAGAGGCAATAAAACTCTACAAAAGGCTTTTAACAAAATATCCGAACAAGTTTGATTACCTGGATAAAATAGGGTACACATATATAGAATGGGGAGACAGGGTATCAGATCCTGTAGATAAAAACACATTTTATAATGAAGCCAATAGAATTTATGAAGAATTCTCGGACAAAAATAAAAAGAATACAGATAGCCTTTTCCGACTTCTTGACATCGCCCTCAGGGTTTCAAACAAACAAAGAATAGATATTCTATTCGATACTATCGATCATATAAATAAAAGAGCTGTTAATATAAATACTTTAACAGAGCTGGGTAAATATTACAACAACGAAAGAGAGCTCGATAGGGCTAAAAAGGTATTCGATAAAATGATGCCCCAAAGACCACAATATGACGAAGCATACTACGAATATAGTCGATATCTAACAATGAACTTTGACTTCCTGAGAGCAATTCAGGCAGCATCTAATGCTGTTTTACTAAACAGTAAAAATGGGAAAGCCCTTAATCTTCTTGGTGAACTATATATAATAAACAACAGCATCCCGAATAATATAAATCAGGCAATAGTTTCTCTTGAAAATGCAAAAAACATTTCTCCATATTATTACAAACCGTATGCCAATCTCGGGCATATATACTTTTATAATAGTCTAAATTTTGCTGACCCTGAAAAAGCCCTGCAAAAAGCCTTTGATTACTACAAAACATCTCTATTCTATATAGACAAAAACACAAAGGATTTTCTCTTATTCTATAACCTTGGCTGGCTTTATTATAAATATGGAGACTACTCTGATGCCTTTGAGATGTTTTCAAAAATCTATGTAGATGATCCCTCAAATCCAATTCTTTCTTTCAATATGGGAAGTGTTTACTATAAACTGAATAAGCTGCTTCTTGCAAAGATTGAATTTGATAAAGCCATAGAATATTATCAGGCAATTGCAAATAAAATAAGCTATATTAACCCTGAACTCGAAAGACATAAGGAAATCTATACCCAGCTTGCAAAGGCCTACAACAACAGAGGAGTAATATTTTCAAGTCTGGCAAGAAGGAATAAAAGTCAGGAGTATGAGCAACTCGCTCTGTTAGATTTCTATCGTGCAAAAGACAATGCAAGCAAGATAAATAAAATTTATGCCTTTGCCGAGTACAATATAAAATACATTCTCAATAAAAACATCAGGGGAAAAGAGGCCGCGTTTGATGATGAGTTACTGAAAAGAACTACCCTGCAAAAAATCACAGAAGAATTCAGGCAGAAACTTATTAACAATCTATAAACTACAAGCCCATAGATTTTACGCTAAAGGAAAATCGAATGAAAAAAATAGATAAAGTAATATTCTACAGTGTAACGCTTCTACTACTCCTCGGGATTCTTTTTGTATACAGTTCAAGTTACTACATATCCCTGAAATATACAAATAATCCTTACTATTTTCTTATACGCCAATCTATCTGGGCAGTTCTCTCTTTCATCGTATTCATTTTTTTTAGCAATTATGATTACCTGAAACTAAAAAAGCACATAAAACCTTTTATCTTAATTACCATAGTTCTACTATTATCTGTTTTTATCCCTGGCGTGGGAAGGGTAAGTGGTGGAGCCAGACGCTGGATCAATCTCGGTTTGTTTTCTCTTAACCCTTCTGAAATTGCAAAGCTTACTGTAATAATATATCTTTCCTATATACTAACTAAAAAACAATCAAAGCTTGTAAACTTCACCTTCGGACTTTTACCTCCGCTTCTTCTTGTTACAGCGGTCTTCTTTGTAATACTTATGCAATCAAATTTTTCAACAGCAACTCTGCTCCTTCTTGTTTCATTTGTCCTGTTTTTTACAGGAGGAGCTTCCATCAAACACATATTCTCCATATTCATAACAAGCCTCCCAATTTTAATAACCTTTATCATTCAGGTTTCATACAGAAAAATAAGGATTTTATCTTTTCTAAACCCATGGGAAGATATAAATGGCAATGGATATCATATAATACAATCTCTAAGATCATTTGCCGAAGGTGGCTTCTGGGGAGTGGGATTGGGTAACAGTGTTCAAAAAATGGGAAAATTGCCAACTCCACACACAGATTTTATATTTTCTGTAATAGCAGAAGAAATCGGATTTATAGGGGCATTTTTAATAGCCTTGATCTATATGGTTATATTTCTTAGAGGCATTTTGATAGCCAATCGTTGCGAGAACAAATTTGGACAGCTTTTGGCCTTTGGTATCACCTCTATGATAGCCCTGCATGCCTTTCTTAACATGAGCATTGCAGCAGGCATAATTCCACCAACAGGAATACCTTTACCCTTTATCAGCTATGGAGGTTCTTCTATGATTATCATGGCGGCTTCCTGTGGAATACTTATGAATATATCCTCCTATTCTTACTCATCATCCACTGCACCTGCCTATACAGAAATTGAAAATATAATCCAGGAAAGCTTTTAGGATATTTCCCAATATTTTTTCAATATCTTTTAAAATAACAAGTAAGGAACGGTCGCGACCGTTCCTTATAAAAATGATCCCTCTTGTACTTCAATTAAAAATTGGAAATTACCGTTGTTTGACTATTAAAGCATAACAAGCTATACTAAAATATATTGCGGAGGAAATGGTGTTTAAGCTGCTTGATTTTAACTGTGCTGATAACAGGGAAAGTCTTCATTTTCCGGTAAATTACTACCTTAAGGTAATTATGGTATCCCATGGAAACGATGAAAAAAACCGAAGCAAAGTTAAAGCCATTCTGGAAAGGCTTTCCATTCCAAATAGTGACTGGAGAAGCAAAAAAAGCTCTAAAGGTAATTACATAAGCATTTCCATTAATGTTACCATAAACTCCAGGTATGTCTTTGATAGTCTTTATGCTGATTTAAGAAAGCTGGAGGGGATTAAATTCGCAATATAGAATAAAAAACCATACTCATAGTATTATTAAAAATATAACATTTCGTATTATAATAAAAACTTAAAATTCGGGGTTTTTTACCGAACTTTCTACGCTCTGGAGTATAAAATGCCAGCTAAAAAAACAGCTATTATAATAGGTGCAGGTCCTGCAGGTTTAACAGCAGCCTTCGAGTTACTAAAGCGCACCAATATAAAACCAATTGTTTTTGAAGAGGGCAATATTATTGGTGGAATATCAAGAACAATCCCCTACAAAGGAAATAGGATAGATATAGGAGGCCATCGTTTTTTTTCAAAGTCCGATAGGGTAATGAAATGGTGGTTTGACCTTCTTCCTCTTCAGGGCTCCCCTTCCAGAGACGATAAACTCCTTAATAGAAAAATTCCTCTATCAAACGACATAAAGGCACCCGATCCTGAAAAAACAGACCGTGTAATGCTTGTAAGAAACCGTCTCTCACGGATCTTCTATCTAAGAAAGTTTTTCGATTATCCCGTAACCCTTAACAGTACAACCATCAAAAACCTCGGACTTTACAGAATAATGAAAATCGGGTTAAGTTATCTTAAAACAAGACTTGCTCCAATTAAAAATGAAACATCTCTTGAGGATTTTTTTATAAACCGTTTCGGGCATGAGTTATACCTTACATTCTTTAAGGATTACACAGAAAAGGTATGGGGTATTTCCTGCAGTAGTATCAGCAAAGACTGGGGTGCGCAGAGGATAAAGGGATTATCCCTTACAAAAACCCTTTTGCATGCTATTAAAGCACTCATACCAAAGGGAAATTCTCTGGACCAGAAAAATGTAGAAACAAGCCTTATAGAAATGTTTTATTACCCAAAATACGGACCCGGTCACCTCTGGAACGAGGTCGCAAAAGAGGTTGTTAAAATGGGGGGAGAAATAAACCTTGAAGAAAAAGTAAAAGCCCTTTACACCAGAAATAAGAAGATTACAGAATTGGAAATAAATAACCAGCAAACTGGAAAATCAAAAAGAATAAAAGCCGATTATGTATTCTCAAGTATGCCTGTCAGGGATTTAATTTTATCCATTAAAAATAAAATACCTTCAGATGTGATGGAAATTGCTAGAGGGTTAATGTATAGAGATTTCATAACTGTTGGGCTGCTCCTGAAGAAGCTAAAGATTAAAAACGAAACAAACATAAAAACAATCAATAATATTGTACCGGATAACTGGATATACATTCAGGAAAGGGATGTTAAAGTAGGCAGATTGCAGATATTTAATAACTGGAGCCCATACATGGTAAAGGATACGGACAATGTCTGGATAGGGCTTGAATACTTTTGCAATGAAGGGGATGACCTATGGAATATGCCATCAAAAAGGATGCTGGAATTTGCCATTGACGAACTGGTAAAAATAGATATAATAAGAAGGAGTGATGTTTTAGATGGTACTGTAATTCATGTTCCAAAAACATATCCCGCATACTTTGGAACATACAATAAATTTGATATAATAAAAGAATATGTGAACGAATTTGAAAATCTTTTCCTTATTGGAAGGAATGGAATGCATCGTTACAATAATATGGATCATTCAATGCTTTCAGCAATGACTGCAGTGGACTTGATAATAGCGGGGGATAGTTCAAAGGATAGCCTGTGGCAGGTAAATGCTGAAGAAGAGTACCATGAAGAAAAGGGGAAATAATGAATGGAAAAAATAGTTCTTCTCGGTTGTACTGGCTCTATAGGGGGATCTGTTCTTGATGTCATTCGTAATTATCCCGACAGATTTAAACTTATTGGAGTAAGTGCTTTTAAGAATATAAAAAAGCTTGAAAAAATCATTGAGGAATTTTCCCCTTCTTATGTTGCCATCGCAAAGGAGGAAAATTCTACTATTAAAAAATACCCTCATGTAAGCTTCTTTTTTGGTGAAGATGGGCTTAACAGAATAGCCTCTTTACCAGAGGCGAATACTGTAGTAATAGGAATAACCGGTATAGCAGGACTTCTCCCAACCATTTCTGCAATTAAGAATAAAAAAAGAATCCTTTCAGCAAATAAGGAGTCTATTGTTGTAGCCGGAGATATTGTACAGAGTTTGTTAAATAAAACAAAAAATAGAATTATTCCTCTTGATAGTGAACACAACGCAATCTTCAACATAATAAACCGTCTTGATAAAAGATTCATAAGAAAGATATACCTGACTGCTTCTGGAGGTCCATTTTTAAAAAAAGAGATCAATGAAAAAATTACAACTGAAGATGTATTAAATCATCCAACATGGAATATGGGAAATTATATTACTGTAAATAGTGCTACAATGATGAATAAAGGTTTTGAAGTAATAGAAGCACATTATCTTTTCAATATGAATTATGAAGATATTAATGTTCTGGTACATCCACAGTCTCTGGTACACGGAATGGTAGAAACCATAGACGGTTCATTCCTTATGGCTGCATCTCCGAGCGATATGCGTTATCCAATAGCCCTCTCGCTATTCTATCCAGAAATACCACCTTCAAGATTTCCAGCGCTGGATTTAACTAAAAATAACCTGGAATTTCAAAAACCCGATTTAAAAAAATTCCCCTTATTGAAGCTTGCTTATGAGACAGGTAAAGCAGGGGGTATCCTGCCCGCCGTTCTAAATGCCGCAAATGAAGTAGCTGTCGAGGCATTCCTAAAAAAATTAATTAATTTTATCAAATTACCAAAAATAATAATAAAAACAGTTAATGAGTTTGATAAAGAACAAACAATTTCAAACCCTTCCATAGAAGATATTTTTGAAACCGATAAAAAGGCAAGAGAAAAAGCTCTTCAGATTATAAAATTCTCTTGAAAAGAAAGAAAAGGCGTCTGAAGAAACTTTTATTCCAGTCCCAATCCAAGGCCAATGAAGAAAATTACATTCAACATTATAAATAAAAAAGCTAATCCATAGCCAGAATATACCATTTTATTCCAGCCTCGCATTCTATACTCCAGCAAACTAAAACCAAAAAAGAAACACATAGATATTAATGCGGGCTGGATATACCTGAAATCATTACTGCAAGCAGCTGGTATCATAATCCTGAAGATTAATGCAGCAAAAATAAGTAATATAAAATTTGTCACTATAATAATCAGCAGTTTTAGCCGTCTGAGTGTCATAAATAAAAGTCCGAATATCGAATAAGCAAACATAAATAAAAACAAAAAGCCTATTATGGTTCCAATATTTCGCAATACGGGATGATTAAACAAAAACTGGCTATAGAGACTTGTCTTTAATAGAAAATTCCAGAAATACTGTCTGCCCCATGCATCGTTCCAGGCATCACAAAAGGGTTCTGTTACAAATATCTTTGTGTCAAACCAGATATAATTAGCCGCTGTATTACCAACATAAAGGGCAGGATTAAGATTACCGGCATTAGCCACAAGAAGATTTGCATTCTTTCCCTTCAATCTCTCCATAAGCGAAGGACCAAAAGCTATAAGTAAAGCAATAAGGAAAATACCGCTCACAGTAATGCCATTAAGAATAAAGGCTTTTTTATTTTGCGTTTTTATAAAGCGAAGTAACATCATAAAACCAATGAGCCCCATTAAAACAACCGTATTGGTCTTTGTTATAGTACCGAGGGAAGTATAAATTGAAGCAAGTATCAGATCCTTCCATAAATTACTGTCTTCCCACTTTAATAAATAAAGTAATCCCAGCGCATAGAATAGATACATCAAACCATCGTTGCCAACCCTGACAGAATGCAGTATATTAGTAGGCCAGAAAACAAACAGGCTTGAAACCCACATGGTAATATTCTCATAATTAAATATTTCCTTTAATCTTCTAAAAGAGGATAGGTGGAAAGTTAAGCTAGATGAGCTTTTTTGATTGGCGTCAGCACGCTTTATTCTCTGCATTAAAATATTAAATATCCTTATTGATACTGCAAGAAATATCATGTAACTTACCAATGAATAAAACTGTATGCATATGTAAATCACATTTCTATTAATGATTCCCAATAACCGTATCAGCTTAAAAATAATAGCTCCAATCAAATAATAAAATGGAGGATGATAAAAAACAAAACCCTCTGAAGCCTTTGGTAAAGCCATATTATTCACAATGTACTCAATGTAAGCTATATGGTCATAAGCATCAAGACTTCGATTGGAAAAATTAGTTACCATTAAATAGATAAGGCGAATTATTAAACCACCGGATAGCAACACTATATATTTTTTCTCCCACTTAAGATCAAACATAATAAATACAAAAGTTATAAAAATTAAAAAAATTAATATGAATAAATAAATTATAAACTTTATATCCTTGTATGAACTTATTATGTTCAGGCCATAAGCACCAAAGCTATCTCTAATTTTAAATTCAACATGATTGCTACCGGACTTTAGATATTTTCCCAGATTAAAATGGAAACCTTTCACATAATTCTCAAGTAAAGAAGGATTAACTCCTGTTAGAGGAACATCATTTCCATTAACCTTTATCGATAAAAGACAATCATCCGGTATGATGTTAACAATATTCTGACTAAGAAAATTATAATCAATACTACCTGTGATTAAATACTCTTTTAAACCGCTTGATTCACTATGTATAGGGATTTCAGAATGTATTACATTACCATCAGACACATAAATAACCACATCTCTTAAATGTAAAGCCGTGCTAAAGGTTAAAATGAAGGAAGCTATAATTAATAATGATAAGGAAACATATTTTAATGCTCTGTACTTCTCAAAAAAATCTATTATCATCATATTATCTCCTAATCAGTAAATTTAATGTTTTAATCCTTTTATATCGAAATAGTTATAAAAGATTATAATTATAATACAAAAAATTAACAGTAATTCTCCTTTTTTTTCCATCATTCCGATTCTTTCTCCTTGCATCCCACCTGTCATTTCGATTCTAACTCCTCCATTACACCCCTGAGAAATCTTTCCCTACAGCTGCTTTTTGGGAAAAAGCAGGGGAAAACCCTTCACACTTTCTTTCTGAACGACCAGAAAGAGAGTAAAACCTCATGTTCACTTTCTTTTGAACGGCCAAAAGAAAGTGAACCGAAAGAAAAGCCGTCGGCGTTGCTTTATCGGCCAGTTCTTTTTCTATACCGATAGTGTTAACCTTAATACTTTAAAAACAACTTCGCCTTCTCGTAATATGGATTTTTCATCTGGACTTCCTGTCCAGATTCAAAATCCCCGCTGGAATCCGTTCCAGCGTGGTAAACTTTTCTTTTATGCAATAGCGGTTAACACGCTTTATCTATAACCAATACTTTCTACAAACACAAATTACTATATCCGTGTCGCAACGCCGAGTATTTTCTAAGCCTTTGTTTCTACAATAAAAGTCGAGGGCATTGTACAAATCCCCCTTATCAAAGGGGGTAAGGGGGTTGTCCTCAGTTACATCCCTCGCGGTGTCGGATTTTTCTTCTTTTTATTTTTTTATCTTCTCTATCCAACAATTCCCGCTGTGGCCTTTACTTATGCGTATGAACAACTTTTTTCTTTCAGTTTTCACCTCCTCGCCTTTACTAAGACCGCAGGATGCGGTCGTTGAGGGCGGAGTGTTGCTCTTACCTTTGAGCACGGCGTTATTTTTTCGGTTGGGA
>Ga0315298_1009248_pt1 | contig 12244 bp, 11 predicted proteins | sample WHS_1_MG_FD_203077 | JGI IMG/M metagenome (GOLD analysis project Ga0315298, IMG submission 203077) | Extremophilic microbial mat communities from Washburn Hot Springs, YNP, Wyoming, USA - WHS_1_MG | ecosystem: Environmental > Aquatic > Thermal springs > Hot (42-90C) | place: USA: Wyoming... | reverse complement strand
TTCCAGTTTTACGATAAACTCCCGCCAAACATTCGTATCCACCTAAATCCTTAGGATGTTTTTTAATGGCTAATTTACCGGCTTTTATAGCTTCTTTATACTCTCCCCAATTCCAAAATGTCATACAATCTTCATAATCATCGGCGTAAACCATTCCACCGGTTGCTAAAATACCAAATAAAGCCAATGAACCTAAAACTTTCTTCATAAATAATACCTCCTGTTGTTAATTATTTTTGTTTATCTTTCTTAACTCTTTTCTACAAATTTTCTCACTGAGATTTACCTCATCCCCTTTTATCACCTTAAACCCTGAATTTACTACTCTTATACCTTTCTATGTTTTAACATTATTAGCCGCTTACTCTTTTTTCAATAATTCCATGGTCTTGACTTTCTATACACATCTTCAACAAATTCCATCAACTCTTGTCTTTTTTCGGTCTTTGACTTATCAAACTTACAGACTACTCCTGCACCTGTATATACAACTGATTTATCAAGGTCGCAAAAGAATAATGTTTCTAAAAGTGGGGTCAAGTCTTTTCCCCATTGTGGCGAGAGATATACTACAGTTGCTCCATCTTTGCATTTTTTAATATCTTCATCCACAGTCTTATCAGTAATGAAGCAGAAATTACGATCAATGTTCCCCTTACCTTGACTAGTATTATCCGATTTGCTACAGGAAATAGCAAAGCTTAGGAACGCTGACACAGACACAAGAAACAAAGTTTTTTTCATTTTACATTCCTCCTTTGAGATATTTTCTATTTATTAATAACCACTTCTTTTTGGATTTTCTGACTTTATTTATAACCTGCTCAAATGTGCTAAACTTAATAATTCGTTTTTCTTTGTTTATAAATATTTATCCATACAATCTCTTGCAAAACTATTTTTTTGATAAAATATTTCTTTAAGATGATTGTAAGCATGTAAAAAATATCAAGTAGCAATAGATTAATAAAATTACTACAACGTTAAATCAAGGAGAGATATGGCAATCTTACCGTTTTATAAAAAAGTTGATATATTTACAAAGCAATCGGAAGAAGCTAAGGAGTTTTCAAAAGAATTAAAAACATGGCTTGAAGGTAAAAATATACAAAGCAATATTTTTGAAAACTTATCAGACCTTGAAAAAGAAGAAAACTTAAAAGGCACAGATTTATTAGTTGTCGTTGGTGGAGATGGTTCTTTATTGATAACTGCAAGAAGAGTTGCAAAATTTCAAATTCCAATAATCGGAATCAATCTTGGAAGACTTGGATTTTTAACAGAAATTAATAAAGATGACGCTATTAAAGAGCTTGAAACCATACTATCTAAGCCGCTTTGTATATCAAAGCGTATGATGTTAAGAGTAAGTCTGTTCAGAGAAGGAAATAAAATATTAGAAGCTGATGTATTAAATGATGTAGTTATCAATAAAGCAGTTCTTGCAAGAATTGTTGATGTTTCAGTTTATGTTGGAGATAGATATATAACTACTTACAACGGAGATGGAATTATCGTATCAACGCCAAACGGTTCTACCGCCTACGCTTTATCAGCAGGTGGTCCGATTGTGTATCCAATGATGGAAGTATTTGTTTTAGTCCCGATTTGTCCCCATACTCTAACAGATAGACCTATAATTTTGCCAACCTTAGAGCCAATCACCATTAAAATGGTTTCTAAAGAAAAAGACGCATGGCTAACCTTAGACGGGCAAGAAGGTACTCAAATTTTTTATGGTGATGAGATTGTTGTAAAACAATCTCCATATTATGCGCATATCGTAAGAACTCCATATAAAAACTACTTTGATATTTTGAGGGAAAAGTTAAATTGGAAGTAAGGGTTGGTATTGGATACGATATTCATAAATTAGAAAGTGGCAAAAAGTTAATCATTGGTGGTGTGGAAATACCATCTGAAAAAGGTTTTTTAGCTCATTCTGATGGTGATATCTTCTTTCATGCTTTAACTGATGCACTTCTTGGAGCTATAGGATACGCAGATATTGGAGAACTATTCCCAGACTCAAACCCAGAATATAAAAACAAACCAAGTGAATACTTTCTCTTTTATGCTAAAAAAATAGTAGATGATAAAAAATATAAAATCTCAAACATAGATGGCGTTATAATAATAGAAAAACCTAAGCTTTTACCTTACAGAAGGCAAATTATACAAAACACAGCCAGAATTCTTGGAATAAGCGAAGACAGAATTTTTATAAAAGCTAAAACCAATGAAAAATTAGACAGCATAGGCAAACAAGAAGCAGCATCTTGTTATGTTGTAGTTCTACTGACAAAAACGGAGGATTAAATCATGAAAGAAATAAATTTAAATACAACGGTAGAGCAAGTATTAAGAAAGTATCCATTTACAAGAAGATTTTTTGAATCTAAAAACATGTACTGTAATGTTTGTGCTTGCAAACCCCATGAAAGATTACAGATTGCAGCCATTAACTACGGACATGACCCAAATCAATTCGTAGAGGAGTTAAAGCAGTTTATAGCAGATTATGGAAAAAATCAACAAAACACTTGAAATTATTAGGACAGTTTTATCTTACAACGATAAACTTTTAGAAAGAGTAAAAGTATCCCAAGCTATACTTGAAAACGTAGGCGATATTCTTACTCCCGGACTAAAAGAAGACTTAAAGTCTATTGATAGTATAAATGTTAATAAAAAAAGAGAATTTTTAAAGATAGTCTTAAACTTTTTAGAAGAAGTAAAATCAAAGTATGAAAAACAAACTACAAATCCACACTGTCATTCTGAGCGTAGCGAAGAATCTCAAAAACAAGAAGAAACTAAGTTTGATTTAGTCCAGCTTACAAAGTTAAGTATTGAAAAACTTCAATCTTTGTTGGCTACAGAAAAGAAAGCCTTTAAAAAAATCCAAGTTAGCAATGTAAGAGATGCTCTTTTTAACCTTCCAAACAGATATGAAGATAGAAGAATAAAGAAAATCCTAAAGGTCAAAGACGGAGAAACAGGAACATTTATCGCAGAAGTTGAGGATATAAAAAAAGTTGGCAGAGGAAAGTTAAAAGTAGAGGTCATTTTAAAGCAAGATAATGTAAGATTTTCAGCATTTTTCACCCATGAGAGTCCTTATCTTTTTATAGCATTTAGAAAAGGTAAAAAAGTAAAAATATTTGGAAAAGTTAGCTTTTTTAATAAAAATATATCAATCATTCAGCCGGAGATTTTAGAACCGGTAGAAGATATCATAGATAGAATAGCACCTGTTTACTCTTTAAGAGGAGACAGTTCTGTAAAAACAACAGGACAGACTTTAAACCATCTAAGAAGAGGAATGTATAAGATTGTAGAAAAATTCTCATCTGTGAAAGATTATATGCCTGCTGATATATTACGTAAATATGACTTTCCGTCACTTTCAAAAGCTATAAAAAATGTTCATTTCCCAGAAGATAGCTTTGATATAGATTTATTAAATAACTTCCAAGATATACATCAAAAGCGTTTAATTTTTGATGAGCTTTTTTTATTACAGCTTGCCCAAAAATACAGAAGATATTTACTACAGAAACACCCAAGCTATAAAATCAGTGTAGATCCAAACTTTTTAACAAACTTTCAAAAAAATCTACCTTTTGAATTAACTCAAGTTCAGATTAGAACCATAAAAGAGATTTTAGCGGATATACAAAAAGAAATCCCGATGAACAGAATGGTTCAAGGAGATGTTGGAAGTGGTAAGACGGTAGTAGCAGCGGCTGCATCTTTGGCAGTGGCTTTAAACGGCTACCAAGCTGCAGTAATGGCACCAACAGAAATTCTTGCATGGCAACATTACCATAATTTTAAAAACTTTCTCAAAAATTATCTAAAAGATTATGAAATAGCTATTTTAACAGGAAGTATGAAGACTTCAGAAAAGAAGCAGATATATAAAGCAGTAGAACTTGGAGAGATAAAAATCTTAATCGGGACCCATGCATTATTAGAAGAAAAATTAAAATTCAAAAACTTAGCATTGTCAGTGGTTGACGAACAGCACAGATTTGGAGTTGAGCAAAGAAAAGCATTAATTGAACGTTCAGACAAAATGCCCCATGTGTTAGTAATGACAGCAACACCAATTCCAAGAACCTTAGCATTGGCAAACTATGGAGACTTAGACATTTCTAAGTTAGACCAGCTTCCAAAAGGCAGAAAACCAGTAAAAACAGTCTTACTTTTTGATGACGAAAGAGAAAAAATGTATGAAATCATAAAACAAGAGCTTGACAAAGGAAGACAAGCCTTTGTAGTCTATCCATTAATCCAAGAATCTGAAAAATCAGACTTGAAATCTGCTGAAGAAGGCTATAAACATTGGCAGGAAAGATTTCCGGATAAAAAAGTTTTATTACTCCATGGAAAGATGAGCCAAGAAGAAAAAGATGAGATAATGAAACAGTTTAAAGAAGGAAAGGCTCATATTCTTGTATCAACAACGGTTATAGAGGTTGGTGTAGATGTTCCAAATGCAACGGTGATGGTAATAGAAGAAGCTCATAGATTTGGACTTTCTCAAATTCATCAGCTAAGAGGTAGAATTGGAAGAGGTCAGTATGAAGGCTACTGCTTTTTAGTAGCTCCGGCTAATCTAAAATATCCACTAAAAGATAGTACAAAAGAAAAATCAAGATTAAAAACCTTAGAAAGATTAAAAATTCTTGTAAAAACAACAGATGGTTTTGAGATTGCAGAAAAAGACTTAGAGCTTAGAGGAACAGGAGAGATTACAGGAACAAGACAATCCGGTGAAAGCGATTTTTCTATTGCAGATTTAACAAGAGATAAAGAAATCTTAGAATTAGCTACAAAAGAAGCCGAAGAATTGATAAAAAAAGACCCAGAGCTTGAAAATCATAAAGATTTAAAGCAGATATTATTTGAAAAGTACGCTCAAAGATTTGATTTAGTTAACATTGCTTGATAGTGAGAAGTAAGAATACGATGAGCATAGCCAATAGTAAAATTTAAAGAAGTTATATATATGTCGGATGAGAAATTCAAAAAAGTATGAGATTCTTCGCTTCGCTCAGAATGACACTGTAGCGGCATAAAGTATGAGATTTTTCACATGACTTCAAAATGACAAATAAGGTTGTCCTTCTTTTAATGCTTATCAGTCAACCTTTAGCTGTCATCCTGAGGACGTAAGTCCAAAGGATCTCCTTTTTTAATCATCGTAAATGATACTAAATTTTAATCCTAACAAACCTGTAATGATTTATATCTCTAATTTGCTAAAATATTAAAACCACTTTTTGAGTAAAGGAGTTTTAAACGATAGAATTTTTAATCATTCTTATTTTGCTTATTCTATACTTAGAGTTTAGACCATTTAAAGTATTAAAATTAGATAAAGCAGAAGAAGAGGCTATACCTTCTCATAATCTATATATATATAACGTTATAATCCATGTTCATACGCAGTTTTCATTTGATTCACTCGGTAAGCCATCAGACATAAAAAAAGCTATGGAAATTAACAATATTGATTATGTTTTCATTACAGACCATGATAATCTGAATTACAAATATTTTGAAGATGATAAAGTATTTGCGGGTATAGAAAAAAACACACCAGATGGTAGATTACTGCTTCTTGGAAATCAGCTACCGGTAATATCTCACCCGCATAACTTTGATTTTGACCATTACAGATGGAAAGGAGAGTTTAAAAAAGGCTATCTGTATGAATTTATTGACATAAAGGATATTATCGTATGGAACAAATTTTTTACAGGCATCTGTCTTATAAAAAACCTGTTGATCCTGCCAATTTCAAGAAACTTGATTCACAAATGGAACTGTCTTATTCCTATTGATAAATGGAGAGAACTTTATTTTACAAGAGCAAAAGGGTTAAACATTATTGGTGGTTTGGATTTGCATGTAAAAGTTGTTTACCAAGAAAAAACCCACGGGGTATTAATTCCTTCTTACAAATCAGGCTTTAAATGGCTTATCAACAAAGTTTACTCAAAAGAACCTTTAAACTCAAAAGAAGATGTTTTAAAATCTCTTTCAGATGGCAATCTTTATTTAAGTATAAATCAAAACTTCATTGATATATTTGTTATAGACAAGGAAGGTATTAAAATTCTCGGCGAGAGAGTTTGTAAAGATGGTAAAATTTACTTTTCCTTTGATAAAAGCAAGAGAGTTAAAATCTTATTTAAAGATGGTAAAAAAGTTTTCATAACAGATAAAAAACACTTTTCTTATAAACTTAAAGAGGAAGGCATTTATCATTTAGAAGTTTACGAGTATGATTTTAGAATTTTTAATCTTTACTTTGGATTTAGACCTGTTGTAATAACTAACTTTTTTGAGGTTGCCGGTGAGAAATGATTGGGAAGTTAGCATTAAATGGAATGTCAAATTGTTTTATTTAATAAATTCAAGAAGAAATAGCTTTCTTGACAAATTTTATAAGTATTTCTTTTACATGGGAAAATCTTACTCAATTCCTGTCTATATTTTGATCTTTTATGCCTTTTTAAAGGATTTTAATTTTCTAAAACATTTGATAGTAAGTTTACTAATAACAGGAATAATTATGCCGGCTTTAAAGTATTCATTTAGACATAAACGACCTTCAGCTTTACTTGAAAATGTAAACCTTCTTGAACCTGTATCTTTAAAGAGCTTTCCGTCTGCCGACAGTGGCTATGTTTTTACAATTTTTACTGTCTCTTTATTTTATGGAAATATCTATCTATCTTTAATTCTTTTGATTATAGCTTTAATAATTGGCTATGGAAGGGTCTATATGGGAGCACACTTCCCACTAGATGTATTAGTTGGTTATTTTTTTGGTTTCTTGGCAGGAATTCTTGGAAATTATTTAATTAAATCCATAACTTGAATGAAAAATTAGGAATTTTTATGAAATTTAAAAATGAGATCCTTCGGACTTATGTCCTCAGGATGACAGTTGAAGGCTGATTGATAATCATTAGAAAAAGGGGAACCTTCTCTGTCATTCTGCAGCCGGCTAAAAATCTCATTTTTCCTCAATATCAAAACAGTAAATCCTTTGGCTTACAACCTTCGGATGACATGGAAAGGTAAAATTACGAGAATTTTGGAACACTCTCATTTGTAGTCCATTCTCTTTTATTGTATAATTTAAAGTGAGGCATATTTTTTAAAGAGGTGATTTAATATGTGTGGTGTTTTTGGAGTTTATAATAATAAATCTGCTGCTGAGCTTACATACTTAGGATTGCATGCTTTGCAGCATAGAGGACAGGAATCTGCAGGGATAGCGGTATCTGACGGTTATGACATAAATCTAAAACTTGGGCAAGGTCTTGTTAATATAGCAATAAAGGAAGAAGACCTTAAAGAGTTAAAAGGAGATTTAGCAATAGGTCATGTAAGATACTCAACAGCCGGTGGTTCTAATCCAAAAAATATTCAACCTTTCTTTGCTCACTTTTACGGTGGAAGTTTTGCAATCGCCCATAATGGAAATCTTGTCAATGCAATGAGATTAAGACATGAGCTTGAAATGGAAGGTGCAATTTTTAGGTCTACATCAGACACAGAAGTATTTATACATCTTATAGCAAGGTCTAAACAACCCGCTCCACCACATATAAATCTTCATAAAAATGATGAAGACTTTTTGCCACATGTTTTTGAAGCAATGAGAAAGGTAAAAGGTGCATATTCTCTGCTAATTTTAAGAGAAAAACAACTTATAGCCATAAGGGACCCATACGGATTTAGACCGTTAGCTCTCGGAAAAAATAGATTTGGAAGTTATTTTGTCGCATCAGAAAGCTGTGCATTTGATATTGTAGATGCTGAATATTTAAGAGATATAAATCCAGGCGAGGTACTTGTCATAGACGATGCCGGAATAAGGTCATACTATCCGTTTGAGCATACAGAAAATCCAAAAAAATGTATCTTTGAGTTTGTTTATTTTGCAAGACCAGATAGCAAAATTTTTAGAGATTGGGTGTATGAAATTAGGAAAGAGATGGGAAGAAGACTTGCAAGAGAGTATCCAATAGATGCAGATTGTGTAATCCCTGTTTTAGACTCTGGATTACTTGCAGCAATGGGATACAGTGAAGAAAGTAAAATCCCTTTTGAAATCGGCCTTATAAGAAATCATTACGTTGGCAGAACTTTTATACAGCCACTTCAAGAGATCAGAGATTTATCAGTAAGAATAAAGTTAAATCCAGTTAGAGAGGCAATAGAAGGAAAAAGGGTTATCGTTGTAGATGACTCAATCGTTAGAGGAACGACAAGCAAAAAAATAGTAAACATGCTTAGAAAAGCCGGTGCTAAGGAAGTTCACATGCTAATAAGCTCACCACCTGTAATTAGTCCTTGCTATTACGGAATAGACACACCGACAAAAGAAGAACTCTTAGCATCCCAGATGACCGTAGAAGAAATAAGAAAATTCATAGGTGCAGATAGTCTTCATTATCTTTCGTTGGAAGGAATGGTAGAGGCTGCAAAATCTAAAGACTACTGTACAGCATGCTTTACAGGAATTTATCCAGTGTTAGATGAAATTTTTACAGAAGTTGAACTATCTTAAACAGGAGGGTAGATCATGGCAAGAGTAGTAGTACCTTTAGCAGACGGTTTCGAAGAAATAGAGGCAATGAGTATTATAGATATTTTAAGAAGAGCCGGGATAGAAACTGTAATAGCAGGACTTCGTGAAGGACCAATTACAAGCGCACGAGGTGTAAAAGTTTTACCGGATACTACCATAGATACTATAAAAGCTGAAGATTTTGACATGATTGTCTTACCCGGCGGTCAGCCAGGAACAGATAACCTTAATGCAGACGAGAGAGTTAAAAAGTTAATACAAGATTTTTACAACAAAGGGAAGCTTACAGGTGCAATTTGTGCAGCTCCGTACGTCCTTGCAAATGCAGGTGTTCTTGAAGGGAAAAAAGCTACATCCTATCCAACTTACAAAGAAAAACTTGGAAATGTTGATTACTTAGAAGATACAGTCGTTGAAGATTCAAATGTATTGACGTCAAGGGGACCGGGAACAGCTGCATGTTTTGCTTTCAAAATAGTAGAAAAATTAGCAGGTAAAGAGAAAGCAGACCAGTTAAAACAGGCAATGTTATTTAACTGCTAGTATGAAAAAAGATGATTTACAGCCCCATGATTGGTTTTTTAGGATTGTCTTTTCAAACCCAAAAAGTGTAAAAACCCTTATTGATATTTTTCTACCAAAATTATCTAAAAAGATTGAAATAGGTAGCTTGAAACTTGTCAATATTGAAAAGCTTTCAAAGAAAAAGAAAAAATTTATGCTTGACTTACTTTATTCTTTTAAGGTCAAAAACCATGATGCTTTTTTAAGGTTGGTTTTTGAACATAAATCGTACGTAGACCCAAACTTGCCAATACAACTGAAATACTATGAAGCTGTTTTATGGGAAGAATCTTTGAAAGAAAATAAAAAATATCCACCCATCATTAACATTGTTTTATATCACGGGAAAGAAAACTGGAACATTCCAACAAAACTACCAGAAAATTTAGATAAAACATTAGAAGAGCTTACATCAAACCTTAACTATACACTTATAGATTTAAGCAAAATTGACGATGGAAAGTTGGTATCTTATGAAGACTATTGTACTGTTTTAAGCCTCTTGACTATGAAATATATTTTTGAAAACGAAGAAAATTTGGATATAATTTTTAAAAGATTAGCTTTACATAAGGATTCAGAATGTATATACCTCATTCTTGATTACATAGTGGCAGTAAAAGAAGATACAGAAAAGATAGAACAGATGCTAAAAGAGGTTTTTGGAGGTGAAAAAGAAATGATGACCTTAACAGGAAAATGGAAAATGGAAGGTAAAATGGAAGGAATTAAAGAGGGAATTAAAGAAAGTTTAATAGATCTGATAGAAACTAAATTCGGCGATAACGGCTCTAAATTTGTAGATATAATAAATAAAGTTGAAGAAGTTGATAAGTTAAAGCAATTATTAAAGGTAGTTGCCTTAGCTACAAACATTGAAGAAGTCGAAGAAAAAATCAGAGAGTTAGTATAAATGTTTGAAAAAATTTTTGAGAAAATCAAAAGAGAAAATTTAGATGGATTTTTATTCTCTTCGCACTCCAATATTTTTTATCTGTCAAAGTTTAACTCATCAAATGCTTTTGTTATTTTAACTGACAAAGGTAAATACTTTATTACAGATTCAAGATATTATGATAATGCTAAGGAAAAACTTAAAGACTTTAATGTTATCAAGCTTGGAGAAGGAAATAAAAAAGGTTTAGACCATTTAAAAGAGATTTTAGAGAGCTTGAATCTTAAAAATGTTGGATTTGAGAAAGATAAAATAACTTTATCTTTTTATGAAAAACTTACAAAAGATACAAGTATTAATTTTATTGGCTTTGAAGGATTTTTAAATGAATTTAGAATAATCAAATCTGAAGAAGAAATAAAGATTATTACTCAAGCCGTTAGAAAGACAGACAGAATATATAAAAGAGTTTTAGAAGATATTCCAAGCTTGATAGGAAAACCTGAGAGCTTTATAAGACAAAAAATTGTAAACTATATTTTTGAAGAGGGCGGGACAGGAGAAAGTTTTCCGGCTATAGTCGCATCAGGTAAACATTCTGCTATACCCCACTGGGAAACATCTATCCACAAGATAAAAAATAATGCACCACTGCTTATAGATATGGGAATGAGATATAAAGGATATTGTAGTGACTTTACAAGAACTATTTTCTTAGGAAAATCAAATTCAAAGTTTGAAAAAATTTACAATATTGTAAAAGAAGCTCATTTAAAAGCTTTATCGGTTGTAAAAGCCGGAATTCCTATAAAAGAAATAGATTTAGCAGCAAGAAAAGTTATAGAAAAATACGGATACGGTGAATATTTTACCCATTCAACAGGTCATGGAGTAGGAATAGACATTCATGAAGAACCAAGAATATATAAAGATAACGAAGGGATTCTTCAAGAGAATACAGTTTTTACGATAGAACCGGGGATTTATATTCCAGGGCTTGGTGGTGTAAGACTTGAAAATATTGTAGTAGCAAGAAAAGATAAAGGAGAAGCATTAAGTAAAGTAGGGTTAGATTTGATTTATTTATGAATTATTTTTGATTAATAAAGCAGCTATTTTGGTAGTAGTAGTGAAGTAAATTAAAGTAAAGGGCGATTCGTGAAGTGTGATTTGACAAGAACCTTATTTAAATCACGTTTTAGCGAGAATGCTTTAAAATTTTAACAAAGTTTAAAAATTAATTAATCTTTTGATCGTCATTCTAGAGCAGGCGAAGAATCTCCGTCCTTTTACCTCTCACTTGTTCACTTGCTCACTTTCTCACCTTTTTAAAAGAGGAGATCCTTCGGACTAAAATCCTCAGGATGACGAGGAAGGTAAAAATGTCGTCATTCTGAGCGTAAGCGAAGAATCTCCTATTTTTTAAAAAACATTTAAGGATTACGGACAAAGGTAAAGTTGTATCTATATATACATTCTATGTTCTTAAAAAAATTTTAGAAAACTCTTGCTTACCCACTTGACCAACTATCTAATCTCGATTACCTACAGATAGCAACTCGGATTAGATAAAAACAGCTGATTCTATCTCTTTTGTCCATTCTTTTATGTCTTTCAGTGCAATTTCAGCTTTTTTTAGCTTTCTTTCTTCCTTTCCTTTTATCTTCTCTTCAAGCTCTGGGAGTAGTGCATAGTTTGGACCCATTGGTTGAAGTTCATTTTTTGCTGTTGTTATGTAGTTTATAAGTCCACCTGTCATTGTGGTTTTTGGTGGGGCTACAGGTTCTTTACCTTCGAGCATTCTTACTACATTTATACCGGCAATAATACCTGTTGCAGCGGATGCCATGTACCCTTCAACTCCTGTAATCTGCCCGGCAAACAATATGTTAGGTTTTTCTCTAAGCTGTAAAGTTGGTTTTAACAATTTTTGAGATTGGATAAACGTATTTCTGTGAATAGAACCAAGTTTAACAAATTCAGCATCTTTTAATGCAGGTATTAAGCTAAAAATTCTCTTTTGCTCTGGATACTTTAACTTTGTTTGAAAACCTACCAAAGAAAGGAGAGTTCCTTCTATGTTTTCCTTTCTTAGTTGAACCACTGCATAAGGCCTTTTACCTGTCTTTGGGTCTATCAGTCCAACAGGCTTCATTGGACCGTAT
>Ga0315298_1009246_pt1 | contig 12245 bp, 19 predicted proteins | sample WHS_1_MG_FD_203077 | JGI IMG/M metagenome (GOLD analysis project Ga0315298, IMG submission 203077) | Extremophilic microbial mat communities from Washburn Hot Springs, YNP, Wyoming, USA - WHS_1_MG | ecosystem: Environmental > Aquatic > Thermal springs > Hot (42-90C) | place: USA: Wyoming... | reverse complement strand
ACTACCAACCGCAGTCTCTACAATTTCCGGAACTTGAGGTAAATTTGTTTCTAATTGAGTGCCTACATTATCTAACTTCATATCTATACTACCAGTTAACTTTACACTTTCTCTACCATTTGTTACTATAGATTCAAATAAGTTTTGTTGTTCCTCTATCGTCCCGTACATTTTTTCCATTACATCTTGCCAAGTTAAACCCAAAGGTCTACCAGCTGTAGTACCTAATAAAGCTCCTTCAAAATATGCTGGACCTTTGTAAACACCTTCGGGGGTTAAAACAGGCATCATTCCTCTTGTTGCTCCTCCAATTCCTAAAAATCCTGTTGCCATCTGTTCTACCAAAGACCTTCTTGCGTAGGTTATTGCATCTATATACTCCTTTGCTTTACTCACCATTGCTTCTTGTAACTTCATTTGTTCAGCAATTGGTCTGTTATTCTGAACTGCTGCTTCATATTGGGCTTTTGCATTTTCATACATCTGTCTTGTATATTCTGCAATGTTTCTAGCATAACCCATTTGTATAGACCAAGGTAAATGTAGTTCCTGAGCCATCCCAAGAAAACTACTGTATATATTCTTATTATGTTCTAGTATAGTTGCCTGGTCTCTTAACCTTTGTAAAATCTCTGTTTCAAATCTTAACCGATTTAACTGCATTGTATGTACTGCGATCTGAGCCTGTACTCTTAACCCCTCGGTACTATTTACATCTTTTAGCGTAGATAGATATGCTTTCTCTTCGTTTATCATCGTTGCTAATAGACTCACTTGAGCTTGCATCAATTCTGGTGCTTGACTTAAAAGATAACCTTCATTTTGTAAAGCAGAAGCTAGTTCGTTAGTTAAACTATAAGCCTGTCCGATATAATCCACCCTCTTTTTACTTAGCTCTACCTCCTTTGCTACAGCATCATACACCATTTGTAATCCCTTTAGATAGCTTTCCATCAATTCTTTAGTCCATCCCCTTCGAGCCTGTTCTAATGCTGTTCTCATATAAGCTTCACCTATAGTGCGTTCTAGACCAATCATCTGCCTTTCCACACCTATCATTGCACCTGGTGTATACCCAACACGTCCCATATATTCCAACTGAACTCTGGCAAACTCAAGGCTAAACTTTACATCTGTTAATCTTGTTTCTAGTATAGATAAAACCCTAGTAATCTCTTCCTCGCGTTTATAAGCTTCCAGAAGTATATTAGTCTGTTTTTGCTGTTCTTCTAGTTGCCTCCTCTCTATATCCCTTTGTCTACGTTCTTGTAATATATTCCAAATACCCATTGCAGCATTAGAAACTACAGCCGTAACAGCACCCCAAGGACCACCTGTTATTCCACCCATTGCTCCACCAACAATTACACCGGTTAACCCTTGTAACCAAGTAGGAGCACCAAAACCAGCTGCAACAGCTTGAGCACCAAAACCTAAAGTGGTACCTACAAGACCTCCACGTGCAATAACCTCTACTTCACCCCACCTAAGCCTTCTATACGCATGAATTACCTCAGGAAAAACTTCTTTGAATTCTTTATCACTTATATTAAGCGTCTTTGCGGCATCCTTAATAGCTTTATCCAAGTCTCTCCAACTTTCAATTGATTTACCAAAAGTTTCTTTAATAACATCTGAAACACCTACGGAAAGCACTCTACGAAACCTAGTAACCCCAACCCAAGGAGCTACTGCAGCACCAAATACCGTTTCCGCAGGAGCTATTCCTCCTTCTTCAGGGGCTTTCCCTTTAAGTCCTACTCCTAACTTCTCAATACCAAAACCTAAAGCTTTCAAGGAAATGAGAATCATTGGCATATGAGAAGCAATTTCCCCAAGAAGTGGGTGTAACCGTCCAGCTGTTATACCATACTGCTGATAAAACTTATCTAACCCTACCTCAAATCTTCCAATTATCTCTTCCAATCTTCTACCAGGGTACTCTATCCTTTCTCTGGTATAAACTGCTTTTTGATAAGCAGCAAGTTCTAAAAGAGAGTCTCTTATACCACTACCGTATTGTCTAAGTAATAGGTTTATTTCTTCTGTTGGAATGGGTCTACTTGTAGCTACATACGGAGCGAGTGTAGGATATCTAGATATAATCTCAGCAACTCTTGTAACTCTTTCTGCGAGTTCATCCCCGATGGGATATATCTTCTTTAATGTATCTGTTATAGAGTTAATAACCCCAATCGAAATAGTACCGGTTGTATCTATTTTCCTCAAAGATTCATACAACTGGGTAAATCTTTCAGTTGTTATATTTATATTCCAAGCTGTTTCTCTGATAACCTTGTTTAATGGGGTAAAAGTGTAAGTGGCAAATTCGTAAAGCTGTTGGTTTAAAGTATTTATTGAAGTACTAGCCCTAACAAAACTTTCAGTAACTTTACCAAAAGCAAGGGGTAAATCAACTGCAAATTTTCCATAAACGCCGCCAATCTCTTTTACAAGTTTATCAAGTGACCCAGCAAGACCCTCAATAACCCCAGTAAGTGTAGCAACTGACTTTACAGCACTTCGACTTACTTCAGTTAAACTTTCCGTAGCTTTTTCAGCAGTAGATGCGACTTCTTTACTTACAGATTCAAACCCGTTTCCAGTAACGTTTTCCGGCATTTTTCTATTCCTTTTTTACATGTTTACTAAGAAGCTATTTTCCTATTAAGAAGAGTACTTCTTGTTTTAAGATTACCTACTTTAATTCAGTACTTCTGTTTCCTCTATTATTTCAGAAAGGGGTAACAAAATCAATGGTTCGAAGAAACAGGTAAGCCCATAAACAAAAGAAGCAAACAAATAAGACTAAGAGTGTCATCTAAATTCTTATTATAAACAACCTTACTTCTTTTTACAGAACTCCTACTATACAAATTGTTGCTAGGTCGGGGACTAGGCTTAACAACCCTTTTTGGAGTAGTATCCTCAGTTGTAATACTATTGATGTCTACAACATTATAGCATTTACCACAAATCCCACCCATAAACTCATTATAACCCAGCGTATTACCACATTTTTTACATCTTATTATCATTTTCTACCTTCCTCTTTTTACTTATTATACTTTGCTGAGGGTTAGGTTCTTTAATTTTCACTGAAATATTAGTCTCCACTCTCCAAACATCCCCACCTTTAATGTGAAAAGTTATCGTTCCATACTCAACCGTATCAAACAAATCCACATTATTCCTAGATACCTCAATTATTTGTGCAGAGATTTTACCCCTACTTTTCATCTCCATACCTCTCTCAACTCATCTAAGCAATTATAAGCATTAGTATTATCTATGCAAAACTCTAAAGCAAAACAAGTTCCACTAGGAGATTTTGTAACATCTACCTCACTTTCTAGTATATACTCTTCTATTACCTTGAAATTTTTATCTAAAAAAGCTATAATAATTGGAAATTTTACTCCTTTCATATGAAACCAATCACCTGGGGATATATCTACAAATAACATCACCGAGTTACCGAAATCTTTTTCATCTACCCCAATTAACCCCTGTCTCTTCTCTTCATCGGATTTTGCGATATAAACCCTCAATCCGCTTTTGGGTAGGATTAAGAAATTAAAATTTGAAAGTTTATCCATTATCTTCTTTTCCTTAACTCTTGGTCCCTTAACTCTGCCTCTACATTATGATAAATTAAAACCTTTTTTACAAGTTTTGGATCTAACTTATCTACATCTTCCTTTCTAAACCCATACTTCTCCCAAAACAACCCATAAATACTCATTAACTGAATATCAAAGTCTTTTAACTCTGCTTTACCACCAGCGTAGATGTTTCCCCAGTATTGGGAGAACTCCCGGTAAAAAAATCCTCTTCTTCTGCTCCTAATTCAAGGACTAAATCAGCTTTGTTTAAAAACGAAATGAGAATGAGTGGGTTTACTTTAGAAATTTCTTCATAACATTCTGGAGCTAGACATTCAAATTCACCGATTTTTTTCCGCTTAATCTCAATCTTCTTCCCATCTTCTTCTAGTGACCAATCAAGGAGTAGATACTTTAATTTCAATTCCCTCAACTTTATCGGGTCAATTGTTCCATCAATGTTTCTAGCATCTCCCGTGATTTTAGTCATTAATTTCCAATCCCAATATAAAAACTCTGCCCATTCAATCTTTATGTTGGGGTTATCTTTTGATTTATCTTTTTCACTATCAGGTAGGATTTTTGGGATGGGCTTAGATGCGTCTACTACAATATAGACTTTAAAGGTTCTTCCTGCAACTTTATACTTAGGCATTCTATTCACCTCCTCTTAGGTTCTTCCTTTTCCATAAGAAGGAAAGGACCCTTCTTATGGAATGGGTTTAGATGCGTCTACTACAATTAAGAAGGACCCTTTCCTTTTATTTATACAACAAAAACTAATTCAATTTTATAAAGTGGTTTCCCTATCTTCAACATAGCTCTCTTCAATAGTTCTACCTGTTACGTAACTGTACAATTCAGCAAAATCTCTACTCACCTTTACACCTACCCCACTGCAATAAGAACTTATATCCTTATAACCGTAGGAGCTTACGTGGAAGGTAAGGGTATTAATCATAGTAGCAAACAATGCAGATATCTGACGCTCACCTTTTATAATGCTACTTACTCTATAATTCCTATCTAAATCATATGTAACATCAAGAAAGCGTTTCTCAATTTCGTAATCATTGGTCCCTGTGATATTATCAAAATATGGACCATTTATTCCTACTCCTGAACCTAGTTCAATCCCACTCTTTAACTCCCTATACTGGGTAGCAAGCCTGTCAGTTATCTTAACAAATAAATTCACACTAATTAAACCCATTTTCTCTACCTCCTTTAATACGGGAAGTTGGATACATAACCATTACTGGGTATAGTACCTAATAATGGTTATGTATCCAAAATCCCTAACGATTTTCCTGTATTACAAGTTATGAACTAACAGCTATACTTATAGCCTTTTTCTCTGCAGAACCAAGACCGGTAAAATCCACGGTTCTCACTACTGGGTTTCTAGGTGCTACAAAAGGTTGTGCATATGCAGTTATTACTACATAAGGTATCTCTATTGTTAGAAAAGGATCCTTTGTTAAACTACCTTCACTTTCTGCGTCTATTTCCTGCTGTCCATAAATCTTTATTTTCAATGATCCATTCTTGTTATAAGATTCTACTACACTATCCTCTGGTAAGGGTACTCCATCAGGATGGTATAATGTAACTCTTCCAGTCACGTTCATTATCCCTTGTTTAACCCATTTCGGGTCTCTTCTACCATCAGCTACATAAAGTGTAGTTGGATTATGTCTCACAGTTACTTCCCAAGAAGTAGGATACAATTGTTCTCCTCCAGGGCCTTTAAATCCAGCATATTCTACCTTTGTTCTCCAACCAGGTATCGGGGCGTTACCTAAATTTTCATCTGCAGTGAAAAATCCTGTATATGTGGGTGGTGTATCTGTTGAAGTTGTTCTCCCAGTTGCTACTACAGTAAGTCTCAATGTAATAGGTTCACCTCCGACACCGGTAGGTACGTTACCTCTAATTGTAAAAGAATCTACATAACAATTACTGTACAACCATACGTTGTAATTATCTGGAGAAGCTACGATATCGATTGGAGTAGTTCTATCATCAATCAACCAATCACCAAGTGCTTGGGTCCAAAGTGCTTTGAATAAATAAGTTTCTATATCCCCACCGTAGGTGTTTGCTCCCCAAGCCCACACAACTTGTGAGGCAGCTTCATCACCAGATGAACCGTGGATTAAATTATCAGGTATTATCTTACCGGGAGTTTTTTCTAATGAGCAAGCTGTTACCGGGCAAGGAATATCCCCAGAACTTGTTTTAAATTTTACCCAACCAACATATCCAACTCCTCTTAAATCTCTGTATGGCATTTTTCCACCTCCTTTACTTTATTCCTATTGGAACTATACACCTCGCATCATAAAAAAGTCTAGAAGCTTTTATAGAACCGCCTTTTATTGTACCGAATTCTACTTTCTCTATAAGAGAATCCCACACAACCCCACTAGAAGTGGTAAATTGTAATCTCCTTGGGTGGGTTAAAATTCTTTCTACAATTTCAGAGAGTTCCACAATATACCTTTCTGTTGCTTCTCTAGCGAGGTTGTTTATTAAACACATAATAACTAAGTTAACAACCCTTGATTGAGTAGCGCTAGTAGTAAACCAACTTATATCTCTTGACACACTTTGAATCGTAATAACTGGGAATGCCCCAATCACTTTATAATCTCCAAAAACAATACCCCTTAATTGGTTGTTACTTTCGTATTTTTTTATAACATTATTTATCGTAGATAACTCTTTATTGAGTTCCTCTTTTAAATAATCAAATACCTCCAAGGTTAAAACAACATTTACAACTTCCATTTTCTATACCCTTTATTATAAAATAATTCTATAACTACAAACTTTTATAACACATCTTTTGTTTTTCTAGTCTCGATTTTCTTTTTTATTTTGTCGCATTCGATAATAACATCAGATAGTAGATGTATTAAACCTTCTACATCGTCCTCATCGGTTAGCCAAACATAAACCTCTTCTTCAAAAAGATTCTCTCCATCGTCAAATTTATTAAAGTTTAATATCTGGTGTAATTTCTTTTTTAATCTACCTACATCTATAAGAATTTCTTCCACTTTCTATACCCCTTCATTATAAAATAATTCTACAACTACAGGTTTTTATAACATATTTCTTACAATGATAAATGCTCTACTTCTTCTATAATTGCACCTTTTTCAGGGAATCTTTTCACATATGCTTTCCTAAACACAGATACTGGATCTACACTGTAAGTTGATAAAAGAGGTACAGCATCTTCTGGTATCCATTCTAATTCCCCTAAATCGTAATTATATGCATAAACACCAGGATTATACCATCTATATTGATGACGACATTCTCTTCTGTACCATTTGACAGCTTTCGATGGGTCTGCTGTTGTATCTAAAACGCACCCTTCAGTTTCATCTACTAGTAGGAAAAAATGGTTATCTTTCAACTTACTTACTGCCTCTTCTACTCTCTTTTCTGCACCTACTTGTTCTTCCTTATTTTCACTCAAAAACTTATCAACTTCTTTCTTATTCCCCATCCTAACCTCCTTACAAAAATTACTAAGGTTTTCATTTTAAAACCCTCTAGTATTATCCTATACCACCTGCAGGACCAGTTGTAGGTGTAGATGGTCTTGAAGGTGCAATTGTTGGGCTAATAAAGCGACTTCTATTCTTTAACCTTTGCCCTTTAAGAATACTTGTACCGCTTTCACCGGGATTTGCATTTACTAATCTATTCAACCTAAAATAAGCCTCCTCCTTCATTGCCCTGATATTTGTATTTTCATTCGGTTGTACATCCTTATAATATGTTGCTAAAATTGCAGATGCGGTTAATACTTTTGCAATATAAGGAATTGGGTCTGGGTATACCCAATCGTTTCCAACTTTTATCTTTCTCAAAGGAACATAATACACTTGACCCAATATAGAGTTTATTTCTTCGTCGATATCTTTCATAAACTTTTCCACAACACTTGGGGTTAGGATATCAGCTGCACCACTACCGATAGATAACGTTTGCCCAATAAATCTTACAACCTCTTCCCAAGTACCTGCATAATAGTCCGCCATCTTTGTAAGTCCTTAAAACAATACTACGTTAAAACATCATCTATAATAACTTTTACTCCTTTCCTTATTAATCTCTGTACTAAATAAGCTACTTTCTCATCGTCTCTACAATCAATTAAACCTTTTTCGTTTAAATAATGAATTATTTCGTGAGCTAAAATAGAAACTCTGTCAATAAAATTCATATCCCTGTTTAAAGTTATCACCCAGTAATCTTCTTTATCATTGTATGCAATTTCTCCAAGATCCCTTCTCTTCTTGAATTGTAAGAATAAATCGAATTTTAATCTTTCCATTAAAACTCAATCTTTATTACATTAATAAACAACCCATCTTTACTCTTTTCCTTATCAAAATCGTACATAATATAATACCCAACCTCAAGATGCTTTAAATAAACCATCGACTGTCCTTTTATCTTCTCTATAAGCTTCCCGAGGTTAAAAGATAAGTAACTACCAATTGATGGTGATAAATCTGCACATAAACCAGAAAATAACCACTGATGCTTTGATTGAATCCACTGCCACCTTGCTCCAACACCGTATTCCTTCTTATCAAGGTCCCACAAACAAGTAATTCCCACATTCTGTTGATATGTCCAACTTACCAACTCCTTAATAACATCCTTAGGTTTAATTTCCTCTGCATAAACCCTGTACCAAGCAAAATCAATCAAAAATAACATACATAAAGCTAATAACAACTTTTTCATTTTATCACCTCCTTTTTCATTAACACATTTCCATACTTTTACTCTTGGTCGTAGTGTAAAATTGCAAAATCAGTTAGTAAGTAATCATACAAACTAATAATTCTTTTATTCCAACTCCGACCAGATTTATCATAACTCCTTAAATCATCGCAATAATCACTCCTTTTCAACAATGCAATAATCCAAGCGTACTTTTCTGCAAGGTCTTTCCCAAACGCAATCAGACTATCCTGAGCGACCTCTTTTAACACCTTTTTCGCTATGGATATATCTTGAAACGCTGTATCTGCAATAACAACATCTAACTTCATTGGTAATAAATCGCAAGACAAAGCATCCCAATATAAAACCTTTGCCTGTTTTTTAGCTATTCCCTCAGCTTCTCCTTGTTTATTTGATAAATAAAGTTCCTTCAATTGCTTAACCAACCCTGGGTTGTATTTTTCAGTAAAACCATAAATCCTAACTCCTGTATCACTCCCAAGACCTTCAACATACTCTTTTTCCCAAAACACCAAAAACCGCCACCACTTTTCAAAATTGTCTAGCATTTTTTCTCACCATGCAAACTATTATAACTTGTAATTATTCTAATTCCTAAAAAACTCGATAAATGCTAAAACAGTAGCAAAAACTACAAAAAGGAGAGTAGAAATACTTACTAAAATAAGACAAATATCTATCACACTCTTCATTGAAAACACCTCCTCATTCAGGATATATAATTATTTCCACCTTCTATAGTTAAAAAAAAATCAGCAATCATTAAAATGGCAGCAAAAATTATAAAAAAGAAAGTAGAAATACATAATAAAATTACACAAATATCTATTGTCGTATTACTCACTAAAATTATACTTCCTATATCATTCATTTCAAATACCCCTTTTATTTAAAATCATTGGTTAATCCGATTACCACTAAAATCAATCCTAAAAAGAGTAAAAATGCAATCAAAATTTTAATTTGTACTTCCATAGTTACGACTCGGCCTTACCGGTTCAATACCTTGTTTCTCGCATAACCTTATCACGTTCTCTTGTAACGCTTCTAATACAACTTCAGTTTTATACTTAAATGCCTTTAAATCTTGAATATCCCTGTATAAATTAACTCCCCACACAATACTTCTTGTATATGCTAAAAAGAACCCAATAATAAATGATAATACTGAAACTATCACCTTAATCTTACCACCGTTAAGCCAAAATCTTCTTATTGCACTCATTTCGTTAACTCCTCCTCTTTTTTTAAAAAAATTCAATATAAAAACCCTCCAGCACCTAAACCTGTTAAGGACGCTACAGTGTAATATCTGTAGTTAACATTATCTATCGAATAAGGAACGGTTATTCTAAAACTTGAAATACCTACAGGTTTCAACATCCATCTACCTTTTACTTGGCCCTTCATTGTACTTGCCTCCTGGGATGCTTGGGATAATAAAGTATTTAAGGTTCCTCTTATCCCGGGAGGTTCAGGAAAGATTACTCGGTTATTCCAAAACTCGATATCTAATAATGCTTGTTTTAAACAATAAGTATAAGCCCTCATTACTAAAAATGCGTCAAAAGCCTGTGGTAGTTCTTCAAACTTAAACTCAGTTACAGGTGGTTGGGAGTTTATTTCGTCTAATGCTAATCGTAAATAACTATAAAACTGAGTCTCGTTAAAAAACGAAAACTTATATGTGGCAAAGACATCTTCGGTTATATCTATATTCGAATCTTTTATATAAGCTATCCCCTTACTGTAAAGGGGGTAGATTTCTTTATATAGGTTAAAATCCCTACTATTACCTCTAAAAAAAGTTTTCTCACTGTAAATCCAATTTCCATATGTAAATCTCACTAACTTCAATCCATCTTCTTCGTAATTTATTCCTAATTCATCATATACAGGTATCTTTTGAAACCCTTGTAATAGAGTTTCTAGGCCCTTTGCTATCAGTACACCTGCATAACTTACTTCAAATACCTCACTTGTGGTTTTTCCATTACAGTTTGCAGTTAGATAATACAAACCTACATTAAACCCATCTTTATCAATCAATTTACTAGAAGTTGTAATACCGTTTTCATCTGTATTTGTGTTTATACTAAATTTGAGGTTGTTAGAACTATCTCTAATTTCAAAAATTACCTCTTTATTTGGGTTTTCTAAATCCAAATAAAGCCATTCCAAGGTATCGCCATAGTATACAAATTTATGATTTAAGTTTAATTCTTGTTTTGTCATTATAACATATCTCCTACTAACTATAGTATTTCTCCTGCCTAACTAACTCTATACGCGAATAAAATAGTTATTACACCCTAATTACTCCATCCACTTCAACGTATTTTCTTACTTCCTCTACGGTAAACCGTTGATGTGTTTTTAAATTGACTAATTATGTGTTTTAGTTTGTCTGAATTGTTAACTAAATCTTCTATGTGCTAAACTTAATTTTCTTTTTGTTTCTTCGGAACGATGTGTTCCTAATGCATTCTTATTTCCCTTATTCCCTTCACTTACTTTCTTCCTTGCTTCTTCAGTGTGATGTTTTCCGTAGAAAGGATTCTTAACTCCTCTCTTTGCTAAACCAAAACATCTTCTTGAGCAATATTTTCTTTCAGAAGCTTCTGATTTCCAAACCCAGAATTTCTTACCACAATATTGACAAACTTTTTCTAGTTTTGCCATCTTTTACTCCACTCGCTTTCTTAAAAGAGGGAGAGAGTTTTTTGTTATACTCAATTGGTATTTTCTAGTATTGCAATAATTTCCATACTCTCTCCCTCTACTTTATTCATTAGCTCACTTTCCCGGTTATGTTTCCAACTACAGCACCCTGAGCAATCACGATACATATTCCCACGTACTCAAAAAATAACCAACCATACTCAATGTTTTGTTGATGAGGTGCATCCCAAACATTCAAATCTATCCTCACACTTAGTACTCCTGAGTACTGCGGTTCAGCAATTCCATAAACTTTACCAGGAGATACTAAGTAGGAGGTTCTAATTCTTGAATTCCATATATCACCAACATATCCAGTTCTCAATAGTTCGTACTGTGTCACATAATCCAACTCATTCCTTCCCCAGTTCCTTATATCTCTATACTGTGCTGGGTTCATTATAACATTTGCAACCGGAGCATTCCACTTTTCAACTTCTAAGAAAATATCAGAAAGTGTACTTCTAGTGAGACCAGCATTGCTAGTAATGACATTATTATGATTCGCAGCTGTAGTACCTGCAAATTCAATTGCTGCAAAAATTCTTCTGTCCTCTTCTTTTGCCATTTCAATTGAACCTTTTTCCTTTGCCCTATCTAAGATATTGAATCTTCTTACTGCAACTTCAAGTGCAGGAACTTTTACCCAAGTAGCAATTGCAAATGGTTCAAGCTCTACTCGGGTTGCTTTTAACACTTCATAAGGAACGTTACCATTCTGTGCTAATGTTACTGCAGTGAACTGAGGATCTGCATCGTACCACATAGGTGCAGCAGTTGGAAGAATATCTACCGCAAGGATTTTCCTTCCGATTGCTCTATAATCTCTTCCGAGCTTGAAGGGTTCTAGCATTGTCTGTCCAATCCTAACCCTTCCTTGCGGGGTCTGTAATGCTTGGGCAACTATTTGAAACTTTTCCTCTTGACTTAACATTCTATCTGCCATTTTCTCCACCTCCTTTAATTTACTAAAAAACTAAATCATATTAATACTGTGGGTCAAAGAGTGTAACTAACTTTCCACCACTATAACTGATTACCTTACCTACTTTCAAAGAACCAGTAGTAGTTGTAAACTTACCATCAGCAGAAACGTATAAATCGTCGTTTACTGTCGGAGAAACACCTGATGCAACCTTA
>Ga0315298_1009244_pt1 | contig 12246 bp, 18 predicted proteins | sample WHS_1_MG_FD_203077 | JGI IMG/M metagenome (GOLD analysis project Ga0315298, IMG submission 203077) | Extremophilic microbial mat communities from Washburn Hot Springs, YNP, Wyoming, USA - WHS_1_MG | ecosystem: Environmental > Aquatic > Thermal springs > Hot (42-90C) | place: USA: Wyoming... | reverse complement strand
GTATTCGATGAGATCATCAATGTAACCTTGCATCGTACCATATTTTCTACCGACGACGATACGTGTGGTGGGGACGAGTCCGGCCGCGACTCATTTGATATTCCCCTGGATGTGTGCGTCGGTCCCTTTGGGTCCCTTTGGAGCACCTCGTCCGTGGGGAACGTTCGAAGTGGTAACTCAACCAGGTCCTGCTACTACGACGGAAACTTGAAGAAATGAATACATTCCAGATTGAATGCTGAAAAGGGGGCAATCGTTGATCTGGGTGTCGTCTTGTCTGCGGAGGAATGCAACAACGTACGAACGTGCCCGGCAGTGCAAATCGACCAATTTCCCGTGGCTGCGCAAGAATCCACTTTACATCCGCGCTTTCTGTCGGTAGTAAGCGCAATTTCCTGCTCAACTTTGAATACCAAATTGCTGCCGTCACGTCACTTCTCGACATGACTGGCAAGTTTGTCGAATACAAGGCTGCCAGTTGCCAATCGCCATGGCGCCAAACCGAGGAACCATCGCCGCATAATGTAGGCGTTGAAAAGAATGAGTATTCAGTTAGAAATCATAGAACTTGTTGCCAACTCTCTGCAAGGGAGAGCCTCGAATATGTGTAATAGGTGAAGTGGTTTTGCAAGATTTGTCGTATTTGGATAATTTGAATCGTCCTAGTCGATGGAAGCGCCACGATAGCAAAATTCGTCATTACTCTTCCAGTTAATTACAGTAAGCTTTTTTTCGTCATGGATAATATCATACACACTTCATCTCGATGGTCCATTCCGTTTGCTCTCGAGCATAGATTTTCCAGGTCAACTCTGACTTTTCACTCTATCCAGACCAGTCTGGCGTGGTTCAAGCTCACCCATCGGTGGAATTACTATTGAGAGCGCCATGTCGGCGAAAAACCACTACGAAGTTTTGGGCGTCGCCAAACAGGCTACCAAAGAAGAGATCAAGGCTGCCTTTCGCAAGCTTTCCTTCGATCACCACCCAGATGTGGCCAAACAATCCGATGGCGAAGCCTTCAAGGAAATTTCAAATGCTCATGCTGTTCTGTCGAATGCGAATGAACGCCGCAGATACGATCGGGAGCTAGTGGAACGAGCCATGTGGAGACAACGCCCGGGATATCGACCTCCCGGCCAAGGCGGTGACTGGTATGGCGGAGACAATCTACGCCGGCCGGCTGGACACAAGCGGGGTATGCATATTGCTATGGAGACTTTGCAGCATCCGAGATATATCCTCATGGGAATAGCAGGCTTCGGTACCGTATTCATGCTGGCATCCTTTCTAGGGGGCATGTCGTCACGTCAGCCCGAGTATCAGCACCACTCGACCTTGGTGGAGGCATGGATGAATCCTAATACGGGTCGGTGGGAACAGCCGGCGCCCTGGGATCCCGTATATCGCAAGCTGCATCCAAAGCTGGAGCTTGTGCCTCGAGAAAAGGTGCGGCGACGCAATGTCTAGTATTGTATCTATGACGAGAAGTTACGATTGATACTCTCAGGGATCGAGCAGGCATCGGAAAACATGTGCTCTATTTACTGGTGCTTCGTGTGAACTGTGAACTGCCGTTTTAGCCATTCTTGGCATTCTTGCTGGACTTGTCGAGCTTCGGGGAAGCCGGCTGTGCCTAGTCCCCAGTAGGCATGCGGAAGGTTGTGGGCAGCTCGCAACTCCGACTCGACGCCAGAGCACCGTAGGCGTTCGTTGAAAGCCACAGAATCATCGAGCAAAGGGTCATTGGAACCTGCAAACAACAGAACAGGTGGAAACTGTTTCAACACAGCATCCGGTGCAAAGTATGGCGACGCCAGTGGATCCTTCTTGCTGAATCCCTCGGGAAGGTAGGCGTCAGAGATGGCTGATATCAAGCCACTTGGTAGGACAGGATCTTCCGTACCCACAACTCTCGAATGGCTCATTTCCAATGTCAAGTTTAGCGCGGGGCAAGACAGCATCATCCCATCGGGCATGCGGGTAGGCTCTTCTCCAATGGTCTCCGTACTTCTGGTGTCGTCCGTCGCGGATTTCATGGATTCATTCAACCAATCGCTGGTCTCCAGCTGCTGCATGCCCAATCGTACACAAAGAGCAGCGGCCAGGTTGCCGCCTGTGCTTTCTCCCGTGACAATGATGCGATTCACTTCGAATCCCAAATCGACTCCATCCACCAAGGCAGAGTACACTTCCAAAATTTGTTCCAAGGCCACCGGAAAGGTGTGTTCCGGTAGCAGAGCATATTCGGGACAAATCACTACAGCGCCCGTTGATGCGCTCCAATCCAGCAAGTACGGTAGATCAGACGCAATGGTATGGGCAAAGAATCCGCCACCGGTCAAGTGCAAAATCACATCTCGCTGTCGGTATCGTCCACAGGATCCCGCAAAGCGGCGCTGAGAAACGTCAAATTCTTGGGCAGGATTTTCTGACGTGGTTTCACTAATGGTGGACAAACGGCTGATGAGGCGGGGCTGTTGTTTGCCCGGTTTGCTACGCTGCCGTTTGAGTGTCGCGGCAAGCTCGGGCGCAGGATCCCGGCTCAGCACGAAACATGGCACTCCCGATATGTCCAGTCGATCGGCTACTGACGCTCCTTTTACCAATCGGGAAGCTTGTAACATCAGTGTTTTGATTGCCGGTAGAGACACCATTCCCCTGGAAACGAAAGTGAATAAAATAAGTGAGCGAACGTTATTAGGAATCGAAAGGCATCATGATTTGGTAAACACGCCACGTGCTACTTACCATGCATGTTGAATCAAGTCTCGAGAGGCGTGGCTGACGGCGTGAGACGCCTTGAGACTGGCCCTCGTGCCAGTAATGGAATAAAAGGACGCGGCCGCGCCTGTGATCAGAGGTACTTTCCACGTGGCGTTGGGACTGCTACTGGAGGAGTCAATAGCGGTTCCAACAGATGCATAGTAGACATCCATAAATCGTTTCAACATTAGAAATCGGATCTCGCCTTGTGATTGCCAAAAGTATGCCTTGGGGTTGTTTTTCATGGCGTATTCGATCAATCTGCGAGATTTATCGTCCAAAATTTCAGGTGTAGTGGGCATTTGCAGACTTCTCGTCGGCTGTTGCCGGTCTATTCGAAGTCGCTCTTGACGAAGCTGTTCATGTCGACTCCTCGGGCATGCACCAATTGTTTGAACGGCCTCCCACTGTCTCGTCCAGTCTTCAATCTGGCACGTGCTCTTGATGAGCTTGTCTGTCATCCAAAGCTTCTTCCATTGCGTGTTCAATAAGCGACCCACTACCACAGCAGCTCCCCCTGACGCAAAAGCCCTTGTCCAGCTTTCCCGAGACTTGGGCAAAAACTCTCGTATCTGTCGACTCCATTCAGCGCGCCCTCGATCCGTGCGTGAAACCACAGCGACTCCAGCGCCCACAAGACAAAAACAACTGCCTCCAACAGCCAGAGCTATTCTTTGTCGTTCCTGTTGTCTCCGTTGCTCCTCTGCGCTCATTCGACGCCCCGTGATGACAGAGTGAGCATCGTCAATTCTGAGCAAACAAAGTTGCAAAGCCACGATCAATCGAAACAGCAAGGAATCGGTAGCACTTCGAGTGGTATACAGGTTGCTGTTCGTTTCAATGGGCAATGGATCTTGCGGATTCAGAAACCGAACCTTTCGCTCATTGAACGCTTGCTGTCTCTGCTTTTCTTCCAGTATACGTTTATACGCATTTAGTGATCTCTTGATGCAAGGTTGCTCATCATTCTGCGGATTAATTTCCGGTAGGCCCCGGATTTCCGGACGAATCAGTTGCTCCAAGTAATCTTGAAGCAATCGTTCGGCGTACACAAGCACCACCTTCATATCATATAATGCATCATGGCGACTGCGGGAGTCCTGGTCGATTGTTCTTTGCAATTTCTCAATGCAATCGTCCAAAAGTGGGACAGCATCAAAGAGGTAATGGTGAGAAGAACCCGTCATCGTTCTGGTGTCGTTTGGGTTCAGTGGAACCAAGAATATGACAAGAAAGCTGGAAGTTGACAACAAGGTAGCAAGCAGGGCAGTGCTTGATGCTCTATGGAATGTAGAGATGCAATTAAGGTATCCGCCAGTTGATGGAATTTCAATCACTCGGGTGAAAATCTGGCGACCTACTTCCTATCCAAGAATCAGTCGACTTGTGTTCTGCGAAAGAAGAAACTGCAACACCAAATCTTTCGGCACACCAAAATCAAGGACCAATAACCTGTCAGCTTCCCCGCTTGGACGTATGAGATGTCGTCGTCGCCCAGTACGGTACCGATCAAGCGCCTCTTGGTGTTGCTTTCTGTTGAAACTTGCGACGAGCCACTCCAAATATATCATGAGGGCTGACAACGGCGAAGAACGAATGAAAGCTGCCTGACATCACTTACTGTCAATATCAATGCACCAATCGAAAGGGAGAACATACACGATTGCCTATCATGACATCACATCTTAGTCACGAATAGTAAAGGAGAGGTATTTTAGTCATAGTGGTCAACTTCGTCGGAGGACATCTTCGCCGTCTCGACCATAATATGCGACCATGGGCCACGACGACGGCCGCGCTGGAAGTTTTGAACTGTGGTACAGACCCATCGTTCGAAGCTTACTATGACTATAACGCTAACAGAGTAGCCTCTTGTCTTCTTTAGAAAGAGCCCCTGAACGTTTGACCGCAACACGGATCTGTGTTGTGGGTGACAGTATGAGGATCGCCATGTGGAAACGTGTAGCGCCATCGGCTCCGTTCCACCGTCCGCTCCAAGCATGTTTGAGTACCATTGCAACACCTTCTGCGTCGCTGGCAAAAAATGCAGAGCTATCTGAAATGTGTGTCAAAGTTCACAGTGCCTTGGATATGGGATGCCTGGAGTATTCTCGCACTTGGGCCTGGCAACACGTCTTGTTGAGCCGACGCTTGTCGTCGCGTCGACAACTAGGCGAGTCGGATCCTCCCTCCTCCGTCGACACGGATTGTGTATTGTTGTTGGAGCACTCTCCTGTATATACTCTAGGCAGGGGAGCCGATGAATGTCATTTGACATTTCTGAACAGCGACCATCCCGATGAAAGCACAGCAGACTATCAGGAAGAATGCCGGCGCAAACTTTCACGGAAAGCGCGGGGCCCTGGTACGGCGCGGTTGGCAGTCGATCGGTCCAGTGACGATCCTAACCTAAATGTTCCACTGGATCAAGCTGTGGAGCGACTGGCGCAACTGGCTAGTCCTGTTCTGGCTCCGAATGGTGTTCCCATTTATCGGGTCGAACGAGGTGGCGAAGTAACCTTTCATGGACCATCACAGCTGGTGGTATATCCATTGTTCGACTTACAGCGGCCACCAATGGAGAAAGACTTGCATTGGTATTTGCGAATGGTAGAAGAAGTAGTCATTCAGACTCTTCAACGCTACAATATTGAGAGCATTCGAGACGAGGACAACACCGGTGTGTGGGTCGGAAACGACAAGGTGGCGGCAGTTGGGATTTCATCGTCACGATGGATCACAACGCACGGATTTGCCCTCAATGTGGATCCCGATCTGGATTACTTTGACACTTCGGTCATTCTTCCGTGTGGAATTGAGGGCAAAGGCGTCACTAGTATGGCCAAAATTCTGCAAAGCCGCGGAGAGCAAGCCCCTTCTATCCAACAAGTTGGGGATGTTGTGCTGGAGACCATGGAAGACGTGTTTGGCATTCGTTTGGAGCATGGCGAGCCTGTCCAATAGCGTATAGTCGCATAGGTTCCTTCTAAACGGGTGTCATCATCCATATCAGCTGTGTGGGGAGAACAGGAGGCGCCGTAACAATCTTCTCGGGCAGTGGGAGAAACCTATCTTCCCTGTGACGACATGAAGCGCTGCCAGATTGAAAGGGTGTATATGGCATGCTGTAAATGCTACTCCAGCGAATATCATAGAGATGGCTCCCCTACCATGCGGGAAGTGCGACGAATGGAAACATATGCGAGTGGGCGCCATCCAAGCGCGTCGTAGCTTGGCTTTCATCAAAACACATCTTCTCATCTACCGGTACGTTATCCTGGGACTTGGGATCGTCCATATTGGCATCATGGCGGATGAATCGCTTTTACGCGTGTGCTGGTAAACTCGCAGGTGCCCATCACTCTACGGAAGCAAGCGACTGGCTCGTCCGTGTTTTAAAGGGTTGCTTTATTCTGTTCTTAGTACTGCAAATCAAGTTCTATTTTACGTAGCTCTGTAGTACCGCGCCGGAGGCGGGGTGGGGTCAGCAGTCTACGGCTTTATTCTGTTCTTAGTAGTATCAATCCCTTGTACGCTTTGGCTAATCCTCATCTGAAGAGGACAATGTCGTACTCCAATTCTTTTTGCTGTCGCCACCCCCTTGAAGTTGAGCACGGATCTGGGTGCGAAGGTCTTCGTCATCGCTATGCGCTTCCAACTCGGGGGGCTCGTCTCCTCGAGTTCTAACTGTAGGGGCAGAAGGAGTCTCAGGCGTCGTTGCTTTTCGGTTGGAACCAGACGGCCCTTTGCTCGTTTGCGTTGGTTCTTTCTTCTTGGGTGGAGCCTTTGTCGTCCGAACTCTTTTCTTGGCAGGCGGCTTCTGCTCGTCGTCGTCGTCGTCGTCGCTACTATCACTGTCATCCAGTGAAAATTTTGGTCTTGGCGCTTGTGTGTCTTTTGTATTGCTGTTTGCAGGTTGGGTTTCTGCTGCTGCTGCTGCTGCTGCTGCTGCTGTTTGGTGGATTGGTGTTTCCACTTGGCCACCATCATCCGTCTCGCTGTCACTTCCGCCCTCCATGACATCCTTCTTTGTGACTTGATTCTTCTTTGTAGCTTCCTTTCGCTTTTCATAATCTTCGGCCTGTTGCTTCAATGTGTTTGCTGAAACCGTTTCATCGGACTTCAAAATGGGCCTACTAGTCGCAGTGGAAGAGGGTATTCTATGGCCTGCCGCCAAAGCCTCCACTTGATCCATTGGCACTGGCTCATCCGGCGACGCCAGATCCGCTTGATCCAAGGCATTGGTAATTTCCTCATCCAGTTTTAAAGACCGACCCTTGCGTTTTCCACCAGTTTTGGAGGCTGATAACGCAGCCTTGGTCATGTCCAATTCGGCTTGCAGATCTTGCAATTGCTTCTTGGCGCGGGCCTGCCGTTCGTTCCACAATTTCAAAAAGTTGTTGACCAGCCGATCCTTTTCAGCTTGCCAAACAGATTTATCCAATGCTTGAGCTGTTTCCTTCCATTGATTCAGAAACTCCTCCTTCAACCGCAGATCCTTTTCAAGTGACTGAATTTGTTTGGAAGAGTCGTTGACCGCCGTTCCAAGTTTGTGGCAAAATTGCAGAATGGATGATTTGGTGTTGGTACTCCCTTCCGGTGCCCTCGTAGTCAGGGTACCTTCGTACGCAGTCTTTTGGAGGCCCAGCTTTTCGAGTCGCTGTTGAATGATCAATTCTAGACGACCGTCCTTGGAATGCTGAAAGCGCACGGTGATAGTGGGATGTTCTTGTCCATCGCCAAGCAAGTAATGAGAAATTTCGCGCTTTTGATCTTCCGGTAGCCGAACTTGTGACACATCCATTTCACCGCGATACACGTTCTGGTTTGTCCCCACTTCGATTTGTAGTCGTGGCCATTCTTCACTCTGATTGCCGTTTGGAGGGGACGACGATCGCTTCTCGAACACCGCCAAGAGTCCTTCCGGGGGCAAATGTTCTCGTTTGCTTGGATCCTGGCCGGCTGCTGCGGTCAACACAACTAAGTTCGTACCCAGACATATACAATCAGTCATAGCATCTATCGAATTCAACACCTAAAAGCCTGCATTTGCTCGGAGCCGAGAGTTCTCGTCCAGGATCCTGGCAACTATCGCGGTCTTCCGTGGCGACAACTCTCGTCCACTCTCTACCGGTGATGGCATGACTTGTGAACAGGCGGATCAACCCGATTGATGGTGGTCGTCTTAGTCGCACGCAGCGCTTCGACCGCCCGAAGCACGACGGCCTACCGCGTTGACTGTGAATACTGCCACACTCTCTCCTTGCCTTTCACTGCGAATCCAAATTACCTTTGTATGATCCTACCGCTTCCTACCGTAGGCATCATTTCCGATGACTATAGATCCTGCCGAAGACGTGGAAGCCGTAGAGTCGGCCGATAACGAAGAAACCGAGGAGGCAGAATTGGAGCGATTGCAACGCGAGTGTTCCGCCATGTTGAAGCTACTCAAGAATCTTGAGAAGGAAGAGCATGACCTGCAGTGTCAGCTAGAAGTTCTCGGGCGAGAGGCGCTTCTTTGTGGCTTCGATCCGAATGTTGTGGAACCTACTGCGGCGAAGCGGCGGCGAGTGACATCGGTCACGCGCGCCAAAAAGGAACCGTAGTGGCCGCGATGGCATCGATGGCTACTATGGTGACAGTCAAGGATTTGGAGGGTTCTGGACACAGTTTTGGGGCGATATTATGCGCAGCCACGGCCAACGACAAAAATTGAAGTTTCCAGTTCAACTACTACCGGTAGATGCCGCAATCCGTCATTTCGACAAACGAACGAGGATGCATCTTACCTCAACCTTGGAATGCTATCAAAGAACAATTTTCTACTAACAGTAAGATCATCAATTTTCTATTAGAATGGACCCACCATAATTTCGGCAAACCCGCTGATCCATGGAATTTGATCAGGTTTCTTCCCTCGCAAATTCGTATAGATACTGTACAACACCATCGCCATGTAGGTATACCATACAAAATTCATACACGGTTCGACTAGATACCGCGGAATATCTTCCCCTTCAAAGGCGCTACCGATCAACTCAGGAAAGATCAGAGACACATCGATAAGTGCTGCTTGTTGCGCATTGAACCGGACGGCGCGGTTCATTTCCGTGTCCCCTCGGGTGCCCAGTGTCAGCACCAGAAAGATGATCAATCCCAAGAGCGGAATTTGGGAGTAAAAATCGTAGAGTGGACCAATGAACAGACTGTCCAGAAATCCCAATGGAGGCACCCGCTCATAAATGTACCGACCAAACATTTCGCCATCCAAGAGTGGCAGCACGTATGGAATGCAAGCTTTGATTCGATCTTTGCCCACCATTTCCTCGTCTTTGCTCCAAAGATATAACAATGTGTTGGAGTGGTCTGCCCCAGCCTTAAACCGCACCTTGATCCGTAATGGTGGCGGTCGACGACCAGCATTGGCATCGATCTTTACCCGCCATCTCGGTGCGCCAACGTTTTCACTGATTGGCACAAATGCCTTGGCAGAATTTCCAGAGGCCCATGCCAAAAGTGCGACGGCGACGATGTAGTACGAGCGAGTACACGGCCTTCTCATCGTGACTCTGTGAGGGAGAATTGATATAATGGTCCCCCCTCTGATAGTTTCCAGCTCAGATCGTCGCCGACATCGAACATCAGAAATCGATCATTGCTTGAAGAGGCATCTGGATTTCGGGCGGCCAGGGGCCGCCCAGAAATTCTGGCCGGCACGCTTGGAAAGCTTTCATTGGTCACCACGTCGAATTCGATGAGGGTGACGTCATTTTGCCCCCGAATTTCTCCTCCTCAACTCGCTAGGACCAATGAAGGGGAAATTCGGTTGGCCCTATTATTTGGGGGAATCGACAATCTATGAGAGAACAATTATTGGCGCACTGCCAACGCCATCATGCCACCCAGAGCATTGCGCCATCGCCACTTCCTCTTCGAGTTGTTCTCGACAACGCTGCTGTTCTTCTAAAATCCAACAATACTACCATGGCACGAACGAATAACCACACTGCTGACTCTAGACTTTCACCATCGAAGAAGCTAGCAACGATACGGCCCGAAGTTACCAAGAAACTACTCAGCCATGCGGGCTGCGAGAAAAGGATCCCAAACGAAACAGCGGAAGCGATCAGTGAAGTCCTCCGCATGTTTGTGATTGAGGCGAGAGCAAGGGCCTCCATCGAGGTGAGCAACTGTTGACAATCCTGCGATTTAAACTTGGTGTTTACTCACTTGAAAGTTCTTTGTGCCCTTTTCATTGTTTGTTGCCAATGCTACCACCACCACCACCACCACTAGGCGGAGTGCGATTTGGAAGGCGCCATGGAAGACGAAAACAATGAAAATGCGACCGAAACCACGAAAGTATCGATTCGTGCTCATCATATAACAAAGATTGCGGCGGAAATGCTAATGGATTTTGCGTAGAATAAAAGTATCAATAGAACGAGCTGAAGTACATTATAGTTAAACATTTGGCACTTGTAATAGCACTACCAGAACAAACGGCACGATGTCATGGCCGCATCCCCGTCACCGCAATAGTCCACCTGCGGAATTCGCGTTGCGGCGCGAGTACAAGAATTGATCAATCATTCCCATGGTCGTCACGACGCCACCAACAATGGCGCAAACGGATGTGAAAAAGGCAATCCAACCTTTGCGGTACCCTTCCACAATTTCCACATGAAGAGGCGAGATTTCGTAAAAGAAAAAGACGCCCGGCAAACCACGGCCCCCACCAGGATTGACATGACGCAAGTGCTCGGTCACACTGAATTGGTTGGTTTCGATCGTTGTACCATTGAGAAATACGTATCGTGTCGGAACGATCTTTTGAATCGAAAAAGAAGGAATAATCAGGCGGGACATTTTGGTGAAGGCCGCAAGGGGCTCAAGAACAAAGACTCGAGTTCAGATCTTACCTTAAAATAGTATTGATACATGCCATACGAATCGCCAATGTAGCGAGTTTGTTCATCCAATTGGTGCACATGGCCCGGGTATTCGTCTCCGAATCGGATCTTGTGGATAGTGTGAGAAACATTCCACTGTTCAAAAGTCTTTAACAACAACTCAAAGATATTGGAAATGTCATGTACATCCGTCATGCTTCCCTGATCTCGACCGGGCGCCAAATGAAAATTGCCACCACCCGAATCCAAAGCGACAATGCCATGGACATTGCAGCCCTCATCTTCGCCCTCGTCGACTTGGGATTCCTTCTGGCATTGCTTAATCGAGGTCAAATCGTGCAAGTGCCATCCCTTTAAATTGTAGGCGCGTTTGACATCGTCACAAGTTTGGCAACATTCTCCTTCGGCGCCCGCGCCATAACAGCTTCCGCATTCCACTTCTTCCTCCTCCTCATCCGAGGAATTTCCCATCAACTTTTCCAACTCTTTCTTCAAATGCTCCTCGTGCAACAAGGTACTTCCTTGTTCTAACTTGCTCTTTCTTCCAATGAATTGTACGACGCCTGTTGTCGGGTGTGGCTTGATGCGATGTTTCCAAATGTGATGTTTCGTATCCAAGTGCAGCGATTGCGATTGACCCGCTGGGTCGTTCGCGTCAATGTTCAACTGCGAGCACGGAACCTGGGGCAAGGAAATGTCGAATTCCACGTCCAAACCCACCGAAGAAGTAGCATTGACATGAACTCGTTCCGTCGTCACAGTCTGAAAGTTGTAATGAAGTTCGGCAATGAACAAATACGTAATGGCTGTGGCAAATGGTGGTGGCAGACAGGCAGGCAGGCAGGCGAAAGTGGCACCAGTGAGTTTGTGCTACGAACGGAAGCGGCACAGCAGTACTCTTTCACATACCCAAAATGGTGACCACCGACAAGGCTGCGCCTTGGACGGTGTACACCCGAAACTCCTTGGAGACGGAGCTCTGACCGTCGAGGTTCCTGAGTCTCTCAGCAAAACTCATGATGCGCCAACCGAAGGAGCCGATACAGTGAAAACCTGTGCGGGTCGTCCCAGACGACAAGTAAGTGTCGGAGTGGCAATCAAAGCTCCTTGGTATCACTCCAACCAAACGGTAAGCATTCGTGCAGGTTGTTGTACATGGACGCACCGCCATGGCCGACGCTCCGCCGCCGCGAGAGCCATGACCCCGTTAGTAGGATGTACATCCCAGTAGGATGTACATCCCGGTAGGATGCCACTTGACTTCGTACGAGTTACCACTGTAGGATTGTACTCATAACAAAAGGGTACGCTCTTTCGAATTCTCCCGAAGTTCTTTTCAACGGCGACCCACATGGATTGCCTGCCGAAGTGAGAACGAATATTTATCGACGTTGGAATATTTATCGCCGGAATGACTCCCGAAACTCGTTCTCGACTTGTCACTCCGCTCCAGTCTCTGTGGGCGTAGCAAGAATACCTTGCGCGCGGGTCCATTCAAAGTTCTCCGACTGCGGGGGAAATTGTGTGTGCTTTGCACCGGCCTCGTTCCTGGGAGTCGGATTCCGAT
>Ga0315298_1009241_pt1 | contig 12247 bp, 7 predicted proteins | sample WHS_1_MG_FD_203077 | JGI IMG/M metagenome (GOLD analysis project Ga0315298, IMG submission 203077) | Extremophilic microbial mat communities from Washburn Hot Springs, YNP, Wyoming, USA - WHS_1_MG | ecosystem: Environmental > Aquatic > Thermal springs > Hot (42-90C) | place: USA: Wyoming... | reverse complement strand
CGTCCACCACGCGCACGAACCCTGACGACGCCAGGATGATGAGCAGCACGAGCAGGACGATGGCCAGCGGGCCGAGTTTGCGGGACATTTTGCCTCCTCCTGTGGGGACTTGGGTAACGAATCGGATATTGGGCTTCTTTTGCATAGGCCGCCTCGCAGTACAGAGATTCCGAGGGGGAATTGTAGCAGAGGTGGCGGCGCAGGACAAATGCGGCGCGGGGGCTGGCTGCCCGCACGGGTCGCCGCGCACGGTTCGGAGAGAAAGTGTCAGGCCAGAATATCCCGAATCTGGCCTGGCTCACTCACTACTTTCCATCGCCAGCGTCCAAATCCACCGTGGGCGTTTACGGCTTGCACCCATTCGTCCAAATAGCGGCGCTTCACTCTGTCTTGCTCGGTGTCCTGCCCCTTGGTTTCCAAGATCAACATTTCGCCGCTGGCGAGGCGTATCAGAAAGTCGGGCCGGTATTTGCGAACGACTCCCTGATAGAGATAGGGGATTTCAAAGCCAAGGTGGTCATTCTTGACCCAGGCGGCGACAGCGTTACTATTGTCCAGGATGAAAGCATCCGACGCTTCCCAGGTGCTATCGTAAACGCATACGTTGATGTGCGACTTCTTCGTGCGCTCACAGGGCTTGCCGGTGTACCAGGGGCGCATCTCGCCTGTTGAGCGGATAGGATGTTCGTGGTCAAAGACCGGCTCTAGCCGCTCGGTGTTTTCCTGACGCACCGCATCAAAGATATGCTGCACGACTCGCGACATGTTGAGGGTGATAATCAGGCGTCGGCGCAGTTCATCCTGATAGAAGAGCGGCGGCTTGATGAAGATGCGGTCCGAGCGGACGAATTGTTCAACAATGTGTACCAACTGCGCCAGCAGGATTTCGCGGCTACCTTGCCATGTCCGATTCATTTGGTCGAATACATCCCGCGCTGTTTCAAAGACAATGCGCTGGGTACGAAACTCCTGCGCTAGCCGCTCCAGTTCAATTCTGTTGATGTTGGTTACGTCTGGCTTGCCCTCCAGGATCGGCGCTAGTTCGGCCACCTGGGCGGTCTGGGCGGCGTCCAGTTCCAGCCGTGGCACGTTCGCCCAGTCCACAGTCAGGATGGGTTGGAAGACACGCTCAATGCGCACCAAGTTCGGCCAACGGATTTCAAATTGTGCTTTGGCCGCATCCGGCTCGACGAGAGTCTTGGGAGCAGGTGGGGGCGGTGGACCGCCCTCGGTGCTTTCGTGCGGTAGGAAGGTGAAGGGCACGCCAAAGATGTTCACGTATTCCGGCTCGAACAAACCGGTTTCGGGATTGACCTCGTAAGACGTGCGCCGCAAGCCGCGTCCAACCACCTGCTCGCAGAGCAACTGGCTGGTAAAGGCGCGCAGCCCCATGATGTGGGTAACGGTTTTCGCGTCCCAGCCTTCGGAGAGCATGCCCACGGAAATGACATTTTGGATTTGCTCACCGGGCTCACGGTCTTTGCCGACTGTATCTACCATCCGGCGTAAGAATTCCGCCTGCTCGGTCTTGGTCAGCGTGCGCTCTGCCGGCGTTTCGCCCTCTTCCGTTTCGGCTTCTCCAGGCTCCTTATCTTCGGAGAGGGCTGGGGCGAGGGGCTCCTCACGAGCCTCTGCTTCCTTTAGCACCTTGGAGTCAATGTGCAGGATGCGGTCTGGCGCGCACAACTCGTCAATGCGGATACGCCGCGTATCAAAGGCATGCTTGACGCGAGCGGCGGTCTCAGTGCGGTTGCAGACGGTGATCATCACCGGCGGCGTCCGCATCCCTGCGGCCTTCCACGCCTTCCACGTCTCGCGCCAGTCGTAGCCAAGCAGATAGTAGGCGTTCAGCACCAGGTCGGGCAGCGGCTCGTGAGGCTCTGCGCGGCGGTTCAGGTCGTCTTTGACTTCCGGGTCGTTGTAAATGTGGTACAGGCGAGATTTGTAGGTTTTGGCATCCGGCACGGCGTCGTCGCGCACGACCACGCGGGGCGTCTTCACCAAGCCCGACTCAATGGCGTCGTTTAGCCCGAAATCGCTGACAATCCAGCCAAAGAGGGCTTCTTCCGTGCTCTTCTTGCCAGAAGGGGTAAAGGGCGTGGCCGAAAAGTCGTAGCATTTCAGAATGCCGCGCGAGTGGTGCAGGCGGTCTAGCCCGCCGATCCAGATGGTGGCTTCTTCGGCGCTGTCTTTCAGGTCGCGCTGACGCAGGTATTTGCCCTGCGCCTCCCAGTTGACGCGCCAGGCGTGATGTGCCTCGTCGTTGATGACCAGGATGTTGCGGGCGTTTGCCATCTCGCCCAGCACCTCGCGGGTGTAAGCCTCGTCGCTCTTCACGCCGCGCTTGTCCACGCTCTTGCGCTTCTTCAGTTGCTCCTCGGTCTCCCAGGCCAGGGCGTGCCAGTTGCGCACCAACACGCGCCCCTGGCGGAGTTTATCCAGCAGGGACGGCGGCACAATGTCAAAGGCCTCGTAGTAGTTGCCTTCGGCGGTGAGGTTCAGCACCTCCAGGCGCTTCTTCACCGTCAACCCAGGGGCGATAACCAGCACGTTTTTGGAGAAACGCGCGTCCTGCGGGTTGGCGACCTTGTTCAGGATGTGCCACGCGATCGCCATCGCCATGACGATGGTCTTGCCCGTGCCGGTCGCCATCTTGCAGCATTGGCGGATGAAATCGCCGCCATCGCCGGGAATCTGGATGCCGGTACGCTCGGCCACCGGGGCTTCGGTCAGCCAAATGAGCGTCTCTACCGCTTCCAGTTGGCAGAAGAAGAAACGCCGCCGGGCGAAATTCTCGGGGTCCTGCCAGTGCTCCAGCAGGCGTTTGGTGATGCTGGTAACGCCCGGATAGCCCTTCTCGCGCCAGCGTTTCACGCGCGGGCGAATCTGGTTGACCAGGGGAATCTCTATAAAGATGCCCGGATCGTCGAAGGCCTTGGAACTTTCGGAGGCCACCACATAGCCGGCCGGGCGGCGGCCCTCCGCCAACTCAAACAGCCGCGTCTCGCGGACGTAGCGCCAGTGGTATTTTGGCTCTTCGTAGGGCGAGTTGACGATGAGGCGATCAATGGTGGTCTTGCCCATCACGCCAACTCCATCACCTTCAGGCTCTCAATGCCGCGGTCGTCCACAATCTTGACCGCGATGCGCTTGTGCTCGCCCGCCGCGAAGGGCAGCGACACCGTGCCCCGATAGGCCTCAATCAACTCCTCGTCAATCTCCGCCTTGAGATTACGAGCCAGTTTTGTCCAACCTTCGTTCTCGCCAGCCATCGGGAAGAAGACCTGGCGCGGGTAGAGGCTGCGCCCGTCATAGTCGGTATCCAACATCCACAGGGCGATTTTGTCCTTGCCGCCGGATTCAACGCCGCCGGTTTTGGTATTGTAGTAATCAAAACCACGTACTTCCACCTGGAATTTGCCGTCTTGGGTCTTGCGCACTTCCACATCCGGCTGGCCGATGAGCCAGAAAGAGTCGTTGCCGGCGCGCTTTTTCTTCAGGTCGTCGGTCAGCAGGTCGGCGCTCATCTGCGCCTTGAGCAGGGTAACGCCCGGCCAGTTCGTCTCGTCGATGTCCTTTGCCGCTTCCGGGTCGAACTGGAAAGCGGCGAAGACGATCAGTTTCGGCCTTGGCACCAGCGTCTGGGCTTCCTGGATAGCCTGCTCCACCTGGCGCCGTTCCAGCGGGGCGTGCTCCGGGCCGAACGAGACGACCACACGCATGGGGTCATAGGCCGGGGCTTCTTCGCGCACCGAATCGGCGCCCTCGTCGCTGGGACGTGTCTCACCCTCAGCGTGCAGGTAGCGGCAGCCGGGCAGGGGTTCCAGGCGGCTAAAGCGGATGTATTGCCCGGCCTTGCCGCGGATGCCGGTCTTGAGCAATTCGTCGCGCCACTCGGCCTGGCGCAGCGTCTCGCCGGAGCGGGCTACGGCCGTACCGCAGGCGTCCTCGCCTGCATACCTCTGCGCGTCCCCGCCTGCATACCTCTGCGCGTCCTCGCCTGCATACCCCTCCGCGTCCCCGCCTGCATACCTCTGCGCGTCCTCGCCTGCATACCCCTCCGCGTCCCCGCCTGCCTGCTGTGGAACGCTGCCCTCTTCCAATTCCAGAGCCTCTGCCACCCCGAGATATGGCCAGTCTTCGGGCTTTGCGCACAATCCTGCCTTCACTGGATTTTGGAGGATGTATTCGAAAATCCTGGCAAAATCCGCCTCGTCCCTGACCAGGTGATCATACGACTCGCGCTGCCAGAACGCCTCGCCTTTTGGGATGGAAAGGCCAGCAGCCTGTGCAATTTTCTGTGCTTCGTGCGCCGTAAACGACTTCCAGGTGTGCAGAATTTGGCTGAGCGTAAAACCTTCGTGCGGCTTGACGAGGGCGTGCACGTGATTAGGCATCACGACAAAAGCATAGAGGGTATAGCGCTCGCCATCGTGGTATCGAAGCGCCTGCGCCACCATGTTGCCGATGCTCGGCTCTTTCAGCCAACATTGGCCATGCCCGGCGTTCAAGTAGGATTCGATTCGGTCAGAAAATAATTCATGGATGCGCCTGGCATCAGCAGGGGATAGTTCGCCGCCTGCTGCTTTTGCCCGTCGCAGGAGTTCGTCTCGTTCGGCTTGGTATGCCTCCAACACTTTCTGCGGCAGGGTATCGGCAAGGCGAAAGGTTACAAAATAAGTGCCATCTTCCACTTTCAGATGGGGAAGGTAGCCGCGGCTATGCCAACCGGAAAGCAGGTGGGAGCGTGCCGCAGGTGTCTTCGCCTGGGCCTGCTGCCGGGATGGTTCTGTCTGCAGCCGCAGCCGAGACGGCTGCGGTACGAGTTCATCCACCGATTTCACCACCGGCGCGGGGACGGCCTCCACGGTGAACGGGCCGGTGACGCGCACTTTCTTCTTATCCACATAAGGCTGGTCGTAGAGCGTCTCCTGGTCGGCGTGGCGGGCGATGGCGGCGTCTATCTCTTCTTGCCGCTTGCGGCGCATCTGCCACCACTCGGCCAAGAGCCGCTTCGCCTCCTGCGGCCACGTGCCCTCCGGCTCCCGCGGGATTTGCCACTCTTCCCACGACTGCCCCAGCAATTTGTTTAGCTGCTCGCGGATCGGTTCCAGCCGCGCCTGCCAGCGGGCGTGGATGCCATCTATCTCCGGGTTGTTGGCGATGGATTTGAGGGTGATGTGCGGCACGCTCTTGTACCGGAAGCCGCTGCCGACGCCCTCTTCGGGGTGCGCCAGTTCGTAGTAGTCAAAGACGGCGGTCATCAGGCGCTGGCGGGCGATGGTCAAAGCCACGCGCGAGGTGTCGCAAGTGATCCAGCGGCGGCCCCATTGCTCGGCCACGTAGGCGGTGGTGCCGCTGCCGCAGGTTGGGTCGAACACCAGGTCGCCCGGGTCGGTGGTCATCAGGAGGCAGCGCTCAATAGCACGCGTTGCTGTCTGGACTACGTAAATCTTGCCATCAGTGCGACTCTGAACGCCACCAATGTCGGTCCATATGTTTGTCAAAGGGTACACAGGAAAATCATCTACAAAACGTATATAACGAAGCGAATTACCCTCGACAACCAATCTGCTGACTTTCGCAAGTCGAGCTAATCCTTCAACCGTAGTTTTCCAATGAAGACCCGCTGGCGGATGCCAGATTTGGCCCTCGAAATTAAAGGCTTGGACCGATTCTGCACTTGTGCCTTGCGACGTCAGATCAGCTGACGTCGCAAGGCGATCCGAGTTGAACATTTCTTTGGATATGGATTGGAATGAGGAAACGGGACGGTACTTGGTCGCACCCACGTCGCCGGCTGTTTTCTCTCTATAGAGCTGGCGATACTTAACCTGGTTTACATCCTTTGAGTACCAGAGCAAATAGTCGGCGACAGAAGACAGCGTTAGTCCGGAGAACCCAGTGGTCTTTGAGAACACAATAAGTCCTAAGAAATTCCCCGCCCCAAACACCTCATCCATCAACTCTCGCACGTGGTGGACGTTCTCATCGCTGATTTGCACAAAGACGCTGCCGCTCTCGGTGAGCAGTTCGCGGGCCAGCAGCAGGCGGTCGCGCAGGTAGGTGAGGTAGGAGTGGATGCCCAGTTCCCAGGTGTCGCGGAACGCGCGAATCTGCTCTGGCTCGGCGGTCAGGTCTTCGTCCTTGCCGTCCTTCACGTCGCGCTTGTTGACGAAGGGCTGGAAGTTGGAACCGTACTTGATGCCGTAGGGCGGATCAATGTAGATCATCTGCACCTTGCCGGCCATGCCCTCTTTCTCTAGCAGCGAGTTCATCACCAGGAGTGAGTCACCGGCGATGAGGCGGTTGGTCCAGCCGTGGGCGTGCTGGTAGAACTCTATGGCCTCGCGGAGCGGCTCTTTGCGCTCCTCTTCGAAGAGGCCCAGCTGAACCGGCTGTCCGGCGCCGTTGCGCTTGCGCACCGCCTCAATGATCGTGCGCGGCTCAATGCGCTCGTGGACGTGCAGGGAGACGGTGGGCACCTCAAAGGAGGTGTGCTCGGCCTTGCCCGCCCAAACCAGTTGCGGGTCCAGGTGCGGGTCGTAGGCGTAGGTTTTCTTCTTCTGCCCGGCATCGGGGTCGGTCTCCGGCGTCACCAGCCCCACGGGCGGGTTGTTGAGCCGCTTCTTATCGCGATGCTCGTAGGATTCAATGCGGCGCCGTTTCGCGGCGGACTTTCCGGTGGCCATCTTCAGGTTCCTCCTCAACTGCCAATCCGGTGCGGGCGGTGTGCCCCTATAGATTAGCAGGCACTTTGTCCTTTGTCAACATGCCCCTTGCCTCGCGACGCATCCCGTGCTACAATCCCTGTGCATTCGTCCCCTTCGCGGGATTCGTGGACGCATACCCGTACAGGAGGTTCGCCATGTCCGACCCAACGCTGGAATTCCTGCGCTCCGTCGTGGGCGCCGACAACGTCTCGGTAACCCAGGCCGACCGCGAGGCCCACTCGCTGGACGAGTCGCACCACCCGCCCCACCTGCCCGACTACGTCGTCTGGCCCGACAACGAGGAGCAGATCAGCCGCATCCTGGCCTACGCCAACGAGCACCGCATCCCCGTAACCGCCCGCTCCGGCGGGTCGTCGCTGGACGGCAACCCCATCCCCGTGTTCGGGGGCATCGTCCTGTGCTTCTACCGCTGGACGAAAATCCTGGAGGTGCGCCCCGAGGACATGCTCTGCGTCGTCCAGCCGGGCATCGTGTACGACGAACTCAACCGGCAACTGGCCCGCTACGGCCTCATGTACCCACCCGCGCCCGCCAGCCACGACGTGGCCACCATCGGCGGGATGGTCAACAACGGCTCCGGCGGGATGCACGCCTTCCGCTACGGCGTTACCCGCGACTACGTGCTGCAACTCCGCGTGGTGCTGGCCGACGGGCGCATCCTGAAGATCGGCTCGCAGGCCGCCAAGACCGCCAGCGGGTACGACCTGGTGCGGCTGTTCGTAGGCAGCGAGGGCACCCTGGGCATCATCACCGAGGTTACGCTGAAACTCCGCGCCATCCCCGAAAAGTCCGCCGCGCTGGCCGTCTTCCCCACGGTGCAGGACGCCGCCCGCGCTGCGTCGCAGATCATCGCCGCGGGCATCGTCCCCGGCGCCATGGAACTCATGGACGCCGAGACCGTCGCCTTCGCCAACCGCTACTGCCACCTGGACCTGCCCGAATCGCCCATGCTGGTCATGGAGTTCCACGGCACGCCCGCCAGCGTGCGCGAGGATGTGGAGATGGTGAAGGAGATCGCCGCCGAGTGCGGGTGCACCCTGTATCGGCCCGCCACCACCGCCGAAGAGCGCGAACAGGTCTGGCAGGCGCGCAGCCAGGCCCACATGGCCGTCAAGGAACTGAACCGCGACTGCGTCGTTACCATCGGCGACATCGTCGTGCCCATCTCCAAATACCCCGACGCCGTGGCCCAGGCCCACGCGCTGGGCAAGAAGTACGGCATCCGCGTCTGCACCTTCGGCCACGCGGGCGACGGCAACGTGCACACCGACACCATCGCCCGCCGCGACGTCCCCGGCGAGCCGGAGCGCGCCCATCAGGTCCACGCCGAACTCATCCGCTGGGCGCTGAGCGTGGGCGGCACGTGCACCGGCGAGCACGGCATCGGGCTGGGCAAGCGCGAGTTCCTGGAACTGGAGCACGGGCCTGCGGTGGCGGTCATGCGCGAGATCAAGCGCCTGTTTGACCCCAACGGCATCCTGAATCCGGGGAAAATCTTTCTGGATTAATCGCGGAGCAAGGCGGCCCACCATCGGCCCTGTGCGACGTGCCCGTACGCGTTGACGGAGAGGTCCACAGTGGATACAATACTTTCCGGAGGAACCGGTGTGGTTATGCTGCCTTTTGACGTCAACAAGTTGATAGAGATATGCCGCCGCAACGATGTGGTGCGACTGTCCGTCTTCGGCTCCGTCGCGCGGGGCGAGTTCACAGACGCCAGCGATGTGGACATGCTGGTGGAGTTTTCCAAGCGCAAGAGCCTGCTCGCGTTGGTGGCTTTGGAACGCCAGTTCTCTGCGGCGATCGGGCGGAAGGTGGACTTATTGACCGAGGCCGCCATCAGCCCTTACCTACGCGACCGCATCAGGCGCGACCAAAGAGTGATCTATGAAGCGTGATGACTCCGTATACCTTCAACACATACGAGACGCCATTGCCAGGATTGAGTCGTACCTCGCAGATGTCCGCGAGGCGGATTTCTATGAGCGCGCCATGGTCCAGGATGCCGTGATTCGCCAACTTGAGAAACCGTAAGACGGCTTTCCGATGAACGCCAGAATGCGCATCCCCATATCCCTTGGCAAGATATTGCAGGAATGCGCAATAAACTCATTCATGACTATTTCGGAGTAGATCTTGAAAAAGTCTGGCTCACCGCCAAAGAGGACATCCCCGTGCTGAAAGCAGAGGTGCTGAAGATACTGCAGGAGTTGTAGATTGCCCCTTCAGCGCGATCCTGGCACACCCATGCGGCTGCCAGAGGACAGCGAGTTGATGGCCGCAGCTGACAGCATGTGCCACGAACTGGCCGCCATGCTCCTTCGCCGTGGCGCGGCGCTGGTGGGGTTCGCCGACCTCGCCGAGATTCCCCCGGAGGCCCGGCAGGGATTCCCCCGCGCCGTGTCCATCGCGGTCGCGCTGGACCCGCACATCATCGCCGGAATCCGCCGCGGCCCCACCCGCGAGTACCTGGCCGAGTACCATCGGGCGAACGCGCTCCTGGGCAACCTGGCGCAAGCGGCTGCCGACGCGCTGCGCGCCCGCGGATTCCGGGCGGCGTTCGGCGCGGCCACCGTGGCGGGCGTGGAGTTCGGCCAGTACGACACGCCCCTGCCCCACAAGACCGTCGCCACCCGCGCCGGCCTGGGCTGGATCGGCCGCTGCGCGCTCCTCATCACCGAACGCTACGGCTCGGCGGTGCGGCTCATCACCGTGCTCACCGACGCGCCGCTGGCGACATCCGCGCCGGTGAACGAGGGCCGCTGTGGCTCCTGCCGGGCCTGCGTGGACGCCTGTCCCGGGCGCGCCGTCGCGGGGCAGGCGTGGAGCCCGGGCACGCCCCGCGAGGCGCTGGTGGACCCCGACGCCTGCTACCGCACGACGCGGCAATTCGCCCCGGCCATCGGCGCGGAGCCGAGCATCGGCATCTGCGGCGCGTGCATCGCCGCCTGCCCGTGGACGCAGCAATACGTCCAGCAAGCGTGAGGGTGCGCGGGGCCGAGGCTTGACCCCGCCCTACCAGATCGCCTTGCTCCGCACGTCCTCGGCGATCATCGCCATGAACTCGTCCACCGGCTTCGCCTTCAGGTCCTCGCCCGTGCGCTTGCGGATGGCCACCGCGCCCGCTTCCATCTCGCGGTCGCCGATAATCAACATGTAGGGCACCTTCTCCAACTGCGCCTTGCGAATCTTGTTGTTCATGCGCTCGCTGGAGTCGTCCACCTGCACGCGATAGCCCGCGTCCTTCAGGCGCTGCGCCACGCTGTGCGCGTAGGCCACATGCCGGTCGGCGATGGGGATGAGCACCGCCTGCACCGGCGCAAGCCACACCGGGAATGCCCCCGCGTACTGCTCCACCAGACCCGCCACGAACCGCTCCATGGAGCCGAGCACCGTGCGGTGAACCATGACCGGGCGATGGGGCTGGCCGTCCTCGCCCACGTAGGTCAGGTCAAACCGTTCCGGGAAGTTGAAGTCCACCTGGATGGTCGGCCCCTGCCAGGCGCGGCCCAGGGCGTCCTTCATCTTGATGTCAATGGCCGGCCCGTAAAACTTGGCCTCGCCCTCCATCCGCGTGAACCCCAGCCTCTCGCGTTCCAGCGCGCGCAGCAGCGCCTGCTCGGCCAGAATCCAGTTTTCGTCCGAGCCGACGTATTTGGCCTTGTTCTGCGGGTCGCGCACCGAGAGTTCAACCACATACTCATCGTAGCCGAACGTCTTGAGCATGAACTGGGCCAGGTTGATCACGCCGACGATCTCGTCCTCCAGTTGGTCCGGGCGGCAGAAGATGTGCGCATCGTCCTGGGTGAACCCGCGCACGCGCAGCATCCCGTGCAGCACGCCCGACCGCTCGTAGCGGTACACCGTGCCCAACTCGCCCCAGCGCAGCGGCAAGTCGCGGTAGGAGCGCGTCTGCGTCTTGTAGATGAGGACCGCGAACGGGCAGTTCATCGGCTTGAGCAGGTACTCCTGCCCCTCAATGTCCATGGGCGAGTACATGTTGTCGCGGTAGAAATCCCAGTGGCCGCTGATTTTCCACAGGTCCACGCGCCCGATGTGGGGCGTGTACAGGATTTCGTAGCCGCGGCGGAAGTGCTCCTCGCGCCAGAACTGCTCAATGATGCTGCGAATGCGCGCGCCCTTGGGGTGCCAGTAGGCCAGGCCCGCCCCGCCGATCTCGTGGAAACTGTACAGGTCCAGTTGCTTGCCCAGTTTGCGGTGATCGCGCCGCTCAATTTCGGCCAGTTTGGCCAGATAGGCGTCCAACTCCTCTTTGGTCGGCCAGGCCGTGCCGTAGATGCGCTGGAGCATGGGGCGCTTCTCGTCGCCGCGCCAGTAGGCCCCCGCCACGCTCAGCAGTTTGACCCCATCGGGGTTGATCTGGCCGGTGCTGGCCACGTGCGGCCCCGCGCACAGGTCCGTGAACCCGTCGTGCGTGTAGGTGGAGATGACCGCGTCTTCGGGCAGTTCGCGGATGATCTCCAGTTTGTACGGCTGGTCGGCGAACATGGCCTCGGCCTCGCTGCGGCTGACGACGCGGCGCACGAAGGGATAATCGGCGCGGATGGCCTCGCGCATGCGCGCCTCAATCTGCTCCAGGTCCTCCGGAGTCAGCGGCCTGGGCAGGTCAAAATCGTAGTAGAAGCCATCTTCAATGGCGGGGCCGATGGCCAGTTTCGCGCCTGGAATCAGGTCCATCACGGCCTGGGCCATGACGTGCGACGCCGAGTGGCGCATGCGATCCAGTTCGCTGTGCTCGTCCATGTGCTCGTCTTCCATCTGTCTCCTCCTTGCTTTCAGCCTTTAGCAGTCAGCAATCAGCAATTAGCAATCGGCCTTCACCCCGGCTTTGCTGACGGCTGATTGCCGAGGGCTGACGGCTTGCAAACAAACAACAAACCCCCGCCCAAGGGGCGAGGGGTCGTCTCGCGGTTCCACCCAAGGTTGAGAGCGTGCGCTCCCATCTCATTGCGCCGATAACGGGGGCGTCCCGGGCGGCCTTACTGGCGGCGTTGCGTTCAGGCGCCGGCTCGCAGGGGGTTTTCCCTCGGCCCGTAGCGAAGGGGGCTTCCAGTCAGCGACCCCCTCTCCCTGACGCCCGGCATCCGGGTACTCGTCCTGGTCATCGCCTTTAGCCTATTCGGTTGCAAGAAGTGTACCACGGGTTGCGGATCGTGTCAAAAATCAGAGTCGGGCAGGGCGCAACCGCGAATCGCGCGAATCCGCACGAATCGGGCACGTGCGACGCACCTCGGAGGTGCGTCGCACGTTGGATCCACGCGAAGGGGGTTGGGGTGAGGTGCCTGCCCGCCCGCTCCGCCCGAGTCTGAAACCCCGGGCTCAACGCGCAAAGCCCCGAAGGGGCTTCGTTCCTTCAGCGCGGGGGTTCAGCCCCGCGCGTGTGGACATCCGCGCGCCCCCGATTTTCGCGGCTTTCGCGCCCTTTCGCGTCCTTCGCGATCCGAATGCCCCCACCGCGACGGTTCAGCCCCGCGCGACAGTAGACCGCCCGC
>Ga0315298_1009240_pt1 | contig 12248 bp, 12 predicted proteins | sample WHS_1_MG_FD_203077 | JGI IMG/M metagenome (GOLD analysis project Ga0315298, IMG submission 203077) | Extremophilic microbial mat communities from Washburn Hot Springs, YNP, Wyoming, USA - WHS_1_MG | ecosystem: Environmental > Aquatic > Thermal springs > Hot (42-90C) | place: USA: Wyoming... | reverse complement strand
TGGCGGAGTTGGTAAGATGTCAATGCTTATATTTTCAACATTCAGAGAGCTTTTTATATTTCCACAGGAGACAGCAGAGATCGGCAAACAGTTATACGAAACAGGAGTCCGATCACTGATCGTGGTGATTATCACTGGGACAATTTCAGGGTTTGTCGGTGCTGTTCAGGCATTCTATCAACTAAAACCTATATCAGCACAAGGTATGATGGGCGGTTTTGTTGCTGTGCTTGTGCTAAAAGAACTTGCACCGATGCTTACTGCGTTTGTTATGGCTGCAAGGGTCGGAACTGGATTTGCCGCTGAATTAGGGACTATGAAAGTCACAGAACAGATTGACGCCCTCAGAGCGATGGCAACAAGCCCAATAAAATACCTCGTAGTCCCAAGATTAGTCGCTTGTGCAGTTATGGTGCCGATATTGATCATATTCGCTGATGTCGCTGGCATACTCGGAGGGCTTTTTATTAGCCTTTCCTTCGGCATAAACAGTGGGGTATTTTATCAACAATTTCAAAAGTATTTCTATGTCGGTGATATAATTGGTGGAGTTATTAAAGGAGTAGTCTTCGGGTCTATTATCGCTATGGTAGGATGTTATAGGGGATTATATACAACAGGCGGAGCAGAGGGCGTAGGACGCGCTACCGCTATATCAGCAGTTCATTCATTTGTGCTTATAATAGTGGCTGATTTCTTTTTGAATTATCTTATTAATGCTATCCTTGATGTCTCGTAAAAATGATAAATATAAAGAAGCTAACTAAGAGTTTTGAAAATAATTTGGTATTAAAAGGTGTTGATCTCACCATAGAAAAAGGCGATACTATGGTCGTAATGGGTGCAAGCGGATGCGGTAAAAGTGTTCTATTAAAACTTATTATCAGACTTCTTGACCCAGATAGTGGCGAGATATGGATTGACGGAAAAGAGATTACGCATTTATCTGAAAAACAGATGGACGAGGTTCGCAAGGACATTGGCATGGTCTTTCAGTCATCAGCTCTTTTTGATTCTCTCACTGTTGGAGAAAATGTCGGTTTTTGCCTTGTCCGAAGAACAACGATGACAAAATCTGAGATCGCCAAAACCGTCGCTGAAAAATTAGAGATGGTCGGACTTAAAGGCATAGAAAATATGATGCCATCAGACCTTAGTGGTGGTATGAGAAAACGTGTTAGCTTGGCAAGGGCAATATCAATGAACCCTCAAATAATACTTTATGATGAGCCAACCACAGGTTTAGACCCTCTAATGGCAGAGGAAATAAACATACTTATAAAGAAGCTACATGATGAGTTAGGCGTAACTTCTATTGTTGTTACTCATGATATGAAAAGTGCGTTTTCTGTTGCTACAAAAATGGCTATGCTGAAAAATGGTGAAATAATAGCTGTTGGCACGCCTAATGAAATGCGTTCAAACAGCCAACCATGGGTCTTTGATTTCATTAACACAGGCATATTTTGTGATGATCCTAATAAATTGACTACTAGATAATGTGAGAAAGTGAGAAATCTTCTGATGAAAGCTAAACGATGGCATAATGAAGTAAAAGTGGGATTGATGGTTATTATAGGACTCTCGCTTTTGTCTGTTCTTTTGCTAAAAGCATCACGATGGCAACCAAGCATAAATAATCAATACATTAAAATAAGATTTGATAATGTAGGTGGTTTAGTAAAAAATGCCCAAGTGAGCATGTATGGAATGGAGATCGGAAAAGTAACCTCAATTGATCTGATGGGCGATTGGGTGCAAGTGACTGCACAAATAGATAAAAAAGTCAAAATAAGGGAAGGATACAGAATCGTTATTGATGTAATCGGCATCATAGGTGAAAAATATATAGAGATAATAAATGGTCCATTGACAAATAAATTAACCAATGATGATCCGTTAATAGGGACAAGTCCACCAAGCATAGGTGATATATTAATTCAGGTCAATGACATTGCAAAAAGGTCATCTGATGCACTAAATTTGGCAAAAAATGCAATAATAGCAAATCAGGATAACGTCCGTTCTAGCATAAAAGATGCGAGAGAATTCATCGGAGAGACAAAGGACATAGTCAAAAAAACTATAAATGATCTTAATATTTTATTAGCAAATATCAATAAAATCACGGGAGGAAAAGAGACTGACGTAGCTCAAACTATAACTGAGCTAAAAAAACTTGTCACGGAATTAAACAAAGATCGGAGTCGCATCTTGCCAGCAGTCCAATCAATGACTGAAAGCATCAATAGCATAATCAACGTATCATCTCCGATAGTTGCAGGATCGCTTGAAAATCTTCGGAAGTCGTCAGAAGAGGTAAACGCTCTTACAAAAAAAATTGACGGATACGTAGATGATTTAAATAAATCAATATCAGAACTTATGACACAAGTTGATGGTATAGCAGATTCAAGCGATCAGAAGCTCCAAAAGGCATTGATAGACTTTAATCGTGCAAGTGCATTGTTGAATAATGTCTTAGACAGGGCAGATTACATAATTGAGGAAGTAGAAAAAGGCAACGGCACGTTAGGAAAATTAGTAAAAAGCGAGGATAGCTATAAACAAATAAACGAGACAATAGCTGTCAGTAAAAGTGCTATTGGCAAAGTTAATGATGCAACTGATAGGATTAATAAAAAACTGAATTATTTTGACGGAATTGATATGAGGGCGGAATACCAACTTGGCTATAACAGTCTATCAGAAAGTCTACAAAATAAAGTAAATTTTTCAATTTTGCCGAAATCCCCTTATACTTATACCGCAGGGCTATTTATGAAAGGTAATGATGTCAAGTATGATATTTTAGCTGGAAGAAGGTTCGGAAATCTGACCATAAGAGGCGGATTTATCAAATCAAAGGCAGGATTAGGATTAGATTATTGGTTAATTCCAAATCGCGCTGGATTGTCAATAGATGGTGTAGGCATTACACATAGAGAACCAGAAGTTGATGTTGATGCATCAGTTAGGGTATTCCGCGATTGGTATTTATTGTTCGGCGCTGAGGACATTACCAGTTCGGAACCCGGCATTAATGTCGGCATTAAGGCAGTGTTTAAGTAAGATGAAACAGAAAACGATATTTGTATGTCAAGAATGCGGGGCAAAATCCCCAAAATGGGTTGGACAATGCCCTGAATGCAATAAATGGAATACTATGGTTGAGGAGTTGGTCAGTTCCATTCCTTCGCCATCAAATAGACGTAGGCTTGTAAACGATAGTTATGATCAACCTAAGCCAATATCAAGTATAGAAACTATTGATCAAGAAAGGCTAAAATCTGGGATAGAGGAATTTGACAGGGTTCTTGGTGGAGGTGCAGTTCCCGGTTCTGTGATCTTAATCGGCGGAGACCCCGGCATCGGAAAATCAACGCTTCTGCTTCAAGTCCTTGATAGATTGACACAAAATTATGGAAAAACGCTTTATGTCTCTGGCGAGGAATCAGCACGTCAGATAAAACTTCGCGCAAGTCGTCTTGGGATTGAATCTTCCGACCTACATGTCCTTTGTGAGACTGACATAGAGGCGATAGAAGTTCACATAGATAAACTATCTCCTAAAATAGTCGTTGTAGATTCTATCCAAACAATGCAGAGATCGGACATAGACTCAATTCCCGGAAATATAACACAGGTTAGAGAAAGTTCAATGGCTTTAACATCAATAGCCAAAAGCAGAAATATACCGATATTTATTGTCGGACATATAACCAAAGAGGGCAGTATTGCTGGTCCTAAGGTTATGGAACATATCGTTGATACAGTTTTGTATATGGAAGGCGATTCGTATCATGTTTACAGGATATTACGTGCAGTTAAAAATCGCTTCGGCTCAACAAACGAGATCGGGGTTTTTGAGATGAGAGATTCTGGGCTTGTTGAGATCACTAATCCATCAGAGATGCTTTTAAGTGAGCGAAAAGAGAATATATCTGGCTCAGTTGTTGTGTCAATAATGGAAGGGACTCGCCCAATATTGCTTGAATTACAGGCATTAGTATCTCCTGCTTACTTTGGTGTGCCACAACGCACTGCTAATGGTATAGACCGTAATAGATTGGCTTTGTTGTTAGCAGTTTTGGATAAAAGGGCAGGTTTTCGCATCCAAAATTCAGATGTCTTTGTCAATGTCGTCGGCGGTATGCAGGCAGAAGAACCCGGCATTGATCTTGGCGTTATGGTTGCCCTAATATCTAATCATAAAGACAAACCTGTCGATCCAAAAACTGTGGTCATAGGTGAAGTTGGATTAGGCGGAGAGGTTAGGGCAGTTTCGCAAGCGGAAAAACGGATAAAAGAATCTGCAAGGTTAGGATTTAAAAGGGCTATTATCTCTCATTATAATGTTCGTGGACTTAATATAAAAGAGGATATTGAAGTTGTCGGTGTCCAGATGGTAAAAGATGCTTTAAATATCTTATTATGAAATGGTATAAACTGAATTGGGATTTCTTGTAATCATATTATTAAATCATTTATTTAATTCCCAATTCATAATTCTTAAGGTGGTGAAAAGTGTTGGTAATGTGGGTGATTCGTATTTTATTTATTATTATTAGTTCTATTGTAGGTTATTCATGCAGTTATTATGTAAATATCAATAAATGGCAAGGGTTTGCGACAGGATTAATTTTCTCAATCGTTGTTGTAGTTATTGAGCGACTTTTAAGAAATGTTTCACTTAAAGAAATAATATCATGTTTGTTTGGATTAGTTGCTGGACTTGTCGCTGCTAATCTTTTGGTATTCTTGACATCGGTTATAATAGAGGGTAGCGAGAATAAAAATATACTTCGCATGGTAGCGGCAGGATCAAGTCTTACGCTTGGTTATCTTGGAATGACTGTTGCTTATAAAAAACGTGATGAATTTTCATTTTTTGCACCTGTGGAAGCAGGGTTTTCTAGGCGAAGCAATAATAACATAAAAATTCTTGATACTAATGTGATAATTGATGGTCGTATATTGGATATTTGCGAGTCTGGCTTTATTGAAGGCACAATAATTATCCCGCGTTTTGTCTTAAACGAGTTGCAATATATCGCTGATTCTGCTGATGTCCTTAGGCGAAATAGAGGACGAAGAGGTTTGGATATACTTCATAAAATGCAGAAGAATCCCGGTATTGATGTGCGGATAATTGAACAGGATTTTCCAGATATAAAAGAAGTAGATGCTAAACTGATAGAATTAGCGAAGTCTATAGGTGGGAAAGTTATCACTAATGATTTTAACCTAAACCAAGTCGCTGAGCTTCAAGCGGTGTCTGTCCTCAATATTAACGAACTCGCTAATGCGGTAAAGCCAGTAATACTGCCGGGCGAGACTATGAACGTCAGAGTCATAAAAGAAGGCAAAGAGCAGGCACAAGGCGTTGCATATCTTGATGACGGAACTATGGTTGTAGTGGAAAATGGCAGATATTTAATAGGACAGACTTTGGATGTTGTCGTTACAAGTATCCTTCAAACAACCGCTGGAAGAATGATATTCACTAAGAAGAAAGAAAACGGCGACTCAGAAACAAGATATTCATAAATGCAAGCACAAGCAATAATACCATCAGCAGGTTTAGGCAAAAGGATGGGAGGCGTAAAAAAGCCTTTTATCCTTTTAAGAGATAAGCCGATTTTAGCATGGACGTTAGATGTTTTTCAAAAGTGCGAATCCATAGATAACATATTGATTGTCACAGCAGAAGGCGATGAAACTCGCATAATTAATGAAATCGTTAATCCATATCATTTTGATAAAGTTTGTGATATTGTCATCGGCGGAGAAACACGCCAAGAATCAGTATTTAACGCCCTTTGTAAAGTGCGATCTGATGCCGATATAGTGGTTATTCACGATGCGATCAGACCGTTTGTTACAGAGGATATGATACTCAAATCAATAGAGCAAGCTGATCAATTTGGTTCAGCGATAGTCGCAGTTCCAGTTAAAGATACGATCAAAGAGTCCAACAATGATGGATTCGTATCAAAAACACTTGATAGACAACTACTTTGGTCAATTCAAACTCCGCAGTCCTTTAAATATAAACTCATCATGCAGGCACATCGTTATGCAAGAGAAAATCAAATCCAAGCAACCGATGACGCGTCTCTGATTGAACAAATAGGACATAAAGTTAAAATTATCATGGGAAGCTATGATAACATAAAAATTACAACAGTTGACGACATAGTCATTGCAGAGGCGATCCTAAAATTGAAGGGAATGATCTAATTTATGATTCATAATTTCTTACAACTTCCTTCAATCTCTTTTGTTAAGGGACAATTTGCTTTTGGATTAACTTATTGCAATTCATTAATTAAGGCATTTTTAATTGTTTTATTGCTTTCACTAATTTACGGATGTAGCACATTAAGCCAGCCTAATAATTTAAGGGAATCAGACACTTCTTCGGCAATTATAAGCGGATCAGAAGGTCAACTGCCAAGCACTTATCAACTCCATGACGTCCCGCACAATCCCCGTAAGCAAAGAGGCACAGATTGCGCTCCCGATTCTTTGAGAATGGTGCTTAGTTATAGAGGAAGAAATGTCGGCGAGCAAGATATACCAAGATTACTTACAAGTAGAGGAACAGGCGGAGGGACTACCTTTGGTCAAATGCAGGATATCGCGGTCAACTCTTATGGATTGCCTACTTTTGTTGTCCATAACTGCGATCTTGATAGCATAAAATCAGCAATTGTCAATAAAATCCCACCGATAATAGCTTATAGATCGGGCGGAAGAAATTTTCATGCTGTTGTTGGAGTTGGATATGATGATAAAAGAAACCTAATGTTTGTTCATGATCCAAATATACTTGGCGTCCGGAAGATGCGATATTCTGACCTTGGTGGATTTTCAGATGACGGATTACAAAGGCTTTCCTGTCTATTTGTGCTTCCAGCAGGATCAACGGAAGATGAGTTCCGAAAAGATTTAGCGAAATATGTTCCAAAAGAAAATATTGATAAGTTGATAATATCGTCAATGTATCCATCAGGAGCTGGTAAGTAGCTTCTAAGATAGGTTTAAGATGTTTTGAATAATTAAAGCTTATAAAGGGAGGTATTCTTATATGAAAAAGGTTAAAGTTGGTTTGGTTGGTTCTCAGTTTGTTAGCACAATTCATGCTGAGTCGCTTAAACGAGTCCCAGATGCAGAGATCATAGCGGTAGCATCAAAGACAGAAGAACATGTCAAGACATTCGCCAAACATCATAATATCCCTCATTATTTTACAGATTATAAAAAGATGTTAGAGATGGACGAGCTTGATATGGTCATAATTGGCGCTCCGAATTATCTACATGCCCAAATTACCGTTGATTCCGCAAAAGCTGGAAAGCATGTTGTCTGTGAAAAACCTCTCTGTATGAACCTTAAAGAAGCGGATTTGATGATAGAAACATGCAAAAAGGAAAAAGTGAAACTCATGTATGCTGAGGAATTGTGTTTTACGCCAAAATATGTCAGGTTAAAGCAGTTAGTTGATGAGGGGGCGCTTGGCAAAGTATATATGGTCAAGCAAAGCGAAAAACACGACGGACCACACTCTCCTTGGTTTTGGGATGTTGAGTTATCGGGTGGTGGTGTAGTGCTTGATATGGGTTGCCATGCCTTTGAATTTTTCAGATGGATACTCGGAAAGCCAGAAGTTGAAAGCGTTTATGCAGATATGGGGACTTATGTCCATAAAGATAAAACAAAAGGTGATGATAATAGCCTTGTCATCGTAAGGTTTGCCAATGAGGTTACGTGTCTTGCAGAAGAAAGTTGGGCAAAAAAAGGCGGTATGGACGATAGAGCAGAAGTCTATGGTTCAGAGGGCGTCGCTTATGCTAACTTGCTTATGGGAAATTCAATTTTGACTTATAGCGATGTCGGTTATGGATATGCTGTGGAGAAAGCTGGTTCAACAAAAGGATGGTCTTTCACTATATACGAGGAGGCATGGAATTATGGCTTCCCGCAAGAGATGGAACATTTCGTTGATTGCGTGAAGAACGATAAAGAGCCAATGGAAACAGGAGAGGATGGCAGAGTAGTATTAGAGATGATATTTGCTGCTTATGAGTCTGCAAAGACAGGAAAGAAGGTTAATCTACCTTTTAAGACTGACGCTTCTAAACCGTTTGATCTTTACAGAGGATGAAAAGGGAAAATACAATAATGAATGATATTGAAATTTATACTATTGGTCACAGTAACGTTGAGGCGGATAAAATAATACAATTGTTACAGAAATATAAAATAGACGTGTTAGTTGATATACGTAGTTTTCCATATAGTCAATATGCTACACAGTTCAATCGTGACAAATTTGCTAATCTCTTGCAAGAATCCGGAATTGAGTATATATTCGCAGGAGCGTATTTAGGGGGTCGTCCAAAAGATATTTCTTGCTATAAAGATGATAAATTAGATTATAATTTGGTCGTTCAACGTCCATGGTATCAGAAAGCAATTGAGCGACTTATAGAGATAGCTGATGAAAATCGGGTAGCCATTATGTGTAGCGAGGAAAATCCTGAGCAATGTCATAGACAGCATCTTATCGCTCAAACTTTGATTGAAATGGGAATAAAAGTCATTCACATTCGCGGGAATGGTGTCTGTGAAATAGCAAAATTAGAACAAAAGCAAGCAGAACAATTGAGCTTATTTTAGAAAGATGATATAACAATGAAAATCTATACAATTGGATTCACAAAAAAAACAGCAGAACAATTTTTTTCATTACTTAAAAAGAATAATATTAAGTTGGTAATAGATATTCGCCTGAATCCTGATGGACAGCTTTCTGGTTTTGCTAAAAAAGATGATCTGATATACTTTCTTTCTCATCTCATTGATTGTGAGTATCTTTATATACCTGCTTTAGCACCAACAGACGATATTCTAAAAGATTATAGAAAAGATAAAGATTGGGATAAGTATGTCAGACGTTTTTCTGAATTAATGGATAAAAGAAATATACCACAATCTTTGGATCATCTAATATTTGAAGGGAAAAATTGTTGTTTACTCTGTAGTGAAGCAACCCCTGAAAATTGTCATCGTAGGCTTGTTGCTGAAAGATTGTCAAAGAGTTGGGAAAATGTTGAAATTGAACATTTAGTCTAGTTTTGGGAGAAATAAATATGAAGGATGTAATAACAATTACTGACCTAACGAGAATGCAAGAGCAAAAGGTTTGCATAGCAGGCTATTTACCAAACGGAACATGTGTTCGTCCTGTATTCCGTTACGGCGGAATCTCTGAGGAATGGCTGAAAACTTCTCGTCAAGGTATTATCCGTCCATTTGCCAAATTTGAATTTGATTTGATAGAAAATAAATCACATCCCCCTCACACCGAAGACTGGATTATAAGTCCTAACTATCTCGTTAATCACGGTTCCCTTACAATAAAAGAACAACAGGATTTATTAAAGAAAACTGAGTTTATGGATGTAGAAAGCATATTTGATACTACTGTATATCAAGAACCGGGTTGGTATATTAAACTCAGTCAAGGGAAACGCTCATTAGGAACAATCAGACCTAAGCTTATATGCGAAATTTCTTATAATCTCAAAAATGAGGATAAATGGGATTATCGTATTACATTCATAGACCAAAATGAAAACCGATATAGACTGGCTGTGACTGATCTTGCTTTTAGATATTTCTTAGATGTATCCCGACTCTACAAAAAAATTTCTCCAAGTGAAATATCGCAACTTTTAACTAATAGATTACAGAAATCATCAGTATATCTGAGAATAGGATTAGCAAGGGGATGGGAAAAATATCCTGATAGATGTTATTTACAGATTACAGGAGTTTATTCTTTTCCAGACTATTTATGTGGTCACTGTTTTGCAGATATTCCATATTTTATTGATGAAATAGTTGGACTTTTATAAATCAAAATTGAAAGGAATATATATGGAAAAACGAATTCTTGGTCGCACTAATCTTGAAGTAAGCCTTTTAGGTATGGGAGGGCTATTCATATCAAGCGTCGGCGGAAAAGGACGAGATGAAGCCTGTAAAGCCATACGACGAGCATTGGAACTTGGCGTCAATTATTTAGATTCAGCCCCGACTTATGCAGATAGCGAAGAAGTATTAGGCATTGCCCTTGAAGGAATACCCAGGAACTCATATTATTTATCAACGAAACTTGGCGGAAGACCACAACCTTTTAATCCCAAAGACAAAGACGCCTTACGTCGTTCAGTTGACGAAAGCCTTAGACTTCTCAAAACGGATTACATAGATATTTTAATGATCCACGAGCCAGATCGCCCCGGACAATATGATTGGTGGACGGATTATGATAACTTTCATGGTCCTGTCTTGGAGTTGCTTGAGGAATTAAAAGGGCAAAAAATAATAAGATTTACCGGGTTAGGCGGAACTACTGCATATCAATTGCCCCATATAATGGCAACGGGAAATTATGATGTTGTCCTTACCGCATTTAATTATAGTCTGCTTTGGAGAGAGGCAGAGATAGCAATATTTCCAGAAGCAAAGAAGCAAAATATGGGAGTTATCATCGGTTCGCCACTGCAACAAGGGGCGCTTTCACGCAAATATCCCGAGATAGAGACAGGGGCATGGTGGTTAAGTCCACCACGGCAAAATCAGTATAAACGTCTCTATGCTTATTTAGATGAGATAAACCTTTCACTTCCAGAAGCAGGTATCCGTATGGTTCTATCAAATCCCATTGTCTCTACGATACTTATGGGGGCAAGGTCAGTTGAAGAAGTAGAGCAAAACGTCAAATCTGTCAACGCAGGACCATTATCAGAGGAGATATTATCTGAGCTTCAAAAGATCGCTGATATGGTGCCATTTCGTCCTTTTGAGGAGCCATTTGGATTGCCATTTGGACGAAAGTATTTTGGACCCGGAATCGCTAGATAGAGAGGAGTAAAACAATGCACGAATTAGTAAAACTTCAAGTCCCAAAAGGGCATGTTGGTATCCATTGGTTTGAGCAAAACAGCTATGCAATTAAAGATTCACATAGCACAATAGTATTAATTGATCCGTATTTCCCGCACAAACGTCCACCAGAAGTATTTGTCCATACAGAACCACCGCTTGATGAATCTCAATTGCCGATAAACTATGTCCTGTTAACACACGCACACGGCGACCATACATGTTCCGAAACTCTGGAAAGGATCAATAAATATTGGCCCGGTGCAATCTACGTCGGACCTAAGGAAAGTATAAAACAGATACTTGAACAGACCGAAATAAAAGAATCAAACACAGTAACGATCAGTGCAGGAGAATCAACAGAGATAGGCACAATGACCGCTTACGCAGTTTATGCCAAGCCTCCCGAAGGCGATCCAAAAGCTGGTATAGGGAAGCCTGATGTAACTCATCTTGGATATGTTGTTGATGCTGATGGCATAAGGCTTTACTTCTCAGGAGATGAGATCAACACTTTTGCTGATAACGATGACCTGATAAAAGCTGTTGCAGATTTACATCCTGACATTGGTTTCATAACGAATCATCCGACCGAAGGGGAATTTCCGTTTATTGACGGCAGTATTAAAATGGCTCAGAGAATTGGACTAAAAACAGTAGTTCCTGCTCATTATTCTTGTTTTGTGAAAAGGGACTATGATCCAAAGCAATGGGCAGAGAAGTTTCCACCTGATGGTCCTAAACCACTAATTATCCCTGCAAACTCAAATATAATATATCCATAATGAAATATGAAGGGTTATAAAATAAATAGGATTTGCTACTCAGTTGTGCTCAGTCGGCTTATGAAATCTTGACAAGATCGGCATTTCTAATGTATACTTAAATCGTAAAGATAATATAAAATATAAGGCAAGAGACGCTTTTTCAATAATCCTTCTAACCTTTTTAACCTTCACAAAGCATTCTACTGAGATTCTAAAAAATGGGACAAACTGCATTAAAAACTATTCTTGTGGTTGATGATGACGAGGACATCGGAGAATCAATAGTGGATGCCCTTTCGGAAGAAGGATACAATATTATTCACGTGGATAACGAAGAAGGGGCTTTAAACTTTCTGGATAAAAAGAGAGTTGATCTTGTCATAACTGCTATCAAAACTCCAGAAATAGATGGCATGCGATTGCTGAGCATAGCCAAAGAGAGATACCCTGAAACAGGCGTTATAATGGTTGCCAATTCAGAGAATATAGAATTGACAATCCGAGCTATAAAAGCAGGCGCGA
>Ga0315298_1009234_pt1 | contig 12254 bp, 16 predicted proteins | sample WHS_1_MG_FD_203077 | JGI IMG/M metagenome (GOLD analysis project Ga0315298, IMG submission 203077) | Extremophilic microbial mat communities from Washburn Hot Springs, YNP, Wyoming, USA - WHS_1_MG | ecosystem: Environmental > Aquatic > Thermal springs > Hot (42-90C) | place: USA: Wyoming... | reverse complement strand
TTAGATGACATTGACGGGGCTGCAAGTAAGAGTGTTTTTGATGCAAAAATCAAGCAAAAAAGAGTTATTAAGAAATATGATTTTTTCATTTTCTTATGTCCATCTTATCATGGGATTTTTCTCGATGCAAAACAAATATGAAATTTTTTGACAATTGGAAGTTATGTAAAAAAATGGCACCAATCAAAGACAAAGTCAACGAAATGATCCTGATTCGAATTTCATCTGTCTTCGCTTGAAACACTCCACAATTTAGGTTTATATTCAAAAGAAAAGTTGTCGAGATGTCAAATTCATTGAGATTTTTTCAATATTTGACGGGGCAGTATAAACCGTCTGAAACGGAAGATACGAGTACCCTGCTCGGTAGCCCGTCAAAAGTGATTCTTTATAATGATAATTGGCATACTTTTGATGAAGTAATTGCCCAGATTGTAAAGGCTACTGGGTATAGCACTGCTAGGGCTGAAGCAATTGCACTAGAAGCACATACACGCGGCAAAGCTCTTGTTTACGAAGGCGAAATGGAAGAATGCCTTCGCGTAAATTCAGTACTGGAAGAAATAGGACTAACAACTCAAATTGAAGTGTAAAATTTATGGATTCGAAAGAGGTAAGAAGAAAATTTATAAAGTTTTTTGAAGATAGAGGACATAAATTTGTTCCAAGTTCACCAGTTGTGCCCTATGATGACCCGACTCTCTTGTTTGCCAATGCCGGCATGAATCAGTTCAAGGATGTTTTTCTGGGAAAAGGGAAGAGAGACTATAGACGGGCCGTCAACTATCAGAAATGTATTAGGGTTAGTGGGAAGCACAACGATCTTGAGGAGGTTGGACGTGATACTTATCACCATACATTTTTTGAAATGCTTGGTAATTGGTCTTTTGGTGATTATTACAAGGAAGACGCTATAAGATGGGCATGGGAACTATTGACAGAGGTCTTCAATCTCCCCAAGGACAAGCTTTATGCAACTGTATATAAGACAGACGATGAAGCCTACGAAGTCTGGACGAAGGTTACAGATATTCCCAGGAACAGGATTTTGAGATTTGGAGAGAAGGACAATTTTTGGGAAATGGGAGATACTGGTCCATGCGGACCGTGCTCCGAGATACATATTGACCTTGGAAAATCATCATGTCCTATAAATCACAATCATGGTGTAAATGTGTCAGGTTGCTCACGGTTTATAGAACTATGGAACCTGGTTTTTATTCAGTACAACAGAAATGCGGAAGGAAAACTTGAGCCTTTGCCGTCAAAGCACGTTGACACTGGAATGGGGTTTGAGCGCCTGGTGGCGGTATTGCAAGAAAAGCTTTCAAACTATGATACGGACATATTTACACCTCTAATTTCAGAAATTGAAAGAATTACCGGAAGAAAATACGATGGTTATGTAAATCAGGTTGCAATGCGAGTAGTGGCTGACCATATTCGAGCACTTACATTCGCATTAGCGGATGGTGCCAATCCGTCCAACGAGGGGAGAGGTTATGTCTTAAGGCGGATACTGAGGCGCGCATCGAGATTTGGCCGTAACCTTGGCATGCACCAGCCATTTATTTTCAAACTGGTAGATATTTTGACCAAAACCATGGGTGACGCATACCCTGAGATCGTCTCATCGCAAAAAAGAATAGAGGACGTAATACGTGCTGAAGAGGAGGCATTTAACGCCACCCTGGACAGAGGGCTGGAGATATTTGAAGAAGTTGTGAAGAGGATTTCGCAAAAAGGGACGAACATAATTCCTGGTGAAGATGTTTTTCGCCTTTATGATACTTATGGATTTCCTGTTGACCTGACTGCTCTAATTGCAGAAGAACGTGGTCTGGTCATAGATATGAATGGGTTTGAAGAGCTGATGACCCAGCAACAGGATCGCTCGCGCGAGGCGACAAAGAAGGGTTTTGCAATAGCCATAGATGAAGGGGATGATCTAAAGGGTCTCGCTGGCGGAACGAAGACTGAGTTTACGGGTTATGATACCACGGAGAACTTTGCGACGGTTATTGGACTAAAACATCGCGGCGACCGTCATTACTTAGTCCTGGACAAGACCCCTTTTTACGTAGAGTCGGGGGGTCAAGTCGATGACACGGGTTTGATTTCTACCGATGCGCAATCGTTTTCCATAGTTGATCTTGTTAAAGTTGATGACAAGACCGTACACATTATAGAAAGCAGTGAAGACGAATTATTGCGGATTGGTCAGAGCGTACTTGCGAAGGTTGACAGCAAACGCCGACTTGAGATTATGCGAAATCACAGTGCCACTCATTTATTTCACGCTGCTCTTAGAAAAATCCTCGGAACGCATGTTCAACAGGCTGGGTCATTGGTCGACCCTAACAAGCTGAGATTTGACTTCACCCATCATAAGAAACTCTCTCCTGAGGAACTGAGCGATATCGAAGCTCTTGTGAATGACAAGATTCTGGAACGAATTGAACTGACGCATTACAGGAACATCCCTTATGATGAAGCAAAAAAGATGGGAGCTCTTGCCTTCTTTGGCGACAAATATGGAGACAAAGTCAATGTTGTGCAGTTTGGGGATTTTTCAATTGAGTTTTGTGGAGGGACTCATGTTCGCAATACGAGCGAAATAGGGTTATTTAAAATTATAAGTGAGTCGAGTATTGCAAGCGGAGTGAGAAGAGTTGAAGCGTTAACCGGTGGAGGTGTCGAAACTTACATCAATGCGCTTGTAAAACGAGCGGAAGAAAGAGAAAGAGAAAGGGACGAACTTGTAGAGAAAATTAAATATCTTGAAAAGCAACTGAGCTCGTATCGATTGCGGACAGCAATTACTTTAGCCATGGAATTATTGAACAAACCTGAAGTTGTCAATGGGGTTAAGCTGGTCAGTGGTGTCGTTGAGGTTGATACTGAAGACGAGCTGAAGCAAGTTGCAGATAAACTCAAGAGCAAATTGCAAAGCGGCGTAATTGTCATTGGAAGCAAGATTCAGGGGAAAGCGATGTTTGTTGCGGCTGTCACTCCGGATTTAATTTCAGAAAAGCACTTGCACGCGGGGAAAATTGTAAGTGAGGTAGCAAAGCTGGTTGGTGGCGGTGGTGGGGGACGCCCAAATTTTGCAACAGCTGGTGGTAAAGACGAGAGCAAAATTGGTGAAGCGGTTACAAAGCTAAAGGAAATTTTGAGCAAGTTTTTAAATTAGGAGGAGAATGAAAACTTTCGACTACCTTCGCGAAGTCAAGGAGGCAAAGGGTGCGGGCTTCCTCCTTTTATTAGACCCTGACAGGATGACTCGGGATAGCTTAAGGGAGAGTATAGAGCATGCCGAATCGTCGGGAGTCGACGCTTTTTTGTTTGGAACTAGTCTTATGACACGCGACGTTTTTGAAGAATCTCTTGCAGATGTGAAGAAATTTGCAAAGTTACCTGTGATAATCTTTCCAGGAAATTTATTCCAGATTTCTAGCAAAGCGGATGCCATACTATACATTTCAGTTCTCCAGTCAAGAAATGTTGATCTGATTATTCGCAACCACGTACATGCTGCTCCTTTAATCAAATTTAATAACCTTGAAGCAATCCCGACAGCTTATTTGCTGGTAGAGTCTGGAAAGTTAACAACAGCACAATTTATGTCGGACAGTATCCCAATCCCTCGCAACAAGCCAGAGATTGCTGCAGCTTATGCCATGGCGGCTGAAATGTTCGGGATGAAAATGGTCTATCTAGAAGCCGGGAGCGGAGCACAGCTGAGTATTAGCCCGGAAATGATTTCAACTGTTACGAGGTATTCCAATCTTCCGGTGATCGTTGGCGGTGGAATTCGGAATCCTGAAACCGCAAGTGAGATTGTGCAAGCAGGGGCTTCGTTTGTGGTCACGGGGAACTTTTTTGAAGACAACGATCATGCTAAATTGTTAAGACACTTTGCAGACGCGATACATTTCAAGGAAAGGAAAGGAAAGATTTTCTGATGGTGGATCGAGCGAAATTTATTCGTGAATCGTTAGATGAGAGTGCCGCTACAAAGAGGCTTATTCTTGATAATTGCTCTGATGATATTTCTAAAGCAGTGAGCGTCGTGGTAGATGCACTAAGGAGTGGCAATAAATTGCTTCTATGTGGCAATGGTGGCAGCGCTGCGGACTCACAGCACATCGCTACAGAATTTACAATACGGCTGAATCACCAGATAAATAGACCAGGCATTCCTGCTATTGCCCTAACAACCGACACATCTGCAATAACCGCAGGAGGCAATGACATTGGATTTGAAAACACATTTGCACGTCTTGTGGAAGCAATTGGAAGGAAGGGTGATGTTCTTTTCGCAATCTCGACAAGTGGTAATTCGGAGAATGTCATTCGTGCCGCTGCAAAAGCACGTCAAACTGGTATCTTCGTTATTGGTTTATTGGGGAAAGATGGTGGAAAACTAAGGGAGCAGGTAGATCTCCCAATAGTTGTTCCTTCCAACAATACCCAGCGAATCCAGGAAGGGCACATCACAATTGGTCACATTATCTCTGAATTAGTTGAGATGGAAATGTATTCATAAAAGGAAAAGGAGAGTGAAATTAAACTATAATGGCAAATAAATTATCATCAACAGAGATTGAATCCAGAATTTCGAAGCTGCAGTCATGGGAAAGGATTGGGGATTCAATAAGGCGTGATTTTAAACTGAAGGATTTTCAAGGCGCCATGGGTTTTGTCGTAAAAGTTGCGCTTGCTGCAGAAAAGATGGATCATCATCCAGATATAACAATTGAGTATAATAGAGTCAGAATTGTTCTGACAACTCATAGTGTCGAAGGGTTGACTCAGCTTGACTTCGATCTGGCAGAGAAAATAGATAAGCTGTTTCAGAATTAATGGATCGGGAAAGAGTTATAGACCTGTTCCAGAAGACCAGTGCTCTCCAACGGGGGCATTTTCTTCTAACCAGTGGCTTGCACAGTTCAGAATACTTCCAGTGCGCGAAAGTTCTTCAATATCCATCTTACAATGAACTACTATGTCGCGAAATTGTGACACATTTTTTTGACAAGAAGATAGATGTCGTTGTTTCGCCAGCAGTAGGGGGAATAATGGTTGGTCAGGAAGTTGCGAGGCAAATTGGTATCCGTGGGATTTTTGCCGAGCGCGAAAATGGGAAAATGTCACTTCGACGGGGATTTGAAATCAAAAGTGATGAGGTTGTCCTCGTTTGTGAGGATGTTGTTACCACAGGTGGGAGTGTATTGGAGGTTGTTGAGTTGGTGCGAAGCAAAGGTGCGACGATTTTAGGTGTAGCATGTATTGTTGATAGAAGCACGACGCCAATAAACTTTGGCGTCGATTTTTTCCATGTTTTAAAGATGCCTGTACCAGTTTATCAACCTGAAAATTGCCCAATGTGTAAATCAGGAATTCCAGTTGTCAAACCAGGGAGTCGTGGACTAAATGCCTTTAAAACTAATTAATCGACGGGTTGTGTTCAGTGGCCGTGTATTTAACACGATAGTTGACGAGGTTGAGTATGAATCGGGTAGAAAGACAGTTCGGGAAGTTGCTGAACATCCCGGGGGCGCAGTCGTCCTCCCACTCCTCGATGATGGTAGAGTAGTCTTCGTTCGCCAGAAAAGATATCCATTGGACAGTTTTCTCTATGAACTCCCTGCTGGGAAATTGGAACCTGGGGAGGCGCCTGAGTTATGTGCAGTGAGAGAGTTAAGAGAGGAAACGGGCTATTCTGCAGAAAGATTTGAAAAGCTTACCGCAATTTATACTTCGCCAGGATTTTGTACTGAAAAGCTTCATATATATCTTGCAACTGGATTGCATGATGGTCAGCAACATTTAGAGGAAGGAGAAGAAGGGCTAATCCTGGAAAGGATAAAGTATGAAAGAGCTTTTGAAATGGCTTACAATGGTGAGATTGTTGATGCAAAGACAATAGTTGGTTTATTCTTTTTAGAAAGAAGACTGCGTCATTGATTGAGAATGTATACTCCTTACGAAATTATTAAGACAAAGAGGGATGGGGCGGAGTTATCCGATGATCAACTGAGATATTTTATAAAGGGGTATTCTAAAGGGGAAATCTCGGACTATCAGGCCTCTGCATTGCTGATGGCTATTTTCTTTCGTGGGATGAACGATCGCGAGGTTACAAGCCTCACTCGTGCTATGATCGAAACCGGGCAGGTCATCGATCTCAGTGACATTTCAGGCTGCAAAGCCGACAAGCATTCTACTGGAGGAGTCGGTGATAAAATCTCACTCCTTCTGGCGCCTCTGGCAGCTGCTTGCGGGGTAAAGATACCTATGGTGTCTGGAAGAGGACTTGGACATACAGGGGGAACAATAGACAAGCTTGAATCAATTCCTGGATTCAGAACCGCCCTTTCCATTTCGGAATACAAAGATATTCTCAAGAGAGTCGGATTGGTAATGAGTGCTCAATCAGAAGATATCGCTCCAGCTGACAAAAAGTTGTATGCTTTAAGAGACGTGACTGCAACGGTTGATTCGATACCGTTGATTACTGCAAGCATCATGAGCAAAAAGCTGGCTGAGGGAATTGATGCGCTGGTACTCGACGTTAAAGTGGGAAATGGCGCTTTTATGAAAAATCCGGAGGATGCAAGAAGTCTTGCGAAGAAAATGGTCGATGTTGGAAGGATGTTTGGAAAGAAGGTAACGGCCTTTTTGACAGATATGAACCAGCCGCTTGGTAATGAAATTGGTAACTGGCGTGAGGTGGTAGAGGCGGTTAAATTGTTGAAATCAGAGTGTGATGTTCATGACGTTGAAGAACTTACACTTCATTTGACTTCCGAAATTGTCAGGCTGTGCTTTGGCATATCATCGGGTGAAGCCCGGGACATGGTTCAAAGAAAACTTAAAGATGGCTCTGGTTATGAAAAATTCAGGGAAATGGTGGCTGCGCAGGGCGGTGACATATCATTTATCGATAATTTGCAAAGGTATCCGCAGCCAAAGGTCATCCTTGAGATTAGGAGCAAAGAAAGTGGTTATGTTAAATCTATTAACACATATCGAGTCGGGATGGCAGCAGTGAAACTTGGAGCTGGTAGGATAAAGTTGACAGATTGTATTGACCCGGTTGTGGGCATTCGTATTGAAAAGAAAGTTGGGGATTTCGTGCGGACTGGAGATCTGATCGGATTTATTTATGGCAACGATCAAGAAAGGTCGAGCGCAGCTTATGCCGAAGTGGAATCTTCCTTTGAAATTTCTTCAGAGAAACCTGGCAAACGGGATATTGTATTAGAAGGGATTTACAGTGAATGATATTTTAAACTATATCATGAATTTCTAAACAGGGAATGGTATATGGGAAAAGTTATAATGTATCAAAAAGCAACGTGCGGTACGTGCAAGAAGGAGAAAGCTTACTTGACACGGGTGAAGATAAGTTTCGAGGAGCGTGACATCATCAAGGAGCCACCATCGAGGGAGTTCCTCGAGAGACACATAGATGAGAGCCATCTCGATGATTACATTAACAAGCATTCAAAGCCATATAGAGAGTTCAGGCTTGGAAGTAGGAAAATTAGCAAATCTGAGCTAATCGAGCTTATGGTCAAAGACCCTAACCTCATCAAACGACCAATTATTATTGACGGCAAAAAAGTTTATTTCGGATACAACGAGATTTAATTTATTTCCCATTTTTCATGGAACCTGATTTAATTCGGTTGAGCCTATGCACCAGAAGAAGGAATATTGATATTGCAGCTAAAGGTTTCATACATGTTAGACATTTCATAATGGGATGACAAAATGAAATCTGATGATGAAATCATAACGGCTCTTGATGATATCATTGACGGTAAAGTTGTTAACAGGTCAATGCACAAGCTTGTGTATAATGGGAGGGACGTAAGCCAATCTTTTATCGAGCGACTCCTTCAGCGGAATTATCTCCCGATGAGAGTCGAAGAAATAGCTGTAAGCACGGGGGAGCGAGTTCCTGCCTTTGTCGTTCGTGATGTCATCGCTTACTTTGGATGGGTGTTTGTCGAGAGATTTACGGACAAGAAATCAAGGAAACTCTTCGGAAGTGTGGTAAGGAACAAGAAGGGTGATTGGTTGATTCAAATACCGAGCAATAGCAAGGAGATTGTGTACGCTAATCTTGATGACAAAGTTGAAATTGAAAATTAGAAATGAGGAGAGCAATCGCTCATTTATTTGCATTGCCTGTAATTGACCTAAATGAGCTCAGTCAATATCCCAGGAAATACTCGACAGAAGAAACAATAGTCTGGTGGGTTCGAAGAAACCTATATCCGTAAACTAATCTTTGAGATTCTGGGAAAGGATGCCTATCATTTGATCGTGAATCAACCCGTTTGAAAGCAGGATATTTTTATCATATATACTGTATTCCCCACCCCGAAAGTCGGAAACCATTGCTCCTGCTTCAGTAGCAATTAGAACTGCAGCAGCGGTGTCCCATGGATGTAGGTTCACTTCCCAGAAACCATCAAGTCTACCGGCAGCAACATAGCAAATGTCGAGCGCAGCAGATCCTAACCTGCGAATGGCCTGCGCATGGAGAAGGAATGTATTGAAATGTTCAATGCAATTAAACGGATCGTCCTTGACATCATAAGGAAAGCCAGTCGCAAGCATGGCATGATTTAAATCGCGTACCTGCGTTACTCTAATGCGCTTACCATTGAGAAAAGATCCTGATCCTTTCTCAGCTATGAATAGTTCATTGAAATTTGGGTCATAAACTACACCCGCAACAACTTTTCCTCTATATTCGACTCCGATTGAAACGCAGTATACAGGGAAACCATGAGTGAAGTTCGTAGTTCCGTCGAGCGGGTCAACAATCCATCTGTATTCAGAAGAAGATTTTGTTGCCCCTCCTTCCTCTGCGAGAATTTCGTGATTTGGGAAGTTTTTGTGGATGAACTCAACGATCATCGCTTCTGATTTTCTGTCGATGTCTGTCACAAGATTTGTAAATGAGCCCTTCTCAATTATTTCGGAAATCTTTCCTTGATTTTCTTTGAGAAAATTTCCGGCCTGTTGTGCAATGTCTATAATCTTATCAATCATTTTTCACTAATTTAATCAATACTGATGTAAAGAAAACGTCAAAAAACAAAAAAAGTAGCAAGAAAGCTCAGTCCTCGGAAATCCCTTTTTTCATTTTGAGCCAGGCTGGCAAATGACATGAAATGCAGCTTTCACGTAAGAACGAGATAGAACAGGTGCCCTGAGGCAAATATGTCTCCCTTCCCTTCCCCACGAATCTTCCTCTGATTCCGATGCCTCGACACAGTCAATAGAAACCATTGTTTTTCTTCTCCTCTGCAAATATATTTAAATACATGAGTCAAAATCATATACCAACCAGAGAAGATGCAGAATTACTCCTCCGTGAGTTCACAAAATCCGAAAGTCTCCTCAAACATGCTTACGCTGTTGAAGCAGTGATGCGGGCCTACGCTAAGAAACTTGGCGAGAACGAAGATGAATGGGGGATTGCGGGGCTGCTGCACGACTTTGATTATGAGAAGTTTCCAAATCAGGAGCAGCACCCGTATATTGGCAATAAGATACTGCAGGAGAGGGGATATCCAGAGAATATCAGAAAGGCAATTCTTGGGCACGCTCCTTACACTAAAGTTGAGCGCGACAGTTTAATGGCAAGGTATCTCTTTGCAACTGATGAATTGAGCGGATTTATAATAGCTGTCGCCCTCGTCAGACCGACGAAATTAGAAGGCCTCGAACCTGGCTCCGTCAGGAAAAAACTAAAAGATAAAGCATTTGCGCGAAGCGTCAGTAGAGAAGATATAAGACAGGGCTTTGCAGAAATAAACATACCAGAGGATGAGCACATTAAATTTGTCATCGATGTTCTTCGGCAAAATGCTGAAAAACTGGGATTAAAGTAAAGCGTCAAGTCAGATCGTTGCACTATTATGAAAATTGTCTTTATGGGGACGCCTGATTTTGCTGTTCCTTCGCTCAAGGCTATAATTGCGGAAAACAGATGGGAAGTTGCCCTGGTGGTTACGAACCCGGATGAGCCTCAGGGACGCGGGCTTAAGCCTTCTCCTCCACCAATAAAGGTTGCGGGTCATCAACTTGGCTTAAGAGTGGCCCAGGTAGCAAATCTTGACGATCCTGATTTTTACGCTTCGTTGGAAGCCGTGTCTCCTGACGTTCTCGTTGTAGTTGCATTCAGGATCTTGCCAGCTAAGCTTTTGTCAATTGCAAAGTTAGCATCCTTCAACTTACATGCTTCGTTACTCCCGAAGTACAGAGGCGCAGCTCCTGTAAACTGGGCTATTATAAATGGAGAAAAGGAAACGGGAGTTACGACGTTTTTGCTGGAGGAGGGGGTTGATAGAGGAAAGATCTTGGTACAGAAGAAAACCGAGATAGGTGAGGATGAGACAGCGGGTGAGGTTCTGGACAGGTTAAGTCACCTTGGAGCTGAAGCTGTCATTGAGACTCTTAAGCAAATAGAAATGGGAAATTATACACCAATTCCTCAGGATGAAAGCAAAGCTTCGAAGGCGCCAAAGATTAGAAAGCAAGATTGCTTGCTGGAGTGGGACAAACCAGCTGAAAATATTCACAATTTTATTCGGGCCTTTTCGCCTGATCCTGGGGCTTACACATTCTTTAGAGGAAAAATGTTGAAAATTTACCGCACACGGAAGACTAATATACCATCATCTGGATTTCTACCCGGTCAGTTATTGGTCATAGATAGCGGATTGTACGTTTCCACAGCTGATTATTTACTCATGATTGAAGAACTACAACTTGAAGGCAAGAAAAAGCTACTTGCTTCTCAGTTCGTGCAAGGCGCACGACTACAGCCTGGAGAGAAACTTGAAAGAATGCAGAGGCGGGTATGAATCGTCAGGAAGCCTTCTTTTCGGTTTTCGAGACTGAGGACTTACCTTCACCTGACGAAGAGGGTTCCTTAGATTTCTGGGAGCTCTCTCCATTGCCTTGATTTGTGCTTGGTGACGAACCCGTCTTTTTGTAGTCGGTCAAGTAAAATCCTGAGCCTTTGAAAATGAGCCCGGCTCCTGCGCCAATTATTCTATGTACTGAGCCGCCGCACTTGGGGCAAGTGGACAGTGGATCATCATTAATAGGTTGAAATTCTTCAAAACTATAACCGCATTTCTGACACCTGTATTCGTACGTTGGCATTTGGCATCTCCATTTAATCTAATGTTGAAATTTATAACTTTGTGTCGCTAAATTCAATGGAGTGATGAATGAGTTGAGCATTTCTTAAAAGTCATTGGCAAATTGGCGTAGGCAATACGTTTAATTATGAAAAAATACTTTTTAATAGCTGTTTTGTTGATTGTGAGCGAATCCACATCGTTTTGTCAACAAAAAGGTTTTGGAATCGGCCTTGCTATTGGTGATCCAACAGGAATCAGCGGAAAAGTATGGTTGTTACCGGCAAACGCAATTGATTTTGGAGTTGGCTGGAGCACGAATCAAACACGATGGCAAGAAAATTACGAAAGGTTCCCATACGGTCAGACGACGTTTCATCTTCATCTCGATTATGTGTGGCACGATTTTTCATCTATTAAATCCACAGAAAAGCTTGGTTTGTTTTATGGTGGTGGCTGCACGATAGACAATTCAGAAAATAGTGGAGACTTTGGCGCGCGTGGGGTATTTGGGGTATTGTGGATTCCCAGGTCTACACATCTGGATGTCTTTCTTCAAATTTCGCCAGTTTTCTTTCTCGCTCCATCTACAGGTTTTGGCATAAACGTAGGGCTGGGGGCTCGCTATTTCTTCCAATAATCTAGTTTCTTCCTTAAAATTGGCCAAATTTAGGTCATTAAGTGAGTTTAATTAGGCACATTTTTTTTGATTTTGCAACATTCTCTTGCTATTGAGTTTGGTAAACTGTTATTTTTAACAAAATTAAAGGCCTTGGTGAAAAAGAGATTGTTAAATGAATTTCTATTTTGATAGAGCGATTACGTTTCCGGAAGGCTTTGTTGCGAGCGGTATAAATGCAGGAATTAAAAAAGATCAAAAACTGGATTTGTCTCTCTTATACAGCATTGAACCAGCTGTTGCAGCTGCTGTCTTTACCAGAAATAAGTTTCAGGCAAGCCCTATTATTGTAAGCCGTGAAAATCTCAAAAAATCTGGTGGAAAGGCACGTGCAGTTATTGCTAATAGCGGATGTGCAAATGCTTTGACAGGGAAAAATGGAACTAAATCAGCCCGGA
>Ga0315298_1009232_pt1 | contig 12255 bp, 4 predicted proteins | sample WHS_1_MG_FD_203077 | JGI IMG/M metagenome (GOLD analysis project Ga0315298, IMG submission 203077) | Extremophilic microbial mat communities from Washburn Hot Springs, YNP, Wyoming, USA - WHS_1_MG | ecosystem: Environmental > Aquatic > Thermal springs > Hot (42-90C) | place: USA: Wyoming... | reverse complement strand
CCTGGTCCTCCGGCTCCAGGAACACGGTCTGGACGGCCTCTGCCTGCTCGGCGCGCACCGCATGCCGGTGGCGGCGGCCGCGCGGCTGAACCGCGACGCGCGCGCGCGCAATCCGGGCTGGACCGCCATCGCCGCCCCCTTCGGCGCGGCGCCGCCGCAGATCGCCGGCCTCGTGGGCGGGGAATTCGATCACATCGCCGCATCGTCGTGCTGGTGGGATGGCGAGGCCGCCTGGCTCGCCGACGATCTCGAACGGATCGCCTGCGCGGGCAACGTGGCCAGCTTCGCCGTGCCGCCGCTCGCGGCGTCGCAAACCGTCGCGGACTGGCGCCTCGCCGTCGCGGGCTTTCTCGGCACGGCCTGGGTGATGAACGCCGCCATTCCGCCCCGCCAGCGCGCCGCCGTGACGGCGCTCAACAACTTGCGTCGGACCGAGCGCGAGGTGTTCGCGGGGCGGCCCTTCAGCCTCGCGCCGCCGCACGCGGCAACGCCCCTGTTCGCCCGGTTCGGCGCCGATGGCCGCGGACTGGCGCTCGCCTGCACCCCAACGGGTACCGAGCCCGATCGCCACGAACTGCATGCGTTTCTGGCCGGCCGGGCCGCGGCGCCGGTTCCGGTCCCGCTCGAGGGATGGAACGCCGCCGGCCTTGCCTGGTTCACGACCTCGCCGCTGTCCGCCCACCATTCACCGGAATCCCCGCGCCATTCGGTCGATGCGCCGCGCATCGCGATCGAGGCGATTGCGCCGGCCGTCGATGGCGGGCGCTTTCCGGTGAAGCGGATGGCCGGTGAAGACGTGACGGTCGAGGCCGATCTCCTTTGCGACGGCCACGGCCGCCTCGCGGCCGACCTGCTCTGGCGGATGTCCGGCGAGCCAGCCTGGCGGCGCGCGCCGATGGCGGCCATCGGCAACGATCGCTGGCGCGCCCAATTCGGGCTGAGCGCGATCGGCCGCGCCGAATTCACCATCGAGGCATGGGTGGATCGCTACGGCACCTTCGCCGACGAGCTCGCGAAGAAACACGAGGCCGGCCTCGATGTCCGGCTTGAGCTTGTTGAAGGCCGGCAGTTGCTGGACGCCGCGATCGCAAAATCCAGCGGTGAGGCCAGAACCGTTCTGGCCGAATGCCGAGCGGGGCTCGAACCCTGCGCTCCCGGAGAGCAGGTCGGAAAACTGACCGCGCCCGCCATCATCGCCGCGATGCGCGATGCCGAGGAGCGTCGCTTCCTGGAACGGCACGAACCCGCCTTGCCGATCGATTCCGAGCGTCGCGCCGCGGGTTTCGCGAGCTGGTACGAAATCTTCCCCCGCAGCCAGAGCGGCGACGCCGATCGCCACGGCACCTTCGACGACGTGATCGCCGCATTGCCGCGAATCCGCGCCATGGGATTCGATGTCCTGTATTTCCCGCCGATCCATCCCATCGGCCGGAAGAACCGCAAGGGGCCGAACAACACGCTCGTCGCCAATCCCGGCGATCCGGGAAGCCCCTACGCCATCGGCGGCGCCGAGGGCGGGCATGACGCGATCCATCCCGAGCTCGGCTCGTTCGACGATTTTCGCCGCCTGATCTCTGCGGCGGCCGGGCAGGGCCTCGAAATCGCGCTGGACTTCGCCATCCAGTGCGCTCCGGACCATCCATGGCTGGCCGAGCACCCGGAATGGTTCGACTGGCGGCCCGACGGCTCGATCAAGTATGCCGAAAATCCGCCGAAGAAATACCAGGATATCGTGAATGTCGATTTCTACGCCGATGGCGCGCGACCCGCGCTCTGGCACGCCTTGCGCGATATCGTCCTCTTCTGGATCCGCGAGGGGATACGGATCTTTCGCGTCGACAATCCGCATACCAAGCCGTTCCCGTTCTGGGAGTGGCTGATCGCCGATATCCGGCGGAACCATCCCGACGTGATCTTTCTCTCCGAGGCCTTCACCCGGCCGAAGATCATGCACCGCCTGGCGAAGATCGGATTCTCGCAATCCTACACCTATTTCACCTGGCGAAATTCTGCTGACGAAATGAAAAATTACCTCGTCGAACTGACGCAGTCATCGACACGGGACTATTTCCGTCCCCATTTCTTCGTCAACACGCCGGACATAAATCCCGCGTTCCTGCAGACATGCGGCCGCCCCGGCTTCCTGATCCGCGCGGCCCTCGCCGCGACGCTGTCCGGCCTCTGGGGCGTCTATAATGGCTTCGAGCTCTGCGAAGCCGCCGCGCCGCCAGGGACGGAGGAATATCTCGATTCGGAAAAATACCAGATCAGAAGCTGGGATTATGGGCGGTCCGGAAATATCGTGGCGGAAATTTCCCTGCTCAACCGGATCCGCCGGCAGAACCCGGCCCTGCAAAGCCACCTCGGCGTGCACTTCATCGATTGCGATAATGACAACGTCCTGTGCTTCGAAAAGGCCAGTCCGGATCGCTCGAACATCGTGCTGGTCGCGATCAGTTTCGATCCCCGCCGGTGGCAGACAACCACGATCGACCTCCCTCTCGAACGCTACGGGTCTTCCGGGCGGGATGCCCTGCATCTCGAAGATCTCATGCGCGGCGTCGCATTCACCTGGCACGGGCGGCAGCAGGTCGTCGATTTCGACCCGGGCGAACTACCCTTCAGCATCTGGAGGATTCGCAAATGACATCATTGACCGATCAGATCATTCGACCCCAGGCGAACATGTTCGATCCGCTCTGGTACAAGGACGCGGTGATCTATCAGGTTCACGTCAAATCGTTCTTCGACAAGAACAACGATGGCGTCGGCGACTTTGCCGGCTTGACCGAAAAGCTCGATTATATCGCCGAACTCGGCGTGACGGCCGTCTGGATCCTGCCGTTCTATCCCTCGCCGCGCCGCGATGACGGATACGACATCAGCGCCTATCGCGCGGTTCATCCCGAATACGGCTCGCTTGGCGACCTGCGGCGCTTCATCGACGCGGCGCACCGCCGCGGCTTGCGCGTCATTACCGAACTCGTCGTCAACCACACGTCCGACCAGCACCCCTGGTTCCAGCGCGCGCGGCATGCCCGGCCGGGCTCGGCGGCGCGGAACTACTATGTCTGGTCCGACACCGACCGGAAATACGACGGCACACGCATCATCTTTCTCGATACCGAGAAATCGAACTGGACGTGGGATCCGGTGGCGGGAGCCTATTACTGGCATCGGTTCTACAGTCACCAGCCAGATCTCAATTTCGACAATCCGCGTGTCCTGCAGGAAGTGCTGGGCATCATGCGCTTCTGGCTCGATCTCGGTGTGGACGGCATGCGGCTCGATGCGGTCCCCTACCTGATCGAGCGTGACGGAACGAACAACGAAAATCTCCCCGAAACCCACGCCATCCTGAAGCAGATCCGCGCCGCGCTCGATGCCCATGCGCCCGGGCGGATGCTCCTCGCCGAAGCCAATCAATGGCCCGAGGACGCCCGCCCCTATTTCGGCGAAGGCGACGAGTGCCACATGGCGTTTCATTTCCCGCTGATGCCGCGCATGTATATGGCGATCGCCCAGGAAGACCGCTTTCCCATTTCCGACATCATGCGCCAGACACCGGAGATTCCGGAAAACTGCCAGTGGGCGGTGTTCCTGCGCAACCACGACGAGCTCACGCTCGAAATGGTTACGGATAAGGAACGTGATTACCTTTGGGAAACCTACGCAGCCGATCGCCGGGCACGGATCAATCTCGGCATTCGCCGCCGCCTCGCCCCCCTGCTCGAACGGGACCGGCGCCGCATCGAGCTGATGAACGGCCTGCTGCTGTCGATGCCCGGCACGCCGGTCATCTACTATGGCGATGAGATCGGCATGGGCGACAACATCCATCTCGGGGACCGGGACGGGGTGCGAACGCCGATGCAGTGGTCGCCCGACCGCAATGGCGGCTTCTCGCGCGCGGACCCGGCCGCCCTCGTCCTGCCGCCGATCATGGATCCGCTCTACGGCTATCAGGCGCTGAATGTCGAGGCGCAGGCGAAGGATCCGTATTCGCTGCTGAACTGGATGCGCAGGATGCTCGCCGTCCGCCGCCGGCATCGCGCATTCGGGCGCGGCGGCTTGCGCTTTCTCTATCCCGGCAACCGGAAGGTGCTCGCCTATGTGCGGGAGTGGACCGATCAGGACGGCGGAGAGGAAACGATACTCTGCGTCTACAACCTCGCCCGCACCGCCCAGGCGGTCGAACTCGACCTCGCGGCCTTCGATGGCCGGATTCCGCTCGACCTCATCGGCGGCGCGCCGTTCCCGCCGGTGGGCCAGCTTCCCTACATGCTGACCCTGCCGCCATTCGCATTCTACTGGTTCAGCCTGACGACCGAAGCGGCGATGCCCTTCTGGCGCATCCAGCCATCGGAGCCGCTGCCCGATTACATCACCCTCGTCATGCGGCTCGGCCTCGCCGACCTCGTTGCCGTCGACAGCCGGCACAGTCTCGAGACCGAAATTCTCCCGCCCTATCTCCAGCGCCGGCGCTGGTTCGCCGCGAAGGACAGGCATGTCCGGAGCGTGACGATCGCCAATGCCCATATGCTCGGCACAGCGGAGGACGATTTCCTGCTCTGCGAAATCGAGGTCGAGTTCGCGGGCGAGGGGAGGGGGGATGTGTATCTCCTGCCGCTCGCGGTGGTCTGGGATGACGGCCCGGTTGCAAGTATCGTCCAGCAGCTCGCCTTGGCCCGCATTCGCCGGCACCGCCGGGTCGGCTATCTGACGGACGCATTTGCGGTCGACCGCTTCTGCCACGACATCATCGCCAGATTGAGGACAAAATCCTGCATCTCGCTCGCCTCGGGCCGGCTCAGCTATGAACCCACCGCGCTGATCGACGACCTGCCGCCGCTCGACGATGCGGAAATCCGCCGCTTTTCCGCCGAACAATCCAACAGTTCCCTGATCGTGGGCGACGCCGCGGTCATGAAGATCCTGCGGCGGACGGAGCGCGGGATTCATCCCGAAACCGAAATGAGCCGCTTTCTGACCGACGCGTCCTTTGCGAACATTCCCGCATTGCTGGGCGAAGTCGTGCGGCTCGATCCGGATGGCGAACGGCGCACACTGATCGTCGTCCAGCAGTTTGTCCGCAACCAGGGCGATGCCTGGCAGTGGACGCTGGATGTCCTCGGGCGCGCGGTCGATGGCGCGATTCACGCCGAACTCCGCGACCCCGGCGGGATCGATCCGCTCTCCGGCTATCTCTCCTTCGTCTCGGTGATCGGACGGCGCCTCGCGGAGATGCACTCGGTCCTCGCGCAGTTCGGCACCGGACCCGATTTCGCGCCCGAACAGGCCGGCGAGGCCGAGATCGCGGCATGGGCCGAGGGCGCGAAAGGCCAGCTGGACGCCGCCGTCGCCGCGGTCGAGCAGATGGCCGACCGGGCCGGGCCGGAAACGCAAGGCCTGATCCGGCGCCTGCGCGACGAGCGGACGGCGATCGAAACCCGATTGCGGCGCCTCGCCGAGGCGGGCGCCGGAACCCTGCTGACCCGTGTGCATGGCGACTTTCATCTCGGCCAGGTTCTGGTGGCGCAGGGCGATGCGTTCATCATCGATTTCGAAGGCGAGCCCATCAAGCCGATTGCCGAGCGGCGAAAGAAATCCTCTCCCCTGCGTGATGTCGCCGGGCTGCTGCGATCCCTCGATTACGCGGCCGCCACGGTGGAGCGCGCGGCTTTCGCGGCCAGCGAACGCGGCGAAGACCGTCAGCAGGCCATGATCGCGCGCTTTCGCACCGATGCCGCCGCGGCCTTCATCGAGGCCTATCGCGCGGTCGCGATGACGGCCCCGCGGCCATGGATCACGGAAGCCGCGTGGCGCGATGTCCTGGCATTGTTCATGATCGAGAAGGCCGCGTATGAAATCTGTTACGAGGCGGCGAACCGGCCCGGCTGGATCGACATCCCGCTGAGCGGCCTGGTCCGGATACATGAGCGGCACGAGGGAGGCGGGGATGCCGGCATCGGCTGACGAAACGCTGGACGCGCTTGCCGCCGGAACCCATGCCGACCCGTTCAGCGTGCTTGGTCCCTGCCACGGGCCGCACGGAACGTTCGTCCGGACCCTCCAGCCCGGCGCGAGCGGCGTCACGCTCCTGTGCGGGACGGGTCTGGAACTGCCGATGACCCGCGTGCATGCGGGCGGCATTTTCGAAAGCGCGCCGGTCGAGGCCGCGTCCTACCGGCTCAGGATCGATTGGGGTGGTTCCAGCCAGGAGATCGACGATCCCTACCGCTACGGCCCGCTGCTCGGCCGCGACGAAATCCGCGATCTCGCCGAAGGGCGGAAACTGCGGCTCGCCGAATGCCTCGGCGCCATCCCCGTCGCGATCGGGGGCGTCGAGGGCGTCCGCTTCGCGGTCTGGGCGCCGAACGCGCGGCGGGTGTCCGTTATCGGGTCGTTCAACAACTGGGATGGCCGCCGGCACCCGATGCGGTTCCGGCACGATGCCGGCGTCTGGGAGATCTTCATTCCGGAACTTTCCGCCGGAGTTCTCTACAAGTATGAAATTCTCCAGCACTCGGGCGAAGTCCAGCAGAAATCGGACCCCGTCGCGCGGCAGGTCGAGGGCCCGCCGGCAACCGCCTCCATCGTCGCGCCGGTCCCGGCGTTTCGCTGGCGGGATGGCGCCTGGTGTGCCGCGCGCGAAGCCCGCGCTGACAGGCCGTTATCCATCTACGAAGTCCACGCCCCCTCGTGGCGCCGTCACCCGGATGGCCGCCCCTTGCTCTGGCGCGAACTGGCCGACACGCTGATCCCCTATGTGCGCGATCTCGGCTTTACCCATATCGAATTCCTGCCGCTCACGGCGCACCCTTTCGGCGGGTCGTGGGGGTACCAGCCGCTGTCGCAATTCGCGCCGCTCCCCGCCCTCGGCACGCCGGAAGAACTGGCGGACTTCGTCGATCGCTGTCATGCGGCAGGTCTCGGAGTCATTCTCGACTGGGTGCCCGGACATTTTCCGACCGATGCCCACGGGCTCGTCCGGTTCGACGGAACCGCGCTCTATGAACACGAAGATCCCAGAGAGGGATTCCATCAGGACTGGAATACGCTGATCTACAATCTCGGCCGGACCGAAGTCAGGAATTTCCTGATTGCCAGCGCGGTGTTCTGGCTCGAGACATTTCACATCGATGGACTCCGCGTCGATGCGGTCGCGTCGATGCTGTATCGCGACTATTCGCGCCAGCCCGGCGAGTGGATCCCGAACCGCCATGGCGGGCGGGAGAACCTCGAAGCCGTCGCCTTCCTCCGGGAGCTTTCAGCCGCCATCGCTGAAAATGTTCCCGGCGCCATGCTGATCGCCGAGGAATCGACGGCGTGGCCGGGGGTGAGCCATCCGGTCGAACAGGGCGGTCTCGGCTTTACCCACAAGTGGAACATGGGCTGGATGCACGACACGTTGCGGTATGTCGGACATGATCCGGTGCATCGCAAATTCTCCCACCACGACATGACCTTTGGCCTCGTTTACGCGTTTTCCGAGCGCTTCGTGCTGCCGATCTCGCACGACGAGGTCGTGCACGGAAAGCGGTCGCTGCTCGGCAAGATGCCCGGCGACGCCTGGCAGCGTCTGGCCAACCTCCGGCTCTACCTCGCGTTCATGTGGACCCAGCCTGGCAAGAAGCTGTTGTTCATGGGGCAGGAATTCGGCCAGAGTGCGGAATGGAATCACGATGCCGAATTGAACTGGCCGGAGGCGGCAACACCGGAACACGCGGCCCTGCGCCTGCTGCTGCGCGACCTGAACCATTTCTATCGCGACGCCCCCTCGCTGTCGTGCACGGATTTCGATCCCGGCGGCTTCCGCTGGGTGGTCGAGGATGACGCGGATCAAAGCGTCTTTGCCTGGCTGCGGCATGTGGGAAATGACCCAAACGCCCTTCTGGTCGTGTGCAACTTCACGCCGGTGCCGCGTGAGCGATACCATGTGGGCGTGCCGCTGCCGGGGCGCTGGCGCGAGGTGCTGAACACCGACGCCGTCGAGTATGGCGGCAGCGGCCTCGGCAATCTCGGCGCGATCGACAGTGACGATCGCCCCGCCCACGGTTTCGCGCAGTCGCTGTCGCTGACATTGCCGCCGCTGGGAGCGCTGATCCTGCGTGCGGAGAGCTGATGGCCAGCCTGCCGAAATATATGACCGCGGGGCGGTGCGATCCGCTGGGCGCGACCTGGGACGGGTTCGGGGTCAATTTCGCGGTGTTCTCGGCCAATGCCGACCGGATCGAACTATGCGTGTTCGACAGGAGCGGCCGCCGCGAGATCGCGCGCTACGACCTGCCGGACTGCACGGACGAGGTCTTTCACGGCTATCTGCCCGATGCCCTGCCCGGCCTCGTCTACGGATACCGCGCCCATGGTCCCTATCAGCCCGAACTGGGCCACCGCTTCAACCCGAACAAGCTGCTGCTCGATCCTTACGCCCGCGCCCTGATCGGCGAGGTCCGCTGGTCCGACACGTTGTTCGGCTACCGGCCTGGTGCCACCCGCGCCGACCTCTCGTTCGACCGCCGCGACTCGGCCCAGGCGATGCCCAAGGCCGTCGTCCTCACCGACGACGCAACCTGGGGCGATGACCGCAAGCCGCTTCTGGGCTGGGCGGAGACGGTCATCTACGAGGCGCACATACGCGGCCTGACGCGGCAACGCGCCGACCTTCCGGAGGACAGACGCGGCACCTTCGCCGCGCTGCGCGATCCCCGCATGATCGATCATCTCGTCAGGCTCGGGATCACCGCGATCGAGCTTCTCCCGGTTCACGCGATCCTGCAGGACCGGTTCCTCGTCGAGCGGCGACTCTCGAATTACTGGGGCTACTCGACGCTTTCCTTCTTCGCGCCGGAGCGGCGCTATTTCGCCGAGCCCGACAACCCGGATGACGAGTTGCGCGCCACCGTCCGGCGCCTGCACGAAGCCGGAATCGAGATCATCCTCGATGTCGTCTACAATCATACCTGCGAGGGGGACGAGACCGGCCCCACGCTGTCCTGGCGGGGGCTCGACAATGCCAGCTATTATCGGCTGATGCCCGGCCACCAACGCCGCTGCGTCAACCACACGGGGTGCGGAAACACGGTCAACATCGCCCACCCGCGCGTGCTGCAGATGGTGACCGACAGTCTGCGCCATTGGGCAACGCGCTTCCGGATCGACGGATTCAGATTCGATCTCGCAACGACGCTCGGCCGCGAAGCGGACGATTTCGATCCCTCCGCCGGCTTCTTCGATGCCATCCGGCAGGATCCCGTGCTCTCCCGCCTCAAGCTGATCGCCGAGCCGTGGGATCTCGGGCCCGGCGGCTATCAGCTGGGCAATTATCCGCCCGGCTTCGCCGAATGGAACGCGGCATTCAGGGACGGCGCACGGCGGTTCTGGCGTGGCGATCCCGGGCAGCGGCCGGAAATCGCGCGCCGGCTGATGGGCTCGCCCGAATTGTTCGATCGCCGCCGCCGGCGTCCCTCGGCCTCGGTCAATTTCGTCACCGCGCATGACGGCTTCACCCTGCGCGATCTCGTCTCGTATTCGGAACGGCATAATTTCGCCAACGGCGAGGACAACCGCGACGGCGCCGAGGACAACGTCTCCTCGAACTGGGGCGTCGAGGGCGAGACCGCGGACGGCGCGATCAATGCCCTGCGCGATCGCGTGCGCCGGGCGCTGCTGGCGACGTTGTTTTCATCATACGGCACGCCGATGCTGCTCGCGGGAGACGAGATCAACCGCACCCAGCGCGGGAACAACAACGCCTATTGCCAGGACAACGAGCTTTCCTGGCTCGACTGGACCGCGCTCGACGACGAGTCCGGCACCGGCATGCTCGGCTTCGTCACCGCGCTGGCCGCCGTGCGTCGCCGCTATCCCAGTCTGCGCAGCGCCGTCTTTCTCCACGGTATCGGCATGATCGCGGATGACCTGCCGGACACCGCCTGGTTCGACGAGGCCGGAAACCCGCTCGACAGCCACGCCTGGTCCGATGCCGCGGCGCGCCTGCTGGTGCTGCGGCGCGCCACCGCGAGCGAACGGCGGCGCGAGGCAACCCTGCTGCTGCTGAACGCCTCCGAGGATGACAGGGTCTTCACCCTGCCCGCACCCGCCTTCGCCTGGATCGTCGAAATCGATTCCGCCCGGGCGGAGCAGTCCCGCCGCCCGGTGGACGGCCCCGATCTCACCGTCGCCGCGCGGTCGATGATGATCCTCGGCGCCGAGCTCGCGCCGCCCATCGCATGAGCGGATCGGCATTGCACGCGCTCGCCGAGCGGGCGGGCCTCGAAGTGGTCTGGCAGGACGCGTCGGGCGTCCGGCGCACGGTCTCGCCGGCCACGCTTCGCGCGATCCTCGGCTGCCTCGGCCTCGAAGCGAGCACCGACGCGGCGTGCCGCGACACCATGCGCCGGCTCGACGACGAGGACCGCGCGGCCGCGCCCCTGCTCGCCGCGACCGCGGGCGAAGCGCTGACGCTTCCGGCACTCCGCGGCCCGGCGGTCATCCATCTCGAGGACGGGCGTCGGCTCGATGTCATGCCCGGCACGGCTGCCGGCGGGAACGCCACGCTGCCCGCCACCCTGCCGCCGGGCTATCACCGTCTGGAGACGGCCTCAGGCGTCCGCACGCTCGCCATCGCGCCGCGGCGCGCCCACACCGTGGCCGATGCGCTCGCCGCCGCCGGACGGGAGGGCAAGGCGTGGGGACTTGCCGTCCAGCTCTACGGCCTGAGACGCGAGGGCGATTGCGGCAACGGCGATTTCGCCGCCCTGGCCGACCTTGCCGGGCCGGCCGGCCGCCTCGGCGCCGATGCCCTGGCGATCAGCCCCATTCACGCCCTGCACGCCGCCGAGCCCGATCATTACAGCCCCTATGCGCCATCGAGCCGCTTCGCCCTGAACCCGGCCTATGCGCCCCTCGATTGCGCGCCGCTGGCGGAGGCCGGGCTGATCGACTGGCGCAAGGCGCTCTCCCGCCGCGAGGCGCTGCTGCGCGCGGCGTTCGCCGCCGGGCGCGAGGATCCGGCATTCCGCGCCTTCCGCGACGATGCGCCGGCGGGAATCAGGCATTACGCCTTGTTCGAAGCCCTCGTCGCCGAACGCGTCGCCCGCGGCGAGGGGCGGGACTGGCGCGGCTGGCCCGCCTCGTGGCGCGATCCCGCCAGCGCGGATGTCGCCGCGGCGGCCCAACGCCTCGACGATGAGGTATCGTTCCACCTTTACGCCCAGTTCCGCGCCCGCCAGGGCCTGGAGATGGCCCAGCGCTCCGCGCGCGGCGCCGGCATGGCGATCGGCCTCATCGCCGACCTCGCGGTCGGCGCCGATCCCGCCGGCTGCGATGCCTGGGCGCGGCCGGGCGAGATGCTGCGGGGCGTCTCGGTCGGCGCGCCGCCGGATGCGTTCAACCGTGCGGGACAGAACTGGGGGCTGACCACCGTCTCGCCGCGCGGCCTGCGTCAGTCGGGCTTCGCCGCCCTGCGGGACATGATGGCATCGGCGCTGCGCTTCACCGGCGGCGTGCGGATCGACCATGCGATGGGCCTCGCCCGGCTGTGGCTCGTCCCCGACGGCGCCAGCCCCGCCGAAGGGTGCTACCTGCACTATCCGTTCGCGGACATGCGCCGGATCGTGGCGCTGGAATCGGTCCGCCACCGCGGCATCATCGTGGCCGAGGATCTCGGCACCGTTCCGCCAGGCTTCCGCGCCGAGCTCGCCGCCTCCGGAATTTCAGGGATGGCGGTGATGTGGTTCGAACGCGAGGGCCGCCGCTTCCTGCCCCCGGCCGACTGGCGCCCCAATTCGGTGGCGATGACCACGACGCACGACCTGCCGACCGTCGCCGGCTGGTGGCGCGGCACCGACCTCGGCTGGCGGGAGCGGCTCGGCATCGCCGGCGAAAGCGCCGCCGATCGGGCGGAGGACCGCCGTCACCTGTGGTCCGCCCTCCGGCAATCCGGTTGCGCCCGCGGGCCGCGGCCGCAGGATCGGGAGCCCGAAGCGGTCATCGACGCCGCGGTGGCCCATATCGGCACGGCCTCATCCGAGCTTGCGCTTCTTCCCCTGGAGGATGCGCTCGGACTGCCGGACCAGCCCAATCTCCCCGGCACGACCACCGAACATCCGAACTGGCGACGGCGAATGCCGCAACCGGCCAGCCGCATGCTCGACCCGCCCGAGGTCACCGCCCGGCTGTCACGGCTTGCCCGCGCGCGAAAAAACACGCCGCCACCAAGGTAGATTTTTGCATCTGCCAGATTTTCGCCAC
>Ga0315298_1009231_pt1 | contig 12257 bp, 11 predicted proteins | sample WHS_1_MG_FD_203077 | JGI IMG/M metagenome (GOLD analysis project Ga0315298, IMG submission 203077) | Extremophilic microbial mat communities from Washburn Hot Springs, YNP, Wyoming, USA - WHS_1_MG | ecosystem: Environmental > Aquatic > Thermal springs > Hot (42-90C) | place: USA: Wyoming... | reverse complement strand
GCCGCGCCGCCGACGGCGCCGCTCTTGGTGCGTGGCCCGGTGGAGGACGCCTTCCGGCTGGCTGCAGAACTGGGCTACGATGGCGTGGAGGTGCACCTGCGTCGGCCGGAGGATGTGGACCGCGTGGCGGTGGCGAGGCTGGCGCGCGAGCTCCGGCTGGGGATCCCTACCCTGGGCACGGGCATGGCCGCTGGCGAGGGACTCACCTTCGCCGACCCGAACCCCGATGTGCGCCGGCGCGCCGTGGCGCGCATCAAAGGCCACATCCAGTTGGCGGCCCACGTGGGCTCGGCAGTGACCATCGGCCTGGTGCGCGGCCGGCTGGGGCACGAACCAGCCTCGCGGGCCGCGGCCCGCGAGGCTTTCCTCGACTGCCTCGACGAGTGCTGCCAGGCAGGCGCGGCCCTGGGGGTAACGCTCCTGCTCGAGCCCATGAACCGCTACGAGTGCGACTACCTGTACACCCTCGACGAGGCCAGCGCGGTCATCGACGAACTGGGCGCGCCCAACCTCAAGCTGCTCGCCGACACCTTTCACATGAACATCGAGGAAACCGACCTGGCAGCCAGCATCCGCCGGGCAGGAGCGCGCCTGGGCCATGTGCATCTGGTCGACTCAAACCGCCGGGTGCCGGGCTATGGCCACCTCGACCTGCGCGGCATCCTCTGCGCGCTGGCCGACGTGGGCTACCAGGGGTACCTCTCCTTCGAAGCCCTGCCACTGCCCGAGCCAGTTCGGGCCATGCGCGAGGGGTTGCGCACCGTACGCGAGGCGCTGGCCGCCGTGCCGTAGAGACCACGTGGCCGCTTCGCCCGGGCGGTGCCAGGCCGCCGCAAGCCGGGAGAGATGCCACAGGCGAAGGACAACTTGCACCTCCGTGCCCGCAACTTCCCAGGCACTTCTACGTCTTATTGTCTGACAATATATTGTCAGACAATTCATCCACTCGTCGAGAGGGGGAACTGCAGCGTGATCGTAGCTCGCCAAGAGTATACGGTGGCCTCGGGCAGAGCCGACGAGGCCCTGGCTTGGCTGCGGGAGGTGCGCGATTGGGAGTCGTACCGCCTGATCTACCCACACGGTTGCCGGATTTCGGCTGTATCGATGGGCCGGATCCAGAAGGTGGTGGTCGAGGCGGAGTACGCCAGCCTGCAGGAGTACCTGGCCTGCCTGCGCAGTGCCACGCGCCAGCCGGAGTATGCGGCCTGGCGGCGCCGGCAGGGCGAACTGTGCCTGCACGTCTATGGTTGCTACAGGCACGTGGGTAGCGCCGCAGAGAATCTGGAAGGGGCGCCAACTTTGCCCTGAAGGGGCTCCGGCAGCTGCCCCGCAGGGGGTGGCGCCCAGCGACCTCTGCCACGCGGCGCATACCGTGGCACGCCTCCTGCTGTGCAGCGGCAGCCAAGAAACTGGGGAACGGAGGACGCTGCTATGGGCATTGGTTGGGAGCCTATCCGCTTGGTGGGCTGGTCGGACCCCGCTGCGGCCGAGTTTTCTCGCCCTCCCGAAGAGGAGGTGGAGAGCGATGTCGTCATCCGCGGCCACGAGCGGCCGCCGGTCGAGGCGGCCGAACGCGGCCTGTCGCACTACTGGCGCCAGGAGGTGTCAAAGGAAGAGTTCATCGCCGGGCTACGCGCCCTGGCCGACGCCCTGAGTCAGAACCAGAACTTTACTTTCAGCGTCAGGCACCAGTTCATGATCATGCGCCCCATCGGCACGCCGAGCATCGAGTACCTGGAGCGCGAGAACCAGCGCAAGGAGGTGGTGTTTCGGTTCTCGTGGGAGGCGTAGCACGCAGAGCATGTGGCGTGTTCCGTTGGGTCGGCGCTGCCGCAGAGTGCGCAACATGCGATGCTTGGGTTCGCGGTTTCACGTTTTCCACGCGCTGGCTGTCGCGCGGCCGTTGCATGAATCGCCCGCTTGCGCTATACTATGTTAATCTTGATGAGTTCGAGCCAAGTGGGCGACCATGGACGGCGAGAAGGTTCTGGCAAACATCCTCCAGTCCTTTGAGGGCGAAGAGGCCGAGGCGATCCGACGGGCGTACGAGCTTGCCGCTACCTCGCACGAAGGGCAGACGCGCGAGTCGGGCGAGGCGTACATCTGTCACCCTCTGGCCGTTGCTGCCATTCTCCATGAGATGAACCTCGACGCCGCCACCATCCAGGCGGCGTTGCTGCATGATGTGGTCGAAGACACCTCGGTGACCCTCGACCAACTGCGCGAGCAGTTTGGCGAAGAGGTGGCCCAGTTGGTCGATGGGGTCACCAAACTGACCCGCCTGCGCCGGCTCAGCCGGCTCGACGGCACCGAAGCCTTTGAGCAGGAACAGGCCGAAAACCTGCGCAAGATCTTCCTGGCCACCGTCGACGACATCCGCGTCATCCTCATCAAGCTGGCCGACCGCCTGCACAACATGCAGACCCTGGGCAGCCTGTCGCACGAGCGGCAGGTGCGCATGGCCCGCGAGACGCTGGAAATCTATGCGCCGCTGGCCAACCGCCTCGGTATCTGGCAGTTCAAGTGGCAGCTCGAGGACCTCTCGCTGCGCTACCTCGATCCTGACGCGTACCGCCAGATCGCCGGCTATCTCTCCGAGCGCCGCGCCGAGCGCGATGCCTACATCCAGCAGGTCGTCGGCATGCTGCAGGAGCGGCTCAAGGCAGAGGGCATCAGCGCCCAGGTGACTGGCCGGCCCAAGCACATCTACAGCATCTACGCCAAGATGCGCGAGAAGGGCCGCACCTTCGACCAGATCTATGATGTACGCGGGGTGCGCATCATCGTCAACAAGGTGCGCGATTGCTACGCTGCTCTGGGCCTGGTGCATACGATGTGGCGGCCGATCCCGGGCGAGTTCGACGACTATATCGCCATGCCCAAGGACAACGACTACCAGTCGCTGCACACGGCTGTGGTCGGCCCCGATGGCAAACCGCTGGAGGTGCAGATTCGCACCCACCAAATGCATCAGGTGGCCGAGTACGGCATCGCCGCGCACTGGCGCTACAAGGAGCATGCGCGCCGCAACGCCTCGGTGGAGGCCAAGATCGCCTGGCTGCGCAAGATCAGCGACTGGCGCAAGGACGTGAGCGACCCGAAAGAGTTCGTCGACTCGCTCAAGACCGATGTCTTCCCCGAGCGCATCTACGTCTTTACGCCCAAGGGCGACATCGTGGACCTGCCTGCCGGCGCGACGCCGGTCGACTTTGCCTACTACATCCACTCCGAGATCGGCGACCACTGCCGGGGTGCCAAGGTCGATGGTCGCCTGGTTTCGCTCGATTACAAGCTGCGCACCGGCGAGCAGGTGGAAATCCTCACCTCGAAGAAGGGCGGCCCCAGCCGCGACTGGCTGAACCCGAACCTGGGCTACCTGACGACCGCTCGCGCGCGCCAAAAGGTGCGCCAGTGGTTCCGCCGCCAGGAGCGCGAACAGAATATTGCCCTGGGCCGCGAGATCCTCGACCGCGAGCTGAAGCGCCTGGGGCTCGAGCAGCAGTCGTTTGAGGATATCGCGCGGCTGTTCAAGTACAGCCGCGTAGAGGACCTGCTGGCAGCCATCGGCTACGGCGATATCAGCCCCATCCAGATCGCCAACAAGATCGACGACGCCGCGGCCCGCAAGCCCGACCTCAAGATCACGCCATTGCCGCAGGGGCGCACCGATTTCCGCGTCACCGGCGTTGGTGACCTCTTGACGCGCCTGGCCGGGTGTTGCAATCCCGTCCCTGGCGACCCAATCGTGGGGTTCATCACCCGGGGCAAGGGCATCACCATCCACCGCGCCGACTGCTCGACGCTCAAGCACATCGAGGAGACGGAGCGGCTGATCCCCGTCAGCTGGGGACCGACCCGCGAGGTGTACCCGGTAGTGATCCACATCGAGGCCTTCGACCGGCCGGGGATGTTGCGCGACATCGCCTCGGCCGTGTCGGACTCGGGGATCAGCATGAGCGCAGCCAACGTGACCACCCACAACGATCAGACCGCCACCATCGTGGCCACCCTGGGTGTCACCAGCATTGGCCAGCTCAGCCAGGTCCTGAGCAAGATCGAGAGCATCCGCGACGTAGTCGAAGTGCGCCGGCAGACGGCGTGAGCGGCTGCAACGCTGGCTGGCCGGAGCCGATGGTGCGGTGCAGGTCTGCTCTGGCCTGAGCGATCGACGCACCGGTTGAGACGACGGTGTCTTGGCCCTCCAAGGGAGATCCACCGGGCAATGCGACCATCCCACGTTTCTGCACAACCTGGGCCCCACGGCTACAGCGACCAGCTTGCCAGGGCTGCGGCAGAGAGCCGCGAAGCCCTGGCAAGCCTGTACACGGCCCACGCCCCCCAGTTGTACCGCTACTTCTGGGTCCACACCCGCTCCGATAGCCTGGCCGAGGACCTGGTGTCGGAACCGTTCCTCAGCGCCCTGCGCACGTTGCGGACCTACCGCGTCGAGCGGGGCTCGTTCAACGCCTGGCTCTACGGCATTGCCCGCCGCAAGCTGGCGCGCCACGTGTCGGAGATGAGTGGGCCATTGCAAACCACCGACATCCCCGTCGACGGGCTGCCCGACGAGTCGGCATCGCACCTCGACGAGCGCATCGACCTGTGGCAGGCGGTGAGCGAGTTGGAGGGCTTTGACCGGGAATTGCTCGCGCTCAAGTTCGGCGCCGGGCTGACCTACCCGGAGATCGCCGAGGTCACCGGGCTTGAACCGGGCCACGTGGGCGTGTTGCTGTACCGTGCACTGCAAAAGCTGCGCATCCGCCTGATGGGGGAGGGAGGCGGCCATGCGTGATAGGGAGCAGATGCTGGCCGACGAGTTGGATGGCGTAAGCGGTGTCGGCCCGACGCCGCCTGAGGTCAGGGCGCTGGCCGAGCTGGGCAGGCGCATCCGCGAGGAGTGTGCAAACCCCCACCCCGCCTTCATAGAGAGGCTGGGGCAGGCCCTCCAGGAAGAGTGGGCACGGTCGAGAGAATCGGCCCGAGGCATCCCCACCGGCTGGCGGCTCACGCGCGCGACAGCTCTGACCATCGGCGTGGTGGCGCTCCTGCTGGTGGCTGCGCTGTACATGACGGCGGTGCAGGCCCCGGCGGAGGCCGGGCTGAGCCGCGTAATCACCGTCTTCAAGGGGGCGAAGGTCGAGGTGGCGCCGCCAGTGACGGCCACCCCGCCATCCGTGCGCTATCAGGCCTACCCCAGCCTGGAGGAGGCTCAGGCAGCGGCGGGATTCAGGATCCGCGCCCCCTCGTACCTTCCCAACGGCCTCACCCTTGACGGGGTCACAGTGTCGGAAGCCGGCGGGCAGCGGCAAGTAGCTCTCCAGTACTCCGGCCCCTCCGTGAGCCCGCTCGCCAGCGGGCCGGTCGTCATCCAAGAGTTCCTGTTGGCCAGCTCGGCCGAAGGGGAGGACCTGGCCTTCCAGGTGGGCGCTGAAGGCGTCGTAAGCGTGCAGATTGCAGGCAGGCCCGCCCTCTGGGTGCAAGGACAGTGGACGAGCACGGGCCGTTGGGAGCGCGGCGGGCGCAACGGCCTGCTCATGGTGCAGGACGGCGATGTGCTCATCCAGGTGGGGGGCCACCTCTCGCAAGAAGAGTGCGCACGGGTCGCCGAGTCGATGCTGAGGTAACGCTCCGATGCCGGCAGCGCGCGCGGCAGAGCCGTTGCCCTGCGCTTCCATTGGGCGCTCGCCGCTTCTCAGTGCGTGGCTTAGGCGGTCTTGCCCAGGATCACACCGCCGTTGTCGAGGGCGCAGACCAGTGACGGCGACTCCCCAGGGTTGTACGCAGCTATGCGGCCCATCAACTGCGGGCCGACGACTACCAGGTCGTTGGCCACCGGCCACTGGCCGGCCAGAAGGAGCGCATACGAGCAGTCGGCCGGGCTGTTGCCATCGGCCCAACCGAAATGGGGATGGGCCAGGTTGCAGACGCTGGCCGCGATCTTGACGATCTGCCGCTTGTTGAAGATGTGCGTCTCTTCGCGCCCACCCTGCAGCACATAGTCCTGCCAGGTACGCAGGGCAATGGTGACCCGCTCGCCGAACAGCGGGTCTTCACTCACCTGGAAGTGCAGCGTGACCTGCCGCACCTCGCGGGCCGTGCGCGCCGTCCACAGCGCCTTGACCTTGCTGTCGAAGCGAAAGTCGCGTTCAAAGACGAACGCAATGCGCGACCAGCGTGTCCGCCCCCTGGCCGTGCTCCTCCAGAACTCGATATCGTTGATGGCGTACGCCACGGCCTCGTCGAGCGGCCAATCCACATCGGTGATGACCTCGGCGCCGGGCGGCGCTGGGCGCGGCCTGGCCAGCATGCCACCTTGCTCTTCCCTGACGCGCGCAAATCGGTAGACACACCGCGCGGCCAGCAGCCCGTCGACGGTGCTCTGGACGATCTCGCGCGGGCTCGCCTCCGTAAGGGCTTTGTAGAAGTGCATCCAGTAGTACGGCGGCATACGAGGGATCCCCGTGTTGAACCCCGGAAAAGCCACGTTGGCGACGGCGGCTGCTCTCTCCGGTCAAGAACCATGCGGCAACTATGGCCTTGGCCATGGTCCGCAGCGGGGGGAGCCGGCGCTGCGAGCGCACAGGCGGTACACGTATTATAGGGTTTGCCGCGGCCAACGCAAGGGCGAGAGCTCTTTCGGGTGTAGTTCATTCTGGGGGCAAGCCAGCGACCAGCGTTCTGGACAGGTATGAGACCCATCCCCCCAGCCCCCTTCTCACTGCGGCGGGAAGGGGGAGCCCTTCGATGGGGTTTGGGGGCAGCACCATACACCGAATGCTGGCATACAGGCTTGCCCCCAAACTGAACTGCACCCAGCTCTTTCCTGCGCCAGCGCGCGGCCACCACGGGATGCGGCCTACTGGGCGGGCCTTCACGGCAAGTCTGCCACAGGGGTGGGCATGGGAGGCCCTGCCCCGAGGCGGTTAGGCCGGGTTGACCACGTGGCCCAGGAAGAGGATGGCACCGGTCTCGACGTCGCGGATGAGGAAGATGAATGGTCGGTCGACCTTGACTTCCCTTGGCTGCGCCGGCATGGCTTTGATCCCGATCACCACAGCCGTGGCCGCGGCGGCCTCGGTGCCCTTTTCATCCACCGCCACAAAGGCTTTGTGGTACACGTCGTCGATGTACAGTTCGGGCCGCTCGGTCATGCCGGTCAGGTCGGCACGGGTATCAAAGGCCTGCACCATGCCCAGCTTCATCAGGGCATCCTTGAGCTTGGCGCCCGCCTCGAACTTGAACCGCGGCATGCTCAGCGCCACCTGGCTCGGCCGGATGGCCAAAAGCGCATCGGCAAGCTTGGCGGCGTCGAGGCCACGCGCCACGGCTTCGAACTGGCCCTCGTCGGGCAGCAGGATGACCATCGACAGTTCGCCGCCCACGTAGGGCAGCTCCACCGCCTGCCAGCCCTGGCCCCGGGCGTAGCCCAGGCGCTCGCTCTCCTGCATCATGGGCACGTTGACGGTGCTGCCGTCGAGCAGGTGGAAGGGGCCATCCTGGGTGGCCGCGGCCTGGAAGGGATGCATCCAGCCGGCGTTGAAGTAGATAGCGTTGGTGAGCACCAGCCGCGTGCGGGGGACGATCGACCCTTGGGGCAGCAGGTCCTTGATCTTTTCGGCCGTCTGCTCCTCGACCCAACGGTTGATCGTCTGCCGCGAGGCCTCGGGGGCGCCCTGGAAGTCGAGCAGGCGCAGCCCGGCGCCATAGTTCTGGGCCAGCACGTCGAGGAACGCCGGCTTGAAAGGATAGCCCTGCTGCCCCCACATGGCGTTGACCACGTGCAGGGTGAAACGGTCGCCCTGGTCCTTGGCAACGTTGGCGCCGCGCGAGGCCAGGGCCTGGTCGAGGGCGTTAAAAGCGGCGTGCAAGCGCGCCTGCGGAAGCGTGAAGTGGAGTGCCTTGGCCATTTCCTGCTCGGTGGCACCCCTGGCGCCCGCGTAGGTCATGGCCAGCGCCTGCGAGATGCTGTAGGGCGAGCAGAAGAGGTTCGCGCCCTTGTCGAAGAGCGCCCCGTAGAGCGCCAGGGCAAACTGGGTGTTGCCGGCCACCAATTCGGGCACGGCCGTAGCATCGCCGGGCAGCCGCGCCTTGTCGGATTTCGCGACGTCGGCCTTGACCACACCCCCCGTCCCCTTCGGGCCGCAGCCAGCCAGTGGCGCGGCCATCACAGCCAGCGCGACGATGGGTAGAAAGCAGCGTGCCAATGCCTTCCTCATAGCCTGCCCCCTTGCGTGTGTAGGTCACCCGGTGCCGCCCGCCCCCACCGGGCGGGCCCGGCGAACGCTCAGCGCTCGGGCCGGTACGGCACCCTCAAGCGCCGTTGCTGAGCGCCTCTCTCACACTTATGACGTTGGAGGTGGGCCTGAGGTTCCCTCTCGCGCTCGACCGCACCGGCCTCGCGCTCCTCACGCGTGCGGGCCAGCCCATTCCGCCAGGCACACCTCACCGGCGCTGGCACACCGGCGCGAGGGGCGCACACCGCCCCTCGGCAAGGGCGAAAGCTCTCGTTGTACTCGCCGACGGTGCGGGCAAAGGCCCTGCGGAGGAGCAGGCGGTCCAGCAACTCGCCGAGCGGGCCGCTGACGTCCTTCACCTCGAGGATGTCGTACTGCCACTCAAGCACGCGCCCAACGTCGCGATAGAGTGCGGCCACACGCTCGAGCGGCGCATTGGTGTGGAAGGTCAGGCGGATGCAGCCCACGCTCTGCCTCCCATGGGGGCAATCGGCCTTGTTGCTGCCCACGCCCGGCACGGCCCTCGCTGGCGACGCTCCCCACCGGCCCAATTCCCTCACACCCCTGGGCTGGCAACAGGGATCACCCCTGCATCTCTTTGCCAATCGAGAAGGCCTCGGCCACGCGCTCGCCGACGGCCCAATAGCCCTCTACGTACACGAAGAGCCCGAGCCTGGCCACATCGGGGCGGCCGTCTGGGGTTAGCAAGTCCTCATCGATCTTGACGTCGACCACCTCGCCGATGAACTGGGTGTGTGAGCCGAGCTCGATGGTGTGGCGCAGGCGACACTCCATCACCACCGGGAACTCGGCCACATAGGGCGCATCCACCAGTTCGCTGGCCACGGCCGTCAACCCAGCTCGGGCGAGCTTGTTCTCGCGCCGGCCCGAGGCCAGTCCGAAATAGTCGGCCGCCTTGACATGTGCCTGCGAGGGCACGTTGATAGTAAAGGCTTGGCGGGCGACGATGGCGTCGTAGGTGTAGCGCGCCTTTTGCAGCGACACCGCCACGCAGGGCGGCTTCGAGCAGCAGATGCCGGCCCAGGCAGCAGTCATCACATTCGGCCGGCCCTCACGGTCATAGGTGCCCACCACCCAGACCGGCGCGGGCATGGGCATGGTCTTTGCACCCAGCGATTTCTTCATCGTACATTCCCCTCCTGACGGAATGGTTGGCTGTGTCACAGGGCTAGCGCGCCCTCTCGAGCTCCGGCTGGCTGCTTTGTGATCGCCCGCCGTTGGTGGGGCCAGCTCCAATGCCGTTCGGACAGAGCCGGGGTCGCCGTCTCTGGCCAGGCTCTGGGAGACGCAGAGAGAAAGAGACCCGCAGAGGGGCCAAGAAACGCCCCCTCGCGTTCCCCTTGCTGGCAGAATGGGCCGTATCCAGGACCGGGCCGTGGTGCGGGCGCGGCTCAGTCGGTGCCTGGCAGGGCGAGGGAGCCCAGCAGGAAACCATCATACGCCGCACGCTGCGACCCGTCAAGAGCCGCTGCGCCCTGCACAGAGTCAAACAAAGATCCGTCAGCCCGGCCCCGGCAGCGGCCTGCTACCTTGCTCTGCCCGGTCGCTCCCGGACGGTAGCAAGGCGGAGGAACGAACCACCGGGCCCGCAAAGGCCACGGGCCTCGCGCAGCATCCTTGTGGTGCGGGTGGTGCGACGCCCCTCTCAGTGCCCTCTGCGACTCCCGACACCCTCAGCCTCCTGCTGCTCCTTCGTGGTGCAGCCCCTCCTCCCCCACTCCCACCGCCGCCTCGAACGCGCGCTGCCCCGTGTCCAGATTCAGCCCGTACACCGCCCAGCCGCCGCCGTGCTCGCCCGCCCGCACGCTTACGCGCTCACCCGGCCGCACCTCACTGAGGTAGTTGACCTGCAGCCAGCGCAGCCCCCGTGTGCGCAACAGGTCGAGGGGCAGGCTGTCACAGGCCCACTCGACGTAGCGGGCGTTGTTGACGTGGCCGAGCATGTCGACGGCTGCGTAGCCGGCTATGACAGTGAGCCGCTCCGGCAGGCCCGCGGGCAGGCCGAGCTTTTCGAGGGGCTCGTCGAGCGCCGCCAACCCGTCGTTATCGGGCACGGCGCGGCCGAGCGCCTGGGGCGAGAGCAGCCGCCGCGAGGCCGGGTCGATGAGCACCCAGGCCGAGGTGGCCGCCGCCAGGCTGCGGCCATCTGCGCCGCGCAGCTCGAAATCGCGGAGGAAGAGGACGCGCCGGGCGATGCCCCGCGGCCAGGTGCGGATCGACACCTCTTGGCCATAGCGTGGGAAATCGTCAAAGCGCACCTTGAGCCGCGAGAGGATCCATACATGGCCCGCGGCCAGGAGCGACGGAAAGTCATAGCCCCACGAGGCGGCGTGGTGGGTCGCCGCCTCCTGCATGGCCTGGAAGAAGCAGCTCGGCTTCCAGAGGCCGTTCAGGTCCGTCTCGCAGGTGCGGACGGTGGTGGTCTCAGTCCAGATCTCCATCTATCCTCCTTCACTCCGCAACCTTCTAGGCACATGTCGCCCGGGCGTCCCGCGACGGGCTCAGAGCCGAAGATCATCCGGCCGCGCCCCATCGGCTGTGTGCGCTGTAGCGATTGCGGTGTCTGCCGGCGACGAAGGAGGGTGCCATGCTGCCTCCCTGTGTGCGTTCTCGGGTCCACCCGGCCGGCCTCCCTCACGGGCCTCAGAGCGCGCCCTTGATGGCCTCGGCAGCTCGCTCTTCCAACGCCAGCACTTTGGCCAGGATGCGCGCCTGAGCATCTCGCTTCTCCTGACTCCAGGGGTTTCTTTCCAACTCGCGCTCCGAGGGCGCCCAGGGGCAGGCACGGCTCAGGAGCTCGCTGGCTTCAGCATAGAGCTCGCTTGCCCCTACCAGGCATCTGGCCGCAGGGCCGCCGAACAGCGTCGCGGCGGCGCCCAGGTAGCGCGCGGCCGCGTGCCTTGCATCCAGCAGGCTCTCCAGGCGCCGGTGGTTCACGTGCACCCGCTCCAGATACTGGCTGGTGTAAGGCCTGTCGGTGCGCAGGTTGTCGGCGTCATTGAGCTGCAGGCGGCGGACCCAGGCGGGGTAGTCTTGGCCCTCGCGTTCGCCCAGTTCGACGTAGGCTGCCCGGTCTTTGAGGCCGGCGATCCAGCAACTATAGGCAGCACGGCCGCTATAGTAGGGGCCGAAACGCTCCGTATCGAAGAGCTCGACGGCTGCACGCAGCGAGCGAAGGGCCGCTGTTTTGGAGTCGGGCAGGGGAGCCTCGCGGGCGATGAAAAGGGCCAGCCATGGCCAGTTCTGATGCCGGGCCAGGTCGCTGGTGGGGTCGTGGGGCGTACGGCAGAGCAGCACGCGGCCACCCTCCGCATAGCCGGCGATGACGCCCCAATCGTCCCACGCCAGCAAGCGCAGCGCCAGGACGGGGTGACCCCGTTCGATGCTCTGCACGATGGCTGCCCGCAGCGCAGCCACGGCCTGCGGGTCGGCGGGGTCGGTCTGCTGCGCCGAGGCAGTGAGGCCCAGGCAGCCGAAGGCCAGGCGCGTGTGGTCGTAGCCGCACAGAGCATCGGGCGAACAGCGCTGCCAGCTAGGGTGGAAGATCAGCCGGAAGGCAGTGGCCGAAAAGCCCTTGAGCAGGTGGTAGGGCATGGGCCGGCCGACGGCCATAGCCGCGGCCCGCAGCGACTGGATGAAAGAATCCCGCTCTGGACCGTTGGAGAAGCGCGGCACGCCCTCGACGCAGACGCGGCCATTGTCTCGAGTGGTAACGCCTGGCATGACCGTCCCTCCCCGGTTGGGCTGTCGGTTTATGCAGGAGCGCCACGCAGCCTTGCGTGAATTGCGGAAACATGATACACCGCATGGCCTCTCGGCGCAAGGCCGTGGGGGCACCGCCAGGCACGCCTCCTTGACAAATTATCGCGAAAGTAGCAGACTCTGGCAGCATAGTGCCTGGCCCGTGATGTGCGCTGCGTGAGGCGCGCGCATCCGCGTCGTTCTCCAGGCATCAGGCATCACGATTCATCGAGGAGCCATCATGACCGACAAATACAATCC
>Ga0315298_1009229_pt1 | contig 12260 bp, 7 predicted proteins | sample WHS_1_MG_FD_203077 | JGI IMG/M metagenome (GOLD analysis project Ga0315298, IMG submission 203077) | Extremophilic microbial mat communities from Washburn Hot Springs, YNP, Wyoming, USA - WHS_1_MG | ecosystem: Environmental > Aquatic > Thermal springs > Hot (42-90C) | place: USA: Wyoming... | reverse complement strand
GACTACCCGCAGGGCTGGGCCGACGCTACCTTGGACCTTGCCCAGGTGCCGATATCAGAGACCGAGTCCGTGAGTATGCTCGGCAAGCCACAGGTCTGGGTAGCTCTCTCCTTTGTCAGCGACTCCAGCGTTAACATGCCTGAAGGTGTCTACGTAGACAATATCGTGATTTGGAAATCTGGGGGGACGACGTCACTGGTGCCGCACCTCACCGTGCCATCGCCGCGGAGTCTTTCCTCCAGCCACTTTGCCCAGATACCGGGCTCGCTCAAGACCAGCCGCTAATCAGTGTGCCGAACCTAGGCTGTAGCCAGTGTCCTCTGGCGCTGGGCCTGACCTGGCCGGCGTGAGCCGCGCGGATTTTCCCCCTGTGAGGTGGCAATCGTGAGTATAGATGCTTGGCTTTGGTTGCTTCTGCTGGCTGCGCTGCCTTGGCTCGCTCCCAGTTGCGGTGTCGCTGCCAACCCCGGCGCCACGGCCACTGCACCGTCCAGGCTGGTCGAGTTCACTCGCACCGGTGGCTTCGCCGGCGTGGACGACCACCTGATCGTTTACACCGATCGCCAGGCTGCCCTCAGGCAGAAGTCCGGGCAGAGTCAGTTCGAGGTGGATCGGGAGACGTACGATCGGCTTCGCCTGCAACTGGAGCAAGCCGAGTTCGCCGGTCTCGAGGAGGACTATCGGGCCAAGCCCGGGGCAGCGGACCTGTTCACCTATGCAGTCACTTATGGAGGTCGCACGGTCCGAGCGCAGGACACGGCTGTGCCAGCCCCCTTGCAGCCCGTCATCGGCACTCTGCACGAGATCGTGCAGGCGCATAGCAATAGGGAATGAAGCAGGGGGTGGGATCGTTCCCACCCCCTGCTTCATCGAGTGAACCGTGACTCCCTCGGAAGGAAACCGAGGTGCCCTACTGCTGAACCGCCTTCAGGTTGTTCAGGATGAGGGCCCAGGTAAGGTGCCAGGACGCCTCGTTGCAGTAGTTGTCGGGGCCCTTCTGCACGCCCGTGATGTCCTCCTGCGGCGAATGCGGCCAGCCGGTCCAGTAGGTCTCGTTCAGAGCGCCGTTGTGGTAGAACACGACCAGCGGGATATCCGGCAGTTCGGGCAGCCAGATCTCCATCGCCTTGCGGAAGAGCTCCTGCAGCTTCTTCGTGTCGGTGGGGTCGGTGACGTAGACCTCGTCGACGATGTTGTCGTAGTCCTTGTTGGCCCACTTCGTGAAGTTCGAAGCGTGCCAGCCGGGGACGGCCAGCGAAGAAGACTGGTACAGGCGCAGGGTGTCATACGGGTCGCGGATGGAGCCGCCGTGGCCGTAGAGGGCGAAGACGTAGTCGCCCTTGGTGAAGCGCTCGGTGGCGTCAGGCGGCATGCTCCACTTGACGTCGAAGCCGCCCTGCTTAAGCATCTCGCAGACGGTGGGGCCGACGATGCCCATCCAGTCGTAACCGGGGATGGTAGCTTCGCAGCGCTTGCCCGTGTCGTCGATCCAGATGCCGTCCGAGCCCTTCTTCCAGCCCAGGTCGAGCAGAGCCTTCTCGGCCTTCTGCGGGTTGTACTCGGTGGTGTTGTACTCGCCCTCGAACAGGTCCTTGTTGGCTTCCAGGTAGGGCACCAGGGCCGGATAGGGCGGGAAGTTGTACTTGGAAGGGTTGGTGTAGCCGTTGTAAGCGACCTGCACGACCTTATCGCGGTCGATCAGGCGGCTGATGGCCCAGCGCACTTCCTTCTTGTCGTACGGGGGCACCGAGCAGTTCACGTAGACAGACAGCGGCCACCAGTCGATGTAGCCGTAGTTCTGATGCCTCCAGGTGTGAGTGGTCAGCTTTTCGTTGGCTTCGAGCTGCGCCTTCACGTCCTGGGGGATATGGGAGAACTGGTAGTCGATGTCGTTGGTGATGACGGCCTGTTCGGCGGTCTGCAGGTTGCCGAGCAGAGTGTAGACCTCGCGCTGGACGTGAGGCTTCTCCTTGAGCAGGCCAGCCTTGACGGCCCAGTAGTCCTCGTCGCGCAGGTCCCAGACCTTCTGCTGTGGCGAGTAGGCTACCAGCTTCCAGCAGCTAGTCGTAACCGGCTCGCCCTTTTCGAGGTCGTTGGCCTTGTAGGTCGTCCAGTCCTGCTTCTCGAAGATGTGCTTGGGGACAATGTAGATGCCCAGGTCGTACTTGTAGGTGGCCTGGAAGAAGAAGCGAGGTGCTGGCGCCTTGAACTTGCAGACGACGGTGTTATCGTCGGTGGCGGTGGCGCTGTCCAGGATCTGCTGCACGTCAACGCCCCACTTGACGGCTGGGCCCAGCTCTTTGAGGGTGTTGAAAGTGTAGGCGACGTCAGCAGCGCTGAAGGGGACGCCGTCGCTCCATGCGATGCCCTTTCGGGTCTTGATGGTGAGCTCGGTGAAGTCCTTGTTGTAGGCGTAGCTTTCGGCCAGCCAGAGGATTTCTTTGTCCGCGAAGGCGCTGTAGAAAGCCAGCGGTTCGTACAGGATCATGCCGCCGTCCTGGTGGTTGGCGCCCACGCAGTACAGGTTCCAGAGATCGTAGGTGGCCAAAGCCGCACCGTGACCTTCCTGAATGAAGGTGCGGTTGCGTGGCACTTCCTTGAGCTTGGTGGAGGCGGTGGACGGAGAAGGCGTAGCGGCGGCTGGTGCCGGAGTCTCGGTCGGAGCAGCGGCCGCTGGTGTTGCGGTCGGGGCGGCCGGCACCGGCGTATTAGTAGCGGCTGGGGCAGCCGGGGCCGGCGTATTGGTTGGCGCCGCGGCGGGAGCCTGGGTCGGCGCGGCGGGGGCTGCAGTCGGCGAGGGGGCCGCTTGCTGCGAGCAGGCCGCGAGGACTGGAGCGGCGAGAGCAATGAGGCTGGTCGCACCGACGGCCTTCAAGAACGTTCGCCGGGTGGTCTTGCGATCGGTGATCGGATCTTCCATCCCTGTGCAACTCCTTGTCTGATGAGTCTGAAAAACCATGGGTCGAGTACCACAGCCCTGTCGCCACGATTTGCCATGGACGTGCTGCCTGGCATCGGTGGCGACCTCAGCTTGTCGGGCTCGCTCTCGGCGAGCGCCGTCACTGCCAAGGGCCGGCCTGGCCGCGAAAAAGGGCTCCTGCCCCCAACTACGATCTGGTTGCCGCAACCACCTCCTTCTCCTCCACTGATGATCCTCGATGAGTGCTAATCCCAGAAGCAGCCTACTGCCACCGGGACAGCCACCTGGCCAGCGACACCCGGCGGCGAGCGAAGATCCCCTGGCGCTGCTGCGGGGCAGGCCGCTGATTGCACTGATTATACTGATATGTTTCCGGGTGTCAATAGCTGGGCGCAACAACGGGCGCAAGAGCTGGGGCACGCGGCGACAGTGGGTGCATCGACAGCGACGAGAGGGAACGACGGCGGGCGACGAGAGTGAGAGCGGATCGCGTAGCCAGCAAGCTAGCGCAGTAGCTACTTCACTTGACCGGTGCAGAAGTGTATAATGTTAGCCGATGCAAGAGAGACGCCGTTACCGGATCAGCGGGGTTTCGCAGAGCACGCAATCGTCTTATCTTGGTAGCGCAATCCGGTGCACTCAAGCTAGCTCACTCTGCAGACTCATCCAACAAGGAGTTGCACAGGGATGGAAGACATGTCCATTGGCCGCAGGACTACCCGGCGAAAGTTCCTCAAGACTGTCGGCGCTACTAGCCTAATGGCCTTCGTCGCCTCCGTGCTTGCAGTGGGCTGTAGCAGCGGCTCCAGTAGTGGTGGTGCCACCGGCACTGCCGCGCCTGCCGAGTCATCTGGCCCTGTCAGTGTCACCGAGTCCACTCCCGGCAGCACGCCCATCTCGAAACTGCTTTCGGTTGATCCTAGCGTTCTGGCCAAACAGTGTGGCACTGAGGGGGTGGTGGTTACCATCCCGGACTGGAAGCTCGAGATGAACACGACCAGCGTCCCGGCGGGCAAAGTGCACTTCGTCCTCAATGTTACCGGCTGGTCGATGCATCAGTTGCACATCGTGGGCAATGGAGTGGATAAGCTCGGTCCCCAGGTTCAGGTCGGGAAGTGCGGCTCCTTCGACGTAGACCTGAAGCCAGGCACCTACGAGATCTACTGCGACATCGACCATCACAGGGAGCGAGGCGAGAAGGGCACGCTGACGGTCAAGTGAGGCTGGTTCGGTTCGTCTTGGCCTGGTTTGCTTCAGGGAAGCGTGTCTGGTGTCTTGACCGGGCTCAGCATTTGCGCTGAGCCCGGCCTATTGCCGTTCTCGGTCCACTACCGAGCTATACGCTACGGGGACTACTAGCAGCGTCAGTGCTGTGGAACTGATCAGCCCTCCCATCACCACTGTTGCTAGCTCGGAGGCTATGATCGTACCTTCTCCAAAGCCAAGGCTGAGGGGTACCAGCGCCAGTATGGTGGCCAGGGCGGTCATGAGAATAGGCCGCAGCCGCGTCCGGCCAGCGGCCAAAAGTGCCTCTTGCGGCCCCAATCCTTCCCGGCGTAGCTGATGAACGAAGTCCAGCAAGACGATGGCGTTGGTCACCACGATTCCCACCAGCATAAGAAATCCGATCATGGCCGACATGCCCAGCGTTCGCCCGCTCAGGAACAGCCCGGCCAGAGCGCCCACCGAGGAAAGGGGGAGAGCCAGCATAATGACCAGCGGATCTCTGAGCCGGCCGAAGAAGAACGCCATCACCAGGTAGACCAGGGCGATGGCTATCCCAAGCCCAGCAAGCATCGAGGAGAAGCCTTCTGCCATTTGCTGCGACACGCCGCCCCACGAGACCTGCACGTCTGGTGGTAAGGAGGTGGCGGCGAGACGCCGCTGAGCCTCGCGGACTACGCTGCCGGTGTCGGGCCCGACAATATCTGCGCTGATGCTGATGGCCGGCTCCTGGCCGACGCGCGTCACCTGCGCTGGGCCGTCCTCTGTACTTAGCTGCGCCAGGTCCGACAGCGGTACGGCCGTGGGGGATCCGAAAGGCAGCTTCCGCAGGCGGTCTATGCCTGCTGTCGTCTCCGGCGGCACCGATAGCACCACTGGCAGCGTCTGTTCTGCGCCCTGGTCCGCCAGCTTCACGTCCGTCACGACCTGGCCGATAAGCATGGAGCGAATGGCGACGGCGATCTGCGCCGTGGAGAGGCCGCGCTGCGAAGCTTTGTTAGGGTCTACTCGGACAGCGACTTCTGCCCTGGCCTCGCCAGCATCGCTGCTCAGGTTGGCCAGCCCACTCTGCCCCGTAAGCGCCTGCAGAGCGGCGGTGGCCGCTTTACGTACATCGGTTTCGTTGCTGCCGCTGACGATTACTTGGAGGCGGGTGCTGCCACCGGTCTGCGGTGAGGAGACAGTGATCTGATAATCGCCTTGAAGCCTGTTCAATTCGTCGCGCAGAGCGGCAGCCTTGGCCGCAAAGTTGGGTATGTTGCTATTGAAGCGGGCCGTGATCGTGGCCGCTTCCGTTCCCTGCCCACTGAAAGCGGCCCGCAATGCTGAGTAGCTGCCCCCTTCGGCGCCAATGACGGTGTGGTAAACGTCAATGCCCTCGGCCTGCGCCAGCAGCCTCTCCACTTCTGCGGTCTTTCCTTCGACAGCCGACCGGCCAACGCCGGGGGGAGGCGTGATGCTGACGGTGAGTATCCGCTCCTGTTGGTTGGGCAGGAAGCTGGTGGGAATGAAGGGCAGCAGGGCGAGGCTGCCCAGAAAAAGCGCCGCCGCCGCTCCCAGCGCTAGCCGCCGGTGATGTAGTCCCCAGCGCAATGCCCGCTGGTAGCCACGCTGGAGCCAGTTGTCTCTCGGCGGAGCCGGTTCTGGCCCTGCTGAGCGGACCAGGAAGCGCGAAAGCACAGGTACCACCGTCATCGCTACCAGGAGCGAGGCCAGAAGCGCATAACTGACGGTGAAGGCGAAGGGCCGAAAGAAATGCCCGACTAGGCCACCGACCAACCCTAACGGCAGGAAGACGCAGACGGTGGTCAAGGTCGAGGACACGACAGGTGAGGCCACCTCCGCTGCGCCTCGATGGGCGGCCTGTTCGATTGGTTCTCCTTGACGAACGTGTCGGTAGATGTTCTCCACTACGACGATGGCATCGTCAACTACTCTCCCGGTGGCTACAGCCAGGCCGGCTAGAGTCATGATATTCAGAGTGAGCCCCTGCCATCTGATAATCATCAGCGCTATCAACAATGATAGGGGGATCGATAGCGCTGTCACCAGCGTCGTGCGCACGTTACGCAGAAAGGCGAAGATGATGATAATAGCTAGCAATCCTCCAACCAGGCCCTCATACACCAGCTCGTCGATGGCGGACTTCACATAACTGGACTCGTCCGCGATCACGTGCAGCTGGATGTTTCCCCCTAGCCTGCTTTGCACTTGGTGCGCCTGGGCGATAATCGCTTCTGCGACCTTAACGGTGTTGGCGTCCTGGGTTTTGCTTACGAGCAAAGTGACGGATGGGTGCCCATTGGTGCGAGAGATGCTTCCCGTGCTGGCTGTCTCCACTTTCAAAGTTGCCACGTCCTTCAGCTTCACCGGCTGAGGCACCGGAGTGCCGGCGGTGTTGCCCGGCGACCCGGGGGCGTTCGGCAATGGGCTGGAGGCGTTGGGTGCGGGCGCACGTCGAGGGATGGTCAGCTTCTGTCCGGCCTGGATATAGTCCGCATCGGCAATACGATTGGCCTGCACCAAGGTCGCCAGGGGGACGCCTTTGGCGACCGCGATACCGCTGAGCGTGTCTCCCGCTTGCACGATGTAAGTCTCTGTTGCTGGCGACGTGGAAGGTGCCGGCGATGTGGAAGGCGGTGGCCCCGGAGTTGGGCTTGCTGACAGAGCGGCCGTGGCGGCTGGAGCCATCCCTACCACTAGGTTCGCCATCTCGTCCAGGCTCGAAAACTGGTGCAGCGTGCGCACCGGGACCTCCTGTTGGGCCTGGGAAATGGCTCCCGAAGGCAGAGCCAAGTTGTTGGACTGCAGAATGGCTGCTATCTGCTGTAGCGAGACTCCTTTCTGAGCTGCCTGCTCCGGGTCTACGGCGACCGTTATTTGCTCCGTCTCTCCTCCCAGCACTTCCACCGAGTAGACTCCATCGAGGCCGCTCAGGGCGGGGACGAACTCGGTTTTGGCCAATTGCTCAAGCTGTGCTGGGTCGGCACCAGTCAGACTGAGTTCAACTACTGGCAAGTCGTTGAAGTTGATGCGGGCTGTGCGCGGGGGTTGGGATCCGGTGGGGAGGGAGATATTGCGCAGGGAGCTGGCAATGGTATCCTCCGCTTGCTTCATGTCGGCCCCGTAGTCGAACTCGGCGATCACCAAGGAGGTGCCTTCGCTCGAAGTAGAGCTAAGGTGTCTCAAGCCGGCGGTGCCGTTCACTGCCTGCTCAACGGGCTTGGTCACTTGCTCAGCCACATCTTGTGGAGAGGCTCCGGGGTATATGGTGATGATCGTGACCACCGGGAAATCCACGTCTGGCATCAGCTCGGTGCTCAGGCCCAGGGTGGAGAACACACCGAACGGCACTAAAAGAACGATCACGATGATGGCGACGGATGCCCGTCGCAGAGCAAGCTCGCTGAGAAAGCCCATAACATCCAGCCTTGCCAAGACTTCCGTGGCCGCAAGGGTATTTCCAGGGCCGACCCTACCAAGCGGACCGGCCGTTGCCGCCGCGGCCAAGGTCGCAAGTCCGGTGCCAGTTGTGGGAGGAAGGCGGCCGCGCTAGTTCGCCGCTGCCCTTGCCGCTTGCGCTATGATAGGAGCGGATGTTTGCTGACGGTTGGAGGCGCTGGAGTGTCGCTCGACTTACCTAGTACTCGTCGCGGCCGGTTGCGGTTGGGCAGATTGGCTGTGTATATCGGACTTTTGAGCGCGGCTGGCCTTGCTGCCTATCGTCGCTCTCGACGGCTTGCTCTGCCGCGTTTGAGTGGCGTGGAGCGGCTGTCCGCGCTCAACGATAGCGTGGAGATCGTGCGCGACCGCTGGGGCGTACCCCACATCTACGCCAGCAACCAGCACGATCTGTTCTTCGCTGAGGGGTATGTGCACGCCCAAGATAGGCTGTGGCAAATGGAGTATCAACGCCGGCTAGGCGCTGGCCGGCTGGCGGAAGTGGTGGGCCCTCTGGCACTGGAAGCAGACCGCTTCATGCGCCGGCTTGGGCTTAGCCGTGTGGCGGACAGGGAAGTCGCTCTGCTCGACGAGGATGGTCGCCTTGCACTGGAGGCGTATGCGCAGGGCGTGAACGCATATGCGCAAGCTCCAGGGCGGCGGCTTGGCCTCGAGTTCGCCCTCCTACGCTGGCGGCCGGAACCGTGGCAGCCCATAGACTCTATCCTCTGGAGCAAAGTCATTGCCTGGGGGCTAGGAACCAACTGGGACGCCGAGTTGCTGAGAGCGCAGATGGTGGAGCGCTTGGGGCCGGAGATAATGGCGTTGCTGGAACCCTCCCGTGCAGTGGAGCAGTACTGTCTGCTTCCCTCCTCGGCTGGCTGTGCGACCGGTGCCGAGCGGCTGCTGGTCGAGTATGAGCGGGTCAGAGAGATGCTGGGGCTGGCGCTGCCCGGCACCGGCAGCAACAACTGGGTGGTCAGCGGCGAACGCACCGCCAGCGGCAAGCCTCTGCTGGCGAATGACCCCCATTTACCACCCTATCTGCCGGGAATCTGGTATCGGATCCATCTCTCGTCGCCCGATCTGGAGGCCAGCGGCGCCTCGCTCCCGGGAGCGCCTGGAGTGGTGATCGGCCACAACCGGCGCATTGCCTGGGGCGTGACCAACGCCTGCGTGGATGTCCAGGACCTATACCTCGAGCGTCGCCATCCTTTCGATCCCACCCTGTACCAGTACCGCAACGAATGGGAGAAGGCACAGGTGTTTCGAGAGGAGATCAAGGTCCGAGGGCGTCGTGCGCCGGTGATAGAAGAAGTCCACGTGACGCGACACGGTCCGGTTCTGGGATCGTTTGCGGAGATGGCAGGTCAGACTCTCTCCCTGCGCTGGTCCGGTCTCGAACCTGGTTGCCTGGTCTCGGCGGCGCTGGCGATCAACCGGGCGGGAGATTGGGAATCGTTCTGCGATGCTTTGAGTCGCTGGACGGATCCGGCGCAGAACTTCGTCTATGCCGACGTGGACGGGAACATTGGTTACTACCTGGCTGGCCGCGTACCCGTGCGCTCGAGCGGGACAGGGCTGGTTCCCTCTCCTGGTTGGAGTGGCGATCACGAATGGTTGGGGTATGTGCCATTTCCCGATTTGCCGCACCTGTACAATCCCGGCACCCGCTTCGTCGTAACCGCCAACCAACAGATCGTAGACGATAGTTACCCCCATCGCATCGCTGCCGAGTGGCTCAACGGTTACCGCGCCCAACGTATTGCGGAACTGCTGCAGTCTCACTCTCGCCTCACGGTGGAGGATTGCTGCGAGATCCAGGGGGACGTCTTCTCACTGCCTGGCATCCAGCTTGCCCGACATCTGAGGCAGCTTCCCGTGGATGGGGCCTTGGAAGCGGCAGCTCAGCGGCACCTGGAGGCCTGGGATGGACACCTGCGGCCAGAGAGTGTCGGCGCCGCCGTCTACGAGGCCAGTCTGGTGCACTTGCAGAGAAAGGTGTTCGGGCCGGCGCTGGGGCCTCTGCTGAGGGATTACCTTGGCGTCGGCCGGCTTGCCGTCGTGCCCACCAACTCCTTTCTCAGCCGAAGCACGCCCCTACTCTTGGCGAAGCTGGAAAGCGACGACCGCGACTGGCTTCGAAGAGTGCTATCTGCTGGTGCGGAGAGAAAACCGACTAGCGTAGAGAACGAGGCTGCTCGGGCAACCTGGGAGGAGGTGCTACGTGAGGCATTTCGAGACGCTGTAGCGGACCTGCGCCGCCGTCTGGGAGATAATCCGGAACGCTGGACCTGGGGGCGCCTGCACCGGATCGAGTTCAGCCACTTGTTGGGACGCTTGCCCCTCTTGGATCGTTTGCTTAGTCGCGGTCCTTTCCCCTTTGGGGGCGATGCCGATACGGTCTGCAATGGGGCCTATCTGCCGGCAGATGGCTACGGCCCGGTAGTCGGCGCGGCGTCGTACCGGCAGGTTATCGACCTGGCCGATTTCGATCGCTCGCTGGCGAGCTGTGCGCCTGGCCAATCGGGCCAGCTCGGTAGTCCCTACTATGACGACGCGATCGTGGACTGGCTGAGCGCTCGGCCTCACCCGTCGCCATTCACGCGCCAGAGCGTGCTGGCGGCCGCCTCGAACGTCCTGCGGCTGGAGAAAGCGCCACAAGTGGGGTGGTCGAATGCCGGCGAAGGGTGAGTGACAGCAGAAGAAGCTTACGAGCGCGACCAAGGCGGCGAAGGTCATTGCGCACAACGGCAGACTGCTTTATCATCGTACCCGTACATCGCACACGGACATCGATACACGGACATCGTACGTATGCACTACAGGTGTGGATTATACCGGTGACTGAAGCAGGAGCTACGTGTTGAATAGGAGAGGGCAGGTTGAAGCGAATAGGGATCCTGACCGCCGGCGGCGACTGCCCGGGGCTCAACGCCGTCATCAGGTCGGTCGTCAAGACGGCGCACGAGGTTTACCAGGCAGAGGTGTTGGGCATTTTCGATGGCTTTGATGGTCTATTACCCGGGGGAGTGGTGCGGCCGTTGGCCAGCGACGATGTGCGGGGCCTCTTGGTCTTGGGGGGCACTATTTTGGGCACCACGAACCGCGGCCCCTTTGCTCTGGGCCCGGATGGCAACCCATTGCCAGAAGCGGTTCCTGCCTTCTCGGCGGCCATCGGGCGTTGGCGCGAGCTGGGTCTAGATTGCCTGGTCGTGGTCGGGGGCGATGGCTCGCTAAGCATAGCGCGCGCTTTTGCACGTCAGGGAGTTCGCCTGGTTGGCGTGCCCAAAACCATTGACAACGACCTGGCGGCCACAGAGCGCACGTTCGGCTTCGATACGGCGGTGGCGGTGGCAGCTGAAGCCCTCGATCGATTGCATACTGTAGCAGTAGCTCACCATCGCATTATGGTCTGCGAGGTCATGGGACGCGAGGCAGGATGGATCGCTCTTCATTCCGGCTTAGCGAGCGGTGCGGATGCGATTCTCATCCCAGAGATTCCCTTCCGGTGGGAGCCTTTGGTGCACATGGTGGCCGAACGCAAACGCCACGGACGTACCTACAGCCTGGTAGTGGTGGCTGAGGGAGTCTGCCCACCCGGTGGTGCCCCTATCTACCAGGCGGCTGGGCGCCTAGGCGGCGTAGGGCACCTGGTGGGCGAGCAGCTGGCCCAGCGTACTGGCTTCGAGACCAGGGTAACGGTGTTGGGCCACGTGCAGCGCGGCGGCACCCCTACTGCCTACGATCGAATCCTGGCTTCTCGTTTCGGCGAGGCGGCCGTTCATCTGGCTGCCTGCGAGCGGTACGGACGCATGGTAGCGCTTCATTGCGACGATATCGTAGACGTCTCGTTGGATGAGGCAGTGGGGCGGCCCAAGCTAGTGCCAGTGGACAGCCAGCTCGTTCGCACGGCGCGTAGCACGGGCGTGTATTTCGGCGATGAGCCTGTTTCTGGTGGCGCTGGCTGACGTCGTTTCTCCTTGATCTTTAGCGTCGATATGTTGCTTATCGCTTAGGACAGCCGGGGGAGTGCTTACCGGCTATTGAGGTAACCGAGCCAGCAACCGATTAGAAGAGTAGTGATTGTACGTCGGTTCCCTGGCTTGGCGCTCTCCATCCGCAGATTGACCTTTCTCGGTGGGTGTAGGTCGGCGAGCCAAGGCCAGACCAGCCGGGCCAGACGGTCCGGCTCTTGTGGAGGGCGCAACGTGGGAGAGCGAGTGGTGGTTATCTGCGAAGACGAGGGCGTCAGCGAGTTCCTGCGCTTAGTTCTACAATCGGCCGCCTACGAAGTGCTGATGGCGCGCAGCCTGGAGGAAGCGGACTCTCTGATGGGGGAGCACCCGCCGGCAGTGGCGATTCTGGACCTTCCGAGCGAGCACCCTTTCGGTTCGGACCTGCCAAGCCTGGAGAAGGCTGCTCTCTGGCGACAGCAGCATACCAAGGTGCCGGTCATCTTGCTTGCTGGCGATTTGACCTCCAGCGCGGTGAGCACGGCACGCATTGTGTTTGACGTGGTCCTTCCTCGCTATGCGCCGGACGTAGACCGGCTGCTTTCGTCTACGGCGGAGTTGGTCGCTCGCGGCCGGCCTTCCTCTGCTTGAGGTCTACGCAAGCATACTACTTGCGATAGGGCTTGGACGTGTAGGGGTGTTTGTGGAGAAGCTCAAAC
>Ga0315298_1009227_pt1 | contig 12261 bp, 12 predicted proteins | sample WHS_1_MG_FD_203077 | JGI IMG/M metagenome (GOLD analysis project Ga0315298, IMG submission 203077) | Extremophilic microbial mat communities from Washburn Hot Springs, YNP, Wyoming, USA - WHS_1_MG | ecosystem: Environmental > Aquatic > Thermal springs > Hot (42-90C) | place: USA: Wyoming... | reverse complement strand
ATCTCGCCGGAGGTCAGATTGCATTCGAGGCCGTACATGCCGCTGGCGCAGAAGACGCAGCCCATGGCACAGCCGGCCTGAGTAGACAGGCAGGCGGTGCGACGGTCGGCCTGGGGGATCATGACGCATTCGACTTGGGCGGGTGTCGGGTGTCGGGGTTCGGGGGTCGGGCATCGGGCATCGAGCATCGAGCATCGGGGGTCGGGGGTCGGGGGTCGGGGGTCGGGCATCGTGGGGCCGACCCGTGTCTCCCCTTCTCCTTGTCGCCCTGTGTCCCTGTCTCCGTGTCTCCCTGTCTCCTGGTCTCCGCGTCTCCGCGTCCCCGCGTCTCCGCGTCCGCCGTTCTCCCCTTCTCCCTGTCTCCCTGCCTCCTTGTCTGTCTCACTGCCGTCCGGAAACTCCAGCAGCAGTTTGATCACGCCGTCGGCCGCGCGGCTCTCCTTGACGACGTCCGAGCGAAAGACGACCAGCTTGCGTCGCAGGGCCTCCCGCAGGTCCTTCGGCAGGTCGGTCATCTTCTCGATGTCGGCGACGACCTTCCGATACACCCAGTTGAGGACCTGATCGGCCCGGTAGGGCGGGAGGTCCCGCTGCTGGAACCACTGCCGCAGGCTGTCGCGGTTATGGTCCAAAACGTAGACCTTCTCGCCGGCCGCAACATCGCCCCCGGCCGTAGCACTGCTGCCGCTCGCAGCGCCGCCCTCGGCCACCGCGTCGTCCCGGCTCGGAGCCCGCGCGGTCCACGGCCCTTTCGTAGAGGGCGCAGTCTCTCTCGATTCGTTACTCATGGCCGCGCGATTCTATTCCAGGCCCGCGAACCAGCCAAGACGTTCGTGCAGCCAGTACGCACGCTCATCGGTGGGACACGGGCTTGTCCGAGGAGTCAGACTGTCCGGCCGCCCGTTCGGCGAGCCGCTGCAGAAGCGGATTTGAATAACGATGGGACCGCAGCCAAAGCATGAGTTCGTCATGATTCATGTTCTCGATCTCTTTGCTGAGTCGGTCCCGAATCTGTCGCATGCTCTGCACGCAGTCGAAAGCCTTGCGTTTGGGGTTAGTCATTGCCTGGCACCTCCTGCGGACTCCGTATCTCCAGGAGGGGATATCCCCTTTTAAGGTTCACTCCATTGTATGCCCGAATCCGCGTGAGGTTAACAATGTGTCTGAAGTTCCAGCTGACGAGTACGTCGACCCGAGCCACCGTCGCAAGGGCGATGTGCAGAGCATCCGCTCGCATGCTCGCCCCCACGGCACCCTCCTGGATGTATGCGGCAGCCAGCTCCTCGGCCTCCGCGGAAACTGGGATGACCTCTATGTGTGCCTCCGGAATCCTCGCCAAGACCCTGGTTACAGTCTCGGGAGCGTCCACCAGCTCCCGGAACGTCAGTTCCGACAGTACGAGAGTCATCTCGCCAGCGACGACCCCGTCGATCAACCGGCGGGAAGCATCGCGAAACTCCTCGTCCTCACAGCCTCCCAGGACCGAGGTATCTGTGTAGATGCGCGGTTTCATGCCCTCAGTTTACTCCCGGTGAGGCCGCCTGGCTAGCCGGCCGGCATCTTCCTTTTCTGTCGCCTGGAGCGTCTTGTGAACTTCGTCGATCTTTCCGCGACATCGATCAGGGAGCGCAAGGCGTTGTTGACGGCCTCTTCGGTGGGGAACGCCTTGGCCACGTCAGGGCTCAGGAGGACCAGGTTCGTGCCTCTGCGGTATCGCTCGAAGTACTTGCCCCAAACCCCCGGCTTCTTTCCCCTCCTGAGAACAACAACGACAACAGCCGGGAATCGGATTATACTGGTCAGACTCTCATAACGGTTGGTACATAAATTGGGGGCAGGTCAGTTGCTCTTTTCACAACGGACAACGAACAACTGACAACTAACAGTCGTTCCCTACAGCAGCCCCGCCTCCTTCATGATCCCGCGGAGCTTCTCCTTGTTCCCGGCCGCCATCTTGCACATCGGCAGCCGGAACTCTTCGGCCAGCATGCCCTTCAGGGCCATCGCCGTCTTGATCGGGATCGGGTTGGTCTCCAGGCTCAGCATCGCCTTGGCCAGGCCGAACAGCGCGAAGTGCTGCTTACGGGCCTCGCACCAGTTGCCGGCCAGGGCCGCCGCCGTCATGGCCTTCACTTCCTTCGGTATGATGTTGGCGATCACGCTGATCACGCCCTTGCCACCCAGGGCCATCAGCGGATAGGTCATCGAGTCATCGCCGCTGTAGACCTCGATATCCGGACAGACCGCCAGCAGCTCGCTGGCCCCGTCGATGCTGCCCGTCGCGTGCTTGACGCCGACGATGCAGGGATAATCCTTGTGCAGCCGGGCGATCGTGGTCACGCTGATCTCGACGCCGCACCGGCCGGGGATGTTGTAGAGCACGATCGGGAAGTCGCCGCACGCCTCGGCGATCTTGCCGAAGTGCTGGTACAAGCCCTCCTGCGTCGGCTTGTTGTAGTACGGCGCCACCTGGAGCGAGCCCGAAGCACCGGCGTCGCGGGCGTGCCTGGTTAACAGGATCGCCTCGGCCGTGCTGTTCGAGCCGGTGCCCGCCAAGACGGGAACTTTCCCGGCCGCCCGCTGGATGACCGCCTTGATGACCTGCTTGTGCTCCTCGTAGGAGAGCGTCGGCGACTCGCCGGTCGTGCCGCAGGGCACCAGCACGTCGGTGCCGGCCTGAATGTGCATGTCGACAAGTTTGTCCAGACAGCCCCAGTCCACCTGGTCGTTGCGGAAGGGCGTCACCAGTGCCACCATCGATCCGCTGAACATGGGCCAAATCCTTTCCAGTCGCTTCTTGCAAGGATCCATGCATGCCCCTGCTCGCTCCCTCGCTCGACTCGCTCGCTGCGGGCCTCGCAGGACCATGGCACCCGAAAGGCGCTAGACCCCCTTGGGTGCGTACCGAATGAGAAGTTCCTTCATCTGCCGCACGGCCTCGCGGACCCCCACGAACATCGCCCGCGCGATGATCGAATGCCCGATGTGGAACTCCTCCAACCCGGGCAGCGCCGCCACCGGGGCGATGTTGTAGTAGGTCAGGCCGTGGCCAACGTTCACGTTCAGGCCTGCCTGCTGCGCGACGATAATCCCTCGCCGCAGCGCCTGCAACCGCTGCTGTTTCTCGGCGTCGCCCCTGGCGTTGGCGTAGCCGCCGGACCAGAGTTCGACCGTGTCGAAACCGGCCGCGGCGCTGGCCTCGATCTGCTCGCGGACCGGCTCGATGAAGGCGCTGAGCGTGCAGCCGGCCTCCTTGAGCTGCTGGACCGCGCGGGTAACTCGTCTGCGCTGCCCGGCGACGTCCAGGCCGCCTTCCGTAGTGATCTCCTGGCGCTTCTCGGGCACGAGGGTGCACTGGTCGGGCCGCAGCCCCACGGCGATCCTGACGATATCCGGCTCGACGGACATCTCCATGTTGAGTTTGACAGCCACGACCCGCTTGAGCACCTCAGCGTCGCGGTCGTTGATGTGCCGCCGGTCCTCGCGCAGGTGGAAGGTGATGGCGTCCGCGCCGCCGAGCTGGGCCTCGACGGCGGCCCAGACGGGGTCCGGCTCGAAGGTCTGGCGGGCCTGGCGGACGGTGGCCACGTGGTCGATGTTGACGCCCAGGGCGGGCATGCCGGGCCCGGACGGCCGGATCGGGGTGTCCGGTTGACTGCGGTCTTGGGCGGTCATGGTCAGTGGTCCTTTACGGCCGCGCCGCACCAGCGCGGGCCTGCAAGTCCAACAATCTACATTATGCCCCCAGGGCGAGGCAATGGCACCTTCGACGACAGGGGGACAGATCCAGAGAGCAGGAGCCAGGGAGAAACGGCTGACGCGGAGACACGGGGGCGCGGAGACGCGGACACCAAGAGACAGGGAGACAGGCAGACAAAGAGGCAAGGAGACGAGGAGACACAGGTCGGACCCGCGATGCCCGACCCCCGACGCCCGATGCCCGATGCCCGATGTGAGATGCCCGATCCGTTCACCTTGCCACCTTGTCACTGTCCCGCTGCCGCCCTCACTCCCTCGGCACGATCTCCCACGGCACCCCGATGTCCACCACGGCGATCCGGCCGACGTAGCTGGCGGCGGCGTTCGACAGCAAAGCCACCTTGGGCGCCACGAACGTGACGGTCAGGTGGGCCCGGACGGCGATACCCCCGGGCCGCCCGGTGTCGCAGTCCAGGCCGCTGGGGATGTCCACGGCCACGATCTTGACGCCCTGCGAGCCGGCCGCGTTGATCTGAATGATCAACTCGCGCAGCGGCGAGCGGACCTGTCCGGCAAAGCCCGTGCCGAGCAGGGCATCCACGAGGCAATCGCATTGCGTCAGGTGGACCGCGGCCTGCTGGATCTGGCTGTCCGACCCGCAGGCCAGCATGGGCAGGTGCATCGCGCGGGCAATGCGGTAGTTGACCTCGGCCTCGCCCTTGAGCAGGTCGGGGTCGGCCGCCAGCAGGATCGTCACGTCGGCCCCGGCATTGTGCAGATGCCGGGCAATCACGAACCCGTCGCCGCCGTTGTTGCCCCCGCCGCAGGCGAGCGTGACCCGCCGGCCTTCGGCCGAGCCGCCCAATTCCCTGACGATGTGCTCGGCGGTGCCGCGCCCGGCGTTCTCCATCAGGACCACGCCCGGAATGCCGTACTCCTGGATGGCCAGGCGATCGACCTCTCGGACCTCCTGGCGTGTCAGCGGTCTGGGCGGCTTCATCATCGGCCTCCTGTTCGATTCGCTCTGACGAGGGGATTATAATGCGCGCGTCATGCGAATCCTATTGTGCAACGACGACGGCATCACGGCGGCGGGCCTCCTGGCCTTGTACCGAAGTGTCCGCGATCTGGGCGAGGTGACGGTGGTGGCACCCGCGGGCCCCAAGAGCGCCTCCAGCCACGCCGTCACCGTCGGCATCCCCATCACCTGCCGGAAGATGCACGTGCACGAGGAGTTCTGGGGCTACGCCGTAGCCGGCAGCCCGGCCGACTGCGTCAAACTCGCTCTGGCGGAACTGATGCCCGACCGGCCGGACCTGGTGCTGTCGGGCATCAATCACGGGGCCAACGCCGGGGTCGACATTCTGTACTCCGGGACGGTGGCGGCGGCGGCGGAGGGGGCGATGTTCGGAGTCGCCTCGGCCGCGGTCAGCCTGGAGATCGCCCAGGAGGCCGATTTCGACCGTGCCGGCCGGATTGCCCGCAAGGTGATCGACAGCCTGCTGGCGGCGGGCCTGCCGCCGGCCTCGCTGACCAACGTGAATATCCCCGCGCTGCGGCCGGGGACGCCCAAGGGGGTGCGGCTGGCCAGGCAGTCGACGCTGGCGTACGAGGACACGTTCGAGAAGACCGGCAGCGGCGGCGAGACGATGTACGTGCTGACGGGCGGACGGATGGACATCGGCAAGGACGGCGAGACGGACCTGCACGCCCTGCGGGCCGGGTACGTGTCGGTCACGCCGCTGCACTTCGACCTGACGGACCAGGCGGCCCTGGCGAGGCTTGCGGGCGTTCCGTGGGCGGCGGAATTCTAACTTCCCGGCTCTCCTGACTTGACAGCAAAGTTCCCAAAACGTACGATATGTACGGAATGGTAGATTGGAGCGATCGGCATGACTGCTATCCCTATCACGCAAGCTCGTGACGAGCTGGCCGAGCTGGGCAATCGGGTGCGCCTGCGGGGCGACCGGGTGGTCGTCGAGCGACGAGGCAAACGCCTCTTTGCCCTCGTCCCCGTGGAAGACCTTGAGCTGCTGGAGCGATTGGAGGACCAGCTGGACCTGGACGCGATCCGCGCCGCCAAGGACCTGCCGACCAAGTCGTGGGCACAGGTCAAGAAGGCCCTGGGACTGTGAGCCCATGGCCTACCGGATCGAGGTCAAGCCTCAGCCCGAAAAGGCGCTTGCGAGAATACCGAATCCGTACCGGCGACGTATAGCCAGGGCGATCGACGGTCTCGCCCGTGATCCCCGTCCGGCCGGCTGCGTCAAGCTCGCCGGCGCGGAGAATGCCTACCGAATTCGCGTGGGCGACTACCGCATCGTCTACCAGATCGTGGACCGCATCCTGGTCGTTTACATCATCCGCGTCGCGCACCGCAAGGACGTCTACCGGGGACCGTAGCCAGCCCTTGACCGTGCTCTACGGCAGGTGCCGGAACGGCTCGCGGGGTTCGAGGGCGACGATCTTCCATTGCCCGGCGATCTTTTCGAGGTCGACCTTCCAGGTACTCGAGGCGATCTGGCTGTAGCCTTCCACGCGTATGGTGGCGACGCCCGAGACCAGGGCTGTGGCCGAGCCGGGTGGGCCGAAGGAAACCTGCAAGTCCTGGATGGCGGGTTTGCGGAACTGGACCCGGCGAAACAAGCCCTCCAGCCAGCGGGTGAACTGCTGCTTGTTCAGACCCTGCGCGTCGAGGCCCTCATCCGTCATCGCCAGCAGCGCCGAAACATCCGCCTTTTCCACCGCGACGGCGGCCTGCTCGAACAGGGCCGCGATCCGTTCGTGATCAGTGGTAACAAGGCCGGCGGTGATCTGGCCGACCACCGCGAGGATCGCGAGGATGACGACCGCCAGGGCCCAGCGTTTGGCGCTGCCCGGCTCGAACCGCGCCCGCCACCAGCCGACGCCCGCCACCAGCACCGCGATCAGCATGAACGCGCCTTGCAGGTACGGTTGCTCGAATAGCAGTCTTGTCAGCGATTCCATGATTGGCTTTGTCTCTGATGTACACTCTAACTGACCGATTCTGTCCTGTCATGCTGAGCGAGGCGAAGCATCTCGCCGCTGCGGGAAACTGAGATCCTTCGCTCTGCTCAGGATGACAGATCGCGATCCTTGCCGTACCACTCATCGATCACCGCGTTCCATTCGGCGCTGTTCCGGACGGCCAGGAAGGCGAGGCGCACCCGCTTGGCGTGGGGGTGGAACTTGCTGTAGTAGATGCCGAACTTCCGCAGGTGCCGGCCGACGAACTGCTCGTCCTTGTACAGCTGCATGGCCAAGTCGAAGTGCTGCCGGATGATCCTGCCCTGCTCGACGTAGTCTGGCGTGACGGCCGGCCGGCCCTCCATCACGTCCCGCACCTGCTGGAAAATCCATGGCTTGCCGATGGCGCCGCGGGCGATGCTGACGCCGTGCACGCCCGTGTGGTCGAGCATCCGGAGCACGTCCTGTACCTGCACGACGTCGCCGCTGCCGATCAGGCAGATCGAGTTGCCGAGGAACGTGCGGACGCGGGCCAGGGCGTCCCAGTCGGCCGCGCCGCGGTACTTCTGCACAACGGTCCGGCCATGGACGGTCACGGCGGCGACTCCCAGTTGGATCGCCCCGTCGAGGATCCGGTAGAAGGCCTTCTGGCTTTCGGGCGTCTCGTCCCAGCCGATCCGCAGCTTGAGGCTGACCGGCACCTCGAGCGAGATGGCGCGGCGGACGGTCTCGACGAGTTCGAGGGCCTTGGCCGGTTCAGCCAGCAGCGCCCCGCCCCGGCCGCGGTTGAGGAGTTTCTTTACCGGGCAGGCCATGTTCAGTTCGACCGCCTGGTAGCCCATATCGACGAGCGTCTGGGCGGCCAGCGTGGAGGTCTCGAGCGTGCTGCACGCGATCTGCGCGGCGATGGGGTGGTCGTTGTCCCACAGCCGCATGTTCTTGCGGATCGTCTTGCTGATCAGGACCGGTGCGTCGAGGATCATCTCGGCGACCGCGTACGGAGCCCCGAACGAGCGGCAGAGCGTTCGCATGGCGGCGTCGCTGTAGCCGGCGATCGATGCCAGCTGCACCGGCGGCCAGATCTCCATCGGCCCGATCCGCATGGCAGGGTAGGGGCCAAGACTGAGTGCTGAGTCCTGAGTCCTGAGTGCTGAGTGCTGAGTCCTGAGTGCTGAGTCCTGAGTGCTGAGTGCCGGGTGCTGGGGACCGGTGGGTTCGGGTGCCGGGTCGGGGGTTGCGGGTTGGGGGTTGGGGGTCGGGGGTTGGGGAACACACGCTGCGGGTGACGGCTGACGCGGAGACGCGGAGACGCGGGGACGCGGGGACGAGCCCAAAACGGGTCCGGGCTTCGGGGTCGCGGGTCCCGGGTTGGGGGTTCCGGGTCGGGGGTTCGGGTGTTTTGGGGCGAGCGGGTCAGGCATTGGCACGGATTTCCTTGGCAACCAGATCGCTATCGGTACGTCTTGACCGTCAATCGCCAACTGGCAACGCACAACTGACCACTAACAACTGACAACGGACGACTACCAGCCACCAACTGGCCACCTTGCTCACTTCGGCCACTCGGCACGCACGAACTTGCCGCTTTTGCTGATCACTTTCCCGTCGACCTCGGCGATGCCGCCCTTGCGCAGGTCGCAGACCATGTCCCAGTGCAGGCCGCTCTTGTTCCGGCTGCCGCTCTCGGGATAGCCGGCACCCAGGGCCAGGTGGAACGTTCCGCCGATCTTCTCGTCGAACAGCGTGTTCCTCGTGAACCGCCTGATCGAATAGTTGCAGCCGAAGGCCAGCTCGCCGAGCATGCGGGCGCCCGCGTCGCTGTCGAGCATCTTCTGCAGGAACGCCTCGCCCTTGGCCGCGGAGGCGTCCACCACCTTGCCCGCCTTGAAGGTCAGGCGGACGCCCGTGACCTCCCGGCCGCCGTGCACGGCCGGGAAGCTGAAGCACACCACGCCCTCGGTCGCGTCCTCGACGGGACCGGTGAAGACCTCGCCGTCCGGGAAGTTCTCGTGGCCGTCGCAGTTGATCCACTTGCGGCCTTGGACGCCCAAGCGGATGTCGGTGCCCTGGGGCGTGCGGAAGTGAATCTCGCTTGCCTTGTTGAGGAAGTCGCAGAGCCGTTGCTGGGCCCTGCTGATCTTCCTCCATTCGGCCGCCGGATCGGCCTTGTGAAGCAGGCCGGCCCGGTAGACGAAGTCCTCGTACTCGGCCAGGGACATCTCGGCGTCCTGGGCGTTGGCCTCGGTCGGAAACTGTGTGCCGGACCAGCGAAGCTTGTTCTTGCCCATCAGCGCCGCGCGTTTGAAGAAGACGTCCAGGATCGGCCGGCGGGCCTTCTGGGCGATGGCCTGGCGCGACGGGTCGGTGTTAGTGAGGGCCCTGGTGTTCTGGCTGGCCCAGATGCCGATCGAGACGTCGATCCTTTTGACTTCCTCGAGGGCCAGCGGATTGACGAACGCCAGCTGCGCATCGCTGCCGTGCTTCAGCAGGACCTCCGTGCATTCTTCAGGGGCCATGCGCACGAAGGGATGGCCGCCCGCGTCGAGCACCCTGCGGTAGACCGCAGTGATCAGCGGCGTGGCGGCCGGAGGGCCGCTGATCCGCACGAGATCGTCCTTGCGCACGGCCACGCTGTATTTGACGATGACATCCGCGAGTTTGGCAAGCCTTGGGTCATGCATCCGCGAAGCTCCTCAGAGGGCCGGTCCTGCCTGCGTGAACTCTTTTCCTGTGCGGAATTGTAGCGACAGGCGGGCGCGGCGGCTACGGCAGGCGAGGTGTCTGGTGAGATTCCTCGCCCCCATGAACGTGTCGCCTTGAACGGGGCCCGGGGTGGGGGATTGGAATGAAAATGGGGACGGCCGCCCGCGCATGCGCCCGGACCCCACACGAAGCCCCCTCCAAGCGTTGCCTGGGGAAACTGGCACACGCCCGCAAACAACGCAGGCTTGGCACCCGGCGCACAGCCGGGGGCGACTGTGCCACACAAACGGCGCTCGCCCTTACAGCAAGTAGTCGGCCGGGACGAATTTCGTCGTATCCACCTGGGCCATCTGCTGGCTGATGAAGGCGTCCTGGCTGTCGGGGAGTTCCTCCAGGGCAACCTGCAACCGGGTAAGCCAGGGCTTCTCCCGTTCGGGGATCTTGAGAGTGCCGTTCTTGCCGGCCTCGTCGAGGAGCCGCACGGCGGTCAGGCCGGCCGCCTTGCCGGCCTGATAGGAATCCGGCGCGGCGACGATGGCCCGGGCGATGGCGATCGCGCTGTCGGGGGTCAGAACGTACGCCTGCGGGTCGAGCGCGGCATCGGATTCCACCAGCCAATTGCGGAGCATCAGGGCGGCACTTCGCCCGTCGGCCAGCGCCCGGTTCATCAGGCGACAGTCGTAGATCAGCTGTTCGAGGTAACAGGTCGGCGCCATCGCCGCCAGCAGTTTGACGTTCTGCACCGACTCGTTGCTCCAGGTATCCGCGGTCGCAGCGGCGATGTTGCCCACCGGCGACAGGTGGGCACACGCGGCCGTCTTGCCCTCCATCGCCATGGGGTAGCCGGTGATCGCCTTCAAGAAGGGGTTCTCGTAGCCGCAGTCCTTGCCCGGGCCGACCGCGCCGCGTTCGTGGGCGACCAGAGACCGGACGGCGGTAATGGCCCGCACGACGGCTGCGAACGTGCGCGGGATCATCTGGCGGTCGGCCAGCATCATCGCGGTGTTGCCGAACGCGCAGGCGGTGTCGCCGGCCGCGTATACACCATGCCTCCTGGCGATGCCACCGATCGCGTCCCACAGGAACTCCATGTCGCGGACGCCCATGACGCACAGCGCGAAGATTACTCCGCCGATGTCGCACATGGTCAAGGCATCGTCGTGGATCTCCTTGCCGCCGACGGACTCGATGCTGAGCAGCTCGGCACCGGCCGCAGCCGCGCCTTCAAAGGACTTGAGCATGCTGTCCCACATCGGCCCGCTGCGCATCCTGTGCGGTTTGGTCCCGTGTCGAATGTCGGTGGGGGTGACGCGAAGCACGCTCTTCAGGCCGGTCTTGGCGTGGGCGTCCTCGATGCCGTCCAGGAGGATCTTGGTGATCTCGGTGCCCCATTCGGGCGTCTCGGTCATGGGCGGCAGAAGTTCGAACTCGATCACCAGGCCGGGTGTTTCCAACTCACAGGCCCGGCGGGTGGCATCGGCGATGATCTGCCGGTACTGCGCGAAAATGTCGGGCATGCTGGATGGCTCGATGATCATCGGGGGGAGGGTGAAGTTGAGCTCCGGGTAGACGGTGCCGCCACCGATGGTCAGGCCCTGTCGCGTCTTGAGCGGCTTGGGGGCCACGCCGAACAGCAGATCATTGGCGTCCGTGATCGCCAGCTTCGAGTACTTGGCCATAGGATCCTCTCTTGATTGTTTCCGGCCGGCCGACAGGTTGGTGCATTCATCGTTGTCGGCCTGCTGTACAACAGTAGGCGGATTGCCCAACGGCTTCTAGCAACCCTTGCGGACTTTTTGGTAAAATAATACGACCAAAAGAAATGCCGGCGTTAGAGTGTAAACTCTTATGCGAAAAGGGGTTGTGTCTGCCCTGCAACACCAAAGGCAGCGAAGAAGCGACTGAAGATGGAACTACGAGCTACGGACTACGAGCGTGGTGGGCAATAGCCCACCCTACGGACTACGAGCTACGGACTACGAGCGTGGTGGGCAATAGCCCACCCTACGGACTACGAGCTACGGACTACGAGCGTGGTGGGCAATAGCCCACCCTACGAGCGTGGTGGGCAATAGCCCACCCTACGAGCGTGGTGGGCAATAGGCCACCCTACGGACGACAGGCAGGCCGTTCAGCCGTTCTGGGCCAAGTGGCAGAGAATTTCGCAGCCCTGTTTGATCTTCTCGTCACTGGTCGCGTAGCAGATGCGGAAGTGGGTGTCCTGGGCGGAGAAGACGTTGCCGGGGATGACCAGCACGTTGCGCGCGATGGCCTGCTCAACGAACGCTGTTCCGCCGCTGAATCGCTCGGGGACCCGCGGGAAAATGTAGAACCCGCCCGTGGGCTTGACCACCTCGAAGGTCTGCTTCAGCGTCTGGTAAGCGATATTGCGTTTGCGGCGATAGTCGGCCACGTGACGGCTGACGTCGGTCTCCAGGGCCGTCAGGCACGCCTTCTGGGCAAAGCTCGGGGCGCAGACGAAGGTGTACTGCTGGAGCTTGGCCATCTCCTGGAGGATCGGCTCGGGACCGGCTGCGAAACCCATTCGCCAGCCGGGCATGCCATAGGTCTTGCTGAAGCCGCGAAGCAGGATGGTCCGTTCAGGGGCGTACGAGACGATGCTGGGGCACAGACCCTCGTAACAAAGGGCCTCGTAGATCTCATCGGACGCGACCAGCAGATTGTGCCGCCGGGCGATGTCGGCCGCCGCCTGAAGATCGGCATCCGAGTATACGATTCCCGTCGGATTGCACGGGCTGTTGACCAGCAGCATCTTCGTCCGCGGGGTGATGGCCTTCTCGATCCCGGCGGCCGGGAACGCAAAGTCCGGGTAGCTGGGCACCGTTACAGGCACGGCGCCGACCAGCCGGG
>Ga0315298_1009226_pt1 | contig 12265 bp, 10 predicted proteins | sample WHS_1_MG_FD_203077 | JGI IMG/M metagenome (GOLD analysis project Ga0315298, IMG submission 203077) | Extremophilic microbial mat communities from Washburn Hot Springs, YNP, Wyoming, USA - WHS_1_MG | ecosystem: Environmental > Aquatic > Thermal springs > Hot (42-90C) | place: USA: Wyoming... | reverse complement strand
CGCGCACGCTTTTGTCGAAAAAAGGCCCCCTCGCGTATGACAGGCGCGCTGTTCCTCGGTAAAATGCCCCTGATACCTTATCAAGGAGCATACGGCGATGAAAATCTATATCCTCACCGACCTCGAGGGGGTGGCGGGCGTGGCCCGCTGGGATCAGACCGGGAGAGATACCCCCGGCTATCCGCAAGCCGTGCGTTTGATGACGGAAGAACTTCGCGCCTGCGTGGCAGGCATCCAAGCGGTGGAGGCCTCCGCCGATATTTGGGTGTGGGATGCGCACGGTTGCGGCTCCGTGGATTTCGAGCGCTTCCCACGGGGGGCAAAACTCATCAACAATGGCCCCGTCTCCCCACCCGCCTTTTTGGATGGGACCTTTGATGCCCTCTTTTTCCTGGGCCAGCACGCCAAAGCGGGCACGCCGGAGGCCAACCTGGCGCACACCTATTCCTCGACGAATATCCTTTGGTACCGCATCAACGGCTTGGAATTGGGCGAATTCGGCTGCCGAGCGGCCTTAGCGGGGAGTTTCGGCGTGCCCACCGTCTTTGTAAGCGGAGACGACAAGATGATGGCCGAGGCGCGTGCCCTCATCCCCGGCATTTACGGCGCGCAAGTCAAAGTGGGCCTAGGGGCACAAGTGGCCCTTCATCTAGCCCCCGAAGATGCCCGCGACCTCATCCACGATGTGGCCGCCCAGGCCACCGCGCATTATCAAGAGATCGCGCCCTTCGTCATCTCTGGGCCGCCCTATACGCAAGAGATTCGCATCTGCGGCCGCACCGATGCCCAACCCTACCTAGCACGCGGCTGCGAACAGGTGGATGCCTGCACCTTTATCAAACGCGCCGACCGTTTGCAGGACCTCCTGATCTAACCGAGATGGCAAACCCGTCGAGAGAGATTCAGTAAGCGATCTCGATGGTCTCATCGAGGTCGAGGTCAAAATCTATCTCCTCGTCGAGCCAATTGACCGATGGGTCCCCTTGGGCCTCTTGGCGCCCGCACAGGCTGCGATAATTGCAAAAGGCGCATTCGCGCACGTTTTCGGTGGGGGTAAAGGCCTCTGGCGGTGAGGTGGCGATCTCTTCCACCAGGCGCAACAAAGCCTGCCGGTGCGCCAAAAAGTCGCGGCGCGAATAGGGGATGTGATACGTCTCCTCGGAAGGGGCAAACCAATACATCATCTCCATATGAGAGGGGTCGAGCGGCGCCCCACCGGTTACGATATGCCCGGCCGAGGTGAGCACATATAGGTAAACGCGCGTCTGCACACGGTCTCGCATTACCCGCCAAGAAGGGAGGTGTTCCAGGGTCTTCCAATCCACGATGACGGCCTCCCCTGAGGGCGAAAGGGCCAAGAGATCATAGCGGGCATAGAGGCGGTAATCCCCCAAGGGCACGATGAGCGGCAACTCGACCTCGCGCACCCCCTCCGGCAAGGTCGAGAGGTCAAACCGCCCAAAGGCCTGCCACCAAGAAAGGAGCGCCTCATCGCCGCAGGCGGCCGCCGCCGCGTTGAGGAGTTCGGCATCCACACCTAAAAGCGCCCGCGCCACCCATTGGTGAAAGGTGCGCCCCCGCGCCAAATGCGCCTGGTATTCGGCGAGGTCCTCTTGCTCGGGCACAGGCCACGGCTGTTGCTCGATGTACTTGAGCCAAAAGCGCCGTTTACAGCGCAAATAGGTATTGAGGCTGTGCTGGCTGAAGAGGTGCCCTGGTTCGATCAATGCCATGGTTCCTCCTCCGGAGAAAGCGCCCCTGCCCAAGACCGCAAAACCTCCAGCGCCAAGGCCGGCCCTACCGGCCGGCTGCCATTATGCCGGCTCCAGGTAAAGGCGAGGTTGCGCCGCGCCCGCGTGATGGCCACATACAAGAGCCTCAACCGTTCGGCGATGGTCTCCAACCGCCCCTGGGCGATGACATCGGCCGATTCGCCCGCATAAAAAGCCTCATCCGCAGCCCGTTCTAGGTGCTTACGGGCCTCGAGCGCGGGCGCCCGGCCGGGCATGTAATACGGTTCATCGCGCGAGGGGTCATCCACCGTGGCAGGGAATTCTAGGCTATCCACGCACATCAGATAGACCGCATCCCACTCCAGGCCTTTGGCCTTGTGCATCGTCGTCACCACGATGACGCCGGGCTTGGTCAAATAGGCCGCATCGGGCAAGGCGAGTTCCTGCAAGGTGCGGCGGTTCTGAGCGATCGCCTCCAATTCCCCTGCATACTCAAGAAGGCGCATTTCGGGGTGGATTTGCGCGAGGGTGCGCATCTTGAGCGCGAGGGTATGGCAGATGGCCAGCGCCCCCAAATCCTCATCGCGCTCGCCAAAGAGGTCTTGCCCGATGGCCAGGAGCATTTGGTCAACGGGAAGTTCAGAGGCCCGTAACCAGCGGCTTACCAAGGCCGCAAAGCGCCCCAGGAGTGCCTCCTCTTCGGGGGAAAGGGAGATATTCGCGGGCAAGCGCTCGGAAAGGGCCAGCGCCGCCTTGGGGAAGAAAAACTCGGGGAACGCCACGCTGCGCAAAACGGCCGAAAGCGTCCGCACTTGGCCGGTTGGCACCTCACCCCAGCAGCCGGCCGTCGCCAACTCGCGAAAGAGCGCCACCAGAGGGCGGGGTTGCGTAGGGTCGCCCATATACCGGCAAGCGGCGGCCAATAGCCGCGCCACGTTGCGCGCTTCGGGCGTGGTGCGCAGCAGGTCCTCATAGGGCACATTGGGCAAACGTTTGAACTCTTCTATCACCTTGGCACCCTGCCAAGCAGCCGGGCAGAGGATGGCTACAGCATGATCAGGATGCCGCTTGATATAGTGCGCCGCCGCGTGCGCCACAAAGTGCGCTTCATCATCCACCTTATCAAATGGCTCGGCACGAAAATAGATGTGGCACTCTTCAGAAGGCGGGTTTTGCTGAGGATCCTCCGGCGTCGTGGGGATGATCTCCTGCGGCTCAAAGGCCATCTCACGGATGGCCCACTCGGGGTGCTCACGGCTTGCCCAACGGACGAGGGCATTCGCCATCTCCAAGATGGGCCGGGCACAGCGGCCCGATTCAGGCAAGGTCATCCGCCGCACGCGCGGCTCTTCCAGAAACCGCCGGAAAAAGCGCGGGTCGGCGGCTGTGAAGGTGGCGTTGATGGCCTGGTTGGGGTCGCCCATGCGCACCCAATGGCCATCTGCCCCGCACAAGAGGCGCAAGATACTCTCTTGCAAAGGGGAACTATCCTGCGCCTCGTCCTCGAGGATGTAAGGCCAACGCTGACGCAGGTTCGCAGCAAAAGAAGGATCCTGCTCTAGGGCATCAATGGCCCGCCAGATGAGGTCATCGAAATCCAAGCCCCCTCGCGCCCTCAACGTTCGATCATAATGCTCATACAAGGCCACGCCGAGGCGCGTCATCTCGGCATCGGGCAGGCGTTCCTCCACAAACGATCGCGCCCGTTCGGGGGGGAACCGCAAATGCTTGCAGAGTTTGGCCACCTCTTTGCCGATGCGCACCGTCTCCTCAAGCCAATCCTTTTCCAGCCGCGCGTGATCTCCCTGCCAATCTACCGGCAAGAAACTGGCCCACAGAGCCGCATGGTTGAGCCGCCATACCTCGGCGGCATTGCGCATCATCCGATCCGATTCGGCATCATCCACGATGATGAGATTATCGGCCACGCCGGCCAGGTCCATGCGCCGGCGCAAGATATCGCTCGCCAGTTTGTGCAAAGTGCATACGCGGTAGCCCACCGGCGGCAACTTTTGCTCCGTCAAGATGCGGCGGATGCGCTGAGAGATGTTATCCACCGCCGAATTCTGCACGGTAACCACCAAAACCTCGCTCGCCGGGCCTACCTTCCCCTCGATGATCAACTTGGCCGCCAAGAGCGCCAGGGTCAAGGTTTTACCGCTACCCGGCACGGCTGAGATGGCCATGCGCCCTCCCTCGTAGCGCATCACCGCCTCTTGGGCATGCCGCAAGCGATAGCCAAAGAGCATATCAGACATAGCGCTTGATCCTCGCCAAGACGGTTACGATGGCCATTTGCAAGCGCCCGCGCTGTTCGGCGCCATCGAGGCCCAGTTCGCTAAAGGCCAAATATAGCCTGCGGTTACAGCGCGCTGCCAAGCCAGTCAGCACGCGGGCCAAGGTCTCACGGCGCGCCTCTTCCTCCTCGATATCTCGCCAAGGCCGGCCAATGGGCCAGTGCCGCGAGAGGACGTAGGGATGCGTGAGCGGCTGGTTGGGGCGGTTCAGCCAACCGTCGGAGCCGAGGTCGAGCCAGAACTGATAATCCGAACGCATATCGCGCGTGATATAGGCATAAGCCGGGGCGAGGATCACGGCCTCGGGGCGCGGTGGGCGGGGCCAATCTAACAGGTATTCGGCGCTCGCTATGCCCCGCAGGACGAGTTGCACATATTCGCGGGCTACGCGCCCGGGGTCTTCCTCATCGCGCATCACCGCCTCACGAAATTTGCGCGTGGATTCGACCAATCGGCCGTAGGCGCGGGCTGCCTCCGGCTGTTGGTAAAAGCCAAACCCTGGGCGCGAGAGGAGATCGCCAAACAAACGGCTGAGGAGGATATCCAGCGGCTCTGGCGGGCCTTGGCGATAGGTCTCTAACCAAGAGCGCAGCGTCTCGTACGGTTGGCGCACCTGAAAGCCTACCCTCTCCCACAAGCGCGCTGGGGCCGAATCGGCCAAAGGGAGAAGCCCTCCCCCCTGCCAAGCCTCCCCCGCCAAATAGCGCGCGCGGAGCGGATCCAACCCCGCGAGCGCCACCTTGAGGGCGAGCGCGATATCCTCTCCAGAAAGGGCGTATGGCTCACCATCGAAGGCCAGTGGCCAATCGGGGTGGGCCAAGCATAGGAGGATGAGGAGACCACGGATCGTGGGGTCATCGCGCAAGGGCGTGGCCGGGCGCAAAAGGTGCACCGGAATCCGATGGCGGGCCAGTTCCTCCTCCACAGCAAAACGCATGACGTCACTCACATAGGGCGCGATGAGGGCGATCTCGCCGGGGGCCACGCCCGAGGCGACCAAATCGGCCACCTGTTCAGCGACCCAACGGAGCATACTGATCCAATAACGCGTCTCTCCACCGCCGCTCACGACTTCGGCGCGGTGCGCCTCGCCCTGCGGCGCGGCCGGCGCGGCGCGTGCGCCGATATTGACGTTCACCGCATCCACAAAGGCCAAAAGGTGCTCGGTGGGCTGGAGGAGGCGCGAAAGGGGAAGGGCCTCACGGCAGAGCCGGCCCACTCCTTGGGCGCCTTCGGCATCGGCCCCCAAAAAGATGCGATGCCCTCCCCGCTCGTCCAAGGCCAGCACGGCCGATTGGCACCACGTGAGCATCCAGGCGATAAAGTCCTGGGCTACGGGAACGTTTTCTTCGAGATTATCGACGATCAGGTGGCGGTAGCGCGCCTGAACATAGCGCCGATAGATGGGGTTCGCCAAAAGATAGCGACAATAGACCTCGGTCGTCAGCGAAAAATCGAGCAGGTTGTGCTCCAGGCAGAAGGCGCGAAAGCGCGTCGCGCAATCTTGGGCTTGCACAAAGCGAACAAGGCGCTCTTGGGCGCCTACCCAGGCCCCATGCAGGCGGGTGTAAATATCCGTATGGTCAAACCCGACGAGCGCCGATTTATTCAAGTTATCGAGAAGTTGCGAAAGGAGCCTGCCCCGTGGGATGGCGAGATCGTTGAAATACCCCTGCTCGCGGATGAGCGGCTCGACGATGCGCCACATATAATATTGGGCCGTCTCCAACGTGAGGAAGATGGGTTCTCGTTCCGGATGGGCAAAACCCGCTTGAGCGGCCACGAGCGGCCAAAAGAGGGCCACACCCCGGCGCGAGAGGCTATAAAAGGTAACGATCTCTGCCCCTCCGCGCGTGGGCGCTTGCAAAACCGATAGGGCGCGTTCGAAGCGATCCCCATGGGCGCGCTGGGGCACCAAGACGAGAATCTCATAGGGCCGGCGGCCCTCGCTGAGCATCGCGGCCAAACGGCGCACCAGGGCCGTCGTCTTACCCGTGCCGGGCAGGCCGTGCACCAAGAGGCTCGCGCCTCCCTCCCGCGTAAAGGAGACGATGCGCCGCTGTTCGGGCGTCAATTCGTGAGAGAGATCGTCAAACGAGGGCATTTTGCCACCTTGCAAGTGCCCCCAGTATAGCGAACAGGCGTTCGACCGTCAAAGCCGTTCCATCGCTCGCCAAATTGGAGAAATGGGAGTATAAAAGAAGGGCATCTTCGACCCTAGGAACTCGTGATAGGAGGTGTACGATGCAATACCGCGTATTGGGGCGTTCCGGAGCGCGCGTCTCGGCGCTGGGGTTCGGCTGTATGCGGTTGCCCACCCGTGAAACGCACGAGGTGATTGACGAACCCGAAGCCACGCGGATGTTGGAATATGCCCTCGAACATGGCGTGAACTATTTTGATACGGCCTACGGGTATCACGGCGGGAATAGCGAACGGTTTCTAGGGCGCTTTTTGCAAGGGCGCCGCGATCGCGTCCTGCTTGCGACCAAGTTGTGGCTCCCCGCTGCGCAAACTTACGAGGATTTCGACCGCCTTTTTAACGAGCAACTAGCCCGCTTGCAGACGGATCATCTCGATTGCTACCTTCTCCACGGCCTGCGGCGCGAACGGTGGCTAGCCGCATACAACCTCGGCGTGCTCGATTTTCTCAATCAAAAACGGCGCGAGGGGCGCATCCGCTTTGCGGGCTTTTCCTTCCACGATACGTTCGAGGCCTTCCGCGAAATTGTGGATGCCTTCGACTGGGATATGTGCCAAATCCAATACAACTATATGAATGAGGAGTACCAGGCGGGCACGCGGGGCTTGCAGTATGCCGCCGCAAAAGGGATGGGCGTGGTGGTGATGGAACCCCTTTTGGGCGGGCGGCTCGTTACACCGCCGCCGCCCGTCCAAGAAGTATGGGATACGGCCCCCGTGCGCCGCACCCCGGCCGATTGGGCGCTCCACTGGTTGTGGAACCAGCCGGAGGTCTCGGTGGTCTTGAGCGGGATGAGCACCCTTCAGCAGGTCATCGAGAACGTCGCCAGTGCCGAACGGTCGGGCGTGGGGACGCTTACGCCGGAAGAGATGGAGACGATCCATCGTGCTCGCGATCGCTACCGATCCTTGTGCCCCATCCCGTGCACGGCCTGCCGCTACTGCATGCCCTGCCCCAACGGCGTGGATATCCCCGAGAACTTTTCCACGTTCAATAACGCGATTATGTTCAACCAGATCGAGCAAACGCGGCGCCAATACGCGCGCTTTTTCGCGCAAGAAAAGCGCGCCTCGGCGTGCATCCAGTGCCGCACGTGCGAACCCAAATGCCCGCAAAACATCCCCATCAGCGAGTGGATGGTGATCGTGCGGGGTGTATTGGAAGAAGGTCAGCCGTATGATCCCCAAGCCTGCCCACGCCCTTAACCCCTTTGACACAGGCGCTGGGGCGATTATGATGTGCCAAGAGGCCCATATAGGCAAAGGAGAGATGAATATGGCCACGCTCGATGCCGAAACGCGCAAATATTGGCAAGAACACCCCGACGAGGTCGTCTCGATCATCGTCCGCTTTGAAGGGGATGCCGAGGCCCGCACCGAGGCCCTCCAAAAGATGGGCGTCGAGGTCAAACGGCGCTACCGCCTGACCTCCTCCGTGAGCGGCACGTGCCCTGCGCGCGTAGCGCTCAAGGTAGCGAGGCTATCCTGGGTCAAAGCGGTGGACGCCGATCGCAAATTACGCATCTTTGGGAGGTAAACATCGTGGAGAGCACCCAACCCAAAGTAACCGACGGCCTTTTGCGAGCGCTTCAACAGGCGGCGAGCGACCAGCATCTCTCGGTGATTGTGCGCTACAGCGCCTCACGGCGCATGATGCGCCACCGCGAGCACATCGCCGGCGTGCACGAGAGTTATCAGTATCGCCTGCGCCCCTTTGTGCATGTGCGGGCCACACCGGAGGCCATCGAACGCCTCGCTTTGGACCCCGACGTGGTGCGCATTTATGAAGATGTGCCCGTGCGGGCCTTTTTGGATACGGCTTTGCCCCATGTGGGCGTGCCCCTCTTGTGGGATCAAGGCCTTACCGGCGAGGGCGTGGCCATCGCCATCGTGGATACGGGGCTGGATGCGGAGCACCCCGATTTCGCCGGGCGCGTGGCCGATATGGCCGATTTCTCTGGCGAAGGCCTGGGGGATGCCCACGGACACGGCACCCACTGCGCCGGGATCGCTGCCGGCTCCGGCGCGGCCAGTGGGGGCCGTTACCGAGGCGTCGCGCCCAAGGCGACGCTTTACAGTGCCAAAGTCCTGCGCGCTAGCGGCGAAGGGATGATGAGCGATGTGATCGCTGGCGTCGAGTGGGCGGTGGAAAAGGGCGTACAAGTCATCAGCCTCTCCTTGGGGAGCACCGGCCCGAGCGACGGCCGAGATCCCCTCTCGGAGACGTGCGACGCCGCCGTGGAAAGGGGCATTGTCGTGGTGGTAGCGGCGGGGAATGACGGCCCCGCGCCGCGCACCATCGGGTCGCCGGGGGCCTCTCGCTTGGCCCTTACCATCGGCGCCTGCGATGACCAAGATCGCGTGGCCAGTTTCTCCTCGCGCGGCCCCACGGCAGACGGTCGCCAGAAACCGGACCTCGTCGTGCCAGGAGTAGATATCATCGCGCCCCGCGCCAAGGGCACCGCGATGGGCCGTGTGGTAGATGATTATTACACGAGCGCCCAAGGCACGAGCATGGCCACGCCGCTTGCGGCAGGGGTGGTGGCGCTCCTCCGGCAGGCTTACCCCTCGCTGACCCCGCAGGAAATCCGCGATCGCCTGCTCAGCAGCGCCCTCGACCTCGGCGATGGGCCGTACGTCCAAGGCTATGGCCGGCTCGACGCTTGGCGTGCTTACCAAAGCGAACCCTCGCCCCAACCGGTCGAGCCGCCTCAGCCCCCGCCGAGTTCCGGCCCAGCCCTCGGCGAAGGGTGCTTAACCGCTCTCTTGCAGATGCTCTTTATCGGCAAGGGGCGCGCTCGCTGAAAAGGAAGGTCATCTCAAGGGAACGCGGTAAGAAAACGGTGAGAATCTGCCCTCACAGGCTGCAATGGGGCCAATTGCTGCGCACAGATCGCCTCTTGGACGCGAAAGCGAGAGCGCACCCCTGGCGTTATATCGCCCAGTGCGCCCTCGCCGCCGTAACCATCGGCGCTACCATGCTCTTTTTAGACGCCCTTTTGCATACGGAGATCATCGCCACCCTGGGCGCCACAACGTTTATCCTCTTTGCCCTGCCCACGTCTCACGCGGCGCGCCCCCGTGCCCTTTTGGGCGGTTACTTTTGGGGCATCATCGCGGGCGCTGTGTGCTGCGCTTTGGCAGATCATATCCCCCTCAGGGAGATCGCCCTTTCCAGCCGCGCTCAAGATATCCTCTTTGGCGGGCTAGCCGTCGGCCTGGCCATCTTGGGGATGGTAACCACGAATACGGAGCATCCTCCGGCCGCGGGAGTAGCCCTTGGGCTTGTCGTCCGCCCATGGACGGTGAACACGCTCCTTTTCGTCGCCGCGGCAGTTCTCCTCTTGGCAGCGGCCCACCGTGCCCTGCGGCGTTTTCTCATCGATCTCGCCTAAACCCCGCCCCGCTAGCGAATCTCGCCCGTAAAGTGGTAGGGGTCCGCCGGAGGTGCCGCAACCTCCGGCCCAGAATCGCCCGCAACGGCGGGAGGGGCCTCTTTTTCGGCCTTTTGGGCTTCTTCGAACTCCTTGAGGCTTTGGATGTGCTCCCACTCGTTAGCCGGGACGACGAGCGCCTCCGCAAAGACCTGGACGATATAGCCCTTTCCGTCAATCTCCATGGGGATTTCGTCCGTAATCGGGCCGAGCAGGCCGCGCCGCGCGGCCTCTTGGGCCAGAGCCGCCTGCCTATTGGGCGATTTGAGGAGGTCTTTGAGCAGGCGCTTGAGGGCGCGCCGTAAGGCGCTTTCCTCGGCCTCCCGCGCTCGCCGGTAGGCCTCCATCCACGCCTCTACCTGGGGGATGATCCATTCCTTTTTGACGGCCCACCCCGGGCACGATTTCGTCGAAAAATCGCGGTGAAAGGCGAGTTTCTTGGGGTCTAGCCCCAACCGATCATGCAAGATGCCCAGCACGGCGATGGTGTTTTCAAGCACGGCCCCCGTGGGCAGGGCCTGGTCATAATTCCCCACCATCTCCACATGGCGCGACCGGTAGTTGTTCCCGTACACACCCACGCCGTCATAGCGGAGATCGCTAAAGAGCCAAATGCCATCCGGCGCGACAAAGATATGCGGCCCGGCCGTCCACCCCTCATGGAGGCGCCCTTGGGTATCATACCAAAGTTGCTTTTCGTAATAGGCCTTCATGGCCAGGATGGTCGAGCGCCCTCGCCAACTCTCCACCGTGGGCTTCCACGTGTGGTGCAAAAAGATGCGGTTGGGCAAAGGCGGGGGGAAATCCAACTCCTCTACATAGGCTACGAACTCTTCCACGGTCATCACGCGGCCGTCAATCTCCATCGGCGGCTCTTTGATGATTCCCCCTTCCGCCGCCGCACGCTCTCTCTCGCTACGCCGCCCAGTTCCTCCCAAAAGACCTTTGATTTTGTCCATCGTTTTGGCTCCTCGTGATCAGCCGTACCAGCGGTAGTCATACTGCAAGGCTGCCCGAAAATCCTCTATGACCCCATTTTTGCCGCGAATGTACCAGATATCCCCCGGATACTGCTCCCAACGGTAAAGGATCAGCGCACGGATCTTTTGACGCGTGGGGTCGCTATTCCAGCGGTTGATTTCCGCATAGGCCTGTTGGATCCATCCCCGGTTTGCGTTATCCCAAGGGATATTTTGATTCGTCTCGGTGATATACACGGGCAAGTTCCGCAAAGAGGCCGGGATAGCCTCCATGAAATCGATATAGGTGCGGAACATCTTGCGGCGATGCTGGAAGGGTGGGTCCATCTTGAGTTCGCTCACGATGTTGGCCGGGTTGCTATCGCGCGCATAGGTATGCAGGGCAATACCGTCCAGTTCGCCCTCCAGGCCCTGGAGGATATCCCGAAAATAGATGATCCAATCGCCGCTGGGATTGGCAGGGTAAGGCGTTTGGATATTCCACGGCCCCACCGCACCGGGGATGACCTGGTCGTCGGCGTGGCCGGGGCGGCGACGAATCTCCTGGCGGCAGGCGCGAAAGGCGCGGATGTATTTTTCCGGCGTGATCCACTCCCCATTGGCCGGGCCGCCGGGCCGTTCCACGGCCAGGTTCATCTCGTTGCCGATGATCCAGATGTGGCAGCCCGGCGAGCGCTCGACAAAGTTACCACACCGTATGGCGAAATCGGTATAGTACTGAGAGTAAGGGAGCGTCCCCTTGGCGCCATAGCCATGGTTCAACCGCACGATGACGCCATACCCCGCCTCGGCCAAATCGGCATAGGAGCGGCCAGTCCAATCGTTGCGGTTGGCCCCGATCTCCTCGGTGCATAGGACCCACCCCTTACGGCCGGCCCAAGCCATCAGGTACTCCCCGCCGCGATCGTGCAAACCAAAGAGATACGGCGATTCGCCTTTGGGGAGAGGTTGGAGCGGCGCCGCTTCGGGGATGCGCAACACCTGCCCAACGCGCAATAGGTTGGGGTTCTCAAGGTCGTTGAAGGCCGCGATGACGGAGGCTTTTGTCCCATCCTGGTAGTACATCCGCGCGATAAGGGAAAGCGTCTCCCCCGCCTTGACGGTATGCTCCACAAAACGCAAGCCCCAATCTCCCAGCCAAGCCGTGACGCTCCGCTGGAGAATGGTATCCAGGCTTTCCCCTAAAAACGCGGCCCGTGCTCGTGCCCGCCGGGCGATGGACTCATCGAGCGAAAACTGAAGGGTTCGGTCGGGCATATCTTCCCTCGCCAAGGTGAAAGGTGCCCCTGCGTTGAGGCATTCGCGCAGGGTGCTTTTTAGCGCAGTACGCGCACATCTCCGAGACGTTTCGTCAGGCGCAGGCGATCCATCTCCTCAAGAAGGGCCAGGGCATATTTGCGGCTTGTGCCCAAAAGGTCTCGCGCCTCGGCCACGGTAACCTTGCCGTGCTCATGGAGATAGGCCACCAGCGTTTGCACCATCCGCTGAAAGGCCTCTTGCTCAAACAGGACCCCCTCGCTGGAACGGATGAGCCGCCCCGATTCGACGAGGTATTGCAAGAGGTCCGGCCCTAGCCAGGTTTCCACTTGATCTAGTGCGGGGGGTTGGGTGGGGTTGGC
>Ga0315298_1009225_pt1 | contig 12266 bp, 10 predicted proteins | sample WHS_1_MG_FD_203077 | JGI IMG/M metagenome (GOLD analysis project Ga0315298, IMG submission 203077) | Extremophilic microbial mat communities from Washburn Hot Springs, YNP, Wyoming, USA - WHS_1_MG | ecosystem: Environmental > Aquatic > Thermal springs > Hot (42-90C) | place: USA: Wyoming... | reverse complement strand
GCCTGTGCCACGTCCAGCGGTCGGGGAGTTCAAGGCGGTACCACCGGATTTCGCCGCCGCTGCGGCCGGTGATGAAGTCGGGCCGGCCGTCGCGGTCCACGTCAGCCGCCGCCGCCTGCCCCCAGGATTCCCCCGGCAACTCGCGATCGACAAAATGGTGCCGGAACTGCGGCGCGGCACCCCACGCACCGCCCACCCCTAACAGTATCCCTAGCGCACCTGCCGCGACCCGCCAAATGCCCATCCCATAACTCCTCGCGTCTAATGAACCCGAGGACACATCCCAGAGGGGGCTCCCAAACGGCAACCGCCACGATAGATGGCCCGCTGCGAAGTGTCAACGCCCGGCGCTACCATTTGTCCGCCCGAGTTATGCGGACCGCCTTCGGCATCATCCTTGTTCCTGTGGGCCGAGCGCGGCCGGCCGGATTACCGCAGAAAGGTATTCGGCCAAGCCATCCTGCCAGGGCGGCATCGGTGGAGCCTCCGCCATGCGGTGATACTTGGTGGTGTCCAGCACGCTGTAGGCCGGCCGGGGGGCACGCGCACCGTACTCGCCGGTCGTAATCGGCGTAAGCGACACTGCCAGCCCCGCTTGGCGAAACAGCTCCGCCGCCAACTCGTACCAGGTGGCACTGCCCGTGTTCACCACGTGATACGTGCCGTAAGCGTCGGTGGTTACCAGAAACCGGATAGCGCGGGCCACATGAGGCACATAACTGGGTGAACATCGCTGGTCGTCCACCACGCGCAGCGGCTTGCCCTCCCGCGCGAGGCGAAGCATGGTGGCGACGAAGTTTCCGGCGGAGCGCGGCCCGAGCCGGCCGTACAACCCACACGTGCGCACAATGAAATGCCTCACCCAGCGCGCCGCATAGCGCTCTCCTTCGAGCTTTGTTTGGCCATAAACGCCCAGCGGGCCGGGCCAATCGCTTTCGCTGTAAGGGGTACGGCGCGCGGCGTCCCGGCCAAACACGTAGTCCGTGCTGATCTGCACGAGGACCGCGTCCAGTTGCCGGCAGACGTCGGCCAGCACGGCCACGGCATCGGCATTGATGGCCCGGCATCGCGCGGGCTCCTCCTCGGCCCGATCCACCAATGTGTACGCCGCCGTGTTCACAATCACCCGCGGGGCAAGGCGCAACAACGTGTCCGCCGTGCCCCGGGCATCGGTCAGGTCAAGGTCCGGCAGGTCGAGGCCCAACGCGCGGGGTCCCCACTGCCGGCACAACTCGGAACCCAGTTGGCCGAGAGCCCCCGTGACCACGATCTCCGGCCTGCCGGCCCGCGTCATGGGTGTTGCCCACCCCCCTCCTACCGTCGCCACCCGGCGGGCCGGCGCAGCAGTTCCAACAGATACTGGCCGTACTGGTTGTTATACGCCCGGGCCAGCCGCTCCAGTTGTGCGGCGTCGATAAAACCTTTGGCCAAAGCCACTTCCTCGATGCACGCGATTTTCAGGCCTTGGCGCTCCTCGATGGTCTGCACGAAGTTGGCCGCCTGCAGCAGCGATTCGTGCGTGCCGGTATCGAGCCAGGCGAAGCCCCGGCCAAGGAGCTCCACGTGGAGTTTGCCACGCTTCAAATACGCTTGGTTGACGTCGGTGATTTCCAGTTCGCCGCGGGGCGAGGGCTTCAAGCCCGCCGCAATCTCCAACACGTCGTTGTCGTAGAAGTACAGCCCGGTGACCGCGTAATTCGAGCGAGGCTCTTTGGGTTTCTCGATAATCGAAATCGGCCGGTTCTGCTGGTCCAACTCCACCACGCCGTAGCGCTGGGGGTCGCGGACGGGGTAGGCGAAGACGGTTGCTCCCTCGGGCCGGCCAGCCGCCCGGCGGAGCATGGCCTGAAACCCCTGGCCATAGAAGATGTTGTCGCCCAGCACCAGGGCCACGTGGTCGCGGCCGACGAACTGCCGGCCGATGAGAAACGCCTGGGCCAGCCCCTCGGGCCGCGGCTGCACCGCATACTGGATGCTCAATCCGACCTGGCTGCCGTCGCCCAGCAGGCGTTGGAACGCGCCGATGTCCTCGGGCGTGGAAATCACCAGGATGTCCCGAATACCCGCCAACATCAACGTCGAAAGCGGGTAATACACCATCGGCTTGTCATAGACCGGCAACAACTGCTTGCTCACCCCGCGAGTTACCGGATGCAAGCGCGTGCCCGCCCCGCCGGCCAAGATAATCCCTTTCTTGCAAACCGCGTTGTTCATGGTGGCGTTTCCCACAAGGTGCATCGCACAAAGAAGCCCCCGTCCCCTGTCCCCCGTCACCTGTCACCTATCGAATCAGCCCAAGACGCTCGCGGCGGTATTTCCCCGAGGTAATCCGCTCCACCCAGCTTCGGTTCTCCAGATACCACACCACGGTGCGCCGCAAGCCGGACTCGAAGTTCTCCCGAGGTTCCCACTGCAACTGCGTGCGGATCTTGGTGGCGTCGATGGCGTAACGGCGGTCGTGGCCAGGGCGGTCGGCAACGTAGGTGATCAGGGACGAACAGGGGGCGTGGGGTAGGTTGGGACACAACTGGTCCACCAGTCGGCAAATGGTCCGCACCACTTCAAGGTTCGTACGCTCGCAGTTGCCCCCGATGTTATACACCTCGCCCGGCCGGCCTCGGGCAAGCACGGTCCGAATGGCCCGGCAGTGGTCTTCCACGTACAACCAGTCGCGCACCTGAAGTCCGTCGCCGTATACCGGCAGCGGCTTTCCTTCCACCGCGTTGAGGATCATCAGCGGGATGAGCTTCTCGGGGAACTGGTAGGGGCCGTAGTTGTTCGAGCAGTTCGTCACAAGCACCGGCAGCCCGTAGGTGTGGTGATAGGCCCGCACGAAATGGTCGCTGGCCGCCTTGGAGGCCGAATACGGGCTGTTGGGCGCATAAGGGGTCGTCTCGGTAAACTTGCCTGTGGGCCCCAGACTGCCATACACCTCGTCGGTCGATACATGCAGGAAGCGAAACGCCGACCGCCGCGATTCCGGCAGGCTGGACCACCAGCGGCGGGCAGCCTCCAGCAGGCGGAATGTCCCCAGCACGTTAGTCTCGACGAAGGCGGCTGGCCCCTCGATCGAACGATCCACATGCGATTCGGCCGCAAAGTTCACCACCGCCCGCACGTCATGTTCCGCCAGCAAGTGGAGCACTAGTTCGCCATCCGCAATGTCGCCGTGCACAAAGTGGTGTCGGGGGTGATCCAACACGTCGGCCAGCGAATCGAGATTGCCGGCATACGTCAGCTTGTCGAGATTGACCACCGGCGACGTTTCCTCGGCCAGCCATTGGCGCACAAAATTGCTGCCTATGAAACCGGCGCCGCCGGTGACCAACACCGCGCCGCCTTCATCCAAAAGAGGAGGAGATCCGCTCATAGGTTTGCTGACGCCTTCAACGCCCCGGAAAGAAGCCAATTTGCCATAATACTTCGGCAACTTACCGATTGTCACTCCCCCGGCCGGAGGGGACCAGCGGAGAAGAGTTGCATGGGGCATGCCTCCCCCGGCCCTTGAGTGCTCTGCGGAACCGGGACTCTGTTTCCGCTGCCTGCCTTGAAGCGGCCTTGCCGCTGTGGGGGGCCCTTGGCCGTAGCCGTATGTGAAAATCTGAGCACCCTATAGTTGACATTCGTACACTATCGGTTAGAATGGGGACGAACCCATACCAACTCCAAGCGGCACAGGAGGAATCGCCATGCACGAGGAAACCGTTTGCCTGGAGGACGAGCCGCTCCACGAGATAGAACGCGGCCAGCGGGTCTGGGCCTTGGGCGAGGTCTTGGCAGAGCTTTTGGCGCAGTTCGTGGCCCGCTATCCCGAACTGAAACTGGTCGTGGTGGACTCACCGGCCCCGGCGCCTCCCTAGCCAGCAAGCGAACACCGCCGTTTGCCGGCGGGCCCTGGTGTGGGCCTGACGGCACAGCGGTTGGAAGCAAAACGTCCCTTGCCCGCCTGCTGCGGCCGGCGATCTCGATGGCCGGCCCGGGCAGGCTGGCCAGCGCTGCCTGCGCGCTCACTGCGGCGAGAGTCTGCCGAGCGGCGGACGTCGGCCATGGCGTATGGCGGCCGCACCCCCCGAAACACTCCGCCACACTCTGAGTCAGCGGTGGCGGGTTCTCGGGAGCGTGCTACAATGGGCGGCGGTTTTGCCCCCGGAGGTTCACAGTTATGCCCCGCGTCTTGATGCCCATCGGCGATGCCACCGAAGTGCTCGACACCATGTATCCCTATTTCCGCTTGCCGGAGGACGGCTTCGAGGTGGACGTGGCCGGCCCCGAAGCCCGACTGTACCACATGGTGCTCCACGAGGTGCCGCCCGACTCGGCCATCCCCTGGGACATAACGCAGGAGCGCCCCGGCTACCACCTGCGGGCCACGGTGGCATTTCGCGACGTGGACCCGGGGCGGTACGTGGGCCTGTTTATTTCAGGCGGGCGGGCCCCGGAGTATCTCCGCTACGATGAGGATCTTCTGCGGATCACGCGGCATTTCTTCGAAGCCAACAAACCCGTGGCGGTGGTGTGCCACGGCATCGAGATCGTCACGGCAGCCGACTGCATCCGCGGTCGGACCGTCACCACGGTTGCCAAATGCAAGCTGGATGCCCTCCAGGGCGGGGCCCACTATGTGGACCAGCCGGTGGTGGTCGACGGCAACCTGGTCACCGCCCGCACTTGGCACGACAATACTCCGCTGCTGAAGGCCTTCCTGGCGTTGTTGAAGGGCTACCTCCAGTCGAAGGGCTCGTGATGCTCCAGCCGTCCTCCGCAAACTCGCAAGCCGCGACCCCCGGTGCCCGGAATACCCCCGGAGTCGCAATCGGCCGGCGCCAGTTTCTAAAAGCCGGTGGGATGGGGGGATGTTTGATTGGCGGGCTGGCCCTAGGCGGCGATTCCCGCGCCGCCGGACCCTTCCGGCTTCGCTACATCCTGGCTTCCAGTTTGTACGGCCGGCTGCCGCTCGAAGAGATTCTGCCCCAGGTCCGCAAGGCCGGTGCGGAGCAAATCGATCTCTGGCCCGAGGTGCACGCCAACCAGCGCGAGCAGATGGAAGCAATGGGGCACGACCGTTTTGCCGCCTTGTTGGAAAAGCACGGCGTGCGTCTGGGCATGACCACGCGGTACGACCTGGGGCCTTTCCGTCTGGCGGAAGAACTCCGCGTGCTGCATCGGTTTGGGGCCCGGCTGGTGGTCACCGGCAGCCGCGGGGGCAAGTTTCCTCCCGGCAAGGGTCTGAAAGAGGCGGTCGAGGCGTTTGTGAAAGAAATGGCTCCGCAGGCTGCCGCGGCCGAGCGCCTGGGCATTACGATCGGCATCGAGAACCATGCCCACGCGCTGGTGGCCAGCGAGGACTCGATCCGCTGGTTTGCCGAGGCCGCGCGCTGGCCCAGTCTGGGCATCGCGCTGGCACCGTATCATTTGCCGCAGGATGCGGGGCGTCTGGCCGCTCTCGTCGAGAACCTGGGCCCCAAGCTGGTGCACTTCTACGCGTGGCAGTACGGCAAGGGGTGTTTTCAGAAGCTGCCCAAGGCCGAGGAACTGCTGCAGTTGCCCGGCCGGGGGCCTTTGGACTTTGGCCCGATGATCGCCGCCTTGCGCAAGATCGGCTATACAGGCTGGACCGAGGTGTTCATGCATCCTGTGCCGCGGGGCATTCCCATCCTGTCGACCGCCGGCGAGGTAACCGCCGAGGTGAATCGGGCCCGGGCGTATCTCGACCGCCTGGCCGCGCAACAGGGTTAGCGGTACCAGCCCGCCTCGTACGCCGCATCGAACATGGCGATGATGTTCTCGGGCGGGACATCGGCCAGGATGTTGTGTACCTGTTGGAACACGAACCCGCCCCCCGGCTTCCACCACGCCACCTGTTGCAGCACATGGCGGCGGACTTCTTCGGGCGTGCCCCGGGCCAGCACCCCGTGTGTATCGCAGCCCCCGCCCCAGAAGGTCAGACGCTGCCCGAAATCGGCCTTCAATCCCCGGGTCTCCATGCCCGTGCACGAAATCTGCACCGGGTTGACCGCATCCAGGCCGGCTTCAATCAAATCGGGCAATAAGGGGCGCAAGCCGCCGCAGGAGTGGAGCATCACCTTGACCGGGGCGAGTTCCTTGGCGCGACGGAACAACCGGGCGTGGCGCGGCTTGAAGAACTCTTGGTACATCGCCCGCGACATCTGAGGCCCCTTCTGCGTGCCCAGATCATCGCCGAAAACGATGATATCGATCGACGAACCGACCAACTTCAGGAAGCGTTCCAGGTTGGCCAGGTGGACCTCGACCAGCCGGTCCAGGAACTCGTGCACTCGGCGGGGATTGGCGGCCAACAGCATGAGGAAGTTGTCGATGCGGTAGAAGAACTGGCCCATTTCCAAGAGGTTGCCCCCAAAAAGGCCAAGGATGGCCCGGTCGGTCTGCTGGCGAAGGCGGCGTGCTCCTTCGGCCAGCATCCGGTCGCCGTCGGGTCCAGAGGCCAGCGGGCCCGGCGGACTGGCAATCGCACACCAGATGGTCTCCTCCATGGCCTCGGGAATGCGGTCCAGGTCGTCATTTTCCAGGAACGGCCAGTAGCACTGCTCGAAATAGATGGCCCCGTCGGGCATGCGCCCGATGATCCGCCCCGACTTGCTCCGCAGCACCCATGCCCCGTCCTCGCGCTGCGGGGCGGCCCAGCGGGGCATCTGGCACGGGGTGCCGTCCGGCAACACCCAGTCGACCCAGTGGTGGTCTTCCAGAGCGAAACCCCGGCCCAGCTCGACCGTATCCACGTGAAATCGCTGCAGCACATCCTCATCCACGATGGCCAACTGCTGGATCGGATCGTACACCCGGATGGGCCGCTCCGGCAGGCCCAGGGCCTTGCGGAGCCTGGCATACGCCATGGCCGCAATGCCCGACGACCGATGGCCGCTGAAGTCGATCGGCACGCGGTCGGGCTCCTGGTGATTCAAAGCCGCCAACACGCGCTGGCGCGGAGTCATGATACATTCCTCCGGTTTCAGAGGTTTTTTGGGGGGAATCGGGCGAGCGAGCCGGGCAATTCGCCCGTTCCCTTTAAGCCCCGCCCTGCGGCCCAGTTCCCCCGGGCCGGGCCTAGAACCGCATCGCTGGGGCGCGGGCCGGCCCTCAGACTTCCCACCCTTTGCGGTACGTGCGGGAGACGTATTGGTTGATCTCGGGCAGGTTGGTGCACTGCATCTTTTCCACATCCCATTCGATCTTCTTGCCGACCCCGGCGAACTGAGCCAAATGACCGCACAGGGCCAGGGCGGTCAGCGGCGCGGCTGCATCCGGGAAGTTCGAGGCAGGCACCCCCCCGTTCTTGATGCACCAATAAAGGTCTTGCACGGGATGGCCATGGGCCCGCGGGTAGGTCCGCGGCGGAGCGGGGAACTCTTTGTGGCGGTCCTCGGGAATGATGCGGGCGTCGCTGCCGATGAGCCCCTGCTGGCCCACGAACAGGGTAAACTCGCCGAATTGGCGGTTGTACTTCTTCTCGGTCTCTTTCATGATCTCGGGCTTCAGGCCCGCATGGTCATAGACATAGACCTTTGCGGCGGGCCGGCCGGGGCGGGCCGGAATCTCGTAGAGCACGACGTTGTCCTGCGGATACATCTCCTCGCTGCCCCCGGTGGAGTGCAGGCACGTGACGCTGAATCGCTTGACCTCGCCCAGCTTCAGGGCCCAGAACACCGGGTTGATGTTGTGGCAGGCCATGTCGCCGATGGTGCCGGTGCCGAAATGCCGCCACGATCGCCAGTGGAAGGGGTGCAGGCCGTCGTGGTAGTCGCGGTACGGCGCCGGCCCCAGCCACTGGTCCCAATGCAGGTGCGGGGGAACAGGTTTGGAGGGAGGCCGGCCCCCTTTGCCGCCGAAGTTCCGCCCCAGGATCGAGTGCGACTCCAGGATAGCCCCCACGGCACCGGCTTCGACGTACTCGGCCAGCCGCCGCATCCCTTCGCTGAACTGCCCCTGGTTGCCCATCTGCGTGAGCACCTTCTTCTCGCGCGCGGCCTTGGCCAGCACATAGCACTCCCGGATGTTGTGGGCCAGCGGCTTCTGGCAAAAAGTGTGCTTGCCGAGGTCGATGGCCCGGATGGCGGCCGGGGCGTGCGTATGGTCAGGGGTGGCGATGAGCACCACATCGATCTGGCGGTGGCACTGGTCCAGCATCTTCCGAAAATCGTGGAATATCTTGGGCTTGGCCCGGTCTTTGACCTTCTCTCGCATCACGGCGGCCAGGATGTTCTCGTCCACATCCACCAGCGCCACCAGATTCTCTTCCAAAGCACAATCGACGCTGTAGCCGCCCATGCCCCCAGCCCCGATGACCGCCACGCCCAGTCGCTGGTTCGGCTGAGCGTGGGCAAGGACCGCCGGCGCCGCCACGGGGGCCAAACCTGTGGCCCCACAAGCGATTGCCGTGCCCTTTAAAAAGGCCCGTCGCGTAAACCCCTTGGCCATGGTCATCTCTCCTCGCTCACGGGTGGTTCCGCGTTTGAAATCTGGCCCCAATCTACCAAGGCCCGCCGGCCCGCACAACCTCCGCGGAAACCTCGCTTTACCAAGGCCCCTCCGACGGATCTTGTCCCCCTTTTCGGCCGGTTTGGCAACGAAACCGCGCAACCGGCCACACAGCCCGGCCTCGGCCGGCATTAAGTCTATAGAGCCAGGAAAGAATCGTGTACCAGGCCCTTTTCGGCGGGGGAGGCATATGCCGGAGCCCACCCGTCGCCAAAACTCTGCGGACGCCAAATCGGCCTTGCTGCAGCAGGTCGCGGCGCGGCTCGAATTGCCGGCGGGGCGCTGGGATGATGCCGTGGCAGCCCAACTCGATCTCCTGCGGGCGGCAATCTTGGCAGCCGAGGAGCAAACTGGCTCCCCGGCCCGAATGGCCGAAGTGCTCCGTGCCCTCGGCCAGCTCAAACGCCAACTGCTCACGCGGGCTGCGGCGCCTTTTGCAGAACCGCCCCGGGAGGCGGCTCGGCTGTCGGCCGAGTGGTTCGATCTGGCCGACGACGGTAGCTGGGAGTTCGAGTTGGCCGCGGCCGTGGCAGCAATCGCCGACCCGGATCTTGGCCGACTCTCCCTGCCCTGCCTCCCCAGTGCCGCGGGTACATCAGCAGCCCAAAATAAGACTGGAAGCCCCCGCCATGGGAAGCCTTATAGCGGGCTGGCCAGCCAGTGGAGGAGGGTGCTGGCAGCGCGGCTTGAGGAAGGCGCCAGGCAGCGACTGAACCGGCTGCCACTGGGGGCTTCGCGGTGGGCATCTGTTGCGGCGGTTTCTGCGTTTTTGTCGGCCACGACGGAGGACCAGCGTATCGAGGACCTGGTGTGCGGGCTCCTTGAGGCGGACATTCCGCCCCCGCCCCGTGTCGCCCCCGCCGCAGACCCAAGCGGAGTTGCCCCGCCTAGGGCTTACGCCCTATTGAAGCTGGCCTTTTTGCCTGCACCCGTCCACGGCGGCCAATGGCCGGCCAATCCGTGTGCCTCGCGCGTCCACATCGTGGAGGCGCTCGGTGGCGGCGATCTGTTTCGAGCCTGCTGGCTGGCCGCCAAGGAGTTGCAGGCCGCGGGTTTTGCGGTCCAGGCCCGGCCAGCCGCGCAAGGCGCCTCGGACCCCGGATGGCGGGACGCGGCCTTGGAGCCGCTCCGCTTGGCGGCAGCCTTGCTTGTGCCCATCAGCCCGTGGGAAGCCCGCCATCTGGCAACTTGCCTGTAAGCCGCCCCAGCCGGCCCCGCCCCGCAACCGAAGGCGGGCAATCAGCTTCCGCATCGGGTTTTCCGGAGCTTGGCGGCCTGTCGTCATAGGTCGAACGCCCCTGTCGGTACGTTGGCACGCAGGGTATACTGGCACACCAACGGTGGTCGTCCCTTTGGATGCCTGGTTTTCCCGAGGCGTTGGAGATCCGTTCGATGGCAGCGTTTCCTGAAATCAGCAAGATTGCGTACGAAGGACCGAAGTCGAAAAACCCGTTGGCCTTCCGCCATTACAACCCGGACGAACTGGTCGAAGGCAAGCCCATGCGCGACCAACTCCGCTTCAGCGTGGCATACTGGCATACCATGCGGGGCACGGGCAGCGATCCGTTCGGCCCCGGCACCATGTTCCGGCCCTGGGAAGCGCCGCAAGACTCGGTGGAAAATGCCTGTAACCGCGTGCGCGTGGCCTTCGAGTTCATGGAGAAACTGGGTGCACCATTCTTCTGCTTCCACGACCGCGACATCGCTCCTGAAGGCAAGACCCTGGCCGAAACCAACCGCAATCTCGATGCCGTGGTCAAGGTGGTCAAAGAAGAGATGCAGCGAACGGGCATCCGCCTGTTGTGGGGCACGGCCAATTTGTTCAGCAATCCGCGGTACATGCACGGGGCAGCCACCAGTCCCAATGCCGATGCCTTCGCCTTTGCCGCCGCCCAGGTCAAAAAAGCCCTGGAGGTAACCAAGGAACTGGACGGCGCCGGCTACGTGTTCTGGGGCGGACGCGAAGGCTACCAGACCCTGTGGAACACCGACATGAAGCGCGAGCTGGACCACCTGGCCCGCTTCCTCCACATGGCCGTCGATTACGCCAAAAAAATCGGCTTTACCGGCCAGTTCTATATCGAGCCCAAGCCCAAGGAACCCACCAAACATCAGTACGATTTCGACGCGGCCAACTGCATCAACTTCCTGCGGGCCTACGACCTGGCCCCTTATTTCAAACTCAATATCGAGACCAACCACGCCACACTGGCCGGCCACGACGTCGAACACGAGCTGGAATACGCCGGGCACCAGGGCTTTTTGGGTTCGGTGGACGCCAACACCGGCGATCTGTTGCTGGGGTGGGACACCGATCAGTTTCCCACTAACGTCTATTTGACCACCAAGATCATGCTGGCGTTTTTGAAGTATGGGGGATTTACCACCGGCGGAGTGAACTTCGACGCCAAGGTACGCCGCGAGAGCTTCGAGCCGGTGGACCTGTTCTACGCCCACATTGGGGGGATGGACACCTTTGCCATGGGCTTGAAGATCGCCGCAGCCATCCGCGCCGATGGCGAACTGGAACGCATGGTCCGCCAGCGGTACGCCTCGTGGGATGCAGGCATTGGTGCGGAGATCGAAGCCGGCAAGCACGACTTCGAATCGCTGGAAAAATACATGCTCCAGAAAGGCGAGATCACCCCCAACGCCAGCGGCCGGCAGGAACTTTTCGAGAACATCGTCAACCGCTTCATCTTTTGAGCCGGAGGGCCAATCGCCCGGGCCACTTGCCTCCAGGCGCGGTGCGGCAACCGGCACACGTGCAGGCGCCCATCGGGGCGGTATGGCACAAAGATTCCACGCCTGTGGAACCTGCAACCCGGCCCCGCGCACGAAGATGCAGCGCGAAGAGGTGGCGGCATCGCCCCTTCGGTACCCAGGCGTCGAAAGCGGATGGGGAGGGATTCGAACCCCCGGTGGGCTCGCGCCCACAGCAGTTTTCAAGACTGCCGCCTTAGACCACTCGGCCACCCATCCGGCACGACCGTTGCGGTGCCGCCCGAGAAAGCCACACCCTGTTGAAGTCTACCAGCGGCATCCGAGCATTCAAGCGTGGGGGCCAGTCCGCACGCCGGGCCGTGGGTGCCCTCCGCAGCGTCCGAGCGTCCACGGTTTACGTGGTTTTTACCGCGAGGCGATTCGCGGCGTGCGGCTGCGCATTGGGAAGGGACCATCCGGTGGCTGAAAGTTCGGCCGGCCCGCGACGGAAAAGGGTGGCAGCTTGAGCGCTCACTGGCGGGGTCGGTATACTGCCGCACCGGTCGGTTCGTGGGAGAGCTGCGGCAGTGAGCGATGCGGTAGCCCGGTCAGGCGAAGGCGATTGGCCCAGCAAGCGGTTTTGGGCACAGGGTGCGCCGGCCGCGGAGGTGGTGCTTTTGTTTACGGCCTTTTTCCTCCAAGGGGCCTGGCCGGTGCCGGATGTCAACGAGCCGTACTACTTGGGCAAGGCCATACGGTTTTGGCATCCGGAGTGGGCCAAAGGGGATTTTTTTCTGGACACGGCCGACACCCACTGGGTGTTCAATGTAACGTTCGGATGGGTGTCGCTGCTGGTGGGGCCGACCGCCATGGCGTGGATCGGGCGGGTAGTAACGTGGGCTGGGTTGGCCTGGGCGTTTCGGCGATTGAGTGTGGCGGTGCTGCCCCAGGCGTGGTGGGCGGTGCTGGCCGGCGTACTGTTCGCGGCGGGAACCGACTGGTGCCACATGGCCGGCGAATGGGTCATCGGCGGGGTCGAGGCCAAGGGA
>Ga0315298_1009224_pt1 | contig 12266 bp, 7 predicted proteins | sample WHS_1_MG_FD_203077 | JGI IMG/M metagenome (GOLD analysis project Ga0315298, IMG submission 203077) | Extremophilic microbial mat communities from Washburn Hot Springs, YNP, Wyoming, USA - WHS_1_MG | ecosystem: Environmental > Aquatic > Thermal springs > Hot (42-90C) | place: USA: Wyoming... | reverse complement strand
CGTCGTACTCGCCGAGCAGCAGGCGGGACCGCGCGAGGTAATAGCGGGCTTCCTCGTCGAAGGGCCGCGCTTTCAGTGCGCTCTCCAGGTACCGTTGAGATTCGGCGTAATCCTTACGTTCGAACGCCAGAATACCAAGCACAACTAGCTTCACTTCTTCATCCGCGCCCGCCTTCCGCAAAGACTCCTGAGCTTCCTCAGTCGAAGCCCGCCCACGGCGTACAAGCTGAACCTTCGCGATGCGCACGGCGGGCATTGTCCCCAAATCACCGACCTTCTCCGCTTCCCGATAGCAATCAAGCGATCTGCTGTATTCCTGGCGCTGGTAGAGGCGATCACCCTCGCGCAACGACTTTACCGGCCCAGTGAGAACTGCAGGGGTAACGCTAATTAACCCAACGGAAAGCGCCAACAGCATTCTCTTAATTAGAACCCACATCCCGGTCTATTCCTTGGCAATGCGCGAGATTCTCCCTTGATCCTAGCACAGCTATAGTAGTTGGAGCCGCATTTGGCTATCCCCTAGTGGCTCTATTATGAACAGGACCATTGTCCTGTTCATAAGGACCGTTGTCACACCCCGAAGCTGGATGGTTCATCGGTGAGCTTTTCGTCCGTTTGTGCCTCACGCCCGCGTGTTAGCATCGTACCCCGGTCTACGAACTATCCCGCCTAAAGCGGCTGCTGGTATGGTAAATGCAGCAGCTAAGGGATGATGGAGGAGACAGCAGAGAACAAGGCTAGACGAGACAGAGCACTCGATGGAATTCTAGAGGCAGTCAACGTCCTAGTCTCCGCCCCAGACACAGATACCCTACTTCGGCGCCTCCTGGAGCGGGAAGTCAGCATTATGGCCGCAGACGCTGGGGCTGTGTTGCTGTACGACGAGACCTCCCGAAAGCTTGTGGTGCGCCAGGTTACAGGCGTTCCCTTCGAAAGGCCGGTGGGGGCAGGTGTGCCGTTAGGGGAGGGACTTGCCGGCCGTGTGGCGGCAGAATCCAGACCCGTATCCGTGCGCAATGTCCAGCAAGACCCAGGGCTTCGAATGCCTGGAGTGAGGTTCAGGGGCATCAAATCTATCATAGGCGTGCCCTTGCTGGTCGAGGGAAGGCTTGTCGGTGTGATGCATCTGGATTACCGCTCCGAGTTCGATTTTACTCCCGACGATGTGCGCAGATTGGAGGCAGTGGCGGCCTGCACGGCGGCCGCTGTCGAGAGCAGCCGCCAACGCGAGCTCGAACGCAGACGACTAATCCAACTCTCTGCTCTGCAAGAGGTGTCGGCAGCGATAGGCACCAGCCTGGACCTCGGCGAGATTTGCCAGCGTGCCATAGTAGCTGTCCTTCACGTGGTCTCAGGACAGGCCGGCGTGATATATGCCGTGGACCGGACGGCGAGGACGCTTCGCGCGATTTCCTGGGTGGGGGTTACGGAGGAGTTCATCAAGGAATTCGCGCTAATGCCTCTGAACCGTGATTCGTTGACCGGGCGGGCGGTGTTGACCGGCGCGCCCCAATTCGGAGCCAGGCAAAGACTTCCATCTATAGGGAAAAGGGTGGTCGCCAAGCTGAAGACGCGCAACTACGTCGCCGTGCCCATAGCTTCTGCAGGCAAAGTGGTGGGCACGCTGAACATTATTCTGGACCCAGGACGTCCTGTTACTGAAGAGGAAGTCGAGCTTCTCCGCACAATTACTGGCCCTATTGGCATATCTATGGAGAATGCCTGTTTGCACCAGAGAGCGACGAGGCTCAATGATGAGCTCAAGGCTACCACGGTGCGGCTCCAGGCCCTCCTCAATGCATCCCAGTATTTGCAGGCGCGGCTGGAGGTGCCCCAGTTGCTCCGCGCCATCGTCGAGCGCGCTGCAGGAATTATCCAGGCCACGGCAGGCTTGGCCGCTCTGCGAAAAGAAGACACATTGGTTGCGCGCGAATGGTGGAACGGGAAAAAGTGGCTGCGGCACGAGTTCATCTGGCGAAAAGGAGAAGGCGGGCCAGGGTGGGTATGGGCTACGGGAAGGGCCTACGTGAGCAACGACGTTCCGAACGATCCGCACACGATGCCCGAGATAAAGGCGTTGATGAGACTCCGCAATTTCATAGTGGCTCCTCTCACAACAATTGATGGGCGGCTTCTCGGCGTGATCCAACTGGATAACAAAGCCGAAGGCCAGCCGTTCTCCGAGGAAGACAGACGGATGGTTGAGGACTTTTCCCGCATCGCCAGTGTCGCCCTGCAAAATGCCCAGTTGTTCGAGGAGATGATGTCGTCGCGAAGGATACTGCGAAGCATCGTCGACAACGTGCCGTTTGAGATAGTCTACCTCAATCCTGATCTGAGAGTTCAGTGGGTCAATCCAGCTACCGTGTCGCTCTGGGGATTCGCTCCAGATGAGACAACTGGCAGAAGCCTGTTCCAAATCGTCCCGTGGCTTCGCGCGCATCCCGCTGCTGGGCTTCTCCGAGGGGCAGTGCGGGACAGGGAGACCAAAACCGCAGCGGAGGTAGCCATCAGCCCGCCCGGAAAGAAGCCTGAGTTCTGGGATGTAAGCGTTGTGCCCGTTAAGGATGCCTCTGGAAAGGTTCAGGGGTTGTTCTGCCTAGCAGTGCCTGTTACGGAGAGGGTCCAAACCCGGCAGCGCATCGAGCAGTGGGCGTTACGCGAGAAGGCGGTCGGCGAGGTGGCGTTGGCGGTAAATTCGGGGGCGCGCTGTGAGGAGGTGCTCACTACGGCAACTGAGCGCGTAGTTTCGGTGCTGGGTGCGGAAATGGGGGCGATCTTTATGGGGCACCCCGAAGCTCAGTACATAACTGGAGCAGCGAGCTACGGAGTGCGCGGCCTGAAAATCGAAGGATTGTTTATCCCGCTGGATCAGACACCGAGGCTCCGCAAAGCGTTGCTTCGAAAACGGGCCGAGTACATTACACTGGAGCAAGCTGCTGCCCTCGGTCGACGATACTTGAACACGTTGGGGTTGGGAGCTTTGCTGGCAGTGCCCCTTGTCGCGGTGGGCAAGGTAATTGGCGTGCTGCTCGTCGGCAGTCGTAAACGGGCGGAGGCCCCTACCGTAGAGAATGTGGCCTTCGCTAAGGACCTGGCCAATCAGTGCGCGATAGCCATTGAAAAAGCCCGATTAATGGATGAGCTGCGAATGGAACGCGAGCGATTGCAAACGATCATCGGTGAGATGCCGAGCGGAGTGGTCATCGCCGAGGCGGCCAAGGGACGTATTTCTCTCGTGAACAGGGGAACGGAGGAAATCTTCGGCCGTGTGCTGCCGGTGGGGACCAAGATCGAAGAAATCTCGCGGTTGTTGGGGTTGAGGCATCCTGATGGCCGGCCTCTGCTTCCGGAAGAGCTGGTTCTCGCGCGATCTCTTCGGGAGCGCAAACCTGTGCGTGGTCTGGAGGCGGTGGTGGCCAGGCCAAACGGGACCGCCAGACACGTGATCGCCTCGTCGCAGCCCATCTACGATCGGAAGGGCAATGTGCGGGAGGTGGTGTTGGTTCTACAGGATGTGACATCGCTTAAGCAAGCGCAGCAGCGTGCCGAAGAGGCAGCCGCAGAAGCCGCGCATCGTGCGGCAGAGTTGGATGCCCTGATGCGGAGCATGACCGAGGGAATCCTCATCGCGGACCGTACAGGGCGGATCGTCTTCGTCAACGACGTGGGCCGAGAACTCTGGCAACTGCCCGCAACCCCTTCTGGCGAGTGTCGGCCCGAGCAGTACAAGCGACTGGACTTGCGGTATCCCGATGGCCGTCCGCTGCCTTTCGAAGAGTGGCCAATCAACCGGGCGCTCCGGGGAGAACGGTTTACGGGACAAGAAGTGCTCTACGTGCGAGCCGATGGACGGAGACTGTTCCTGAGCTTCAGCGGCAGCGCTGTGCTGAATGCTCGCGGCGTCGTGAGGATGGCTATAAACGTCTACCACGACGTTACTCGGCTGCGTGAACTGGAGCGGCAGCGAGAGGACTATGTGCGAGCCATAGCCCACGACCTGAAATCACCGCTGACAATTGTCCTGGGACAAGCGCAAATGGCCGAGCATTACGCGAGGACAGGTGAGGCTAGCAAGGTTCTGGACAGCGCCAGGGCCATTATCACCGGGGCAAAGCGTATGGACGTTATGATTAGAGACCTTTCCGACGCCGCTAGGATGGAGGTCGGCAAACTGGAACTTAGCAAGAGGCCCGTCGATCTTGTCGCGTTTGTCAGAGATCTCAGGGAGAGAATGGCTGCAACGGTCGATTTGAGCCGAATACGCGTGGTCGCCACGAAGCCAGTGCCGCGCGTGCTGGCCGACGAGGACCGGCTGGAACGTATCCTAATGAACCTTCTAACGAACGCGCTCAAGTACTCCCCGCCAGATAGCCTCGTGACGATAAGGATGCTGGCGCGTGACGGCGAGGTATTGACCTCAGTAACTGACAAGGGCGTGGGAATAGCGCCCGAAGATATGCCACACGTGTTCCAGCGCTTCTTCCGCGCAAAGGGAGTCCGCAAGACGGAAGGGTTGGGCTTAGGGCTGTACATCACGAGAATACTTGTCGAGGCCCACGGGGGACGAATCTGGGTTAAGAGCAAGCCTGGGAAGGGCAGCACGTTCTACTTCACGCTACCAGTGGCGCCTTCCGGTCCAGTTGGAACACCGAGACCCGACGGGCGTCAATGAGTGATGGGACTCGCGTGGCGCGAGCACTTTCCGAACCGCAGAGGATGCAAGCACTCCAGCATGTCACCGATGTCACCGAATTTGGACTCGTGGACGACAATACACCTCGACTCGTGCGGCTTGTCGAGGTGTATTCGGCCACTTATTCTTGCTAGGGTGTGGAACTGAGCTTAGTGATCCTGTCAGTAGGCTATCTCACTTTGCCTTCTTGGCAGCTCGGCCACCCTTCTTGCCGATATTGCTGTAGTATTCTGGTCCGTGCTTCTGCTTTACTGCCTCGCCACCCTTTCGACCAATCTGGGCGTAGAAATCTGCGCCATGGCGTTCTTTGACTGTTTCCCCACCCTTCTTGCCAATCTTGGAATAAAACTCCGATCCCCGTTCCTCGGAGACGGCCTCCCCGCCTTTCTTGCCAATTCTGGAGTAGAATTCACTTCCGTATTTGGCCTTCACGGAGTTCCCTCCCATCCTCCCCGCTTCCTTCACCGTCATCTCGCCGCTTGACTTCGGCATCGTCTCCCTCCTCGCCTTGATGCCCCTCGGCATCTACTCCTTCTGCTTGATGATTTGTCCGCTCTGATGAGATAAATATGGATTCCGGTTTCTAGTGGCTGGCTGAGTTAGCACCGACCTTCCGCTAGAATGACCGTATGATAGTATTTACCAATCAGATTGTCAAGCCACGTTAAGGCAGAGTGCCACCGATAGAGAGTGAACTGCGACAGGATGGTTCACAGATGCCGTAACAATCGGGTCAATGGGTGGCAGGGGCGAAGCATTCGCCAAAGCACATCGCAAGCCTGTGGGGATCGAGCGAATGCTTTGCCCATACAACCAGCGGGCACCTCGCGTGCGTTTGACATTGTTACCATATCTCCCTGCTGCTATGAACCATCCCACTCGGAGCTGCCCCCACGGCACAGAATTTGCGGTCTCACGTCGAGGTCTTGACCGTGGCCTATGTTCCATAGCGTCCGAGACGCTTAAGGAACGCAAAGGTTGGCGGTGAAGGCTCGCTTCTGAGGGTAATCTCGTGAAGCGGCACCGGCGGGTAGTAGCCGCCGTGTGGCTCATCACCTGACAGGAGGTAAGTTCCGTGAGAGAGTTTCAGGGCGGAACCGCTGAGATTTCCAAGTACCTGAGCGGGATCAACTTCCCCTGCTCAAAGGAGGAACTGATCAACCACGCTCGGCGGAACAACGCTCCGGAAAATGTGCTGCAGACTTTGCGGCGCATTCCGGACCGAACCTACAACTCAATGTCCGACGTTATGAGCGGAGTTGGACGGGTAGAATAACCTGATACCAACAAATGGGGGCGGCCAAGTGGCCGCCCCTCCACCCAGCGATTGCGGAAGCTCGCTATCGTCCGTAAACAGCAACCGCGTTTCTGCCCGACTCCTTCGCCCTGTAGGCAGCCTGATCGGCACGGCTGACTAGCTGCGCCTCGTTCATCACTTCGCTGGTTAGACGCGCAACCCCGATGCTGATCGTTACTTTGCCTTGCGAATCGGGTCCGAGCAAGGCCGCCTCCGCAACCGCGTGCTGCAATCTCCTCGACAGCATTTCTGCCTGATGCTCTGACGACTCAGGCAAAATGACGGTGAACTCGTCTCCTCCATAGCGTGCAACGATATCGGTGCCGCGCACCTTCTGCTTGATCAGTTGTCCTAACTCGTGAAGAACGCGATCCCCCTTCAAATGGCCGTGTACATCGTTCACCGTTCGTAGGTTGTCCACATCGATGAAGAGGAGACAAAGAGACCTCCCGAATGTGCGAGCGCGCCTCAATTCCTCGCCCAGTCGCTGATAGAAGTAACGGTGATTCAGGAGTTCAGTCAGTCCATCGGTGACCGCCAGATGGCTCACCTCCTGGTGGAGCCGTGCCCTTTCCACACCGATGCCAACCTGGTTGCACACTCCCTCAAACAGAGCTACCTCTCGGGTCACGTACCCTTCACCTGGCGCGCTGACCAAAACGAGCACACTCTCTGTGCTCCCCTTGATGCACACCGGTATTACCACGAGAGATGTGGGAAAGGAGTAGTGGGTGGCCAGAGGCAGAAGGCTGGGGTATGCCGAGATGTCAGTGATGAACACTGTGCCTTCCAGCGCTTCCACGAACACGGGCGTCTCACCGGCCTTCTCACAGCGCTCGAGGTACCTCGATACCTCGGCGCACCCCCCCAATGAAGGGAATGCGCGCAGTTCCCTGGTCTGAGCATCGAGCCGCAGGAATGTCCGAAGCTGGCTTTCTGCTATGTCGTCGATCCGCTCAAGAGCAGCGCGAATCACCTCCGACTCGTCCAGTGTCTTGCTTATGTCCAACGCCAGGGAATGCAGGGCGGAGAGCTCCTTCGTGCGCGTTCTCGCATCCTCAAACAAGTAGGAGTTCTCTATCGCCGTGGCGGTTTGTTTGGCGACGAGGTCTAGTATCTCTAGGCTCTCTTCTCCGTACCTGTCGGGATATCTGCTCTCGAGGGTCAGAGCTCCCAGAGCACGGTTCTTGGCCAAAAGCGGCACGGTGATACGCGAGCGTATTCCTTCTGCTAAGAGGGCGGTATCTTCCCGAAAGACGGCCTCCTGGGCCAAGTCTTTGCTGATCCTAGGAGCCCGATTCTCAATCACCCAAGCGGCGGCAGTCCCTCCGAGTATCCGGCCCGAGGCCGTTACGGGGCTGTCGGAATCGAATCCACTGAGCGCGCGCGTTTGCCACTTCGTTCCCTGCCGATCGATGAGAGTGACGCTTGCTCTGTCGAAGTCGACGATTCCTGGAAGGCCCTGAGCCAGGGAATGCAAAATCTCCTCCAGATCAAGGCTGGACGAGATCACTCTTGACAAGTCGTTTACTGCAATCAGTTGCGCGGTCTCACACCCTTCCCACTCGCCGGCGTCGCTGACCGCACGCGCGGCCAAGGAAAACGCGTGCTCCTCGCCAGACTTTTGCGCTCCTGTTTCCAGCACATCCGTGGGTTGCAGTTTCTCGGGCTCCAAATCAGGAATATCCCGTTCCACCAGGGCCACCATCGCCACATTTCCCTCTTCGTCCAACAACGGCCAGGCAGAAAGGGCAAGGGTTATTGCTTGGCCTGCACTATTCACGCGCTGATGGTACGAATGATAAGGTTGACGCAGACTGACGACGTTATGGACGGGGCAGTCTGCGCTGGCCTCGCAGGGGCTCTCTTCACCGAAAAACTCTCTGCACCCGATTTGCCTCTCTGTCTCGCTCGCGGATATCCTGGCAAGCTTGAGAGCAATGTGGTTGGCAAAGACAACGCGATAATCTCGGTCGATAACCGTGACGGCCTCGCCAAAGCTGTCGATGATGGATAGAAGGTGGTGCGATTCAAGGTTGCCAAGATGGGCCGAGGGCGTGTTACCACCACCCGCGGCATCAAGCGCTGTCTTAAGCGCACCCCAACCACCGACGCGAACGAGGTACGTCGGAACAATTCGGCTAGTTTCAGAGGGCTTAACGTGCCTCGGCACTAGTACCTACTCCAGTGGCTAGCGATGCTGCTCATCGAATCAATCACCTCAAAGCGACCTCCTTGGCCAAAATAGCCGAGGAGTTCGGGTAGAGTATACAGTACGGTAGGTGCTGTCTCAATGGATACAGAAACGCACTGTCATCCTGAGCATAGCGAAGGATCTTACACCAAATTGTGCAGGTTTACATCCTATAATGCTCCGGCTGGCGCAGGCTAAAGCCGTGCGGCCACGGACCCTGCTGCAGGGTAATGTAAGGCACATCCAGAGCGAACATTAAGTTCCAGGTGCCGAGATTTTTCGCCTCCGATTCGCTGCGGCTCAGTAATGACGTCCCTCATTCTGTGTATGATGGAGTACTAGGGCAAGCTAGCCAGAAAGCTCAGCGTTTGTGAAGAATTCACTACTCTATACACAGATAGGTCCCCTGCCTTACACAGATAGGCCCCCTGCCTTTACCCCTCAGACAGGGAGCCACATACGAATCTCTATCGTCGGAGTCTCAATCGCTCGAAGATGAGGCCCGTGCGCACGATCAGGCTTACGCCCTCCTGGTGTCCCCCCTGCCCAAGTCAGGATAGCTCGCTCCGGGCATCCACTCTTTCCACGGCCTTTTCGTTGGCTCTTTAGTCACTTGCTTTGAGTCGAGCTTTGCCGCACAAGTGCCGCAGAGGAAATTGATCTTGTCAGAGCCTTCTTCGATATCCGCTCCACACCAAGAGCACAGTATCGCCATCACACAATCTCCTTTCGGACTTTAAGCTAGTCTAAGATAACTGGCTGGTGCGTTTGGCCGGCCATCGATGCAACCGGGCCGGCTGTGCCCCACCGCCGGGACCAGCAGAAGCACCATTAACAGGCCGTTGTCCAAATCGGCATGACATATGATAACCTTTTTTCGCTCGTTGTCAATGCCTTCGGGTTGGGTATGAGTTACACTAGTTGTTGCTGGACTCAACTGACTGGAATTTCAGTCAATGGCCTTTGGGTTTTGCGGAAGGGCAACTGGCTTGAAAGGCGCCTTGCTGGAAAGACTCAGCGACACGATTCGCAACCGTATTGGTCTGAGAATCCGTGTATAACGGAACTGACCGATAGGGCGCGGCAAGGCGCCACCACGTTGGAAGCCGACTTAGCTGGGGGTGAGTCGCCGCGAGAGCCGGGCAGGCTGCGCCCTGTCGGCGGTCTGCCGCGCCAATTTCTTCGCCAATGCAGACTTGTGGCCTTCTTTGCCAATGCAGACTTGTGGCCCCAGGTTATTAGCCTGTCACGGGAGAGGGCTGTGCTTCGCCCAGTGGACCTGTACCTTCCAACGGCTACTCGACCGTTAGTACGCTGTTGGCTGAGCCAAAACCGTCGGGCACAACTTCGTGACAGGAAGGATCACACAGGAAACGCCCATCTACCAGGTACTTGTATTCGTAAACCCCGGGGCCCAAACACACTGTTCCTCTCCAGCGTCCGCCGTCGTCGGGAAGGAGGTGCACTGGGGTGGAGTTCCAGCCGGTAAAATCACCTACCACGGCCACGCTTTCGGCGTCGGGAGCGTGGATTTCGAAAGCTACTACCTTGCCCTGCGTCTGCTCCTTAACCTGAATGGGCATCTGCTCTTCGGTAGCTTTCCACCGTGGCCGTTGCTCGCCAAGCCGATGTGCAACGCAACGTATGAAGTGCTCGTATACTCGCTGCAGTTCGGCTGGTATTCTTTGTGCGCCCAGGCTCCACCAGTAGCCAGGAGTAAAGTACGAGGATACCTCGGCTTCCGAGGAGTCGGCGCTTCCGTGCCACTGAAGAAGGTGGAGGTTGTCGGACTGGCAGAGCCACAGGGCAATATCAACCAGCTTAGGGTTCCCGCTGAGTCTGGCGATGTTGTAGGCGTGATGCATCAGCAGGAGTATTTGAAACTGGGCGGCATTGCCAAAGAAGAAGCGCTGGTCCCCGTTCAAGCCTGCCCAGGTCGTTGGGTAAACTGGAAGCTCGACGGGGTAGGCTTTTTGCTTCAGTTTCTGCAAGGCCTCGCTCAGAGTGACCGTCTGCACACCTCGATAATGCAACTCTCCGGGAAGCCACCTCAGAAACTCAAAAATGCCCGTCTCCCGATTGTGGTGCTCGCCAAAGGTTTCAAAGTCCCATCCCACGAAAACCAGGTCGCCGCCAGTGCCCCTGACCCACTCAGCATACTGGCTGGCTGTCAATGGGTATCCCGACCACGTTTTCTGGGAAAAACGGTATCCAACATCGTCGCTCAGGTCCTTGTGTCGGGCAAAAATGCCCATCTTCCCGCACTGCTGGTACAGATATGTGGGGGAACGCCATCCGAGGGTCATCTCCCTCCCTTCTGCCAGGGTGGCCTGAAAGCCAAGCTTCTCCAGGATGAAGTAAAGCTGCCTGGACATGAACATCTCAGTCGTCTCGGCTACCACCGGGCGCTTGCCGAAAACTCGGGTAAGATATCGCCGGGCCCACTTCATTCGTTCCTGGAACTTCTGTGCATCTATGCGGAATATGAAACTGTGATACGGTTCAACGCACACCAACTCCACGTTGGGATGCGAAACCAGAGCCTTCACCTTCTCCATCAGCGAAGGGTCCCACCGGATCGCCTGGTCGATGAACGAGTTGGTGATCCCGACCGAGAAGTGCAGCCCCCCTGCTACCAACTCGGAGAACAGGTCAACAGCCGGGTGATAGCAATATCTGGCCACCTTTTCAAAGTAGTACTGATTCAAAGCATCGTCGAAGATGGCCTGCTCGATATCGTCAATCGAGGACTGAGGATCGATCGGAGCAGCCGGAAGCCTCAACCTCCGAGGTTGGTGGATTATCGTGTAGATGGCGATTTTGTCTACCATTTATCCCTCCCCCATCGTAGAGATGATGTGCCAGCACCAGTATGCAGCCGCGATCTAGCGGGGAGGGATATGTGACGACCATTCCAGGCGGCAGTCGGCACACTTTAGGGAATTGAACACGTCGTAGTATGAAGTGTAGCCGGTGCACGTGTCACTTTTAGTAATCGTCATCCTATCGTGAATGTGCGCGTGTTCGTAGCACATCGCCCGTCCGCAGGCTGCGCAGACTCCCCTCGCCTCTTTTTCACAGAACCAGCACTTCATGATAGTGTCCTCCTAGATTTTGCAGTAGAGTAAATGTTCAGGGTCTTATCAGCTATGGCGCTCCAAGAGAACTCTGACTTGACTTTTCCCCACGCTCTCGCTCCCATAGCCCTTGCCCGCGTAGGGTCTAATAGTAACGATCCGATTGCCTCGGCCAGCGAATCGCGGTTAGCTTCCGTTACCAGAACATCGTCACGATTCTCGATGAAGTCGGGCAGAACCTTGCCCCACACTATCGTCGGCTTTCCCGCGCTCCACGCTTCCAGTATATTCCTGGAAGCGTGTCTCGCATCGTCGGGTACAAAAACCAGGTCGCACGCGTTGTACAGTTCTATGAGTTGACTCTCAGAAAGGAAACTTAGGAACCGGATGGCCCCCTCAATTCCAAGCACTTTGGCCCGTTCGCGAAGGTAGGGTTGCATCGGACCATCGCCGGCGAAGACGACTTTGAATGAACTGAATTGCTGGACGAGTTTGAATGCTGCCTCCAGAAGAACGCCCGCTTTGCTCCGTGCGGATAGCTCCCCAACGGCAAGCGCCACAGGGTCCAGTGGTCCTATCTGGTACCGCTGTTTCACTTTGCCCTGGTCCACCCACTTGCTGTACTTGGCCAGGTCCACCCCTGGCCCGAGCACCACCACCTTTCCGTCTCGAAGTCCAAGGTGGCCCATAATCTTCTCTTTCAACGTGCGACTGGATACAATCACGCAGTCGACCACCTCTTCCGCGCTCCAGCCGCGGCGTCTCGTGACCAGAAATCCATTGGGAGAGGCCGCTTGATCGGAGATGATCGATAGAAAAGCCGCGGCTGGCCTTGACGCTGATAACTGGCCGACAACGGGGATGAGCGAGGCGTCGAAGCAGTGAAGAATATCGAAGGAGCCGGCCACGTTTTCCGTGCACTGAAGGTAATAAAGTAGGCAGGATTCGAGTGTCTCCTGTGCCACAGCGCTACGGCCCTTAATGCTCACGGTGTGGTAG
>Ga0315298_1009223_pt1 | contig 12266 bp, 8 predicted proteins | sample WHS_1_MG_FD_203077 | JGI IMG/M metagenome (GOLD analysis project Ga0315298, IMG submission 203077) | Extremophilic microbial mat communities from Washburn Hot Springs, YNP, Wyoming, USA - WHS_1_MG | ecosystem: Environmental > Aquatic > Thermal springs > Hot (42-90C) | place: USA: Wyoming... | reverse complement strand
CTTATTTTTCCATGTTGCCTCAACGGGTAAACCCCGCTTTCAAGGTGCTCGGCCTTGGGAGCCCTTTCGCCGCCCAGGTCTCCACGTCGGTAAGCAAGGCACTGTGGGCCGGGAACCAGCTCGCTATACCAGAGCGGTGAAATATAAACCCTCCGGCAACCTCAACCGGTTCCGCGTGCCTGGTTGGCTATCTTGCCGCCGTAGCGGAGGAAATCCGCACCGTGGGCCCACAGGCCCGCACGACCATGGGAGGAACGGGGGGCTTGAGGTCGGACTTCATGGTTGGATACCTGCCCTGGGAGCCGGGTATTACCTGGATGCCGTCCCCTATCCACGTAGAGGACCCGCTTGCGTAGTTCAGGCTATGACCTTCTTTCCAGCTTACGGTAGCGCTCCCTGAGCCCCTCGAGTATCTCCAGCGCGTCATCCAACCCGGTCATCCACATGTCCAGCAGCTCCATGCCCTGCGGCGTAAGGCGATACACCTTGCGCGCGGGGCCGGCCCCGGTGTCGTCAAGCGTGCTCTCTGCCAGACCCGATTTCTCCATCACGCGCAAGAGGCGGTAGAGGAGCGAGGGGTCCATGCCCTTCCCGATCCCCAACTCCCTTAGCCTGCCCATCAACCGGTATCCGTGGGACGGTTCCTCCGCCAGGAGCAAAAGGACCGCCGGCCTCAGAAGGTGACGCATGGAACCTGCACCCGGGGCCATGAACCCGCCTTCCATGAGGCCCATCCCGGGGTGAAACCGCCCTCCCATCATGGTAAAGAAAGGATGGGGGTGCCCTTCGCCTTCCCGACTGGCCCAGTTGGTGCCTCTCTCGCCGTGAGATCTACCGTGAAAGTGCATGTTTCTCACCTCCTTTCAACAATATTGAAAATATAATATTATTGACTATATGTCAATAAAGGTTTTTGGCGAATAATTTAGCTATGCCCTGATCCCCTGCCTTTTTCCCTTCTCCACACCCTTACCCTATCCCGTTCCCCTCAGCGGACCCCAATCTCGCAAAAACTAGCCCCGGGTGGTTTTGAAAGGGCAGGGGCGTCAAGCGCATGAACGCCGGTGGGCCATAATTCGGAAAGGCATCCGTGGTCATGCTGTGGATGGAAACAACACTCATTCGGTGTATCATATTCACCGGGAAAGATATACCGTCTGGGCCGGAGCGACCGGTGGGGATGAAGGGGGAGATCATGGGAAAGCGGGTTCTGCGCACCAAGCTCTGCGATATGCTGGGCATCGAATATCCTATCCTCAGCGCGGGGATGGGGCCCAACCTCCTGGGAGAAGAGACGGGGGCACCGGTGGACCTGGTGGTGGCCGTCTCCGAGGCCGGGGGACTGGGCGTACTGGGGGCCAGCGGTTACTCCATCGGCGAGCTCCGGGAGGCAATCCGGGAGATTAAGTCACGCACCGACAAACCCTTCGGGGTGGATATCCTCCTCCCCAAGAACATCGTGGATCTTCCCGAGGCCGAGGGGGAAGGGGAGATCCCGCTGAACCAGCTCTTGAAGACCCTGCCCCAAGCGCACCAGGACTGGATAAGGAAGGTCAAGCAGGACCTCAACCTGCCCGACGTGGACGTAATGGTCAAGATGGACACCACGACCATGCGCCCCCGGGAGGCTATTAAGGTCTGCTTGGAGGAAAGGGTTCCTCTGTTCTGTGCCGGCCTGGGAAATCCCGGCTTCATGGTGGAGGAGGCCCATGCTGTGGGCACCAAGGTGCTGGCCATCACCGGGAACACCAAGAACGCCCGAAGGATGGCCGAGGCGGGGATCGACCTCCTGGTGGCCCAGGGGCACGAGGCCGGAGGGCACACCGGGAGAATAGGGACCATGGCCCTGGTGCCCGCCTGCATCGACGCCGCCTATCCCGTCCCCGTGCTGGCCGCCGGAGGCATAGGAGACGGTAGGGGTCTGGCCGCCGCCCTGGCCATGGGCTGCGTGGGCGTATGGGTGGGCACGCGCTTCCTGGCCACCGTGGAAGGTGGGGCCCCGGAGATCATCAAGCGCCACATCGTGGAGGCCAGCGACGAGGACACCAAGGTGTCCACCATGTTTACCGGCAAGACCCTGCGCTCCATTACCAGTAAGTTCCATACACTCTGGGAGGAATCCGGCCTGGAGCCGTTGCCCTTCCCCCTACAGGTCCTGGTATCCTCTTCCCTCCTGGCCGCCTTCCTCCGGGACAACCGGGATGAATACATCGGCGGCTTCGCCGGCCAGGTGGCTGGGCTGATCAGGGAGATAAAGCCGGCCGCGCAGGTCCTGGAGGAGATGGTCGAGGAGGCGGCGGACATCCTCACCCGGCGCCTTCCAGAAAACGTGCTCGTGGAGTAGAAAGGGCTTAAGGACAACGCATTTTTGGGCCCTCGCTTCCATCGGGGTTGCCCAAGCCTGTGTTATATCCCTTCGATTTCCCTTCCTGCCCCTGACTTTCTGCCCATCATGTCATGTACCATCCGAGAGCAACTCCGTGAGGGTCGTCGGCTCGTAGCCCATCTCCCTCAGGTCCCGGATCACCAGGGGCAGGGCTTGGGCTTCCTGGGGCGAACCGCAATGCATCAGGATTATCGCCCCCGGCTTGATGTTCCTCATCACCCTGCTCCGTATCTGCTCGCAGGTCGTGGACGTATCCCAATCGAGGGTGTCGATGGTCCAGAAAATGCTCAAGTACCCTTCCTGGTTAACCAAGGCTACCAGTCCGCCGTTCCGCGCCCCGTAAGGGAAACGAAAATAGGGTTTGGTGGACAGGCCGGTCATTCTCCTTATCAAATCCTCCGTTCGAGTTATTTGCCGGCGGGCTTCTTCGGCTCCTATTTCCGTAAACCTTGGATGGCTATAGGAGTGGTTGGCCAGCTCATGCCCTTCTTCCGCCATCCGCTTCACCAATTCCGGGTAGGATTCCGCGAACTGGCCGGTGAGAAAGAAGGTAGCGTGCACTCCCGCCTCCCTGAGGCTGTCCAGGATGGCCGGCGTGGGCAGCCCGCTGGCACCGGCGTCGAAGGTCAGGGATACCCGCTTGAGGGCTGTGTTGACACACGATATCTCCCCCCATCCAAGGGCATCAGCCAGGGCCAGCTTGTCGATCCGCTTCCATGACGGAATGCTGGCCCACAGTTCCTTTCCCAGCCCCGGCGGCCCCACGAGGCTTTCGTCCCTGGTAAGTATTTCCGGCAAGCCGAAAAAGCCCCACAAATCCTCGACATACCTCCCCTCCAGCAATCCCTTCTGCCGGCCTTCGATCCGCAGAACCACCGCATGTATTCCTTCGATTTCGGTAAGCGTGTTGCAGATGGCCGCCAGGCTCAACCTCTCCAGCGCCGGACTGGCGCCGATGCAGGGAGCGTTCATTATGTATTCCTTGCTGAGATCCAAGCGGCAGACCCCGTCTTCCACTTCCAGGCTCCTTATCGAAACGCCTGGAGGAATGACCGGCAAAAGCCCGCTTCCCGAATCCGGACCTCGTATCAACTCCACCATGGCCGCCTCTGGTGGATTCGCTTCCCCCACCACCCACCTGCTTACGGGTTGCAGGTAATAACTCTCTCCCGCGTCGGCCGCCAGATAAATGGTCACTTCCATGGGCTCCCGCTCACGGGCTCCACCGGAGGGGCCGGTCGACATCCCGACGAGCCGAAGCACGAACCCCGCCGCCAGGGCGGCGGCGAAGACAGGCAAGAGCAAGGCCGCCCGAATTCTCATCTTTTCCCCGTGAAATCAGAACCACGCCGGGATGTTGGCCTACGCACCGTATCCCCCTTGGATCACGAGGCCTGCAGGCAGGCCATAATCCCCTCCACGATGCTTTCCGCCACCACCTTCCTGTTCGCGTCGGCGAAGGACTGGTTGTTCTCCAGGGTAAAGGTGGGTACCCGGCTCCAAATGTCGTAAGTGAAGATAGGCCCGTAATTTCCCGTTCCCGTCGCCCCCCTGTTCTCCACAACCAGCCCGCCCGGGCGGATGCCCACTCTCTCCTGGAGATATGCGGACATGGCATTGTGGAAAACCCCGGCCAACCGCCGGCTCTCCCTCTGCACCTCCGGGTCGATATAGGCCTTTCGGCCAGTGAAGCTGTTCGCCTTCCACCCGTATTCTCCCGCCCCGGGGTAAAAGGTCGTGGGAGCCGAAATCCCGGGGTCGGTGTGGATGTGCAAGATCAACGCGGCCCCCGCCTGGTTGGCTATTAACGCCCGCTGCTTGAGGTCCACGGGATCGTAAACGCTGTCCTTGGTCATGACCACCCTGACGCCCCTCTCCTCGAGCATCTCCTTCGCCATCTGGGCGATATCGAACACGATCCTGATCTCCGGCTCGTTGGCCCAATCCTGGGTATTCAACCCCGTCTCGGGATCTATTCGGGAAGGAGTGTCCGCGTGGCCGGGATCCAGGCAAACCACGTATGTTTTCTCTTCTTCGCCCTTATCGCCGTTTTCGGCCGGCACTTCGCCTTCTTGCCCAGCCCTAGGTTCTTCCTCCTTTACGGCACTTACCACCACCCTTATGACGGATCCCCTTTCCAGAACCGAACCCGGATCCGGATCCTGGGAGATGATGATGCCCGGATCGCCGTCGGAAGGCTCGCTACCCGCTAATTCAAGAGAAAAACCGGCCTCTCCGGCCAGGCCTGAAGCTTCCTCGACGCTCCTTCCCCTCAAGTCCGGCACCTTGGGCGAGGACGGTTCCCGGGCCAAATAACCCGCCAGGAAAGCGATAAAGCCGGCTACCAGAAGGCCAAACGCAACAAAAGCCCTTTTATATGACAAACGCTCCTTGGCCACAGGCATGCTCCTCTTTTTCGATTTCCTAAACCATTTCCTTTCCTCTCATAGTATATAATCAACATGCTCGTAAACGGAGGCTCGAACCATGATCAACAGGAAACACGCCATCGCGGCGCTGGTGCTCGTCGGCCTGCTCTCGGGGTTTCTCCTCGGCTTCCTGTTCCACTGGCGGTCGGCCCCCCCTGGGGTCGTCGAAGAAACGACCACGGAAGTTCAAGGTGGCGGGAACAATCCGCCCGCCGAAGCGGGCAATAACGGAGAGAGTGCCGAGAAAAAACCCAGTGTCCATCTGACCTTTGAGACGTCCAACGCCCTGGCGCACATCGTGAACCTTTCCTCGGGTATTGGCTACAGGCCGGAAGGCTCGGCCGCCGAAAGCGAAGCGGCCTCCTACATCGCCTCCTATTTCCAATCCATAGGATACGAGACGGTGCACAGGCAGGCCTTCAAACTCGATAACGGGGCTTTCAGCAGCAACATCTTCGTCATCGACCCGGGCGCGGGAAACTCGCCTGCCCTGGTGGTGGGCGCCCACTACGATTCGGCCGGAGGCACGGGAAGTCCGGGCGCGAACGACAACGCCAGCGGGGTGGGAGTGGTCCTGGAACTGGCCCGGGTCTTCCGGAACAACCAAAACCTGCCCACCATAATCTTCACGGCCTTCGGCGCGGAGGAGATCCTGCCCGGGTTCTCAAAAGACCATCACCATTACGGTTCCCGTTACATGGCCGCCCACCTACACGAACTGGGCTACAACGTGGTGGGCATGATCTGCGTGGACATGGTGGGGGTAGGGAACACGCTGACCCTGAATTCCACCCTGCGAGCCCCACGGACTATGGTGGATCTTTTGACCGCCTACGCGAGGAGGTCGGGGTTGGCTCCCGTTTTTCGCCAGGACCCCGGATGGAGTGACCACGAGGCCTTTGAAAATCACGGTATACCCTCGGTGTGGATCGAGTACCGGGACGATCCGAACTACCATTCCCCATCCGATACTTATGACAAGATAAATCCGAATCTCGTCGCCCAGGTGGGGCTGCTCCTGCAGGGGTTCCTCGAGTCCTTGAACGAAGCTGACCTTCAAACCTTGAGACACACCACCGTCTATCGCTGACCAGGCGATGGTCTTTCCCCGTCAATATCCGAAGATATGCATCTCGGAGACCGATGTGTCCTCCGCCAGGGTCCAGTTCGGGCCACTCTGTCCCGGATAAACATCCTTGATGATGACGGTAACCGACCTCGTCTTCTTTGGCTTTTCCAGTCGTACATCCTGGTAAGTCTTCTGGTCGGCGAAGGTATGCAGGATGCTGGTCCCGTCGTCGAATACTATCTCCACCGTCTTCAGCCTGCCGTTTTGAAGCCATCGGTCCTTGTTGTTGCTCATCTTGAGGTAGCCGGGAATCACGCTCAGCCTGGTAACCGTAACCTCGGCGGGGAACTGGAAGCGGACCCACTCGTTTAAACCGTATCCCGGTTTCCCTTCCGCCCAGCAGGTCGTGAAATCGTTATCCACCAGGTTTTGCGGTAGATAGTTCACGTAGGAGACGTCGGGCGGAAGTATGGAAGACGCGCTGATCACGGCCGAAGTGGAGAGGTCTCTCTCCTCCCGCGAGGTCGCCGTTACCGACCCCGAACCCTGGTTCACCTCCAACCTCACCCGGGAGCCCTTGTCCACCTTCTGGCCGGCGGCGGGAACCTGGGACACCACCTCGCCTTCCTCGAAGCCGGGGAGGGAGACCTCCTCCACCTCCATGGAGAGGCCGTTCTTCTGGAGCAGGGAGCGGGCCTCGTCCTCGGAGATCCCCACCAGGTCGGGCACCTGGACCCGGGGGGAGGAGAGGAGGAAGAAGGCCAGGATCCCCCCTCCGGCGAGGAGGACGGCCAGGACGGAGACCAGGACCCAGAGGGAGGTCCTCCTCCGGGAGGAGGGAGGAGCCCCGGCCACGGGGGACTGGGGCCTCACCACCGTGGGGTGGGCCGGTCCCGGAGGCGCCAGGTGGACGGTGGGGGAAGCGGGGGCTCCCACCACCACCGTGCCCGGGGCGGGCCGGGGGAAGCTCCCGGAGAGGAGGTCCCGGCGCATCTCCGCCGCGCTCTGGTAGCGGGCCTCCCGCTGCTTGGCCGTGGCCCTGGCCACTACGGCCTCCAGGTAGGGGGGCAGGGAGGGGTCGCGCCGGGTCAGGGGGAGGGGGTCCTCGTGGACCACGCGGTACATGACCGCGGTGGCGTCCCCGGGGGAGAAGGGATTGACCCCGCAGAGGAGCTCGTAGAGGAGGACCCCGCAGGAGAAGATGTCCGAGCGGTGGTCCACGATCTCCCCCCGCACCTGCTCCGGGCTCATGTACCCGGGGCTGCCCATGACCGTGCCCACCTGGGTCATGGTGGAGGTGGTGGCCACGCGGGCGATACCGAAGTCGGCCACCTTGACCCTGCCGTCGTAGAGGAGGAAGACGTTGTCCGGCTTGATGTCCCGGTGGACCACCCCCCTCTGGTGGGCGTACTCCAGGGCTTCCAGGACCTGGGAGACGATGGCTATGGCCCTCTCCGGGCTCAGGGGCCCCTGGCGGAGGGCCTCCCCCAGGGTAACGCCCTCCAGGTACTCCATGACGATGTAGGGGTTGCCGAGCTGGTCCTCCTCCACGCTGTGGACGGTCACGATGTTGGGGTGGGATAGTTTTCCAGCCGCCTGGGCTTCCCTCTTGAAGCGCTCCACGGCCTCCCGCCTCTCCTCCTCGCCCAGGCCCTCGGGGAGGAGGAGCTCCTTTACGGCCACCTGGCGCTGGATCCTCTCGTCGTAGGCCAGGTAGACCCTTCCCATGGCCCCCCGGCCTATCTCGCGCATGACGCGGTAGTGGGCTATTTGCATGCGCCTAACCCCTAGATGATAACTGCTTACCCCTTCAATCCGCGGATTTTTCCCTTGCATTATATAATAGCATTACGCCGCTGGATATTGAAATGGGACTGCCCGAACGTGCGGGAGCGCGATTCCTGTGCAAGCAATCCAATCCGCCGTGTGCCCCTTTTCCTTGAGAAGTGTCCAGGATAACGGCGAAGGGAGGTATCGAACTTGTCGCCTGATGGGTTATGATATGATAACCGTGTTCTTTAGGGATATGGAGAAGCGTAGGTCAGCGAAGGCGAAAACACGTTTTCCATGCGCGGTTATGGATTGAAGAGTGCTTCGGGTCCACGAGACCTGAACGAGGACACGGCGTTCATCAAGGATTTCACGTCCCGTGCGCGCCAGACACGGTATCTATGCGTCGGCCTGGTCGCGGACGGAATGGGAGGTCATCGCGCCGGGGAAGTGGCCAGCTCCGAAGCCGTGCAGACCTTCTTCGAGATGTTCAACGCAAAGAAAATACCGTATGAGCAGGATTACGGACTGGACACCAAGGAACTCATGCACGACATTTTCTCCTCGGTCAACACCGCGGTCTACGACGTGGCACGTCGCGACAACAAGTTGAAGGGCATGGGAACCACCCTCACCGCCTTCATCGCCGAACGGGACGTCTTAACCATAGGCCACGTGGGCGACACCCGCGCCTACCTGGTCAGGAAGGGCTCCATAACCCAATTGACGCAGGACCACACGCTGGTGGAAAACATGGTTCGGGACGGAATCATCACCCGGGAACAAGCCTCGGTAAGATCGGACCGCAACGTCATAACCCGCGCCGTCGGGGTAGACCCCACCGTCGAGGTGGACATCCTTTCCGTCCCCATCGAGCCCGGCGACGTGGTCTTCCTGTGTTCCGACGGCCTCTACGATGTGGTGAACAATCAGGATATCCTCATCCACTTGAACAACGCCGAAAACATGCAGGAGGCATGCCAGGAACTGGTAAGGATAGCCGTGGCCAACGGGACCACGGACAACGTCACCGCCGTGGCCTGGGAAGTGCCCGGCACTGTCGGCTCGGCATCCTATCCCGCTCCGGACAGGGCGAGCCGTGACACCCTCGTCCTTGCGCCACGAGGAAGGCGGCGCGATCTACCCCTGGAAGACATAAAGATCAAGCGGCGCAGGAGAATATTGGCCATCGCCCTTCTCGTTCTCGTGGTTCTGGTCGGTTTCCTGCTCGGTTGGCTGCTCGCCGGATGGGTAAAGAACCGCGGCAGCGGAAGTCAGGGGGCAGGGAGAGTGGAAACGGTAGAGCAAGCTGGAACCGCTGAAAACGGGGTTACGGATCTCAGGAAACAGACTTACGTGGTGCTCCTTAACGCCGCCGGGAGTACCGGCGACCCCGCCCAAAGGGCACAACAGGTTATCTCCGGGCTTGGATATGCCGGGGTATCGACGAGCACCGTGAAAAGCGCTTCCGAGACTAAGACCAAGATATATTATGGGCAGGGAGACCGGGAGAAAGCGGATCTGGTAGCCGAAGACCTCCACCTAGAACCGGGCGTGAACCGGTTCCAGGATCAGGAAGTGGTGAGGAAGCACTCCATCGAAGGCAAGGAGGCCGACGTGGTGGTGGTGCTCTCCGACGACTGGGACATCCCTTGATCCGGGCCCCTATCTTGACCGCCATGACTCGAGTCGCATGGCCGCAAAAGCACTTGACGTCCATCCAGAAAAATCCTTTCCCAGTGTACCGGGGAAACGGGCGCGGCTCCTGGGCGTTTAATCCCCCCAAGTGGACAGGCCTGTGGCCCGACCGCCCACTTCTCGCTTCCCTCTGCTGGACATATGGTATGGAGGTCGACCATCCCTTTCCCGCCTCCGGGACAGGTAAGGGAATACCTTATCCTGGATGGTCAAAATACATGTATGATCTTGGTTTTCTCTCCTATTCTACGCGCGAAGTAGGGAAAAGGCAGCATAGGCATCACGGGCTCCATAACATCACTGGCTCTTAAGCGCATTGTATTCCCGGACGAAGGAGGGGAAAAGGGTGGTATAGGCGTCCTTGGGAGCGACGCCGGCCTTGAAGGCCGCCTCGTAATCTCCCCCCGACTCCACGGCGGCGATCCCCGCATAAAAGGCTTCCACGCGGGCGATGCAGTAATCTACCAGCTGCAGGAACTGGGCATGAAGGCTCGAAAACCGGGCCGGTGGCGAAAGGCCCGCAGCCTTTCCTCGCAGGGATCTGAGTTCGCCCATCAGCGCGTCGCATTGAGGCCGCATGTTCTTCTTCATCCTATGGCCTGCCGCGTCGATACTGGCGTTTATCTCCGTGGCGGTATCCCTTATCCTGGAGTCCAATCCCGACAGGGTGGCGATCATGCCGTCCATTTGCGATATGTATTCCTGGTCCCCCCTGGACATCTCGCCGATGGGCGAGCTCCTGTGCACCTCCACCCTCACCCGGGAGCCCTTGTCCACCTTCTGGCCGGCGGCGGGAACCTGGGACACCACCTCGCCTTCCTCGAAGCCGGGGAGGGAGACCTCCTCCACCTCCATGGAGAGGCCGTTCTTCTGGAGCAGGGAGCGGGCCTCGTCCTCGGAGATCCCCACCAGGTCGGGCACCTGGACCCGGGGGGAGGAGAGGAGGAAGAAGGCCAGGATCCCCCCTCCGGCGAGGAGGACGGCCAGGACGGAGACCAGGACCCAGAGGGAGGTCCTCCTCCGGGAGGAGGGAGGAGCCCCGGCCACGGGGGACTGGGGCCTCACCACCGTGGGGTGGGCCGGTCCCGGAGGCGCCAGGTGGACGGTGGGGGAAGCGGGGGCTCCCACCACCACCGTGCCCGGGGCGGGCCGGGGGAAGCTCCCGGAGAGGAGGTCCCGGCGCATCTCCGCCGCGCTCTGGTAGCGGGCCTCCCGCTGCTTGGCCGTGGCCCTGGCCACTACGGCCTCCAGGTAGGGGGGCAGGGAGGGGTCGCGCCGGGTCAGGGGGAGGGGGTCCTCGTGGACCACGCGGTACATGACCGCGGTGGCGTCCCCGGGGGAGAAGGGATTGACCCCGCAGAGGAGCTCGTAGAGGAGGACCCCGCAGGAGAAGATGTCCGAGCGGTGGTCCACGATCTCCCCCCGCACCTGCTCCGGGCTCATGTACCCGGGGCTGCCCATGACCGTGCCCACCTGGGTCATGGTGGAGGTGGTGGCCACGCGGGCGATACCGAAGTCGGCCACCTTGACCCTGCCGTCGTAGAGGAGGAAGACGTTGTCCGGCTTGATGTCCCGGTGGACCACCCCCCTCTGGTGGGCGTACTCCAGGGCTTCCAGGACCTGGGAGACGATGGCTATGGCCCTCTCCGGGCTCAGGGGCCCCTGGCGGAGGGCCTCCCCCAGGGTAACGCCCTCCAGGTACTCCATGACGATGTAGGGGTTGCCGAGCTGGTCCTCCTCCACGCTGTGGACGGTCACGATGTTGGGGTGGGATAGTTTTCCAGCCGCCTGGGCTTCCCTCTTGAAGCGCTCCACGGCCTCCCGCCTCTCCTCCTCGCCCAGGCCCTCGGGGAGGAGGAGCTCCTTTACGGCCACCTGGCGCTGGATCCTCTCGTCGTAGGCCAGGTAGACCCTTCCCATGGCCCCCCGGCCTATCTCGCGCATGACGCGGTAGTGGGCTATCCTCTCCAGCACGACGATACCCCCCACACCCCTTCTCGCGGACGGGATTTGAAAACCATTTTACACCAGGAGCCACGGATCATAAAATCGAGCTTGCTCGTTTTGCCAGGATGTCAGGTGGTCACTTGATTATTTCAACCCTAGAAGCGCCTACTGAAACGATACGGCATCCCCACCGCTTTCTTACTCGCAGCCGGCTTTGCCCGTCCCACTCGGCCCCTATTTTTCCATGTAGCCTTGCGGAAAGCGGGGGCCCGCGCCGCCTATCGGTTCTTGGCGATATCGATGACTATCCTCACCGGGTTGGGCACGGAAAATAGGTTGAAGGGTTTGGCCCCGGAAAGCACGATGAGGTAGGAGGCGTTGCTGCCGCTTCCGGGAAGCCTGTCGATACGCAGGACCACGGGGTCTCGGGTGTTTTCGCTCCCCCCTTCCGCTGGAGAATCGGCCACTTCCCGTATCCCCTGGATATCCACTCTTATACCGTTTGATTCCTGTCTCCACTCCGCCTTGGTCAGCGGGCATCCCGTTGCCTGCCCTCCTCCCGTGGCGGCCAGTTCGAAGACCACGCGGTAGAAGTTGCCGTGATCGGCATGGCGCAGGTCAACGATCCTCAAACCATCCATCGCGGTTCCTATGGTCATCCCCGAAGAAGCCACCGTTCCCTGAATATCCGCCCCCTTTCCGCTGGCCACATCAACGGAGACCGTCTTCCTTTTTGGCACCCTCTCGCCCGCCGCAGGAACCTGGGAGACCACTTCCCCCTTCTCAAATCCGGGCACATCCACACTATCCTCGATCACTTTCAACCCCCTTTTCGTGATCACCGACCTCGCCTCCTCCACGTCCAGGCCCACCACGTCGGGCACGGTGACCCGGGAGGAGGAGAGGAGGAGGAAGGAGAGGACACCTCCCCCGATGATGAGGAGGGAGGCCAGGGCGGAGATAAGGA
>Ga0315298_1009222_pt1 | contig 12268 bp, 13 predicted proteins | sample WHS_1_MG_FD_203077 | JGI IMG/M metagenome (GOLD analysis project Ga0315298, IMG submission 203077) | Extremophilic microbial mat communities from Washburn Hot Springs, YNP, Wyoming, USA - WHS_1_MG | ecosystem: Environmental > Aquatic > Thermal springs > Hot (42-90C) | place: USA: Wyoming... | reverse complement strand
ATATTGTTTTTAAGGATAGTTTGCCTAAGACGCCTACAGCTCGGGTGGAGAAGTATAAATTGAGGGAGGAGGGTGTAACGAAGGATACGTGGGATAGGGAGAAGGCTGGATATAAATTAAAAAGATAAAAATGATGGTTCTTAAAAATGAGTTTTCGAAATCTGGTAGATTATTTGCTTGAAGTAACCATATTATACGGGGAGGAGAGATTATGGATATTGTGGAATGTTATCAAACCCGTGGAAGTAAAAGGGCTTTTCTAAATAAGCCGGTGCCAAAAGAATTATTATATAAAATCATAGAAGTTGCTATGCGGGTTGCAACAACGGCTAACACTCAGGCTTATGAAGTCCATATTTTCGGGGGAGAAGTTATAAAAAAGATTAAAAAAGCTTATATGGAAAGAGTTTTAGCTGATGTACCATTCAACCCAGATATGCCTTATAATCCCTCAGAATGGCCGGAACCTTACGCTTCCCGACGGGCGAGTCTCGAGGATCCTAAATGGGGGCCTACCACATTTATGTTATTGGGTATAGATTACCAATCTCCAGATGCTAGAAAGCAATTTAACATTAAAGGGTGTGGCGAACTTTTTGGTGCTCCTAATGGAATTATTATATGTCTAGACAAAAAGTTGGGCATTTTTGAGCCATGGTGCTTATTAGATTGTGGTAGTCTTATGCAGGCCATACTATTGCTAGCTCACAATTACGGTCTTGGGGCTGTACCTCAAATGCAGATAGTAGCTTATCCAGATGTTTTGCGAGAAATACTAAATATCCCTGAATCAAAGAAGATAATAGTTGGTATTTCCATAGGATATCCAGCGGAAGCACCTATTAATAACTATAGAAGCCGTCGCCTAGCGGTTGATGATATAGTAACTTGGCATGATGTTGGATAGAAAAGAGGAGGATAGAATTATGATAAGAAGGGATGAATTTCTCATTGGTCCTAAAGAAAAAGCAATAGAGGCAATAATAACAGGAAAAACTGAAGAGGCATTGAAATATTTGAATGATGTATACGAGCAATTTCATGCTTTACATGATGCTTATTCTAATGATATCAGTTTATTAGAAGGAGTAATAGCTAAGACGTTAGGAGAGAAAGAGTATGAAGACTTTGAACGTAAGAAGGTCTTTGAATTACTTGGCCCAAAATATCAACGTTACAAACACATGTCAGCTGAACAGAAAGTGGAAGCAATTTGTAATAGCATGCGGGCACATTACAGTGAATTTCATGTAGAAGAAGATGATGAAAAATTTGTTGTAGTTATAACAGCTTGTGGTGCTGGAGGAAGATTGATAAGAGATGGTATTGCAAAAAGGCAAGGGTCTTTAACTGAGAAACCTTATTCCTGGAGTTTCGGCAAAATCGGATTTCCATATTATTGTGTACATAGTTATTTTTTGAATGAGATGTTTATAGATTTAGGTTTAAGGATCAAAATTGAATGGGGGCCTCAATATGATGAGCAGGGAAATAAAATCAATGAACCTTGCAAATACATTATATATAAATGAAAAAAACTTAATAATAGGAAAGAATTTTAACGATTTATTTGGGAATAACGCTTCATTATATTTGGAAGGAGATTGATTATGGTGGGGATTACATCTTTTGGATTTTATATACCTGTATATCGGCTTAAGCGAGATGAAATATCTCGAGTTTGGAAAACAAAAAGCTTGGGAGGAGAAAGGACAGTTGCAGGGTATGATGAAGATAGTCTTACTATGGCCGTAAGTGCGATTCTCGATTGCATGAAGGATGGTCAGAAACAAGCTGATAGTTTATTCTTTGCAAGTACTACCTCACCGTTTAAGGAGAAGCAGACAGCGGCAATTATAGCTGCTGCAGTTGATTTAAATGAAAAAATTCAGACAGCCGATTTTACAGATTCTCTTAGATCTGGTACCATTGCATTAAATTTAGCTGTAGACGCAGTCAAGAGTGGTTCCTGCCGAAGTGTAATAATTGCAATTTCTGATTCTAGAATGGGAGTTGGAAAGAGTCAATTCGAACAGCTCTTTGGAGATGGAGCAGTTGCTCTCGAGATTGGGAGTTCGGATGTGATAGCAAGTATTGAAGCAAGTTTTACCATTCATAGTGAATTTATAGATACATGGAGGCTTGAAGGAGATCCTTTTGTTCAGGCTTGGGAAGAAAGATTTATTCTAAATGAGGGATACTTCAAAATTATGGAAAGTGTCATTTCAGGGATTTTAGAAAAATATAATCTTACTCCAAAGGTATTCACGAAAGTTATTCTTTTCGGGCCTGATTGGAGAACTCAAACTAATTTAGCTAAGCGTTTAGGATTTGACATACATACACAAGTCCAGGATTTACCTTTTCAATATATTGGGAATGCTGGTGTAGCTACAGTTCCCATCATGCTTGTTAATGCTCTAACTACAGCCCATCCTGGCGATAAGATTTTAATAGCTAATTATGGGGATGGCGCAGATGCTTTCATCCTTCATGTGACTGAAAATATAGAAAGGATTCAGAGAAAAGAGAAGATGAAAGAATGGGTAATGAGAAAGATTTATATAGACTATGAACAGTATTTAAATTGGAGAGGGCTAGTGCCAGTTGAAGAGATGCGTCGACCAGAGCCTCGGGCACCTTCAGTTCCATGTTTATGGCGTGATAGAAAGAGTATATTTGCACTCTATGGAAATAGATGCAATCTTTGTGGAACAGTTCAATACCCTCCACAACGAATATGTGTGAAATGTCAGGGTAAGGATAGTTTCGAAGACTATAAATTATCTGATAAAAAGGGAAAGATTTTTACTTATTCTTTTGATTCTTTAACCTCGGGGCCAGAAATACCTACTATTTTTGGTGTAATTGACTTTGAAGAGGGAGGTCGGTTGATGTGTGAAATAACGGATTGTGAACCTTCTCAAATAAGAATAGGAATGCCTGTGGAAATGTGTTTTAGAAAAGTAACCAGAAAAGGAAACTTTCCAAATTATTTTTGGAAAGCAAGACCATTATCATAAAAGAAACGGGGAGAAAAATGGGTACAATTAAAGATAAAGTTGCAATTATAGGTATGGGATGTACAAAATTTGGTGAGTTATGGGAGAAAAGTATCAATGACTTGATTATCGATGCAACTATTGAGGCATGTGAGGATGCTGGTATTGAATTAAAAGATATTGAGGCCGCTTGGTTAGGGACGGTTTTTTCAGGACATACTGCTATTAGTCTTTCTGCCCCTTTAAAACTTCAATATATCCCTGTCACTAGAGTTGAGAATATGTGTGCCACTGGGACCGAAGCTCTTCGGGGTGCGGCTTATGCAGTAGCTTCAGGAGCATGTAAAATTGCTTTGGCTGTAGGTGTTGAGAAATTGAAAGATACAGGTTGGACGGGTGTTCAACCTACAAGTGTAGTTGGTCGCTCCACAATTGGAACAACAGGCACGGAAATGGAATTATCACCTCCTGCGATGTTCGCTCAATTAGCTTTGCGATATTTTCATTACTATCAATTGAAACCAGAGGAGGGGAAAAGGCTTTTAGCTGAAATTGCAGTGAAAAATCATCGAAATGGAAGTTTGAATCCCAAAGCTCATTTCCAAATGGAAGTGACATTAGAGCAGGTATTAAATGCCCCAATTATAGCTTGGCCATTAGGAGTATTGGATTGTTGCGGTGTAAGTGATGGAGCGGCAGCTGCAATTCTCACACGAGCTGATATGGCAAGGGAGTTCAGAGATGATCCGATTTATATTAAATCATTGGCGATTAGTGTAGGACCCCGATTAGATCTAATGACACAGGATTACGATTTTATACATATAGAAGAAAATGTAAGAGCATCTCAAATGGCTTATGCGGAAGCAGGAATTAAGAATCCCCGTTCCGAACTAAGTATCTGTGAAGTTCATGACTGTTTTACGATTCATGAGATGGTGATATATGAGGATTTGGGATTAAGTAAAAGAGGAAGAGCAAAGGAAGATATTGAAAATGGGACTTTTACTCTAAAAGGGCAATTACCAGTGAATACAGACGGAGGGTTGAAATGTTTTGGACATCCCCTAGGCGCAAGTGGTTTAAGGATGCAATATGAAGTCTATAAGCAACTTCAAGAAAAATGTGGTGCTCGACAGATTAGAAACCCAAGATTAGGATTAACACATAATTTGGGAGGGAATATATGGGGAGGAATCGCGTGTATATCGATTACAGGAAATGAATTGGGTTGAGATTTAGCGAAATTAACATTTGGGGAGTTGAAGGGTATAAGAATTAACAAATATAAATTTTTAGAAGGAAATAAATGAGATTGTATTAGGTGCAGAGCGATTTTAATCATGTTTAACGAATTTCTATTGAAAGTGGAACAAAAACTGCTTAAACATCTGAGAATAAATTTATAAATAGTTGTATTTTAATAATAATTATTTATTCTTATTGAGCTTGGCAAATGTTTGATTAGGAAGTGGAGTGGATGGACAATAAAAGAAAATTAGACTTCTAAAAAATGATTCAATTATCAATTATGTTTATCTCAAGTCCAAAATAAGGAGGTGATTAACAAACTAAAAATATCAAAAATTAAATATAACATTTAAAATAATTTTAAAGAAAGGAGGATAATAAAGATGATGTTGGAATTATTTCAATTAAAGAAGGTGATTAATGTTTTTTTAATTTTAGGAATGGTTTTGGGAATTAATTCATTTTCGATAACAGAGGATATAGCATCAGCAGCTCCAGTAATAATACTCACTGGCGAAACTTTTACTCCTACAATGAGCCCTCCTGCAAGGTTGATAGGTCCTGAATTCAATAGGGGTTTAGAAAATGCTACTGGCGGTATGGTGAAAACAAAGTGGCATACCGCATCAGCATTAGGTCCTACAGCTGACCTTTACACAAGAATTGTAACAAGGGTTATAGATTATGGACAATTTAATATTGGTTATACACCGGGGGTATTTCCAATTTCAGAGATGTTTGAGCTACCTATTCGCTTTCCGTCAGGAGAAATATTAACAAAAGCAATGATAGAAATATATAAGAAAGGTTATCTTGAGAAGGATTATGCTGACGTAAAGTTTCTCTTTTTTTATAATATTGGGCCATATCAACTTTGGAGCAATGTAAAGATTACGAGCGTAGAAGGTTTGGTAGGGAAAAAGATAAGATGCCCATCTCCTACATTTGTAGAAATGACAAAAGCATTGGGAGCTATACCTGTAAGCATGGTGGGAGGTGAAATTTACTCGGCTATGGAGAAGAAAATCATAGATGGTACTTGGGCTTGTGGAGATATGGCTGCTGCTTTTAAACTTGGAGAGGTGGCAAAATATGTAGTGATGACAAATATCGGGACAATTACCCATACATGGGCAATGAATAAAATTGCCTATCAATCATTACCTGAAACGGGCAAGAAATATATAGAAGAGAATTGGGAGAAATTCTCACTATTAGGTGGTCGTTATTTTGATGAATATAATGAAAAGGGTTTTGTATTTGCGCGAGAGAAAAAAGTTGAAACAGTTGTATGGAGTGAAATGGAATTAAAGAAAATGGATAATATGATTGTTCCTGTATTTAAAAGTTGGCTTAATAAGGTAGAATCAAAGGGACTCCCTGGAAAGAAAGCACTTTCAGACTTTCACCAAATTCTATCTCAGTTAGGTGGGAAGGAGCCTTTTTTACTACAAAAATAAAAAATTAGTGGCGTGTTAATTTGGGTTGATCCTCCTTTTTGATTATAAAGATTTAAACAAAGAAGAATAGGTTAATGTTTAAATTCTGAGAACAAGATTCATTTACTCAAAAGAGCAATCGGAGTTTTTAAATGCTTAAAATTATAAATATACTGGAAAGGGGTATTCGTGTAATTAATAGTGCATTGAGAAATGTTTGTATGAGTTTATTGTTTTTTATGATGATATTAGGTACCTGTGATGTATTGGGTAGATATCTATTTAGAAAACCCATAATTGGAACACTTGAAATTTTTGAGATAATACTTCCCTCTATTGTTCTTCTGGGATTAGGTTATACCCAGGAAAGGAATAACCACGTTAGGGTGGAGATTTTAATTTCCCGATTGTCTTTTCAAAAGAGGACAATATTAAATTTTGTTTCAAATGCGTTAGCTCTTTTTATATCATTGCTTATTCTTTGGCGTGGGTTAATATTTGCCGTTACTTATTGGCGTATGGGAAGAAAAATTCCAACGATTGAAGTTCCTATGTTTATTTGCCAGCTATTGGTTCCTATAGGTGCTTTTCTATTAATCATAGTCCTTGTCGTTCAGATGATTCAATTTTTCGTTCAATTAACATTAAGGAGATGATATGGATCCTTTAATAATTGGGTTAATCGCTGTTTTTGCTTTTCTATTCCTTGCTTTTCTGGGATTACCTCTCGCTTTTTCCTTTGCCTTAGTTGGTTTTGTAGGAATGGTTTTTTTAAAAGGGTTGATTCCAGCATTGAATCTTCTTGGTGGAAACCCTTATATCCAGGTTTCCTCTTTTGTTCTTGGAGCAGTTCCTTTATTTATTCTTATGGGGCAATTTGCCTTTTATTCTGGAATCAGCCGGAACCTTTTTGACGCTGCCTACAAGATAATGGCGAGGTTGCCAGGAGGATTAGCGCTAGCAACAATGGCAGCTTGTACTGCTTTTGCAGCATGCACAGGTTCTAGCGTTGCTTCAGCAGCTACGATGGGTACGATTGCTTTTCCCGAAATGCAGAGATATAATTATAGCCCAAAGTTGGCAACAGCTACTATTGCTGCAGGTGGAACTTTAGGAATTCTTATACCTCCAAGTACCATATTTGTAATCTTAGGAATTATTACTGAAACAAATATAGGGGCCTTACTGATTGCTGGAATTTTCCCTGGTTTATTGCTTTCGAGTCTTTTTATATTTTTAATATTTATTATGTGTAAGGTAAATCCTTTATTAGGCCCATATGGCAAAGTTTTTTCATGGAGAGAAAAACTTTATTCTCTATCAGGCATTTGGGGAATGATAGTGCTTTTTTTAATAGTGATAGGTGGTTTATATATAGGTGTTTTTTCCCCCTGTGAAGCTGGTAGTATTGGAGCTTTCGGATCATTTGTTCTTGCTTTAGTTAAACGTATAAAATGGCATGATCTGCTTACTGCATTGAGAGAGTCTGCTGAGATTACTTGTTACATTTTATTCATTCTTATTGGTGCAAGCATATTTAATATTTTCCTTGGAATAGCTGGTGTTCCTGAAGCCTTAAGTAATTGGATAATATCTCTTCCAGTATCTCCGATTGGGATTGTAATTGCCATGCTTCTTTTATATATTCCTCTTGGAATGTTTTTAGATACACTTGGAATGATTTTACTTACCGTACCTATCTTTTTTCCTGTTATGGTTCAATTGGGTTTTGACCCTATATGGTTTGGTGTTTTAATTTGTATGATGGCAGAGTTAGGCATGATTACTCCCCCAGTTGCAATTAATGTTTATATCGTTCAAGGAGTGACTAAAGTACCTATGTCCGAGATTTTTCGAGGAGTACTCCCTTTTATATTAGTTTATTTAATAGCTATAGGATTAATAGTTGCTTTTCCAAACATTGCTCTATTTTTACCAAAAACGATGAAATAAAGAATATTAAAAAATTTATTTAATCTTAATAAGCCAATGTTATAAGCATGGAAAGATTGAGACTTTCGTATTTAATTTAGAAAGGCTAACAAATAATGGATCTTGGAATGCTTTTGGAGGCCATTGCTTATGGATTATTATCCGGAGGGGTTTATGCTTTAATTGGAGTTGGTCTCAATTTAATCTTTGGAGTGATGAAAATAATAAATTTTGCCCATGGTTCATTTTTAATGCTAGGAATGTATTGCACTTATTGGCTTTCAATATTTTTTAATATTGATCCTTACGTTTCTCTAATAATCACGATCCCATTTTTGTTCTTTATAGGTATTATTATTCAAAAATTTCTAATAAATCCTATTATTGGATATCCCGAAGACAATCAACTAGTCCTTACGATGGGAGTGATGCTTTTTTTAGAAAACATTGCATTATTTCTTTGGGGACCAGATTTCCGTACGGTCAAAGTAAGTTATGCTGGAACAGTTTTTCCTCTTTTTAATATACGCCTAAATGCTTTGAGATTGATCGCTTTTGTAGGAGGTCTCTTTTTAGCACTAATCCTTTATATCTTTCTAAAAAAAACAGATATAGGAAAAGCTATCCGGGCTTCTTCAGAAGAACGTGAAGGTGCCTATGCAGTTGGAATTAATGTGAAGAAAATACAATTAATTTCTTTTGGCATTGGTACTGCTTGTGCAGGGGCAGCCGGTACATTAATTACTCCGTTCTTTTATATTTCTCCAACTGTGGGACATCTTTTTCTTCTTACTGCTTTTATGGTTGTCGTCCTGGGTGGGATGGGAAGTTTCTTTGGGGCTATTTTCGGTGGATTTATTATTGGAGTAATGGAATCATTAGGAGCAGTTATTTTCCCTGGATCCATCGGGCAGATAGTTCCTTTTTCCTTATTTGTAATAATTCTTCTTTTCAAACCTAAAGGATTATTTATGAGATGAATTTTATGCCGGAAATAAATATGTTCAGAAGAGTAAAGTTATTCATAATTTATATAGTAATCATATTTTGTATTTTTTTGGGGTTGCCACAGCTTCTCAGCTCTTATTTCTTACATGTATTGATCCTGATTCTTTATTTTTCATTTTTAGGAAGTGCTTGGAATATTTTGGGTGGTTATGCTGGCCAATTCTCCTTTGGTCACAGTGCATTTTTTGGTGTAGGGGCTTATACTTCATCACTTTTATATATAAAAATCGGAATATCCCCTTGGATTGGAATGTTTATTGGGGGAATCTTAGCAGCTATTTTAGGGGGATTCATCGGCTATTTGACATTTCGTTATAAATTAAGAGGGGCGTTCTTTGCACTTTCAACTTTTGCATTTTCTGAAATGCTTAGAATTATAGCACTAAATTGGGAGTTCACTGGAAAAGCTGTTGGCATCTTAATTCCTTTAATCCAAGGAGGCTCTCTACAACATTTTCAGTTTTTGAACAAGATTACATATTACTATACTATTTTGTTTATGTTATTAACGATATGGCTCGTGCAGTATAGTTTTGATCATTTTAAATTTGGTTACTATCTTAAAGCAATAAGGGAAGAAGAAGAGGCCGCTGGTTCCCTTGGAATAAACATTTTGAAATATAAAACCATTGCCTTAATCATAAGTGGCTTTTTTACCGCTTTAGGAGGAACCTTTTATGCTCAATACATGTTTTACATTGATCCAGATATCACATTTGGTACAAATGTGACCATTGAAATGATTGTGAGGACTATGTTAGGAGGTGCGGGAACAGTTTTTGGTCCTTTGATTGGATCTACTATTATAGAATTGGCCTCTGAAGTTATGAGAAGTTTATTGGGTGAATACAAAGGGCTTCATATGATGTTCTATGCTATTATATTGATTCTCGTGATGATTTTTTTCCCTAATGGAATGATGGGTTTGCTAAGGGGAAAGAAAAAGGAAGAACAGAAGGGAATTTAAAAAGATGAGCTTTCTGGAGATAAGGAATTTGTATAAGTCCTTTGGGGGACTTATAGCAGTTAGGAATGTAACGGTATCCATTGAGAGAGGGGAAATTATTGGACTCATAGGTCCGAATGGGGCGGGTAAAACTACAATCTTTAATCTCATTTCTGGAACGTTTCCTCCAGATTCGGGTGTCATTATATTTGAAGGAGAGAATATTGTAGGAATGATAGATTATCAGGTTTGCCAGAAAGGTATTAGTAGAACATACCAAATTATGAAACCATTCAATAAACTCACGGTTATGGAAAACATTTTAGTGGGGGCATTTAATAAAATTAAAAAGAAGAGGTTAGCAATGGAGTTTTCACTTGATCTTTTGAACTTTGTCGGTCTTTATTCTAAACGAAATGATTTAGCAAGTAATTTAACGATTGCCGAGAAAAAATCACTTGAGCTTGCGAGGGCTCTTGCTACCCAACCAAAGCTTTTACTCCTTGATGAAGTCATGGCTGGATTAAATCCCAAAGAACAGAACGATGCCATCAATTTAATTATGGAAATAAATCGCAAGGGGATTACATTATTAGTAATAGAACATAAAATGAAAATTATTATGGCTATTTCAAACCGTATTATTGCGCTTCATAATGGAGAGAAGATAGCTGAGGGGACTCCAGAAGAAATTTCAAACCATCCTAAAGTAATAGAAGCTTATTTGGGAGGGAAAGATACTCTTGCTTGAAATAAACAGAATAACTGTGAAATACGGAGAAATCTGTGTTTTGGAAAAGATTTCTTTAAATTTGTTGGGAAATCAGATTTCATCTGTCCTTGGTGCAAATGGAGCTGGAAAGAGCACTCTTTTGAAGACTATTTCAGGTCTTCTTCATCCTATTGAAGGGGAAATAACCTTTATGAACATTCAAATTAACAGGCTTGAATGTTTTCAGATAGTCAATCTTGGCATTGTAAGAGTCCCGGAAGGAAGAAAAATTTTCCCTTCATTAACTGTATTAGAGAATTTAGAAATGGGTTCTTATCCTTTTAAAGCGAAAATGTACAGGAAAAAAACTCTAGAAAAGGTGTATGAGCTATTTCCAATATTAAAAGAGAGAAAAAATCAGATTGCGGGAACATTAAGCGGTGGAGAACAACAGATGTTAGCAATTGCAAGAGGTTTAATGGGTATCCCTAAGCTTTTGATGCTTGATGAACCTTCGTTAGGTCTTTCCCCTCTTTTTGTTAAAGCTATCTTCGAGACTATAAAGCAGATAAGGGCACAAGGGACAGCAGTATTATTGGTTGAACAGAATATATATCATGCACTATTATTATCTGATAAAGCCTATGTATTGGAAAATGGAAAAATTTTTTTAGAAGGAGCAGGGAAGGAACTTTTGGGAAATGAATATATCAAAAAAGCTTACCTTGGGATTTAAATCATATTTGGGGAAATAAATATGTCAAATGAAGAAACCGATCAAATAAAGACGAAAAAAATGAACTGGGAATTTAAAATTAATAAAAATAGAATTGAAGAAAGAAAAAATATTTTTCAAACAAGATCTAAAATTCCAGTAAAAAGGATTTATACTCCAATAGATATGAGCGAAATTGGTTTTGATTATTTGAAAGATCTGAATTTTCCAGGGGAGTATCCTTATACCCGGGGGATAGAACCACTGATGTACAGGGAAAATTTTTGGCTTATTGGGCAGTATGGTGGATTTGGGACTCCAGAAGAAACAAATGAAAGATTTAGATATTTATTAAATCAAGGAATTACAACACTTACAGTCGCTTTGGATCTTCCGACCCAGATGGGCTACGATTCAGACCATCCTATGTCAAAGGGAGAAGTTGGTAAGACTGGGGTTGCTGTCAATTCTTTAAAAGATATGGAAATCATTTTTGAGGAGATTCCTCTAAATTCAGTTAGCTTGGTGGGAACACTTGCGAATGCTATAGGACCAATAGGCATTTCTTGGTTTATGGCTCTTGCAGAGAAACAAAGGATTTCTCCTAATAAATTTAAAGTTTTTTTACAGAATGAAATATTAAAAGAATATGTGGCACGAGGAGCATATTTTCTTCCAATAAGGGCAGGGTTAAAGATAGTCATTGATGTATTGGAATATTGTACTAAGCATTTGCCGAATTGGTTACCTATACAGTTATGTGGATATCATTTCCGTGATGCTGGTGGTAATGCTATTCACGAAATTGCATTTACTCTTGCAAATGCAATAACATATATTGAGGAGACAGTTAAAAGAGGCTTACAAATTGATGATTTCGTTCCACAATTTGTTTTCCACATGGCAGGAAATTTAGATATTTTTGAAGAAGTTGCGAAGATTCGTAGTCTTAGAAGAATTTGGGCTAAACTTATGAAGGAAAGGTTTGGTGCAAAAGATCCGAGATCGCTCAAGGCAAAGGTTAGTTTCTATACTGCAGGGAGTACTTTAACCGCCCAACAACCAATGAATAATATTATAAGGGTGACTGCAGCTGCATTGGCTGCAGCCCTTGCTGGGGTACAATATTTGTTCTGTTCCTCGATGGATGAGCCTTTTCAGACACCATCTGAGGAGGCTGCGCGGGTTGCAATTCGGACGCAGCAAATTCTTGCTCATGAGTTAGGTCTGACTGATACAGTTGATCCTCTGGGGGGCTCTTAT
>Ga0315298_1009221_pt1 | contig 12270 bp, 7 predicted proteins | sample WHS_1_MG_FD_203077 | JGI IMG/M metagenome (GOLD analysis project Ga0315298, IMG submission 203077) | Extremophilic microbial mat communities from Washburn Hot Springs, YNP, Wyoming, USA - WHS_1_MG | ecosystem: Environmental > Aquatic > Thermal springs > Hot (42-90C) | place: USA: Wyoming... | reverse complement strand
GAGGATGGAGCGATTCTTTAATATTTCTCATCCATTACGAAGGCGTCGATCGTTTTAGCCAGTTTCTGCGTGGGGCTTTTCGTCAACCCGGATCTTGTCAGGAGATTGGCGTTGGGGAAGACAAGAGCATGATATTCCCCGCTGGCCAAGGCAAGAGGGAATTTTTTGCCTATCGCCCCAGAAATGAGAGAGCCATCCCTTTTAAGGACCCCACCCACTCCATTTAGCTATCAGCCTTCAGCCCTCAGCCATCAGGTTTTGTGTTTCCGCGGCTTGCCGGGGGTGGTTTTTAGCTTCTTGCCTTTAACCTCCAACCTCTAACCTTTGACGTTTTGTGGGACAAGCCCTTATCTTAGCTCTCAGCCTTCAGGGTTTAGGTTTTCGTAGGGCAAGCCCTTGTGGCTTGCCGGATATGCCCCCGCGCACCGTCCCCCCCTGCGGCAAGGGGTGAACCCTTGCCCTACAAGGGCTTCTTGCCTCTAACCTTCAGCCTTTAACCTTTAACGTTTTGTAGTTTTCGTAGGGCAAGCCCTTGCGGCTTGCCGTAGGGTGCCCCCGCGCAACGCCCACCCCTGCGGCAAGGGACAAGCCCTTGCCCTACAAGGGCTTTTTGCCTCTAACCTTCAGCCTTTTACCTTTAACGTTTTGTAGTTTTCGTAGGGCAAGCCCTTGCGGCTTGCCGGAATGACACCCGCCCACCGCCGCCCCCTGCGGCAAGGGGTGAACGCTTGCCCTACAAAAGCTTTTATCTTTTTGCCTCTAGCCTTCAGCCTTTAACCTTCAACATTTTGTGGGACAAGCCCTTGCCCTACGAAAGCTTTTATCTTTAGCCTTTAACCTCCAACCTCTAACCTTTAACGTTTCGTAGGGCAAGCCCTCGTGGCTTGCCGGGGATGCCCCGCGCACCGCCACCCCTGCGGCAAGGGGTGAACCCTTGCCCTACAAAAGCTTTTATCTTTTTAGCCTTTAGCCTCCAACCTCTAACCTTCAACGTTTTGTAGGGCAAGCTCTTGCCCTATCGAACTACAATTCAAAAACGAATGAACCGCTCAGGGGGTAATCTTTCCAATTGTTGACCAATCCCTTCCTCACCGGATTGTTGAGAATATACTGGACAACCTGTTCGAGGCTTTCTTCCTTTCGGAGGAAATGGTCGTAGTAGCGTTTCTGCCAAAAAGATTTCTCTAAACCGAAAAGGGTACGGCCCACGTTTGCACAGAGGCTCTTGAACCTCCCTACAAACGAGGGAATGGGACAGAGCGATGAAGGACTCATCAAAATATGGACATGATCGGGCATGAAGCAGAACGCGAAGACCGAAGTTCCATTATTGTAAGAGGTCTTTTCAAGGATATGAATGCAGGCTTGGCCAAGTTCAAGGTTGTGGAAAACGGGTTGTTTGTTTTGAGTACAAATGGTGATCGAGCAAATGAGGGTAGGGTCGAGATAGAGAGAGATATCGAGGCGGATTTTTTTCCGTGACGGAGTTGGCGCGCCCATACGAGTTTTTACGCTGTTTGGAGGAGCGGCTTTCGTAGGACAAGCCCTTGCCCTACGAAATCTCTCAGCCTTCAGCTATCAGCTATCAGCCTTCACGGTTTAGGTTTTCGTAGGGCAAGCCCTTGCGGCTTGCCGTAGGGTGCCCCCGCGTATCACCACCCCCTGCGGCAAGGGACAAGCCCTTGCCCTACGAAAGCTTTTAGCCTTTAGCCTCCAACCTTTAACCTCTAACGTTTTGTAGGGCAAGCCCTCGTGGCTTGCCGGATATGATACCCGCGCACCGCCACCCCCTGCGGTAAGGGGTGAACCCTTGCCCTACAAGGGCTTTTAGCCTCTAACCTTCAGCCTTTTACCTTTAACGTTTTGTAGTTTTTGTAGGGCAAGCCCTCGTGGCTTGCCGGAATGAGACCCGCGCAACGCCGCCCTCTGCGGCAAGGGACAAGCCCTTGCCCTACAAAAGCTTTTTGCTATCAGCTATCAGGGTTTATGTTCTTGTAGGGCAAGCCCTTGCGGCTTGCCGGAATGATACCCGCGCACCGCCACCCCCTGCGGCAAGGGACAAGCCCTTGCCCTACAAAAGCTTTTATCTCTTAGCCTTTAACCTCCAACCTCTAACCTTTAACGTTTCGTAGGGCAAGCCCTTGCGGCTTGCCGGATATGCCCCCGCGCACCGCCACCCTTGCGGCTTGCCGGAATGATACCCGCGCACCGCCACCCCCTGCGGCAAGGGACAAGCCCTTGCCCTACAAAAGCTTTTATCTCTTAGCCTTTAACCTCCAACCTCTAACCTTTAACGTTTCGTAGGGCAAGCCCTCGTGGCTTGCCGGAATGATACCCGCGCATCGCCGCCCCCTGCGGCAAGGGACAAGCCCTTGCCCTACGAAAGCTTTTATCTTTAGCCTTTAACCTCCAACCTCTAACCTCTAACGTTTCGTAGGGCAAGCCCTTGCGGCTTGCCGGATATGCCCCCGCGCACCGCCACCCCTGCGGCTTGCCGGAATGATACCCGCGCACCGCCGCCCTCTGCGGCAAGGGGCAAGCCCTTGCCCTACGAAAGCTTTTATCTTTAGCCTTTAACCTCCAACCTCTAACGTTTTGTAGGGCAAGCCCTCGTGGCTTGCCGGAATGATACCCGCGCAACGCCGCCCTCTGCGGCAAGGGACAAGCCCTTGCCCTACGAAAGCTTTTTGCCTCTAGCCTTCAACCTTTAACCTCTAACGTTTTGTGGGACAAGCCCTTGCCCTACAAAAGCTTTTATCTTTTGGCCTCTAGCCTTCAGCCTTTAACCTTTAACATTTTGTGGGGCAAGGCTTCTCCCTACTTTTCTTTGTCCAGCACTTCTCGGACTTTGCTGGCAAGGTTCTCCCTGGTGAAAGGTTTCGGTATGAAATTGATTCCTGGTTCGAGAATGCCGTGGATAGCAATGACATTGTCCGTATAGCCCGACATATAGAGGGCCTTCATCTCGGGGTGAATCATTTGAAGACGCGCCACCAACGCTCGGCCGTTCATTCCAGGCATCACCACATCGCTCAAAACGAGGTGGATGGGCGCTCCATACTTCTCGCAGAGCATAAAGGCCTTTCCTCCATCCGGCGCCTCCAACACCTTGTAACCCAAGCTTTTCAGGATTCGCGCAGCCCACTTACGGACCGCCTCCTCATCCTCCACGATAAGGATTGTTTCGTTTCCGCCGGAGATTTCGGCGGGGACCTCTTCCTTCGGCTCTTCAGCCTCTTCGTCGACCCGGGGTAAATAGATCTTGAACGTCGTTCCCAGCCCGGGCTCGCTATAGACCCAGATCGTGCCGCCGCTCTGCTTCACGATCCCATAAACCGTGGAGAGCCCCAGGCCTGTCCCTCGCCCCTTCTCCTTTGTTGTAAAAAAGGGCTCGAAGATCCGTTCTTTAACCTCAGGTGTCATTCCGATCCCCGTATCGCTTACAGAAAGCATGACGTAACTTCCTGGCTCCGTGCCAAGGTGTTTCCGGCAATACTCCTCATCGAGTTCAACATTGTTGGTCTCGATCGTCAACTTGCCTCCTTTGGGCATCGCATCCCTTGCGTTCACTGCGAGATTAAAGATCACCTGCTCGATTTGCCCCCGATCAGCCCTTACCCGGCCAAGAGGATCTGTAAAGACGAATTGGAGATCGATATCCTCTCCGATCATTCGTCGAAGGATCTTCTGGATCTTTTCAAGAACCTGATTGAGGTCGAGCACCTGCACATCCAATATCTGCTTTCGGCTGAAAGCCAAAAGCTGCCTCGTCAGGTCTCCCGCCTTTCGTGCCGCTTCTTGAATCTCTTCAAGATTGGCCCTCAAGGGGTCTTTTTCGTGGAGGTCGAGGAGGGAAAGCTGAGCATTTCCCTGAATGACTGTGAGAAGGTTGTTAAAGTCGTGGGCAACGCCTGCAGCCAACTGACCGATCGCCTCGATCCTCTGACTTTGGCGAAGTTGCTCCTGAAGCGAAGCCATCTCCTCCTCGCTCTTCTTTTTCTCCGTGATGTCCCAGTTGATCCCCACGAACCGTTTGGGCACACCCTTTTCGTCCCGTTTAATTTTTCCCCGTGTATGGATCCAGCGAATGCTTCCATCTTTATGATAAATGCGGTACTGGCCTTCATAGGTTTCTGTTCGACCTTCGAGATGATCCTTGATGAGCCTCTTCAGGATTTCTAAATCCTCGGGGAAAACCCGCTTCTGCCATGCAGAGAGAGAGTTAGGGAATTCATCATCGCAAAAGCCTATAAACCCTTTGAGGCGAGGGGAGAGATAAATCTTCTCCGGGATCTCGTAGGGATTGGCCGGATCAAGTTCCATGTCCCAAAGCCCAGCATTAGACCCCTCGATGGCAAGCTGTAGCCTTTCTTCGCTTTTGCGTAAAGCTTTTTCGATTTGTTTGGACTCTGTCACATCGAAGGCTACCCCTCGTACAATAGGTTCCTTGACCCCTTCTGTCCGCAGGGTATTATGATATTCCCATATTCGTCTCTCTCCGCTCGATGTCAGAATGAGCATCAGGCCTTCTGCCGAACCTTCCCGGCGGATGGTTGCGAGATACTGATCGAATTGATCCTTCGTCTCAGGAGCGAGGATGTCCCGAAGGTTCATTGAAAGGAGCCCTTCCCGATCGATGCCCAAGGCTTCCGAGGCCCATTGGTTGACCGAGAGGATTCTGCCCTCGAGGTCATGGGTACAGATCAGGGCACGGCTATGCTCGATAAGATCCTTGTAGAGCTCCGCGGTTTCCCGAAGTTCTGCTTCAGCTTGTTTCATTCGGAGTAACGACCGGATGGTAGCGGTCAGGACTGGGGGCTCTACGGGTTGCGTGAGGTAGCTATCCGCTCCACCGTTTAAACCTTTGGCTCTGGAGTTAGCGTCCAAATAGGTTGCGGATATTTGTAAAATGGGAATATGCTGAGTAGATGGTTCGCTCTTGAGCCTTCGGCACACCTCAAATCCGTTGATATCGGGAAGGTTGACATCGAGAAGGATCAGGTCGGGTTCTTGTTCTTGCGCCATTCGAAATGCATCGCTGCCATTGGTAGCTTCTATGACTTCGTAGCCGGCCTAGCGAAGAGTCCGTGTCATCGCGTAGCGTCCTCCGTCGTTGTCGTCCACGTTCAGGATAAGCGGTTTCGAGCGTTTTTCCATTCGAGATGCGTCTCCTTTCATCGATATTTTTTGCTAGCCCCAGCAGCCCACAGCGCCAGTTTCCGTAGAGCAAGCCCTCGTGGCTTGCAAGCTTTTGGCTATTAGCTATCAGCCTTCAGGGTTTACGTTCTTGTAGGGCAAGCCCTTGCGGCTTGCCGGGAATGCCCCCGCGCATCGCCGCCCCTGCGGCAAGGGGTGAACCCTTGCCCTACAAAAGCTTTTATCTTTTTGCCTCTTACCTTCAGCCTTTAACCTTTAACGTTTTGTGGGACAAGCCCTTGCCCTACGAAAGCTTTTTGCCTTTAGCCTCCAACCTTTGACCTTTAACGTTTTGTAGTTTCCGTAGGGCAAGCCCTCGTGGCTTGCCGGATATGCCCCCGCGCAACGCCGCCCTCTGCGGCAAGGGACAAGCCCTTGCCCTACAAAAGCCTTTATCTTTTTGCCTTCAACCTCCAACCTCTAACCTCTAACGTTTTGTGGGACAAGCCCTTGCCCTACAAAAGCTTTTTGCCTTTAACCTCCAACCTTTAACCTCTAACGTTTTTGTAGGGCAAGCCCTTGCGGCTTGCCGGGAATGCCCCCGCGCATCGCCACCCCTGCGGCAAGGGGCAAGCCCTTGCCCTACAAAAGCTTTTTGCCTTTGACCTCCAACCTCGAACCTTTAACCTCTAACGTTTTTGTAGGGCAAGCCCTTGCGGCTTGCCGGGGATGCCCCCGCGCATCGCCGCCCCTGCGGCAAGGGACAAGCCCTTGCCCTACGAAAGCATTTATCTTTTAGCCTCTAACCTCTAACGTTTTGTGGGGTCGGCCCTTGCACTTGCCTCACAAACCTTTCTCCTTCCTTTTCGCCGCAAGGATTCTCTCCACCTCGGCCATAACAGACTCACGCGAGGCGGTCTCTTTTGACAAAATTCGGGTCACTCGATCCTCCAATCGTTTCCGTTCTTCCTCCATAAGCACTTTCGAGGTGATTACGATCACGGGGATCTCGCAGGTGAGCGGGTTTCTCTTCAACTCGTTGAGGGTCTCAAAACCATCCATTTCGGGCATGATGAGGTCAAGAAAGATAACCTCTGGCTTTTCTTCGACGGCTTTTCGAATCCCCTCCTTTCCGCTGGGTGCCTCAATGACTTTGCACGAGAGCTCCGATGTGTAGCTCCGAATCAAATACCGAGAAATCTCTTCGTCATCGATGACCAAAATCTTTTTCACTGGCCTCCTCTTCTGAAAGTCCCTCAGCCTTTCAAGGAGCCAATTTCTTTCGATGGGCTTGACCCAAAAGTCTTCGGCGCCCAAGGTCATCCCTTTTTTCTTTTCATCAAGCACCGAAATCACCAAGACAGGGATTTCTCTTGTCTCCTCGTTCGCCTTGATTTCAGCCAAGAAGCCCCACGTATCTTGCCCGGGGATTAATATATCGAGGACAATGGCAAAAGGTTTTGCCGACTTCAAGATCTCCCTTGCCTTTGTGAGGTTTTGCGCAGCGATCACCTGGAAATCGGACTTCTTCAGATATTTTTCATAGAGGAGCATCGTTTCCGGATCGTCTTCAACGACCAGGACCGTAAGCCGCGAGGGATCGATGGTCAAATCAGTCTTTCGATCCTGTGGTTTTGTCTCGCTGTAGGTGAGTGGGATTCGCACCGAGAAGGTTGACCCCATGCCTACCTCGCTTTTTACATTGATGCTTCCACCCAAGAGTTCGGCCAACTTCTTTGTAAGAGGAAGACCAAGGCCTGTTCCTTTGGTTCGTTTTTGTAAAGGGTGTTCGATTTGGGTGAATTCCTCAAAGATACGCTCCTGATCCTCTGGAGCGATCCCGATACCGGTGTCACTGACGGAGAATATAACGGAGCTACGATCCTCGGATAGGGCCGCGGAGACTCGAACTTCTCCCCGAGGTGTGAACTTTATAGCGTTCGAAATGAGATTCCTCAAAATCTGAGAAACCTTTCCTTCGTCTGTAAAAAGACGGGGGATGTCTGAAGGCTCATCGAAGACGAGGTTGAGCGATGGGTTTACAAGCAAGGGTCTAAGCATACCTCTAAGGGTGCTGAAAAGGGTAGACACATCAAATTCGCCAGGTCGAACCACCACCTTCCCAGCCTCCACTTTCGCAATATCTAACAAGTCGTTGACAAGCTCGGAGAGATCGCTTGCTGCCTTCCGAATGAAGTTGACTTGTTTCTCTTGCTCCTCTGTCAAGGGACCGTCCGCTCTTTCCAGAAGAAGCCTGGTCAGGGCGAGAATTGAATTGAGGGGAGTTCGAAATTCATGGCTCATATTGGAGAGGAATCGGGACTTAAGCTCGTCAGCCCGGCGGATGTGTTGGGCCTTATCATCCAGCTCTGCGTAGAGGGCCAAAACACCCCGGTTCGTATCCTCGAGCTCACGATTGAGATTGATCAGTTCCTCCTGGCGAACCCTGAGCTCTTCGAGGATACGCATCAATTCTTGATTCTGACGTTGGATCTCTTCAAAGGCGGTTTGGGCTGGAAGGCGAGCGAGCTCGGCGACGATAGTGGCTATGTCCTTTGAATCGAGACGGGGTGCCTTGGGAGGGAGTCTTTTGCCTAAGAGAACCGTCGTTCCCTTACCCGGGGTGGAGTCGAGATGGAAGTAATCCATCAACCGCCTGGTTCCGATAATTCCAAGGCCCATTCCTCCCTTCGATTTGAAACGGCCTTCGAGAATCCCTTCTACGTCGGCGATCCCGGGTCCTTCGTCAGTTATCCGGATCACGAAGGATTGGCCTTGAAGGGTATCCTCCAGAACGAACTCGACTTTGCCTCCATTCGCATAAGTGTATGCGTTTCGGGCAATCTCGGAAACTGCTGTTGCAAGGCGGACCTGATCCTGTGGGTCGAAGCCGAGGAGGCTTGCGATCTGTCGGCTTCGTTGCCGAGCGATGACGATGTCGTGTTCGTAACGGATGATGAGAGTGAGAATCGTTGTTGCTCGAGAAGCGTTCGTTCGAGTTGAAGCAACCATACGATGTTTCCCGTCAGCCCACCAAGGCAGAATAAACTATAAACCCTTCGGTCTTTGACCTCTAACGTTTTTGTAGCCGGAAGTGGTTTTTATCTTTTTGCCTCTAACCTTCAGCCTTTGACCTTTAACGTTTTGTGGGACAAGCCCTTGGCCTACGAAAAGCATTTTATCTCAGCTATCAGCCTTCAGCCATCAGGGTTTATGTTTTTGTAGGGCAAGCCCTTGCGGCTTGCCGGAATGACACCCGCGCAACGCCCACCCCTGCGGCTTTGACCTCCAACCTTTAACCTCTAACGTTTTTGTAGGGCAAGCCCTCGTGGCTTGCCGGGGATGCCCCCGCGCACCGCCACCCCTGCGGCAAGGGGTGAACCCTTGCCCTACGAAAGCTTTTTGCCTCTAACCTTCAGCCTTTAACCTTCAACGTTTTGTGGGACAAGCCCTTGGCCTACGAAACTACGACAACCTTGTCATCCCCCTCTCGGCTTGGCTACGACGATCGTCACGTCATCATTGCCTCTGCAGTAGTCCCGATATAGAACACCGGCAATCAAACTCGGATGTCGTCGGCAAAGGCCGGCATAAGAATTCAAATCCCAGCGCGTTGCCAAACCATCCGAGTGCATCACGAGAATAGGTAGCTCCTGCTGATTCCTTCCAGACCAGGGGTAGGTGAACTCCTCAATCTTTCTGACTTCGCCCCCTACGGTCCCGTTGTGAGAGACAAGATGCCTCATGCCAGAGGGTGTGACGATGGCTCCGGAGATATTCCCTACACCCGCAAAGCGGACGACATCGTGATTCACAGATATCTCTGCTATTGCCACTGCTGCTCCCCTTGTGTGCTTCAACCCATTGTGGATGAGTTCCATGATTTCAGAGGGTCGAAGAAGCCGGTTTTTTAAAAAGATGTTTACAGCTTCGTGGGCGGATTGGGCGGCATCGATTCCATGGCCCAAACCGTCTGCAATAAAGACAAGGCTCCGGTCCTGTGTTTGCTCCATGGCCCAAGTGTCTCCACAGACCTCTTCGCTAGGTTTAGGTAAATTGATAGCACCAATCTCAAGGTTTCTGCTGCTGAAGTTTCTTGGTAGCGGGCCCGACCAAACTCGTACCATGACGGCTGTTCCCAGCCCCGGAAGCGAGTGGATGTCAAATAATGGCGAAAGGCGTCGAATAGCGCCCAACCCCGTACCCAAGCTTCCCGAGGTGGAATATCCGTCTTGCAAGGCTTTTGATATGTTACCTATACCGGGGCCTTTGTCGAGAGAGAGTATCTCGAACCCGTTTAGGTGATCCCATTGAAGAGAACGAATGATCAGATGGCCCCCGCCCTTGGCGTGTTTGACGAGGTTGGTCCCTAGTTCAGCGACGATAATCGATACCTTCCCGATCTCAACTTCATTGAATCCCAGGCCCCTCGCAAGGCCTGAGACGAGACGTCTGGCCTCCGCGATCTGACTATTTTCATTGATGGAAAGGACGATCAGGTCACGCATCGCGAATAATGAGCCTTACCGGTAAAAATTAAGCTCTCCAAAACCTCCCAGCTATTAGCCATCAGCCTCCAGGGTTTAGGTTTTCGTAGGGCAAGCCCTTGCGGCTTGCCGGAATGACACCCGCGCAACGCCCACCCCTGCGGCAAGGGGTGAACCCTTGCCCTACAAGGGCTTTTTGCCCCCAGCCTCCAACCTTCAACCTTTAACCTCTAACGTTTTGTGTGGGACAAGCCCTTATCTTAGCTCTCAGCCTTCAGCTATCAGCCTTCAGGGTTTAGGTTTTCGTAGGGCAAGCCCTCGTGGCTTGCCGGGGATGCCCCCGCGTATCACCGCCCCCTGCGGCAAGGGACAAGCCCTTGCCCTACAAAAGCTTTTTGCCTTTAACCTCCAACCTCTAACCTTTAACGTTTTGTAGGGCAAGCCCTTGTGGCTTGCCGGGGGGCAAAGGATAAACCCTGTGCCCTACAGAACCGAAAATCCCTGCCTTTTAGATTTATCTCCACTTCGCAATGGTTACCCGGGTGCCTTCTCCAGGTCTTGAATCGATTTCGAATTCATTGACCAATCGCTTGGCCCCTCCCAATCCCAAACCAAGCCCTTTGGTCGTGGAATAGCCATCTTTCATCGCTAACTCAATGTTCTCAATCCCTGGTCCCTTATCCTCGAATGTGAGCCTGAGGGCTATTCGATTCCCTTCGTTAAGGGCCTCAAGCCGGCACTGCCCCCCTCCACCGTGTTCGACCGTGTTCCGAGCGAGCTCGCTTGTGGCAGTCACAAGCTTTGTCTGGTCAACCAGGCTGAAACCCAGTTCGACCGCCCAGCTCCGCACCTTCTGCCGTATGCGTACGATGTCATCAGAATTCTCGATGGAAACGATCTCCTCCTTAATCAGTGGCATTCAGAGTCTCCTCTTGGGAGAATGCGACGGATTGTCTCAGGAGCTCAATCCCTTTCTCCACGTTGAGGGCGGTTCGGACTCCCTTCAATGACACACCTAGCTCCACCAGGGTAATGGCGACCGCAGGCTTCATCCCCACTACCACCGTTTCCGCGTCAAGGATACGGGACATAGAAGCGATATTTCCAAGCATCCGTCCGATAAAGGAGTCGACTACCTCAAGGGATGAAATATCAATGAGGACCCCCTTGACACCGTGTTGGACGATCTGATTGGTCAGGTCGTCCTGAAGGGTCATGGCCAGACGATCGTGCATATCGACTTGGATCGTCACTAAAAGAAACTCGCCCATCTTCAGTATCGGGATACGTTCCATATCGCCTCCAAAGGTATAGACCTCCCAAAGAGTGAGCCCAGTCCCTTCTTTTAAGTGGGACTCTTCTTAATGACCAGCCCTATCCTCTGGAGGGCCACCAAGAAGGCGTCGGCCAGTGTGGCCTTGGTGACGACGTCGGGTAGCGTAACCCCCAGGTGGACAATTGTCTGAGCGATCTGAGGTCTGATGCCGCTGATGATACAGTCCGCTCCCATGAGCCGCGCGGCCGAGACGGTTTTAAGCAGGTGTTGAGCCACCAAAGTATCGACTGTTGGGACACCCGTGATATCGATGATCGCTACACTCGAGCCGGTTTCGACAATCCTTTGAAGAAGGCTCTCCATGACTACTTGGGTCCGAGCACTATCGAGCGTCCCGATCAACGGCAAGGCCAAGATGCCATCCCAGAGTTTGACAACGGGGGTAGATAGTTCGAGAAGCTCCATCCTTTGCCGAGTGATGACCTCCTCACGGCCTTTCTGATAAACTTCGATCGTGTATAGGCCCAATTGATCCAAAAGGGTATTCGCTGTCCAGACCTCATCCTCTAACGCCTGCGTATCTGTTGTCGAATGCTCTCGGAGGCAAGAAAAAAGGGGGCGCTTAAAGGAGAAGATGAATGTGGCGGTTTCAGCGGGAGAAAAACCCTGGAGGGCTCTTGATCTAGAAAGGGTTGATAGGAACTCCCGCATGGAAGCCCATTCTGGGGTTTGGATGTCAGTCAGGCTCCCTGATTGGGTTGCTTGCTGGAAAAGGGAGAGAAAGTCGGCTGATTCTTGGCGCAGGTCTGACTCTTTGATCAGGTCAGATCTGAAGGCGGGTGCTGCAAGTTGATCCCTCATCCAGTCGGACAAAAGTTCTTTTTCGTATTTTTTCAGAAGCTCGGGCAATTTGCTTTCTTTTCCTTTTGCCATAAAGCTGTGACCTCCTTTCCAAAATTGGAACCAAACTCTTGAGCGGCTTTCGTCTTTGGCCAAAACTGACGAAAATGTTTGTAACGGGGCAGAAGGTTTTAGCCTTCAGCTCTTAGCCTCCAACCTTTAGCCCTTAACATTTTGTAGGGCAAGCCCTCGTGGCTTGCCGGGGGGGTTTAGCTTTTTGCCTTTAACCTTTATCGTTTTGTAGAGCAAGCCGGGGGTTATTTCTCTTACGGGGGAAAATGTATCATAACCCGAATAGGTTGTCAATTTGAAGAAGGGGGTGGGAGGGGGCCCCCGCGCATCGCCCACCCCTGCGGCAAGGGACAAGCCCTTGCCCTACGAAAGCTTTTTGCCTTTAACCTCCAACCTCTAACCTTTAACGTTTTGTAGGGCAAGCCCTCGTGGCTTGCCGGGGATGCCCCCGCGCATCGC
>Ga0315298_1009220_pt1 | contig 12270 bp, 11 predicted proteins | sample WHS_1_MG_FD_203077 | JGI IMG/M metagenome (GOLD analysis project Ga0315298, IMG submission 203077) | Extremophilic microbial mat communities from Washburn Hot Springs, YNP, Wyoming, USA - WHS_1_MG | ecosystem: Environmental > Aquatic > Thermal springs > Hot (42-90C) | place: USA: Wyoming... | reverse complement strand
CCCCTTCAGGGAGGCGGCGGAGTCCGCGCCCGCCTTCGGCGACAGGAGGACCTACCAGATGGACCCCAGGAACGCGGCGGAGGCGCTGAAGGAGGCGGAGCTGGACGTGGAGGAGGGGGCAGACATATTGATGGTGAAGCCCGCCCTCCCGTACCTGGACGTGATCAGGATCGTCAAGGACGCGTTCCCCCACTACCCGCTCGCGGCCTACAGCGTGAGCGGCGAGTACTCCATGCTGAGGGCGGCGGGCGAGAGGGGGTGGCTGGACGAGGACCGCGCCCTCCTCGAGGTCCTCTACTCCATCAGGAGGGCGGGGGCCGACGCGATCATAACCTACTACGCGCCGCGCGCGGCGAGGCTCCTGAGGGAGCTGGGCCGCAATGCCTTCCGAGGGCCCCGATCCCATCGAGGAGGCCAGGCGCCTCCTCCCGGGGGGAGTCAGCAGCCCCGTGAGGGCGGCCGTGAGGCCGAGCCCGTTCGTCGTGGAGGGGGCCAGGGGCGCCAGGCTCGTCACCCGGGGGGGCGAGCTGGTGGACTGGGTCATGGGCTACGGGCCCCTCATCCTGGGGCACGCGGATGAGCGCGTGAGGAGGGCGGTGGAGGGGCAGCTGGAGAGGGGCTGGCTCTACGGGGCCCCGAGCAGGTCGGAGATCGAGCTGGCGAGGAAGATAGTCGAGTACTACGGGCCCGGGAAGGTCAGGTTCGTCAACTCGGGCGGCGAGGCGGCGATGACCGCCGTCAGGCTGGCCAGGGGGGCCACGGGGAGGAGGCTCGTCGTGAAGTTCGACGGCTGCTACCACGGCGCGTCGGACGCGCTCCTCTCGCGCGCGGGGAGGGGAGGGGTGGGCGAGCCCTCCTCCGCGGGGGTCCCGGGGGAGATCGCCTCCCTCACCCTGGTCCTGAGGTACAACGACCCGCAGGGGCTCGAGGGCGCCATGAGGAGGGTGGGCGAGGACGTCGCGGCGATCATCGTGGAGCCGGTGGGGGCGAACATGGGGGTCGTGCCGGCGGATGCGGACTTCCTCAGGGCGCTCAGGGAGGAGGCGGATCGCGCCGGGGCCCTCCTGATATTCGACGAGGTGGTGACCGGCTTCAGGCTGGGGCTGCGCGGCGCCCAGGGCCTCTACGGGGTCAGGCCCGACCTGACGGTCCTGGGGAAGATAATAGGCGGGGGGTTCCCGGTCGGGGCGGTCGTGGGGAGGGCGGAGCTCATGGACCTCCTCGCCCCCTCCGGCCCCGTCTACAACGCGGGCACGTTCAACGGGCACCCCGTCTCCATGGCGGCGGGGCTGGCGACGATCGAGGTCCTCGAGGAGGGCTGGCCCTACGCGCGCGCCGAGCGCGCGGCGAGGGCGGTCGCGGAGGAGCTCTCCCGCATGCGCCTGGGGGGGAGGCCGGTGGCGGTCAACGCGGTCGGCAGCATGTTCCAGGTGTTCATGAGGGAGCCGCCCGTCAGGGACGCGGAGGGCGCCAGGGCGGCGGACCAGGGCGCCTACGCGAGGCTCCACGAGTCCCTGCTGAGGGAGGGGGTCTTCTCACCGCCCGTCCAGACCGAGACATGGTTCGCGAGCGCCGCGCACGGGGACGAGGATGTGGAGCGCACACTGGAGGGCCTGAGGAGGGCTTGGCCGGGCCGAGGGGGAGGGTCCACATAGTCGGCGCGGGGCCCGGGGACCCCGAGCTCCTCACGCTGAAGGCCGCCAGGCTCATCTCCGAGGCAGACGTGATCCTCTACGACAGGCTGGCGCCCCCCGGCGCGCTCTCCCTCGCGAGGGGGGGAGCTGTCCTGGTGGACGTGGGGAAGGCCCCGGGGAGGGGGCCGGCTCAGGACCTCATAAACAGGGAGCTCGTGCGCCACGCCGAGGCGGGGAGGGTCGTCGTCAGGCTGAAGGGCGGGGACCCGCTGGTCTTCGGGAGGGGGGAGGAGGAGTGCTCCTACGTGCTCTCGAGGGGGATACCGTGCGAGATGGTGCCGGGGGTCAGCTCCGCGACCGGCGCCCCCACCTGCGCCGGGATCCCGCTCGGGAGCAGGTGGGGCTCCTCCAGCTTCGCGGTGGTCACCGGCAGGACGGCGGCCTCCGGGTCCCCGGCGCCGTCGCTCGGCGCCCTGGCGAGGGCCGCCGACACGCTCGTGGTCATGATGCCGCTCTCGAACCTCGGGGCCATCGCCTCCGAGGCGTCCTCCGCCATGGGCGCGGGGGCGCCGGCGGCCCTCGTCCTGAACGGCTGCACGGCCGCGCAGAGGGTGATAGAGGCGCCGATCTCGGAGATAGCGTCGGCCGCCGCCGGGCTGGGGCCGCCGGCCGTCCTGGTCGCGGGGGCCGGGGCCGCCCTCAGGAGGCGCGTCCTGGGCGGGGCCCCCTAGCTCCAGCTCCATCAGGAGCGCGGAGGGGCGGAACCCGAAGCGCCTGTAGAGCCTGATGGCGGGGGAGTTCCTGAGCTCGGCGCGCAGGACGAGCTTCCTGTAGCCCCTCCTCCTGCAGTACTCTATCGCCCTGCCTAGGAGGGCCGAGCCCACGCCGGAGCGCCTGCTCCCGGGCCTGACCTCCAGGTCGTAGAGGTACGCGTACCTCTCGTAGTTCACCGTGTCCATCTCCTCCTTGACCCAGGCGACGCCTATCAGCCTGCCGGACGCGTCGTAGGCCGCGAAGAACCTCTGCTCGCCGGGGGAGTTGAATATGGAGAGGAAGAGCTCGCGGTGCCTGCGCGCGTACTCCTCGTAGCCCATGGAGGAGCGGGCGGCCTCGTCCATGACCTCCCAGCTCACCTCGCGGTCCAGCTCCAGGACATCCTCCAGGATCTCGGCGCCGTGCTCCTCTATCCTGTACCGGGGGCTCGGGCCCATAGATCCCCCTCCGCCGCCCTCCTGAGGGCCTCCTCCCTCGTTATCTCCGCCCACTCCCCGCCCGAGAGGTAGGCGTAGCCCCTCGCGTAGCCCTCGTAGATGGACCATATCCTCTCCCTGTGCTCGGGCGGGATCGCGTCGAACCTGGAGTTCCTGTCGTCGAACTGGAGCATCTCGACGTGCGGGTGCTCGCGGGCGGCGACCCCCGGGAAATCCATGCCGGTCCGCCTCGACGCGAGCGCGACCGAGTGCTCCAGCTCGTCCGCGTCCAGGCGCACCATGCCCCTAGAGATGCGCCGGGGCAGCCCCCGCACGTGCTCCTCCCTGTAGCCTATGGCGCGGGGGTCCAGGCCGTTGGCGAGGAGGAACAGCTGTATGCCGTTGCACTTGAAGCAGGTCCCGCAGGGCCTCACGTCGCCGCCCTCCGGGTGGGCCGAGTGGCAGCTCACCTGGAGCCTGAAGAGCTCCGGGTACCTCGACGCCAGGACGCGCTCGACCACGAGCCCGGACAGCGGCCTCACCGCGGACCACTGGCGAATCCCCCAGCCGCGCCTCCTGAACCACCTGGTCATGTACGCATCGAACTCCTGGCTCTGGTCGTAGACCGCGTAGTAGTGCCTTATCCCCCGGAACTCGTAGGTGAGGCCGGAGGGATCGTCATACTCGTTCCCGAGGAGCACGTCGCCCGCGCCCCCCGCGATCAGCGCGGGGAGGCACGAGAGGACGTAGTGCTCGAAGAAGAAGAGCCTGATGGGGTAGACCTCGGGGCGCCTCCTGCGGAGCGCCTCGGCCCTGATTATCCTCATGTTCCTCTCCACCCACGAGTACAGCCTGTCCACGTTGCTCCAGACGCGGATCGTCCGGGGCTCGTTCGCCCTGAACCACCTGTAGGCCCTCAGCGCGGTGAACCAGTGGTGGCCCGACTCGTTCAGGAAGCACGGGCGCGGGTCGCACCCTATCTCCCTGGCCACGCCGTACGTGAGGAGGCTCTCCTTGCCCCCGGACGACATGACTCCGCACCCGCGGCCCGGCGGCCCCCAGGGCTCCGAGTCGCGGAGCGAGGGGAACTCCATCTCCGCCCTGGGCTCGGCGTCCTCCGGCTCCACCCTCGAGGGGTCCGGGACGAACTCGTCCCTCACGAAGCCGGTCCTGTTCACTATCCTGTTGACGAATATGTCGCGGGCCGTGACCCGCGACATCTCCGAGAGGAACTCGGCGTCCAGCTCGGTGAGAGGGACGTCGAACACGATCCTCCTCGAGAAGAGCGCGTAGTTCACGGCGGGGACGGAGACCATGAGGGGGGCCACGTCCCGCGCCTCGGGGGGCAGGTCCCCCTCGTACCTGTGGAGGAGCCGGTAGCGCTCCTCGGGCCCGCCGGGCCTCCTCAGCACGTAGTCGGCCGATATCCCGCGGCGCTCCACGCGGAGGCCCTCGACCCTGAGCTCCTCGAAGCACGTGAGGTCCGGGGAGACCATGGGGCAACCCTGCTCCCATCGCGCCCCTCGGCCCCGCGCCCGCGCGACCACCCTCAGGCGCTGGAAGTCCTCCATCATGCGGTCCACGATCCTCCCGACGCCGTGCAGGAGCGGCGCGCACGAGACCACGCCGTACCTGCGCTCGTACTCCTCGACGGCCGCGTCCGCCTCGCCGGGGGTCATCCCCTCAGTGTTCACCGTTATCGCGTAGAGGCGCCTGCCGGTTATGAGCTCCAGGAGCCTCACGTACCTGTCCAGGTCGGGCATCGGATACTGCGGGAACCCGTCCAGGTGCCTCCTGGCCGGCGCGTGCTGCAGCACGACCACCTCGGGCCTCACGACCGTCAGTATCTCCAGGCTCCCCGGGAAGGCCGGGTGGAGGAGCGCGCCCTGCCCCGGCACGACTATCACGTCAGGCCGCTCCTCCCTGTAGGCCCTCACGATCTCGCGCTCGAGACCGCCGGTTATGAAGTCGTTGACCATGGCGTCCAGGACTATCCCGTACCTCGCGCCCTGCATCCAGGCGGTCTGCCCCGTGCCGATGAACGCGGCGCGGACGCCGCGGGCCGACAGCTCGTCCGCCAGCATGAGCGCCGTGGTCCTCTTCCCTATCGCGGAGTCCGTCCCCACGACCACGACCCTCAGGGAGTCCACGGAGTCTATCTCGCCCCTGTAGAACTCGCGCCAGCCGCTGTAGATCTTCCTCACGTCCACGATCTCTGCGCCGTGCTCGGCGGCGAGCCTCGCGAGCTCCGGGTCGTCGCTCAGGAACTCGTGGAGGCCCGAGACGACGTCCATGCCCCTCCTGAGGGCCTCCGCGACCACCTCCCTGTAGCCCGGGGGGAGGCGGCCGCCCGCGACCGCGGCCCCTATGATCAGGACCTCCGCGTCCGGGTGATCGCGGAGCGCCTCCTCCAGGCTCCCGTAGATCCTTATGCCCCTGCGCCTGCCGTCGAGGACCTCGCCCGCGTCCATCCCGCGGAACCCGCTGTCTATGACGCCCAGCACCTCGAACTTGTCGGAGCGGCGCACCAGGCCGTGCGCGGTCTTGCCGTCCGTGCTCCCGTACACGCCCTCGGCCAGTATCAGGGCCCTCCTCCTCATGGGAGATGCCCCTCACGGGAGGTGCCACCGGCTCGTGATCACCAGCGCGTGCGTGCCCTCGCCCAGGAAGCGGAGCGACTCCAGGACCGACGCGGACGCCGGCAGGGCGTCTATCCCCTCGAGCTCCCTCAGGAGCCTGGAGTAGCCGACCATCGCCCTGTCGGTCACCCTGAGCGCGCTCCCCCCGCTCTCCCTGAGGGCGGCGAGCGCCGCGTCCCCGTCGAAGGATATCATCGAGACCAGCGGCTCGTTGTACCTGGTCTCCTTGACCCTGCGGAGGGGCATGGCCCTCTCCATCCCGCCCAGGAAGCTGTCCACGACGGAGTTCCCGTGGACCGTGGTGACCCCGATTATCCTCGGGACGCGCTCCACGTAGCCGAGCCCCCTCAGCTTGGAGAACCCCATGTGGACCCCCGCCAGGGTCGTCCCGTTGCCGACCGGCAGCACGACCGTGTCGGGCGGGTCCCCGAGCTCCCACGTGATCTCGTGGGCGAGGGCCGAGTAAGCTTCGAAGCTGACCCTAGAGTTGATGGACCCGGGGTTCGCGTCGTACCAGCCGTTCTCCGACGCCGCGCGGACGCTCGCGCTCACGGCGTCCTCGTAGGACCCGTCGACGAGCACCAGCTGCGCGCCGTACCTCCTCAGCTCCGACATGCGCTCCAGGGTGTAGCGGCGCGGCACGAATATCACCGCCCTGGCCCCGACCATCCTGGAGTAGTAGGCGAGCGAGACCCCGAAGTTCCCGCAGGTGCCGGCTGTGAGCACCCTGAAACCGCCCTCCAGCGCCCTCTGCACGTGCAGGACCGCCGCGCGATCCTTGTGGGTCCCCGTCGGGTTGGCCCCCTCGTACTTGGCGTACACCCTGGATCCGTCGCGGGGGAAGAACGTGCGCTCGAGGCGCGAGAGGCGGAGGAGCGGCGTCCTGTAGTAGCTGAGCTCCTGCCTCACCAGCATCTGGAGCCGACCTCCGGGGATGCTTGAGGGAGGGGAACGGGACGATGACCCGGGGGATGATCGGGCGAGGCATCGCCATCGCCCTCCAACCGCTCAGATTCGAGCGGCATTACCTCGTATCACCTAGCTCCGGGTCGGCGGAGGCGCTGCCTTGATTTAAGGTTTTCTGTAGGGATCCGCGCCCGGGCGCGCCGGGCGAACGGTGATCAGAGCCTCTCTCACCTCACGGCCGGGACCGGCTCGGGAGTTCCGACGCTCATCATCCGGGCGCGGGGCGGCGGGCGCGCTTAAATTAAGTTGGCGCGAGAATTGGGCGGGCGCGGGATGCGGTGTTTGCCGAGTCCTGAGCCGTGATGAGGCAGAGGGGGCCGACCGCGCCCTCGGAGGCCGCTCCTGAGGTACCAGCCCGCGTCCACGAGGTTCGCGTAGACGCGCCCCCGCCTCCTGGCCCACCCGAGCGGCTCCCGCCTCCTGTTGAGCACCGCGTACGTCCCGCAGGGGGAGGGGGAGCGCCTGATGACGCCCCGGGGCAGGACGTCCCTCCCGTAGAGGAACACCGCCTCGGCGCGCTCGTCGACGATCAGGTACCCCCTGTCTATGCCGCCCCAGAGCGCCGAGAGGAGCCCCATCAGCGGCTCGACCCTCCCCCCGCAGATCCTGGCCGCGTGCACCCCGGCCAGGAAGGGGGGCCTGCCCCCTCCCAGGGCCTCCGCGGACGCCGAGGGATGGACCGCGAGGACCTCCACGCAGCCCGAGCCCGGGGCGCCGGCGCAGAGGACGTCGAGCCCGACTAGGCCCCCGCTCGAGTGGCAGAGGACCTCGGATCTTATGAGGTCCAGCTCCTCCCGCGTGCACCTCCTCAGGACCGCCTTATCCGGCAAATCGTGAATCCCTCCGTCGCGTGCCTGTGCGGGTAGAACCTGCGGCAGAGCCGGAACTGGCTGGGGAGCGAGATCCCAGCGTACTCCACCGCGCCGGCGTCCCCGAAGTCGAGCCCCGTGTCCACCAGGGAGAAGCGCCCGGCGTCCGAGTCCTCCAGCGCCTCGAGGACGGAGTGGACCACGAGCTCGTTCTCCTCGAAGTTCGTGGAGCACGTGGAGTAGACGAGCTCGCCCCCTGGCCCGAGGGACCTCAGGGCGGACTCCAGGAGCTCCACCTGGACGCGCGCGGCGGACTCGACCTCCCCCTGGGGGCGGGGCCTCCTCCCCCTCGCGAACGGCATCAGCCCCTCCCCGGTGCAGGGGGCGTCCAGGAGCACCCTGTCGAACTCGCCGAGCGAGCCGATCCCCCGCGCGTCCATCAGGTACGCCACTATGTTGAAGGCGCCGAGCCTGCTCGCGTTCGCCTTCAGGGCCATCAGCTTCCTCTCGCTGACGTCCAGGGCGATCACGGGCGAGCGCGGGTTGTGCTGCGAGATCTGGGTCGCCTTGCCGCCGACCCCCGCCGCGGCGTCGGCGATCCTGGAGGCGCCCTCCGGCGAGAGGGCCAGGACGGGGAGCATCGAAGCCGGGCCCTGGATGTAGAAGAGCCCCAGCAGGTGCTCGTGGTAGGCCGCGAGCGGTATCGGGGACTCCTCGACCACCAGCCCGTAGGGGGCGTGCCGGTAGGGCCTGACGGACGCGCCCTTCGCCTCCAGCCTCGAGGCGAGCTCGTCCCTGTCCACCCTGAGGGTGTTCGCCCTCAGGGTCCTCATCACGTCGCCCTCCCGGGCGCCCAGCATCCCCTCGACCTCCTCGCGCGAGCTGAGGAGCTCCGCGTACCGGGCGACCTGGTCCGGGTGAGCCCCGTGCCTCTCCGCCAGGGCGGCGAGCTCGCGGGGGGCCAGGCCGCCCCCCCTCTCCACGGCGCCCCGCGCGAGGGCCAGCCCCTCGCTCAGCCTCTCCAGCGCCGACCTCACGCCGTCGCTCCCTCGGCACCACGCCCACGGACCCGTCGGGCAGTATGTATATCCTGACGTCCTCCGTGAGCGCGCCGTCCCTCACGTAGCTCCTGAGGTAGCCGCTGAGCTGCGCCATGAGGGTCGGCATGTTCATCGACAGCTTGATCCCGGAGGAGTTCGCCCTGTCCACCACCATCGGCGGGACCTCGACGAGGCGCGTCCCCTTGGGCACGACGAGCTCCGCTCCCGCGACCGAGGCGGCGGACTCCAGCGTCTCCCTCGCCAGCCTCAGGTTGCGCAGCGCCCTCTTCTCGAGGATCATGACGTTCTCCCTCGTAGTGCCTATGGCCCTCGCGACCTCCTCGTAGCTCATCCCGCTCCTCCTCATGCGCAGTATCTCCAGCTGCCTCTCCGTCAGGAATCCCCCGGCCCTCCTGCGCCCCCTCACGCGGAGTGAGGCGGCGCGCGCCGATTTGAACATTTTCGCTTAGGGACGGGGCTCGGCGGACTATGCGGAAGTCCCGGAACTCGCCCCTGTACTCCTCCTCGACCTCCTCGACGCCCTCCACCCTCGCGGCCGGCGGCCCCCGGCGGGCCCACCCGGCGAGGGCCCTCACGGCGCCCTCCTCGCCCTCCAGGACCGCCTCCACGCGGCCGTCGGGGAGGTTCCTGACCCATCCCCTGACGCCGAGGCGGTCGGCCTCCTCCTTCATCGTGGACCTGAAGAAGACGCCCTGCACCCTCCCGGAAATCCACAGGTGGAGCCTCAGCTGGCGCCCCCCGGGCATGCCCGGGGGGATCGGCGGGGGCGCTATTAACAGTGAAGGTCCCCTCCGCACGGGCCGCTGGACGCGCCGACGAGGCGCATTAAAAACAACTGACATTGGCCCGCGCGGTGGGGCGGCCCAGCCCCTTCTGGGGGCCGGGTCGCCCTCCCCCCATCAGAGGGCGAGCAGGGCGGCCAGCGCGTGCGGCAGGGCGGCGATGATCGCTGAGGCGGCGGAGCTCGGGAAGAGGCCGAGGGAGGTGTGCAGGGCCACGTCCACCGTGGCTATCGCGGCCGCGAAGACGACCGAGACCGTGTTCACGACCTTTATCAGCGGGTTGAGCGACGGGCCGGTGGTGTCCTTGAACGCGTCCCCGACCATGTCGCCGATGATCGCGTTCTTGTGGGCGGGGCTCCCCTTGCCGCCGAGCGACGGGTCCACGTTGGCCTCTATGTACTTCTTCGCGTTGTCCCAGGCGGCGCCGCCGTTGGCCATCAGGAGCGCCCTGGGGAAGCCCACGACTATCGTCCCGAGTATGAACCCGACGAGTGCGACCCACCCCAGCAGCAGCCCCACGATTATGGGCAGCGCCACCGCCAGGAGCCCCGGGAGCATGAACTCGCCGAGCGCGTGCCTCGTCACTATGTCTATGGCCCTGGAGTAGTCCGGCTTGGACTTCCCCTCGAGTATCCCCGGTATCTCGCGGAACTGCCTCCTTATCTCCTCGACGAGCTCCATGGCGGTCCTGCTGACGGACATTAGCGTGCGGCTGGAGAACACGTAGACCAGGACCACCCCCAGGAACGCGCCGATCAGGAGGTCCGGCGACAGCACCGACGTCGCGGAGAACGCCTCCCTCAATATCGAGGAAGCCGACGCGCCGGGGGGAACGAGCCTCCCGACCACCTCGTACACGAAGCCAATGAACAGGACCAGCGCGGCGAGGCCCGCCGAGGCTATAGCGTACCCCTTGGTCGTGGCCTTCGTCGTGTTGCCTATCGCGTCCAGGGCGTCCGTGGTCTCCCTGACCTCCGGCGGGAGCCCGGCCATCTCCGCGAGGCCGTTGGCGTTGTCCGACACGGGGCCGTAGGAGTCCATGGTTATCACGATGCCGGCCATGGAGAGCAGGCCTATGGACGCCACCGCTGTGCCGAATATGCCGCCCATCGCCGGGGCGACGGCGGCGGCCGGCGCGATCTCGTAGTAGCCCAGCGCGAAGCTGAGCCCCAGGACCAGCGCGACCACGAGGAGCACGGGGACGGCGCTCGACAGCCCGTAGGAGTACCCGGCGACTATGACGTTGGCCGCGTTCACGGTCGACTGCCCCGCCACGTTCCTGACCGGGGAGTGCGTGTAGTGCGTGTAGTACTCGGTGATGTGGAGCACCGCGATGGCGGTTATCATTCCCAGGAAGTCGCTCACCACTATGGCCGCGGCCGCCGCGGTCGCCCCGAACAGGAGCACCGAGACCAGGGCCACCAGCACGACGCTGACGGCCGTCGCGACGTAGAGCGACGCGTTGAGCTTCCTCATGGCTCCCTCGGCGCCCTCGACGCGGCCCCTCACGACCTGCATCCCCACGAGCGCCCCGAGGAGCGCGGAGGACGCCGCCAGGAGCGGGAACTCGGCGAACATGTGGGACATCCCGAAGACCGCGGCTAGGAACATGGCGCCGGTCAGCACGACCACCAGGCTCTCGTAGACGTCGCTCGACATCCCCGCGCAGTCGCCCACGTTGTCGCCCACGTTGTCCGCGATGACGCCGGGGTTCCTGGGATCGTCCTCCGGTATCCCCGCCTCGATCTTGCCGACTATGTCGGCCCCCCAGTCGGCCGCCTTCGTGTAGATGCCCCCAGCCACCCTTATGAAGAGGCTCATGAGGCTGGCGCCGAAGGCCGCCGGTATCAGGGCATCGGCCCACTGCGGGATCACCTGATACGATACGTAGAGCGCGGAGACCACCAGGAGGGCTATGCTGGCGAGCATCGTGCCCATGACGCTCCCCGCCCTGTAGGAGACCCTGAGGGCGCCGCCGAGCCCCCCGGACCTCGCGGCCTGCGCCGTCCTCGAAGCGCTCCTGGTCGTCACGTACATCCCTATGTAGCCGGCGAGGCCGCTGCCCAGGGCGCCCAGCGCGAACGAGAGCACGGCCAGCGCCACCATGAGCCAGCTGTGGAAGCCGACGTAGTACGCCGCTCCCACGAGGGCCGCGAGCACCACGCCCACCGGGAGTATCGTCCTGTACTCCCTGGCCAGGAACGCCCTCGCGCCCAGCGCTATGAGCTCGCTTATCTCCCTCATGCGCTCCGTGCCCGGGTCCTGCCTGAGGACCCATGCGGCCATCCATCCGCCGTACGCGAGCCCCACGACCGATACGATAATTGGAACTAGGACGGCGTACCAGGGCATCTTCGGGTGGGCCCCGGGCCGGGCCCAATAAATCCGTTACTGGCCGGCGGGCGCTCAGGCGGTCAGCTTTAGCTGTATCGCGACGGACTCGGGTATGCTAAGCCTCGCCAGCTGCGCCAGGACGCGCTGGTCTGCGGCCTCTATGTCTATGAGCCTCCTGTGTATCCTGAGCTCCCACTTGTCGTAGGTCTTCCCGCCCTGGCCGCAGGGGCTCTTCCTGGTCACCACCCTCAGCTTCTTCGTGGGCAGCGGTATGGGGCCGCGAACCCTGGCCCCCATCCTCTCGCTGATCTCCTTTATCTGGGCGGCCACCTTGTCCACGTCCTCGAGGCTCTGAGACGTCAGCTTTATCCTGGCCCTCTGGGGCATGGCGGGCGCTCCCGCCCGGCGCCTTAAAACCTTTAGGATTCGTCGAGGAGCACGACGCGCCCGGTGAACCCGACGTTCAGCTGCAGCCTCCCCCTGAAGGACGTCACGTATCCGTCCTCGACGCGTATGCGCCTGCCAGCCTCCACGCCCTCCATGTCGTAGTTCCAGAGCGCGAGATCTATCTCGGAGCCGTCGGCCTCGAGCCTCGCGATCGCGTACCTGGCGGGCTCGAGCGGCTCGGGGAGCCTGTACTCCCTGACGGGGCCCACCTCCTTGACCCTGCCCTCCACGATCACGTGCCTAGCGCCCCTCCTGAGCTCGGAGATCCTGGTGCGGACCGCCATTTCAACGGCGTGCAGCCGGGGCGCCAATAAACCTGTTGCAGGCAGGCGCGTTGACGCGCGCGTTAAGCCGCCGCGACGATTCGGTACAGCCCGGCGGCGGGCCCAACCTATTTATTAGGAAGGG
>Ga0315298_1009219_pt1 | contig 12270 bp, 8 predicted proteins | sample WHS_1_MG_FD_203077 | JGI IMG/M metagenome (GOLD analysis project Ga0315298, IMG submission 203077) | Extremophilic microbial mat communities from Washburn Hot Springs, YNP, Wyoming, USA - WHS_1_MG | ecosystem: Environmental > Aquatic > Thermal springs > Hot (42-90C) | place: USA: Wyoming... | reverse complement strand
GGGCGATCACGGCCGAGGGATCGACCGTGTTGCGCTTCGATTTCGACATCTTCTCGATCGGCCCGACGATCACCTTGCGGCCATCCAGCGTCGTCGCGTGATCGGCGTGGCGGATCACCTCCTCGGGGTAGAGCCACTTGCCGTCCTCGGTGCGGTAGCTCTCGTGCGTGAGCATGCCCTGGGTGAACAGGCCGGCGAAGGGCTCGGCGACGCCGACCTGGCCGAGCCGGTGCATCGCCCGGGTGAAGAAGCGAGCGTACAGCAGGTGCAGGATCGCGTGCTCGATGCCGCCGATATAGTGATCGACCGGCATCCAGTGCGAGGTCGCCGCCGGGTCCGCCGGCACGGGCGCGTGCGGGGCGCAGAACCGGGCGAAATACCACGAGGAATCGACGAAGGTGTCGAACGTGTCGGTCTCGCGCTGGGCGGCCGCGCCGCATTGCGGACAGGCCACGTGCTTCCAGCTCGGGTGATGGTCGAGCGCGTTGCCCGGCCGGTCGAACGGCAGGTCGTCCGGCAGCCGCACCGGCAGGTCCTTTTCCGGCACGGGAACGGTGCCGCAGACCTCGCAATGGATCATCGGGATCGGGCAGCCCCAGGCGCGCTGGCGCGACACGCCCCAGTCGCGCAGGCGCCAGTTGACCACGCCCTTGCCGGCGCCGCGCGATTCGAGCTCGGCGATGGCGCGGGACTTCGCCGCCGCGACGTCGAGCCCGTCGAGGAAGCCGGAATTGACGATCACGCCATCGCCGGTGAAGGCGACATCCCCCACCGCGAGGCCCGGATCGTCCTTCGGCGCGACGACGACGGTAACGTCCAGCCCGTATTTGCGGGCGAAATCGAGGTCGCGCTGGTCATGCGCCGGGCAGCCGAAAATCGCGCCCGTGCCGTAGTCCATCAGCACGAAATTGGCGATCCAGACCGGGTGGGTCCGCGACGGATCGAAGGGGTGGACGACGCGCAGCCCGGTATCGAACCCGCGCTTCTCGGCCGCCTCGATCGCGGCTTCGGAGGTGCCAGCACTCTGGCACTCGGCGATGAAGGCGGCGGCCTCGGGATTGGCCGCGGCAACGGCGGTGGCGAGCGGATGATCCGGCGCCAGGGCGACGAAGCTCATCCCGAACAGCGTGTCCGGCCGCGTGGAATAGACCGGCACGCTCTCGATGCCGCCGCACGGCGCCGCCAGCCGGATCGTGAATTCCGCGCCCTCGGAGCGGCCGATCCAGTTGCGCTGCATGGTCCGCACCCGCTCGGGCCAGTTCTCCAGCGTGTCGAGACCGGCGAGCAGGTCCGCGGCGAAATCGGTGATGCGGAAGAACCACTGGCGCAGCTTGCGCTTTTCCACCGGCGCGCCGGATTTCCAGCCCCGCCCGTCGATCACCTGCTCGTTGGCGAGCACGGTCATGTCCACCGGGTCCCAGTTCACCGCCGACTCGCGCCGATAGGCCAGGCCGGCGCGCCAGAGGTCGAGGAACAGCTTCTGCTGGTGCCCGTAATATTCGGGGTCGCAGGTGGCGAATTCGCGCGACCAGTCGACCGAGAGGCCGACGCGCTTCAGGTCGGCCTTCATCGCCGCGATGTTGTCGCGCGTCCATTTGGCGGGATCGACATTGCGCTCCCGCGCCGCGTTCTCGGCCGGCAGGCCGAACGCGTCCCAGCCCATCGGGTGCAGCACGTCATAGCCCTGGGCCCGCCGCGCGCGGGCGATCACGTCGCCGATCGCGTAGTTCCGCACATGGCCCATATGGATCTTCCCCGACGGGTAGGGGAACATCTCCAGCACGTAGCATTTCCGCCGGCCGCCCTGCGGCGCGTCGGCGGTGGCGAAGCAGTTCCGCGCCTCCCACGCCGCCTGCCAGCGCGCCTCGGCGGCGGTGAAATCATAGGCGGAGGCGTCGTGCGTGGTCTGGTCCATGGTCTCAGCCGTTCAGCTGCCCCGCCGCCTTCAGCTGGGCGGCGCGGGCGAGGATGCGATCCTCGAGGCCGTTGGCAACCGCGGGATCGACCGGCTGGTCGACCCAGGCGCCGCCCTGGCGATCCTGCTCGAAGACCGAGACCTTCAGGTTGTTGGCGGTCAGCGTGGTGCCGAGCACATAGGCTGACACCTTGAAGCGCCGGTCCGGCTTGGCCGGCGGCGAATACCAGTCGGTCACGATGACGCCGGCGAAGGGATCCGCCGAGGCCAGCGGCATGAAGCTGAGCGTGACGAGCGAGGCGCGCCAGAGATAGGCATTGACCGCCACACCGGTCTGCTCCGCGTGGCTCTTGCCGCCGAACGTGAACAGCGTGCCGAGCCCGCCATTGCCGCTGGAGGCCATCGCCTGCGGGGTTCGATAGGTTTCCATGTTCGGCAGGTTGGGCTGCTTCGCGTTGCTGCACGCCACGAGCGCGAGCGCGGAGCCCAGCGCCGCGGCTTTCAGAGCAGGCCGGAGGAAGTTGTTCGGGCAGGTCATGTCTGGAAAGCGCACATTCGTCTCCGCAGTTCGGACCGGAGGATCCGGCCGGCAACGATGGTCTTTAACCTTGCCGCGCGGCCGCGCCAAGGCCCGCGCGGCCCTCAAGGCCGCCAAACAACGGCATCAAGGCCGCCAGGCGACGCGGCCACGAAGGCCGCCAGGCGACAACCGCCACGCGGCACCGGCAAATGAAAAGGGCGGCGGATCGCTCCGCCGCCCCACCTGAACACCTTTCGGGTCAGATTACCACTTCAGAGCGGCACCGAGGCTGAACGCCTGGGACTGCACGTTGTCGTAGCCGGTCGCGACAGTCGCGTTGTTCGAGATGAAGTTGTAGCCGGCCTGGTGACGGTGACCATAGAGATAGGTCGCATACAGGCCGAGGTTCTTGCTGAGGGCGTAGTTCGCGCCGACGGCGATGCCGTAGTTGGTCGCGGTGCGGCCGTAGCTCGAACCGAGCGTATGAGCACCGGCGGACTGCTGGTTGAAGTAGTAGGCGCCGACCGTGTAGGGGCCGAAATCGTAGATGCCGGTCACTTCATAGAAGAGCAGGTCGCGCTGGCCCGGCAGCAGGAAGGTGTAGCCATCGTTCACCTGACCGGTCTTGACGTTCGCGCCCAGCGTGAACCCGGCATACTTCACCTGGCCCGAGAACTCGGCGATGCCCATCGACTTGTAGCCGTTGAAGGTATAGCCGGTCGCGGTCACGCCGCCCGAGCTGACGCCGATCGGCGCCGCATGCAGGTAGTCGACGGCCAGCGTCACGCCCGTGCCGCTGAACTCGCTCGAATACTCGAGACCGCCCGTGACGGTGTTCTTGCGGCGCGCATTGCCGGCACCGCCAGCGGCGCTGGACAGCGTCGCGCAGTCGGTGGTCAGGCTGCAGCTCTCGCCTTCCTTGAAGCCGTTCGAGTTCGGCTCGAAGTCGAAGCCGGCCTTGAAGCCGTCGACGTCAGGCGAAATGTACACGATCTTGTTGGTCGTGTAGAGCACGCCGGACGAGGTGAAGAGGCCCGACGGATGATCCTGGTTCGGCACCGAGGAGCCGACGCCGCCGTCAGAATTCCACAGGTTGCCGTCGCCGAAATTGTAGTATTCGCCGGTCGACAGCAGCCACCAGATGCCGTCGGTCTGGCCGAAGCGGACGAAGCCGGTCTGCGGCGTGCCGATATAGGCATAGGCGCGGCGGATCGCGAGGCCGGTCACACCGCCATTCGCCGCCCCGGCCGCGCTGTTGGTGGCCTCATGAATGCCGACGCCAGCGGAGCTGTAGGTGGTGCGGAGCTCGGCCGCGACACCGTATTCGATGCCGTTCTCGGTGGTGGCGTCGAAGCCCGGATACAGGCGGAGGAAGCCGGCCATGCCGATCGGGTTCAGCTTGTTGCCGCCCTGGACGTTGTCGCCCGTCGCGCCGATCATGTTGATCTGGTCGTTCAACAGGCCGTTCAGGTGGACGACGATCTGACCCGGAGCGGGGGCCTTGGCAGCCTGGGCGTGAGCGGCACCGGACGCGGCGACCATCAAGCCGAGCGATGCGGCAGACGCCAGAAGATACTTGCGCATTCAAACCTCCATGTTGCCGGTCAGACCGGCGTGAATTCTTTGCCGCCTGTGCCGCTTCAAGGCCCGAAAGCCGTCGCGGCGAGGCGTCAGACAGGCGGATAAAAGGCATTTCAGTCTCAGGAAGCAACATCCGAAAGCGCCGGTGAAGGCTATTTGGCTGCGCTGTGGTATCAACGCCACACTGTATGACACTGATTTGACAAAGCCCCGATCGCCGCAACACCGCGGCAGGCCGGGCCAAGCGCCCGCATCCGCCGCCCCTCGATGCCGCCAAGGGCCACCACCTGAACCCCGCCGGCCAGCCGCGCCAGCGCCGCCCAGCGCACCGGCCCGAGGGCGGGCGCCCCCGGATGGCTCGCCGTCGGGAAGGCCGGCGAGAGAAACACCAGCCCGGCGCCGGTCCGGCGCGCGCGCACCAGCTCCTGCCGGCCATGCGCCGAGGCGGTCACCAGACCCGGCTTGCGGCCCGGCACAACCCTGCCCCGCCGCAGGTGCAGCCCGGCGTGCAGACGGGCCGCCAGCCGCGCATCGCCGGCGACCACGAGGGCGATTCGCCGGCGCCGGCAGAGCTTCGCCACCGCCGCCGCGAGCGTGGCCCGGTCCGGCGCCGCATCGTCGCGCAGCACCACGCCGGAGAGTCCCGGCGGCAGGCGGGCGATCGCGCCGAGCGGGTCGGGCAATCGGGCCCGATCGGTGAACAGCCAGAGCGTGGGGTGGCGGCAGCGACGGCGCCGCTTGACCGCCCGTGCCGCCGCGATCAGTTGTTCATCCATGAGCGAATTCAGCCCCGAGACGATCAGGCCCGAGACGATCAGGCCCGCCCTCGATTCCATCCGCGCGCGCATCGCCACGGCCGCGCAGGGACGCGCGGTCACGCTCATCGCGGTGTCGAAAACCAAGCCGGTCGCGGCGATCGAGGCGGCACTCGCCGCCGGGCAACTCGTGTTCGGCGAGAACCGGGTGCAGGAGGCGGCGGCGAAGTTCCCGCTCCTGCGCGCGGCGCATCCGGGCCTCGTGCTGCACCTGATCGGGCCGTTGCAGACCAACAAGGCGCGCGAGGCGGTGGCGCTGTTCGACTGTATCGATTCGCTCGACCGGCCGAAACTGGCGGATGCGCTGGCGGCCGCCGCCGAGCGCGCCGGGCGGATGCCGCGGCTGCTGGTGCAGGTGAATGTCGGCGACGAGCCGCAGAAGGCCGGGGTGAGCCCGGCCGAGGCGGATGGCTTCATCCGCGCGATGCGCGCCCGGTTCGGCGAGCGGTTGCAGGGGCTGATGGCGATTCCCCCGCTCGGCGAGGACCCCGCGCCGCATTTCCGCACCCTCGTCGCCATGGCCGACACGCACGGGCTGCCGGTGCGCTCGATCGGCATGTCCGACGATTTCGAGACCGCGATCGCCTGCGGGGCGACCGAGGTGCGCGTCGGCTCGGCGCTGTTCGGCGCCCGCCACGCGCCTCAGTAGCCTCTCGCGAAATCGACCAGCGTGGCCGGGACGCGCCCGGCGGCGAGCGCCCGCAACGCGGCGAAGAAGCTGGCCAGCGTCGCCGCGTTGTAGCGCGCCGGATCGTCCGACGAGATATGCGGCGTCATGACCAGGTTCGGCGTGTCCCACACCGGATCGTCCGGCGGCACCGGCTCGGTCGTGAACACGTCGAGCACCGCGCCGGCGATGCTGCCCGCGCGCAGCGCAGCACAGAGTGCCGGCTGATCCACCAGCGCGCCGCGGCCCATGTTGATCACCCCGGCATGCGGCGGCAGCAGCGCCAGCCGCCGCGCATCGAGCAGGTTGCGCATCGCCGCGGTGAGCGGGCAGGTCAGCAGCAGGAAATCGGTGTGCGGCAGGATCAGGTCGAGATCGCCGACCGGCCGCGTCGCGTCGCAATCGGGGTGCGGCGCGGCGCCGTTGCGCACGCCGGTGACATGGATGCCGAACTGCCGCGCCCGCCGCGCCGCGCCGCCGCCGAGCCCGCCGACGCCGACGATCGTCGCCCGCATGCCGGCCACCGTGCCGGAGGACCGGCGCTGCCAGCGATGCGCCCGCTGGTCGGTCGCGAAGGCGGGCATGTGGGTGGCCAGCATCAGCATCGCCATGATCGCGAACTCGCCGGCGCGGTCGGCATGCACGCCGCGATTGTTCAGCAGCATCACCCCGTCGGGGATCATGTCGAACGGGGCGAGCGGGTCGACGCCGGCGGAGGTGGACTGGATCAGCCGCAGCTTCGGCGCGATCGAGAGGTCGAGCCGGCGGATCGCGGCGGGCGTGGCGATCAGCGCCTCGATCCCGGGTGCCGCGGCGGCGAACTCCGCCTCGCTCTCGCCCACGGTCAGCGTATGCCCCTCGCCGATCCCGCCGGCCAGCGCGGCGGCCTCGTGAAATTCGGCCGCCGTCAGCTTGAGATAGGGGCTGTCGGCGAATTCCTGGATGTGGATGTGCATGCTTACCCCGGCTGGTGAAATCCGAAATGCAGGACAAGGAAGATCAGCCCGCCGATCAGGAAGCCGACCAGCGTGCCGTTGACGCGGATATATTGCAGGTCCTTGCCGACGCGCAGTTCCAGCCGCTCGGTGATCGTCGCGGCGTCCCAGTTGCCGATCACGCGGCCGATGAACCCGGCGATCTCGGCCTGCGCCCCCGGCAGCAGGCGGGTGACGACCATGCCCGCGCCGGCGGAAATGCGCGCGCGCATGGTGGGATCCCCGGCGAGCAGCGCGCCGAAATTGGCGAGGGCGCCGGCGATCAGCTGCTGCGCGTGCCCGCCCGGCCGCGCCGCGTCCGCCGCGATCGCGGCGCGCAGCCGCGCCCACAGCTCCGCCCCCCAGGCGCGCACGCTCTCATGCCCCACCACCCCGCGCAGCGCGGCGCCGAGTTCGGCGGCGCGTTCGGGGTCCTCGGTGAGGCGGACGATCTCGCGGCGCACCCATTCGTCGAAGGCCGCGCGCAGCTCGGAGCCATCGGGGTCGACGCGCTCCAGCTCGGTATTGAGCGCGGTGACGACGCGCGCGGCGATGTTCGCCCCCACCGCCCAGCCCACCAGCGCGCCGCCCTGCTCGCGCACGCGCTCGCGCACCGCCTGTTTCAGCTCGGCCTCGCGGCTTTGCAGCAGCAGGCGGAGCTGGCCGAGGATGAAGCTGAACACCTCCTGGTGCCGCCCGCTCTCGACCAGCGAGGCCAGCGCGCGGGCGACGAGGCGGCCCGCGGTCGGCCCGCCCGCCATGCGCGGCAGCAGGCGGCCGAGCACCCGCCGCGCCCGGCCGTCCTCGACCGAATCGAGCAGGCGCGGCAGCGCCCCGGCGATGGCCTCCGCCAGCGGCGTTGACATCGCCGGATCGGCGAGGAACCGGCCGAGCAGGGCCGGAATGTCGAGCCCGGCGAGAAACCGCGTCACATCGGCGCCGGTGAACACGTGGTTGGCGACGAACCGGCCCAGGGCGGCGCCGAGCCGCTCCTTCTGCGCCGGCAGGATGGCGGTGTGCGGAATCGGCAGGCCGAGCGGGTGGCGGAACAGCGCGGTCACGGCGAACCAGTCGGCGATGCCGCCGATCAGCCCGGCCTTGGCGGCATCGCGCAGGAACAGGGCGGCGGGGTCGGGCGGCATGGCGTATCCCGCCGCCATCAGCGCCGCCATCAGCGCCAGCAGCCCGGTCGCGAAGGCACGATGCCGGAAGAGCGAGCGACGGAGCGCGGCTTCAGGGTCGTTTTCGGTCATCGCGTCCATGTGGCCCGATCCGCCGACCCGGGCAAGCCGTGGCGCCGGTTGACGAGAATCAACGACACGCACCGCCCGCGCCGCGCAGAATTCCGCCATGCCGGATGCCAGCGCATTGCTGACCGACCTCTACGAGCTGTCGATGCTCGAAGCCTACGCGGCGCGGGGCATGACCGGCAGCGCGGTGTTCGAACTGTTCTTCCGCCGCCTGCCGCCCGAGCGCGGCTTCCTGCTCGCCGCCGGGCTGGACCAGGCGGTGACGTTCCTCGAAGGCATGCGCTTCGCCGCCGACGACCTCGCCTGGCTGCGCGATACCGGCCGGTTCGCGCCGGGCTTCATCGACAGTCTCGCCGGGTTCCGCTTCACCGGCGACGTCGATGCGGTGCCCGAGGGCACGGCCGTCTTCGCCGACGAGCCGGTGCTGCGGGTCACCGCGCCGCTGCCCGAGGCGCAGTTCGTGGAAACCCGCCTCCTCAACATCGTTCATTTCCAGACCGTCATCGCCTCGAAGGCGGCGCGGATGGTGCTCGCGTCGGGCGGGCGCCAGCTCGTCGATTTCGGGCTGCGCCGCGCCCATGGCGGCGAGGCCGGGCTGTTCGCCGCCCGCGCCGCCTGGCTCGCCGGCTTCGACGCCACCGCCACCGTGCTCGCCGGCCGCCGGTTCGGCATTCCGCTCATGGGCACGATGGCCCATGCCTTCGTCGAGGCGCATGACGGCGAGACCGAGGCCTTCCTCGACTTCGCGCGCACCCGCCCCGCCGGGCTCTGCCTGCTGATCGACACCTACGACACCGAGCGCGGCGCCGCGCGGGTCGCGGCGCTGGCGCCCCGCCTCGCGGCGGAGGGCATCGCGATCGCGGCGGTCAGGCTCGACAGCGGCGATCTCGCCTATCACGCGCGGGCGGTGCGCGGCATTCTCGACGCGGCGGGATGCGGCGCGATCCGGATCTTCGCTAGCGGCGGGCTCGACGAGGCGCGGATCGCGCGCCTCGCCGGCGCGCCGATCGACGGGTTCGGCATCGGCACCGCGCTGACCACCGCGAGCGACGCCCCGGCGCTCGACTGCGCCTACAAGCTGCAGGCCTATGCCGGCCGGCCGCGGCGCAAGCGCAGCGAGGGCAAGGCCACCTGGCCCGGCGCCAAGCAGGTCTGGCGCCGCCTCGCCGCCGACGGAACCATCCTCGGCGATACCGTCGGGCTGCACGACGAACCGCCCACCGGCACGGCGCTGCTGCGCCCGGTGATGCGCGCCGGCCGGCGCATCGACCCGGCAACGGCGGATCTCGCCGCCGCCCGGCAGCGGGCCGCCGCCGCGCTCGCCAGCCTGCCCCCGGCGCTGCGCCGGCTCGAACCCGGCACGGTGCCGGTGACGATCAGCCCCGCCATCCGCGCCCTCGCCGCCGCGGCGGACCGCGCGGCGGCAGGTGAACCCTGAGCATGTCGCCGCACCCCGAGGATCAGCGGCGCGTCATCGCCTTCCTCTCCCGCCCGGAGAGCCACGGCCTCGCCACCGGCACGGTGGAGCGGATCGAGACCCATTGCTCGATCGTCTTTCTCGCCGGTCCGCACGCCTTCAAGCTCAAGCGGGCGATCCGCTATTCGGCGCTTGACTACACCACGCCCGCCGCCCGCCGCGCCGCCTGCGAGGCCGAGCTGGTGCTCAACCGCCGCACCGCGCCGACGCTCTATCTCACCGTCCGCGCCATCACCCGCGACGAAAAGGGCCACCTCGCCTTCGATGGTCCGGGTGCCGCGGTCGATCATGTCGTCGTCATGCGGCGCTTCGACCAGTCCGACCTGTTCGACGCGATGGCCGCGCGCGACGCGCTCACCCCGGCGCTGATGCGCGAGCTCGGCGCCGCCATCGCCCGCTTTCATCTCGCCGCCGAATCCCGGCCCGACCACGGCGGCAGCGAGGCGATCGAACGCGTGATCGCCGCCAACGAGCGTGAACTCGCCCTGACCACCCGCACGCTCGACGGTGCCGCGATCGACACGCTGAGCCGCCACGCCCGCGCCACCCTGGCCGGGCTCGCGCCGCTGCTCGACTGGCGGCGCTCGAGCGGTCGGGTGCGGCGCTGCCACGGCGATCTGCGGCTCGCCAATATCTGCCTGTTCGGCGGCCGTCCGACGATGTTCGACTGCATCGAGTTCAGCGACGAGATCGGCTGCATCGACCTGCTCTACGACCTTGCCTTCCTGCTGATGGACCTCGAGCTGCGCGGCCGGCGCGACCTCGCCAACGCGGTGTTCAACGCCCATGCGGATGTCGCGCCGGATGCGATGGGGCTGCGCGCCATGCCGCTCTTCCTCGCCCTGCGCGCCGCGACCCGCAGCTACGCGCTGGCCGGCGGCGCGCGGCGCCAGACCGATCCCGCGCGGGCGCTGCTGCTGGCGGCGCAGGCCAGGCGCCATGTCGCCGCCGGCCTCGATTTCCTCGCCCCGGCCCGGCCGCGCGTGATCGCCGTCGGCGGCGGCGGCGCGGACCGGAGCCACCGTGCCGCGGCATGCGCCGGCCGCGCCGCGCCCGCGCCCGGCGCGCGGATCGTGAGGCCGGATGCGGCGGGCGACGCCGCCTGGCACGAGGCGGCGGAAACCCTCGCCGCCGGCTGCTCGGTCGTGATCGACGCGGAATTCGGCGACGAAGCCGCCCGCGCCCGCGCCCGCGCCCTCGCCACCGCCCACGCCGCGCCGTTCGAGGGGCTGTGGAGCCTGGGCCCGGTGCCGCCGGATGCCGCCGCCTGGCGCCCGCCCGATGCCGCGAAAAGGACATCCCCATGACCCGCGCCCCGCTCTCGCTGTTCGGCCTCCACGGCAGCCGGAAGCTCGCCGAACAGGTCGCCGCCCGGCTGGAAATCGCCCTCGCCGCGCACGAGGAGCGCGACTTCGAGGATGGCGAGCACAAGGCCCGCCCGTTGCAGGACGTGCGCGGCCACGACGCCTTCGTGCTGCACACCCTGCACGGCGGCGAGGGCGATTCGGCGAATGACCGGCTCTGCCGCCTGCTGTTCTTCTGCGGCGCGCTGCGCGATGCCGGCGCCGCGCGCGTCACCGCGGTGGCGCCCTATCTCTGCTACGCGCGGAAGGACCGGCGGACCAAGACCAACGATCCCGTCACCACCCGCTACGTCGCCGCGATGTTCGAGGCGGTCGGCATCGGCCAGGTGATCACGCTGGAGGTGCACAACCTCGCCGCGTTCGAGAACGCCTTCCGCTGCCCGACCCTGCACGTCCCCGCCGCGCCGCTGTTCGCCGCGCATTTCGCGCCCCTGCTGCGCCGGGTTCCGGCGGTGGTGGTGTCGCCGGATACCGGCGGCGCCAAGCGCGCCGAACAGGTCCGCGAGGCGCTGGAATCCCTGCGCGGCGCGCCGGTGAGCGCCGCCTTCATGGAAAAGCACCGCTCCGGCGGGGTGGTGACCGGCACGCTCTTCGCCGGCGACGTGCGCGGCCGCGTGGCCATCATCGTCGACGACCTGATCAGCACCGGCGGCACGCTGCTGCGCGCGGCCCGCGCCTGCCGCGAGGCCGGCGCCGCCGAAATCCACGCCGCCGCCGCCCACGGCCTGTTCACCGGCGGCGCCGAAGACCTCTTCGCCGCCGGCCTGTTCGGGAGCGTCGTGGTGAGCAGCACGGTGCCGCCGTTTCGCCTCGCCGGGGCGGCCAGGGCGCGGCTGACGATCCTCGACGCCGCCGAGCCGCTCGCCCGGGCGATCGCCGCCTGCCACGATGCCGGCTGACCCTCCCCTCCCCGCCGCGGCGGACGCCATCGCGGCGCTGGCGGCGCGGGGCGACATCGCGGTCCGGGCGCTGCTGCTCGGCGAGCGGCTGGACCTGCGGCGGCTCGACCGGGCGAAGCCATTGGCGACGGCGCCGCTCGCGCTCGCCCTTCCCGAGACCGGCGGCGTCGCGGTCCTGTTCCGCTACGGCGCCGCGGTGCTGTTCGGCGCCGACGAGGGGGCAACGGCCCGCCTTCTCGCCGCGCTCGCGCCCTTCGTCGCCGAGCCCTTCGCCAGCCCCGAGACCGAGACGGCCCGCCTGCGGATCGGCCCCGGGCCGCCGCCGGCCGGCGACGATGGCGCCATCGCGCTGCCGCACTGCGCGATCGAGCATCTGCAACTGATCGCCGACGTGCTGGCGAAGAGCCTGGTGCTGGCGCGTTACGAAACGGTGATGGCCGGGATGTTCGACCGGATCGAGCCGCTCGCCGCGGAGCTGCGGGCGCGGGGCCGGGTGAACGCGCGCGGGCGGCAGCTGCTGCGGCAGATCGGCGTCGTCCTCGGCATCCAGCACCGCATGGTCGGCCGCGCCGAGACGGCGGAAAAACCCGAACTGCTCTGGGACCATCCCGAACTCGAACGCCTGCACCTGCATCTCGCCGAGGACTACGAACTCCGCGAGCGCGACCGCGCGCTCGACCGCAAGCTCGATCTCGCCGGCCGGACGGTGGAGACCCTGCTCGGCCTCGTCCAGGCGCGCAGCAGCCTGCGGGTCGAGTGGTACATCGTCGCGCTGATCCTCGCCGAACTCGGCCTCGCCCTCTACGCG
>Ga0315298_1009218_pt1 | contig 12271 bp, 8 predicted proteins | sample WHS_1_MG_FD_203077 | JGI IMG/M metagenome (GOLD analysis project Ga0315298, IMG submission 203077) | Extremophilic microbial mat communities from Washburn Hot Springs, YNP, Wyoming, USA - WHS_1_MG | ecosystem: Environmental > Aquatic > Thermal springs > Hot (42-90C) | place: USA: Wyoming... | reverse complement strand
GGTGATTGTGATGGAGGGCCATGCTCTGTCGTGGTCGCAAGGCTTTTGCATGGAGGGCCACGGTCCCTCGTGGCCGTCCAATGGAGGGCCATGCTCTGTCATGGCCGGTTTTTCTTCGGGCGCAGCGCCACGCAAAACGTAAAGGTCTGAACACGGACGCGACGGAGCGCGTCCCTCCAGGGGGATTCAGATGGAGGGCCACGCTCTGTCGCGGCCGCAAGGCTTTTGCATGAAGGGCCACGGCCTCTCGTCGCCGGTCCTCATTGACGCAAAGGTTGGTGGCCGCACCCACCGGTTGAAGGGCTGGGCCAGCGGCTCTGCGCCTGCGAGCGTGTACGGTGGATTCGTGAGACCTTCTTGACAGGACTTTGAAGAGCATGGTATCGAGCGAGCAGTCGACACCATGAACTCGAAATCCAAGAAAAGGACTCATCGTGGTTTCTGACGACGACCGCCGGATTCTGAATCTTTTCTCTATACGCCTTCGGGAACGTTATCCCGACGCGCGGATCTGGCTTTTTGGATCGAGGGCACGGGGCGAGGCAGGAGAAGATTCTGATCTCGACCTTTGCATCGTGCTCCAACGGGTTGGGCACGACACCTATTCACGGATCCGGGAGATCGCCTGGGAGGTGGGTTTCGAGCATGAACGGGTCATCACGACCATCGTCCTTGAAGAGGAGGATTTTGAGCGGGGTCCCATGTCGGAAAGTACGCTCGTGGATAACATCCGGCGCGAAGGGGTCCCCGCATGACCACTGAAAACCTCAAGGCACTGGTCGCTTACAGGTTGGAACAAGCCAGGGAATCGCTGGAGGCGTCCACCACACTGCTCAAGCAGGATATTCTCAGATCCTCGGTCAACCGATCGTATTAGGCGATGTTCTACGGTGTTCTCGCGCTCCTCGCCCTGGAAAAACGATAGACTTCAAAGCATGGCGGCGGGATTTCTCTGTTCGACGCCGAGTTCGTCAAGAAGGATTTGTTCGGCAAGGAATTCTCCCGATGGCTGCATGAGGCCTTCGATCTCAGGCAGCGCTCGGACTACACGGCTGGAGCGCGTATCTCGGCGTAAGAGGCAGAGCTTGTTTTAGAACATGCGCGAGTGTTTCTGAAAGGAGTGGAGGATTTCCTGAAAAGAAAAGGCCTATGACTCACCCTTTCTCCTTCGCCGTTCTGGTCGTGAAGATGCATTGGGAGATAGGACGGACGCGACGGAGCGCGTCCCTCCAGGGAGGATTTGCATGAAGGGCCACGGTCCCTCGTGGCCGCAAGGGTGGGTGGCCGCGGCCACCCGTTGTATGACTGGGCCAGCGGCTCTGCGGCCTGATAACGGGCGCGCCCGTGAGATCGTGGGGTCCATTTTCCTTACGGATCGGCCACGATCTTTTTCAAGTTCGAAACGGTCTTCAGGCAGTCCGATCGCCTGCGTCTATGGTCTCCGTTCTTGTCCTCCCTTGGATAAGGCTTTTGCAGTGAGCGAAGAGCGGTTTTTCCCTTGCGGCCCTTTTGTTTGATCAGGTTGGAGCTTCCGAGGAGCTCCCAGCCTCGCCTTGAGGCTTCTTGTATCTTTCTGCCTACGGCTTCCAGGGCAAGGTCCTCCAACTTTTGGACCAGGGGGTCGAGCCTGTTCTGAAGAGACAAGAGCTCCCGGTACTCGTTGTCTCCTCCTGCATCCCAGGAGTTGCCAAATTCGATGAGACGTTGTCTCAACTCATCCAGGTCGTCTTTGGAGGCTACCTCGCAGTCGGCTATCAAAGAAATGCGTCTTTCGCAAAGGTCCAGTCTTGAAGAAACCAAGCTTCTTAGATGTGCGACAAGTTTCCTCTGGATCTCCAGCCTTTTCTCAGTCGCTCGACAGACAGTTTCAACGAATTCAGGAGCATCCAACGCCGCCTCGAGTGGAAGAACCGAGTCAAAGGTCTTTCGATCTGCATACCTCTGGAGGAGTTGGAGAGCTAATTCGAGGCGGGACCGTGCCCTTTCGAACTGTTCAGTGTAACGGCGAACGAAGCGTGAGAAATCGTCAAGTGAGGCCTTATAAACTCCTAGGTGTGAGGCTTCCCTTTCGCACAACAACTCTAAGCGTTTCTGCAGACGTTTAAGTTCCCAGTCCCTCTCGAAATTCGTACTCTGCCATTTTGCACACTGCAGAAGGGAGCTCTTGTCCACGGGCAGCCCACGTTTTTGGGCTTCTCTCGTCAACTCGCCCATGGCCCTCCGCAACATTTCATGGCTCTTTTCCAACTGGGATTTCAAGCTCTCCCACTGTTTGTGCGCCTCTCTCCATTCCTCGGCCGCTTGGTCGAGACGGGGCTTTCGGAGCCCGCCCAACTTTTCCACCAGGAAGTTCCACAGCCGAGAGATTGATACCATGAATTTGCCAAAAGCAAAGGGCATTCAGTGCAAGAAGGGACCAGGAGAGTCATCCTTTCGAATCGAAAAGAGTCTCCTCAGGTCTCGGCTTTCACCTGCGTCTCGTAGCGGTTCTCGAAAGGAGAACGTTCGCTGATTGAAAGAACGTCGGGCAGGTGTTGCCCAGGACGATCGAAAAAAGGCATCACAATCAGTTAAGAGGTCAAGGGGCCCGCAACTGAGAACCAGAAGGATGGCCGATCATGGCCTCCTTGTTCACCCGGATTACAAAGGATAGCCTCCTGTATTGGCGATAAATCTCCTCTGCCCGTTCAGCGTCCGTGCCCGAAACGAGTTTTCCCGTTTCGCCGAGGCCAACAACCTGGAGCCACTTCGAGATCCCGGGTGCGTGCGTCTCCAAAAGTTTGGCTACGGTTGCGGCACGCAAGGCTGAGAGTTCGATATTGTCCCTGGGAGGCCGTTGGGGCGTGTATCGATATGGGAGAGGATCGGCGCGGCCGTTGATGAAGAGGACGACAGGCTTATCCTTGATCACCTGGAGCAGTCCAGGTGCGAACTGTTGCAGGACGGCTTGGTCTTCAGAGATTAGATCATATTCGCCTTTGGCGAAGGAGATGTCGCGATCCATGAATTTGTCGATCGTGATTTCGAGGTTCTCGAGGTTTACTTCCGTAGATACCCTAAGATCTCCAAGTTCTGAATTGAGACCCGCCATCAACTCCCTGAGGACCCTCTTCCCTTGAGCCTGAAGGCGCTCTTCTAGTGCGAGTCGTTCCTCTCGACTGATTTCTAGTCCCTCCACGGATTCTTTCCAAGAAGCTAATTCTTTTTCCATACTGGCCAAGAGGTCCTTGCAACTCTCAAGTTCCGCCCGCACCCGGTCGACCTCCTGATCCTTTCCCTTCAGGCTCTGTGCAGAAAGCAGGAGCATGAGAACCATAGTGAAGGCGAAAATGTCGACCAAACCGGGCCAGGCCGGCGACTCTGTATCCTCTCCGCGCCAGGGAAGTCTCATGGAAGGGCCAAACCTCCTCTATCGAAAGAATCGGAACATTCGGGCTCCACTCTCGGAGGCCTTCCCTGTTGGTTGTTCTAGGGCACCGATCCTTTCGAGAATCTCGGCAAGTCCGTTTTTAACGATCCCGGCGAGCACCTTTTCAGCCTTCTGTATCTCGCTCGTCAACGGGGCGAGGTGTGTGGACCCGTTCAGTTGATTAGAGATCTCGGCGAGGCTCGGAAGAATAGAAGTCGAAATCTGCTGTGTCAACTCTTCAATCCCTGTAAGAATCCTGGACGAGCTAGAAGGCGATGTCTCCAGTAGAGCCCTACGAAGATCGGCAAGAAGGCGGCCCAGCTCGGAGATTGCCTTGTCATAACGATCGAAAAGGGGTGTGACCATATCCTTTGCGGATTGAATCGCGGCTGTGGCGATGACAGTAGGCATTTCCTGGAGCAGTCGCGTCAGCGTTTCTTCCAGGCTTGCGATACTATCCTTCCATTGCTTCGTGCTCTCATCCAGTCTACGCACAGAGCCGGCGACATCCGCCTGCACGAGATCCTGAACAGCGGGAGCGAGCGAATCCCGAAGGGCCTTTTCCGCGGCTCCCGTGAAAAGCTCGCTGACCCCTGAGAGACTCCTCTGGACCTTGTCGGGGAGCTCGGTAACAGCTTGTGTCAACCCCTCTGCGGCTGCTCTCATTTCTGCGGCTGAATCTGCAAACCTGGCCTCGGTAAGCTCCTTCACTGCAGGAGTGAGTGTATCTCGGATCGCCTCTTCTACCGCGGAGGCGATCGTACCAGGCAGCCCGGCGGTCTGATTTTGAACCACACTCAGAATCTCCTTGAGAGACTCCCGAAGCAAGTTCAGGGTCTCCACGATCTGCTGAGCTGAGTCAGGGACGTGTGCCTCGTGAATTGCTTGGACAGCCGGCGCAAGAGACTCCGCCACAGCCGCCCGTGTTGCAGAGGAAATGGATTCACTGACTCCGGCCAGGCTTGCCACCACCTCCTTGGGCAATGTATGAATCGTCGCCCTTAGCTCCCTCAATTCCGTGGCGAAGCTTTTTAGGGAAGCGTCCCATCCCAATCCTTGTAGCTCACCGATCGCTGTCTGCAGGATCTGTGCGGTCTCACGAACTTCATTTGCGGCAGGCACACCTTGAATAAAGGGCTGCGCAAGAAGCTTGAACCCCTCGTCCAGACTCAGCCGGAGTCTCTCGGAACCCTGGTCGATTTTACTGAGTACCAAATTTATATCGTCGCTGTTTTGTGCAGTGTGGGCAAGTGCTTCCTGCACATAACGCTGAACCTGGTTCGAGAGTCCCTTGATCTCATCAAGCACATTCCGCACGGAGTCTAGATGATCCCTATAGACTTCATGGCCCCACTGTCTGAACTTTGATGCAACCGTATCCAGTGCCTGCACTAACCTGGGATCCACATTTTCCGGGGTTTCTTCTCGTCGAGAGGCCAGCACTCGCGAAGCAGCTAGGTATGCTTTCTCGCCGCTCCTACGCAATAAATAATGACAGGCCAGCAGAACCAGGGCCAGGACAATACAGATTGCGTTCGGAAGATATAAGTTCTTGAGAATATTAGTGTCCAGAATCTGACCCTCTGGAGGAGAATGCAAACTCCAAGCGAGCACGACGGCAGTGAAGCCCAGCCCGCAAAGTACGGCGACCCCGCTTAGGCTTCTAAATGAGAAGCTGAGGTGGTCGATCTCAGCTGCAAAAAGATCAAGAGCCCTGGGTGCAGAAGCTGTCCTGATGTGTCCAGGATGGTCATGATCACTCAGGACGATATCGAGATACTTCCATAGCTTTGGAAAATCCTGTCTGAGGTCCTCCCGTTGTTTATGATCGATGCAACGTTCGACGTTATTCCAGTCCTTCTCATCGGGCAGATCCCGGTAGTCTTTCCACGTTTTGAGGGCAAATGCGAGTATCGGAATACAGATAGCTCCTGCTACGATCAGGATAAGAGTGGTCACAGTCACTGAAGCAGCCCTCACTCGTGTGGTATTGCTCGAAATGAGTTAAGCAGCCACGTCTTCTAGTCTGACAGGCTCGCTTGCCGCAAGTAGAACAGGCCGGGGGACCGTAGGCCAGAGACCTACCGGGGTCCAGGGGACCTCCTTTTCTTCAATAAGGAGTTTGTCCTGGGGCCAGCAAATCGAGCTCAAAATTACGTTGGCCCGCGGGCTCTTGGCTGCCTTTAGGCGGGCACTGAAGGCGAATAATTTGCCTTCCTTCAAGAGGACCGAAAATTTTTGCACCAGGTCACGTCCTACTCCCCAATCAGAGGAGAGAATCTGTTTGAAGTATTTTTCCAAGTCGAGTTTGATATGGGAGGCCAAGGTTCTGATGAGTTTATGAGCATCCTGCCTAGGAAGATCAAGCGCCTCTTTTAGCCGACGCTCGAGGAATTGGCCCCACTCCTCCGTTTTGTCCTCGGGCAGATTAGGCCGATCAGCGGGATCGATCCAGTTCTGCTTTTTGATTTCGTCCAGTAGTCTTTTTATGTCGTTGAGGTGTGAGGCGAGGATGCTGAGCTCATGTCTGAAATCAGGCGGGATCGCTGATGTCGGTTTGCGGCGGAAGCCGAGGCGTTCAGCAAAGGCTTTTGCAAGCTTTTCAAAACAGGTCAGAGGAGCGTTCTTCGAGGGAGCTTCTATCAGCTCGCGTTCAATTGTATCCGCAAGGTGCCGCAACAGGTTCGGTCCCTCGCTGAGAAGATGAGCCAAAGTCCAGCGGCCAATTTCTTCTTTTATCCAGCGCTGGAAATCAGAGCTACTGATTGCACTCTTGAGCAGCAAAGCAAGACTTTCGTGTATGCTACTTCTAATTTTTGTCTTCTCACTGGAAGAACGATAATCCGGGGGATCTGAAGTGAAGCGCCTAAGAACCGCTCTTGCGATCCGTGACGAGAGTTCGTCGATCATCTCTTTAAGTTGGCTTTCAGGGCTGGCAATTAACCTTACCGTTGAATTGAACGGAGGAGAGTCGAAGAAAACGTTCAAGAGGTCCTGGGCAGGAGACCGAGGTCCTGTCCGTTCGGCGAGCACGAGTACGTCCAAGAGGGAGTGTACCAATGCCGTGAATTGTGCGTTGTCCAGAGTGGTTCCAAGACTTGTTTTGTCTGTAAGGAGCCAGGGCACGTCGCGGATGCCGGAGCAGCGAATATCCCTGTCCTTGAGCTTGTGAACGTCGACCCTGGCAAGGAGGATCCTCTGGGAGCGCAAACCCGCAATATCCTTTTCAATGTTGGCAAGTTTCTCCTCGCTGCGTTTCCAATCTTTGTAGGCCTTGTTCCCCATGCCGTAAGCAATGAGAACGACAGAAGCACGGGAGTTCCCCTCAAAACGGATTCCTAGCTGTCGTATATCCCTACGAAAATTTTCGAAAGTAAATTCTTTGACCCTGTCGCGCACGTGTTCCCAAGTGGATGCATATTTGACGAATTTCTTGGCTCCCTCATCGAGACGGTTGACCCAAGTCTCAGCTAGTCCCTGTGACTCTTTATCTAGGGACCAGACGACAGTTGGCAAAAGGTGAAAGAGATTGGCTATTCCGTCAGAGATCATCGAGGCGCATCCCATTCTTGCCAGGATCATGCATGACCGCAAAGGCCTGCTCAAAGTGAATAGAGGGTGCTGGCATATTGACGTGCAAGATCGTAGTACCCTCTCAATTCGTCATACAGGGTCTGGCCCAGCTTCTCCTTGTTCTCCTCTATTTTTTCGGTTTTCTTTTTTACGCTTCCTTCAATTTCGTTCCTGAGGTTGTCGGCAGCCTTCGGGTCTTTGCTTTTTTCTATTCTATCTTGAATGTGTCTCCTGTAATTCCATGTGAGACCAAGCTCTCGAAATTGATCGAAAGCTCTGCGGCACCAGTTTTTGCCTTGGCTTCGAAGTTGTGGAACAGGTCCAAAAACGTCTTGCGAGAATTCAGTTAAATCTTCACTGACAAATCGGATGTGGTCCAAGGCAAGAGCCACGGCAAACCATTTTCTGGCATCCTCCGTCTTCATCGGCCGAATATCATGATGGTTTGCGCCAGGCAACTCGTTCATGATCAGGGAGTTCTTGATCTTTGTGGGATCTTTTTCGGACGCCTGGTCCCACGCCTGCTTGCAAGCCTCCCTCACTTCATTGAAAAGCCATAAGGGCCATCCGAGGGTCAGATAGACTACGTCATCGTGCAGCCGATTATCAGTGAAGAAAAACCCGAAGGGCTTTTGAGGGGGACCGGCCTGCTGATTTTCCTCTTGAGCCCACTTGTCAAGCTCGCTTTTCTTGTCCTTCCCGATTCCAGTGAAAACAAGCTTTAATGGAGTGGCTAGCTTGCTCTCGTCCATGATTTCCTTCTGTTCAGGTCCAGAATCGATGATTCTCGCGAGTGGTTGACATTGTTTCATCCTCGCCTTCAGCCTATCGACCGTGTCCTTGGGTCGCGTAGTTTCTTGTTCGGCTATTCTGTCCACTGCAAGGGTCAGCCAGCTTTTGAAGTTCTCCTCCAAATTTTCGATTTGGAAGAGTGTGCCGGGTTTGAAGTGCTTCTCTATTTCTCGGGAGAGAGACTTGGCCACTTCGTCTACAACCTTTCTTGCAACCTCGTCCTTGTTATCTCCTAGCGCTTTGTCTATGTCGTCTGGGTCAAGAAGCCAGGTCTGTTGTTCAGCTTCCGAAACCTCCTCGACTTCAGCTGCGATGCTTTGTCCCGCACTTCTGATCTGGTCCTGAATTTGGTTTAGAACGCTAGATAATTCTTGGCAATAGAATGCAAGCTGGGTAGAAGTGGTGCCAAGTCTTCTGCGTAAACTGGCTCGAGCATGATGGGCTGTAAGTTCGTAGGTTGCCTCTATCGCCTGGGCCACGTCGATTTTGCGGGATATCCATCCTTTTCTGCACCGCTTCACGATTTGCTTCACTTCATATTCGACCGTAAGATCCTGCTCGCCCAACATGCGAAGCTGTGTTGCAGCTTCTTTTAGGAATCTTTTGGCCCCTCCGACTCGGTAACGGGGATCCCGTATGAGCTCCAGAGTCGTTTCCAGGATCCATTGAGCCTGGTCTGTTGCATTTGGGATTTTTGAAAACCTGGCCTCTAGCTTGTGCAAAATTGAAGGCATTTCGCTAAGGAGTTCGTTAAGGGCGGTTTCCAGCTCCCCTTCCTTGCGAGCGGATTGGATGTTTGGCATGAATTGTTGTAAGGCTTGGAGATCGTCTAATTGTGTGATAGCTTTGGGATCAGATTCCTGAAGTTCCAAGGCTGAGTTGAGTAGAGGGCTTTTTTGATAGAATCTATTACGAACATCTTGGCGCAGGTTGACCTTCGGCTCACGGTCCCACTCAAAGTCCGCCAAGAGGGTAGCGACCTTGCCAGCCAGTTTGCGGCACCATTTCTGCACCAAATACTTCTCAGGAACTTCGAGCCACTCGATTCCGAAGGACCCGTAAACCGCTTTTAATCCGTCCCTAAGCCTCCGTTCGCCGACGTTGAAGTAGGCCTTAAAATTGTCGAGGTGGTCTCTTACCTCTTTGCCTGTTCCGGAAGCGATAAGGGAATAGATAAAGTAACTTACCCTTTTGAGAATCGGTTCCTGGGTCGGGAAACGTATTCCATCCATTTTGGTGTCAGTGAAAAGATAGATTTGGTTGAAAACCTGATCCTTTGGCTCTAGATCTCCCAGCGGGGAAGGATACTGGAGTTTGAACTCCGGTGGCAGGTCTCCCAGAAGATAGTCGAGCTCTGTGAGAGCTGCGTAGGCGTTTATTCTTCTGTCTTGGCCTTGTGCCAAGTGGCCGTCTTTTGCGTCAGCTTCGATAACTGAAGGCAATCCGAAGATTCCAGTTATCTGGATTCCAGCGCCGCGTTCATAGCCGCACTTCTCCAACAAGTTTCGAGTAAGAAAGGCCATATCGAGGAACATGCCCGCGCAGGTTCCCCCGGCCAGCGAACCTACGATGAAAACCTGTGGCGACTTCTTCACTGTGTCTAGTCCATGTTGTACGAGACTGGTCTGCAGGTCTTGATCGAGAGGTTTTTTGAAGTCGTCCGACAAAGCGTTGTAAATCTGGAGGAACCGGTGGAAAAAAATCAGCCTCCCGACAGGTCTCTTGGCCCCGGCCCCCGAGTCGATGTACTTCGGAGCGATATTGTAGTTCCACCATCTTTGCAGCTCAGGATAGAGAGGGAGATTACGCACAATCGCATCAGCATTGAAATCACTCAACGGGGTAAAGCGGAATCCGTTGAGGCTCTCGAGGTCAGATTTGTTCTTGAGGGGGAGATCAGTGCTGTCAAAAGCGCGAATCCGAATGGTCTCGGGGATTTCCTCCCATTCTGAATTCTTGAATCGGTTTGCAATTTCCAAGGCAACCTGGCATCCGACTCCCCCGATACCAATCACAAAAGTCGGAATGGTGACTTTGTTGAGCATCGCAACCTCCTTTGAGTCCTATGTAATCAAGAGTTTGGACGGTATGTGTACCGGACCTCTCCGAGGGCGCCTCGGGTTTTCCATACAACAGGTCCCTTGAGGATCAGGAAACCGGTCCTTGTACGCTTTGGGGGCTTTCTCTCGAACTGAAGCGTAAGCTCAGGGGAAGGCTCGAATATTACACCTCGACGCCATAAGCCATTCCTTGCCCTAAATCTACCCGGCCGTCCGACAGGATCCGGCAAATCTTGCAGTTTTGCTGGCAGGCCGTCTTTACCGATTCTGATGAATTCTGTCCGTTCTTGATCATTTTCTCGAAACTCCACTTTCAAAATGGAGCCTTGAGTGGTCCGCCGAGGAAATAGAAAGCTGAGAACGAGAGCACAAGCAAATAGGAGGAGGGCAATCACTGGTGGACCTGAGGGGCCGATTTGGATCTGAACTGACTTGGCCTCCGCGATTCCATTTAAGTCAAGGCTGGCACGCAAGCCCGTGTTTCTCCACAAGGCAGGTTTGATGTGAATCATAAAGGTCTGAGAAGTGCGAGGGGGGAGATCAAGTGCGGACGTCCACGCTTGCGTGCTCGACGAGGCAACCCTGAGGGCTCCTTTCAATGCGACGTCGGTTAGATTATGCAGCTGCAAACGCAGTCTTCCCGTGCCCTGCGCCAGGAGATATCTCCCAATCAAGCCGGGGATCTCGAAGCCGACAGGGTCATCCCGGACAAAAACCTCTCCTCCGTGGATCAGGCCTGGAGACATCGGAGCCGCGGCACGTATGCGGTAACCGACCTTGCCGGGGCCTGAGATCGCACAATATCCTGAAAAAATTCCATCCACGGGTTGACTGTCTTCATGGTCGCCGTCGTCGTATAGGAAGCATGTCTTTTCTTGACGGGCTCCTGTCCATGAAATGGAAACGGTCGAGTTCGACAGAAAGCTTGGTTTGCCCAGGTCCACACCCTGGGCGGGAAGGATCCTTGCCTTGCACAAAAAAGGCACATCCTTTGGGATAGTGGTGGGGATCTGGTCCTGGAGAAAGAGATCTCCCTCAGCGTCAACAATGAGTCTCCCGCCTGGCTGAGTCACAAGGATCTCGAGCGAGGACAAACCTCCTGTCTCAACTCTTATTGTCTGGCACTTTCCATGAGTCTTTTCCTCGATTTTGACAGGGGTCGTCACTGTTAAGCGCGACCCATCATTCTTCGGGAGAAAGCACAGGAACATTCTTCTAGCCCAGGGCGACACGTTCAAGGAGATAGTCCCCTCTAATACGGTACGCTCCTCCACGTTCCATCGTTTCCCCAAGACTCTCGAAACCTCGAAGAAACCCTCAAGGAGATCCTGAGAAGACTCAACGCTGGAAACTTCGCCGCCTGTCTGGTCGGCGATTGCCCTCAGCAGGGCGCGGTCTGCCGATCGCGAGAGTGCCACGCCATGCACAACAACACCCAGGGAAGACAAGGCCATGGCCTTCTCTTGCAGCAATACCTGTCTGCCTGAAGGCTCACCGACATCATCCTTGCCGTCTGTTAGCAAAACGACCGAAACAGGGTAGGACAAGCGGGTTTCCTGAGGCAGAGCGCTTGCAAGTCTTAGAGCGTGATCTAGCGCAGCAACGATGTCCGTGTATTGGTCGGCTTGGGAACAACGCTCGAGCGTCTTTGAAATCCGGGTTCGAGACCCCTCTTCGAGAAGGACAAATCCGCCGGTCAAGTCATTGACGCGAGTGCCGAATTCGGCGAGGGCGAACCGGTCTTGGTCACGTAACAGGTTGACGAGGAGATCTGTGGCCCGATAACGAAGGCAAGAAGGATCCGATTGTTTCATGCTGCCCGAAACATCCAGAAGCACGATGAGAGAATTGTGCGCCTCTGTTGCGGCAGCGACAAGGCTACTCGGCCTAATTATCGAAATCCAGGCAGATGCAAGAAACACAGTCAAAAGGAAGCCAGGATGTGTGAACCATGCTCGGCGCTGACTTTTCCCGGGCGATCTCACGAGCATCTTTCCCTCCCACACATGACACGGAAAAAGTCGAAATGGAGAGGTACAAGAAATCCAAGAAAAGCAGGTCAATCGTTATATTTTTTACGCCGTCCTATATTTTTATTTTAAGAGTCTAAAGCGTCTATTGGGGGATCTTAGGCAGATCGTTGTGGGCTGTCAATCATCCCTTGAGGCCCGGCCCCTCATTCTCCCTCCACTTGGGTCCCCAAGCTAGTTTCCTACCACCCACATTTAACTTTTTCTGGTTCCTGTGAGACACATCCCAGGATTGCTTTCTTTTTTCGCCTATCTATCCATCCATCTTTTTTCTCCTATCCCTAACGAGGCTTCGCCTCAGACCGCCGAGCGTGTTAGATGAAGAGGGGCCCCCGTCGAGCAGGCAGGTTGCAACCTGCGCTTAAAAATTAGACCCTCTTGGGGTCGGTGGCCATATCGGCCGCGCT
>Ga0315298_1009215_pt1 | contig 12274 bp, 4 predicted proteins | sample WHS_1_MG_FD_203077 | JGI IMG/M metagenome (GOLD analysis project Ga0315298, IMG submission 203077) | Extremophilic microbial mat communities from Washburn Hot Springs, YNP, Wyoming, USA - WHS_1_MG | ecosystem: Environmental > Aquatic > Thermal springs > Hot (42-90C) | place: USA: Wyoming... | reverse complement strand
TGCACTATTTGCATTACTGGCCAATAATACAAAAACTGGCTTGACCAATGTCCGCAGCCCCTTGTGAATTCCGAAGTACCCCGGATGACCAAGCGAAAAGACCCCGCCCAATATGAGGCTCGGGCGGCGATCGTCAAAGCCCTGGCGTGCCCGGCCCGCCTGATGATCGTGGACGAGTTGGCCGAGTGCAGCGAACGCTCGGTGCAAGAGCTGACCGCCATGATCGGTACGGACATATCGACGGTCTCGCGGCACCTGGCGATTCTCAGGAATGCAGGCATCGTCACCAGCCGGAAGTCCGGAACCACGGTGTACTACCGACTGCGGATGAAGTGCATCCCTGTGTTTCTCAACTGTGTGGAATCCATGCTGCGGGAGGATGCCGAAATGAAGGCGCCCGTCTGAACAGCCCGAGATGCTGTGGGGACGATCCTGCTGGCAGCAAACATCCGCAGTAGACGATCCGAGGAGGAGAATCATGAGTGCAACGAGCCGAGGTATTGTCGTCGCAGCGGCAGGGATTCTGGCGGTAATTTTCATCGGAGTCCCGACGGCGCGTAGCGCCAGTGAACCGGCGGCAGGGGGGCGGGGCAAAGCGCAGGCCAAATCTCCCCCAGCCGGCGTGTGCCCGCCATTCCACCTGCGCGATGAAGATGGCAAGATCATCGACCCTGTGAAAGGGGAAAACGCAATTAAGCCCTACTCGCCCAAGATGACCTGTGGGGCATGCCACGACTACGAAAAGATCACCAAGGGTTTTCACTTTACACAGGGCATGGGCGAGATGCCCACCGACCGGCAGGTGGCGCGGTGCCTGTGGGCCTCGACGCCGGGCAACTTCGGCGGCAACTGGTGTTCTCCTGCCCCCCTGTACCGCTACTTGTCGCCGAAGAAAAATGATTGCGCCGTCACGATGGACATGACCGCCTTCACGTTTTTTACGTCGCCTTGCGGGGCGTGCCACCCCGGCGGCGGTTCGGCGGAATACGACCGGGAAGGGAAACGTTACGACCGCTGGATGAGCGATCCGCGAAGTGGTTTCACCTCCAAAGGGGACAACAATCTCGATGGCGATTACTACCAGGCCCGCTGGTCCGAGACCGGCGTCCTGGAGGCCGACTGCCTGCTGTGCCACATGCCGGAATACGACTTCGGCCAGCGCAAGAAGCAACTTGAGGCTTGGAATTTCCGTTGGGCGGCGACCGCCGGTTCCAAGTTCGCCTCGGTCCGGGGGTCAGTCCAAAAAGGGGAGCCGGTGGAGGTGGTTTACAACAAGGAACTATTCAATCCCGACGGGACAATCGAACCGCATATCGTGCGCGAGCCCCGCAACGAAGCGTGTCTGAGTTGTCATGCCCAGCCGGGGTGGAAAAAACGCGGGGCCAATTTCTCGCCGCGCACCGATGTGCACCTGCGGGCTGGCCTGAAGTGCGTGGACTGCCATCCTGCGGGCAGCGCGGCGGCCGATCCGCGGATCGCCGGCCGCGAGGAGCACCAGTTCGGCAAGGGGGACGATCCGGGCGAGCTTGTGCGCAACGATTTAGACAATACCTGTTTGTCGTGTCCGGATTGCCACGACACCGGCCGGATGGGCGCGCCGCTGGCCAAACACCGCTGGCTGCCCCCCTTGCACTTGGACGCCATCGCTTGCCAGACCTGCCACATCCCCGAGCGTGTGGTCATGCCGATCGAGGTGCAGGCCAGCGACGTGTTCAACCCGGCCCCGAAGATCGACCAGCCTGGCAAGCGCCTGTGGACCTTCTATGGCCCGGACTGGGAGTTTCGGAACCACTACGGCTACCTCCACATGATGGGCTACAACGACAAGCCCACGGAGCGATTCCGCCCCAAGCTCGTACGCTACAAGGGCAAAATCTATCCGGTCAATCAGGTCCACAGCGCCTGGCCGGGAATCGAAATCGAGGGGCAGACCGCCCTGATGCAGCCGAAAATGGGCGATATCGTCAAGATGTGGACAGCGCACCGTTTGGATCCGGCCAGCAAGTACCCCGAGTTGGCGAAGATCGTGGATGACAACGGCGACGGAGTGCCGGAGGTCAATCGGCCCGAGGAGATCGAGGCCCTTATCCACTCGGTTGCGCAAATGCTCGCTGACATCCAGTATCCGATGCAGAACAAGCGCGTCGTATGGGTGATGGATGATCGGGTATATCGCTCGGGGACGGAGTACCGCGTTGTCCAGAAGGAGCCGTGGGAAGCCTCGCCCTACGCCAACGTCCACAAGTACAGCCACGACATCCTGCCGGCCAAGGCGGCACTCGGGTCCGGCGGCTGTACCGACTGCCACAGCCCGGCGTCGGAGTTCTTTTTCGCTCCGGCCTTGGTGCATCTGTTCGATGAGCAGGGTAACCCGGTTGTCGAGCCCCAGTATCGCCGGCTCGGACTGAGCGGGAGCACGGTAGCGCTTACCGTTTGGACCCAGGCCTACCTGAAGCCGGGGGTTTACAGCCTGATACTTTTCTTCCTTTGCGCGCTGGCCGCATTGGTCGGCGGTTTCGGTGCGCAGTGGGTTTTTGGGCGGCGTCGCGTTCCTCTGGCAGTCCGTCTGATCCCGCTGCTCGTGGCGGCTGCGGCCGTCGTCGGAGTCGTGTGCCTTTTGTATCAGCCGAATTTGATGGAATACATGCTTCCCTCCCGCATGTGGCTGGACGCCAACCACTTCATCGTGGCGGCGGGCATAATGCTTGTCGGCCTCATCGCGTTGTTGTGGGAACTGCGCCAGTGGATTGCGGACCGCGGCGAGCGGCGCTCGGCTTTCGGAATCCTCGTCGCCTTGATCGAGGTCCTCAGCCTGGTGCTAGCCGTCGTGGCAGGGGGCCTGGTTTTCCTGAAGGTCCCCGCGCTCGATGCCGCGACGCGGGTTTCGTACACGTTGTTCGATGTCGCCATCACAGTGCTCCTTGCGGCGGCGATCGTGACCACACTGCGCGGCCTCGCGCAACAGGTCCGCGGCGATGCGGCACCTTCGCCATCGGACTCTCGGGGCGCGGCGTAAGGCCCGCAAAGCATGCCTGCGAATTGGACTAGTTTCACCGCAACCGATTCCGCACACAGAGACTTGCGGTTCCGCGAGTCATAGCTCGTTGACCTCGCAAGCGATCTGCCGATCGAACTACGGCGAACCGGCCGTATCAGATTCCATCGCTCGCACTAGGCGCTCAGGCCTCCGATCTTCCCCGGGCTTTCGCGCCCTGCGGCTGCCCGATGCTCGAGGGGGCAAGCACCCACCGGGTTGATACCGGTGGCTCCCCGCAGGGCTACCGAGACCTCAGCCCTGTGCCCGGGCAACTCTTGGCGTCGCTCCAGTGTACCTGCGTCTGGTCGTCCGTGGTTGCGCCGGGTAAGAGCGTGTCCCAGCTTGACCAAACCCCGCCGGCGTGCCCATTTTACCAAGGAATCCCAAGATTATCCTATCGGCATTTCTACCCCTTCACCAAGCTGCGCAAACGCTGAGGTGCACAGGCTGATAGGAAGCCGCGGCACCCGGCATTGACCAAACTTCGCAGTTTTAGTAGTCTTTGCGTGCTCGCCTGGCCCTGTTTTGGCTCGGAATGGACTGTGGCGAATTGATATGTCTTTTCGCTCGGCAAAGGAGTCGTGCTGTGGGCAGCACGTCGGTCTCCGCGGAGCGAGGGGCTGGCGCGCGGTCCTCTGGCTGTTTATCGCAACCAGTAGCGCGACGTGCGCGGCGGCCGCGGTAGACGAACGCGTTTTCTTTGTGCCCACCCCAGGCGTCGGCGAGGTAACGGGGCTGGAGTCGCCTGCTCCGCATGTCGCCGGGGCGCTAGCCGGCGAAGCCGTCTTCCTCGGCGAAAAAGACGCACCCCAACCCGCCGCCAACCCGGCGACCGCGGATCTGTTGCGCCGCATAGCCGAGCTAGACAACAATATCCAGCAGCTTAACGCCGAACGGGAAGCGGCTCGAAAGAAGGCAGCCGAAACGATGTCGGTCAATGTGCGGGGGCACATCCTGTTCGACGCAGCGGCGTTCAGCCAAGACACGGCGGACAAGCTGCGGTATGACGAGCAGAACGGGTTTACTTCGCGTGTTGGCCGCCTGTTTTTTGAAGGCACTGGCGCGGACGTCATGAGCTACAGGGTTGAGTTCGAGTTCGCCCGGCTTTACGTTGAGGATCTGTGGCTGGGAATCAGCCATTTGCCCTATTTAGGCAACATCCGGATCGGACACATCAAGGAGCCCTTCAGCCTGGAGCAGATTGGCAGTCGCAAGTACTACACCTTCATGGAGCGATCCGTAGCCGAATTCATTCATACGCCGCCCCGCCGTGTGGGGATCATGGCGTTCGATACGGCCGCGTCCGAGCGCGTTACTTGGGCGGCCGGGCTGTTTTCCGACGCCCCGGGCATAAACTTCGTGCAGGACGACGATTTCGGTGGCGCATTTACCGCGCGGGTAACGTGGCTGCCCTGGTACGATGAGGCTACACAAGGGCGCGGGCTTCTGCACACGGGCATTGCCTACAGTTACCGGGAACCCTTTGGCAGCAGCCTCCGTTTCCGCGCCCGCCCGGAATCTTTCCTGGCGTCCTACGCCGTCGATACGGGAAAGATACCCGCCGACAGCACAGACCTGCTGGGCACCGAAGTGGCGTTGGTTTATGGGCCGTTTTCCGCCCAGTCGGAGTACATTCTAGGAATTGTGGACGCGAAGGGCGCCCCCAATGCCTCCCTCCAAGGCACGTATGTCCTTTTGAGCTACTTTCTGACGGGCGAGAGCCGGAACTACTTGAAGTCGCAGGCGGTTTTCGGCCAAATCAAGCCTTTGGAAAACTTTCTCCGCGTCCGCACGGAGGAAGGTAGCGTCCAGCGTGGAAAAGGGGCATGGGAGCTAAGGTACCGCTACTCGTACCTCGACGCGTGGGACAGCGGAAAACTGTCCGGAGGCCGAATCGGTAACCACGGTGTGGGCGTCAACTGGTACTTGAACCCTTTTACCCGTGTTATGGCCGAATACATCTACTCCAAGATTAGCCGCCCAGAAACATCATCCGACGGCCACCTGCACATTTTCCAGATGCGGACTCAGATTGAATTCTGATCGCGGCGGGCTTTCCTTGGACGCTCTGCGCCCCTTAGCCCCATCTTGTCCGTCCTTGGGCAAGCCCAGGCGCCCGGCAAACGAGGTGGAGCATCGGCCCATGAGGTGCCCCGGGGCCGCCACAAGCAACCTGGCGGCGTAACCGGGCTGGAGGCTCTAGATCCTCAGGCGCATTAAAGGGGAAGACCGCACTAGGTGTAATGCAGGAGGGGCTCCCAGGGAGTCCACCTCAAGGGGCGCTGCTCCTCCACTCACTTGAGGGGGCATACTCGAAGGCGTAGGCGGTCTCCGTGGCCTCTCGTGGGTCACGAGAGAAGCCCCAGCAATGCCTGGGTTCTGAATGTGCTCCACCCGATAGTGGCATATCGCACGTCTTATGGCCCCAAGTGTGGGTGGTACGATGCCCGTATACAAGACTCTACTGGGCTCAGCGCGACCGGTGGAGTCTGCCGAAGAAATCCAAGGAACCGGCTGTACGGCCGCTTGCTTTTGCGGCAGGCCGGCCCTAACATTGGGTGAAATCGCCTGGGCGAGGGAAATGCTGTGCTAGACTGGCTTTGCCGAAGCGTGGTGGCCGCCTGCTCCTGTCCGTGTCCGGTGTAAGGCCGGACGTTCTCGCTTGGTTTCCTCCCCGGTTCCCTGCTTTCGGGCGCTGTCGCCCCGGCTGAGGTTTATCTAAGGTTGAAGCTGGAAGGAGCGGTACATGGCCACCGATTTTCGCCTCAAAGAGAAGCTGCCTGCCCTGACCGAGCGGATGGTGCAAACCTACGTGGCCATGAAGGCCATCACGCACCTTGGGCACACGCCGCTACCCAACTACGAGACGATCATCTGGGTGATCGAGGCCTTGAAAGAGGTGCTTTTCCCGGGGTACCGGCGCCGGGAGGGGCTGCATCTGGGCAACGTCACCTATTATGTCGGCGATTTGATGGAGACGCTGCACGATCGGCTGACGCTCCAGATTGGGAGAGCACTCTGCCACGAGGCGGGCCGACAATCGCTGTGCGGTGCCTCGCAGCGGGAGGACTTCGAGGCCATCGGGCAAGTCAAGGCGCTTGCTTTCTTGGAGCAGTTACCGGCATTGCGGGAAGTACTAGCCACCGACGCCGAGGCGGCCTACGCGGGCGACCCAGCGTGCAAATCCATCGACGAGGTGATCTTCTGCTACCCAGGGTTCGAGGCGGTTACGGTCTACCGCCTCGCCCACCTGCTGCACGAGCTGGAGGTGCCCCTGATTCCACGAATGATGACCGAATGGGCCCACATGCGGACCGGCATCGACATTCATCCGGGGGCAAAGATTGGACGCCACTTCTTTATCGATCACGGGACCGGGGTGGTCATTGGCGAAACGTGCGAGATCGGCCAGTGGGTCAAGCTCTATCAAGGGGTTACCCTGGGGGCCCTCAGCTTTCCCAAAGACGCCAACGGTAACTTGGTGCGGGGAACCAAACGGCACCCCACCATCGAAGACCGAGTGGTGATTTATGCAAACGCCACCATTTTGGGTGGCAACACAGTGATCGGGCACGATTCGGTGATTGGTTCCAGCGTGTGGCTGACCGAGTCGGTGGAGCCGCACACTACGGTGACCATGGAGAAACCGAAATTGCGGATCCGAGGCGCTCAAGACGAGTTAGTAGGTCGGGCCAGAGGGGGGCCATGTCCCCCATTATAGGCTAGAATTGTTTGCCGAGGTAGAGGGGTGCATATTGGCCGACATCCATCTCCTTCGACACGTCCGCCAAAGCGGTTGGGCGGTACGATCGAAAAACTGACGCAGGAAAGCAGCACGTAATCCCCACTCGATGGTGGGAATGGCGTACATATATAGAGCTGTATCCATCGGGGGAGGTATCGAACCATCCTGTGGGCGGCGATAGAGCTGAAAGGCGTGATTCGCGTTACTAAGCCCAGTTGCTGGGCCGCCAGCAAAGTGGTGGACCAGAAAAAAATCGCCGGACGCTTGACGAGGTTGGCGGCGCTCCCTAAGATTAGCATTGCTGGCTAACGCACGAGCGGTCAGCGTCTTTCGGCCTGAGCAAATGGACACGGGCTGAGCTCCTGAAGAAGGAGGAGTTTTGCCCCTGTCGATTTGGCAGGCGGGGACGGTTTCCGGCATTGCGGGGATCGTTCCTGTTTTGGTCTTTGGCAATTTGGTTGTGGCTTGAGTGGCATCTCACGAGGAGCTGGCCGTGTCCCCCCGACAATGGGGTGCGGCGCGGTCAGCAGCGAGAGCGCTGGGACGACAAGCCGCATCGGGCCACTGGCTTGGTGCGGCTTGGCGAGCAAGGAGCGATCGTTACTCGGATCGCCCGCGCAAGCGGGAGGAGTGGCCGGCCCATGAGGCCGAGTTCCGCCGGGTGCTGGCCGAGGTTGCTCGGCGGGCGCCCGGGGAGAGCATCGGAGTCATGTGGCCAAGCTACTAAGGGCACATGGGGGATGCCTTGGCATCAGGAGGCGATGAAGGGCGTGGAAGACTGCGATAAGCCCGGGGGAGCTGTCAAACGAGCGTTGATCCCGGGATTCCCGAATTCGGGCGCGCTGAATCCATAGGCGCGACCTGGCGAACGCGGCCAACTGAAACATCTCAGTAGCCGTAGGAAAAGAAAGAAACCTCGATTTCCCTAGTAGCGGCGAGCGAAGAGGAAAGAGCCCAAACCGCGGGGATTTTCCCTGCGGGGTTGTAGGGCCCTCCCCATGGGAGTTACAAAACGGCCGACTAGCAGAACCGTTTGGAAAAGCGGACCACAGAGGGTGACAGTCCCGTACGCGAAAGACGAGCCGTCTCCCGGAGGGTACCTGAGTAGGTCCGGACACGTGGAACCCGGACTGAATCAGCGGGGACCATCCCGCAAGGCTAAATACTCCCTGATGACCGATAGTGAACCCAGTAGGGCGACTGAAAGGTGAAAAGAACCCCTGTTAGGGGAGTGAAATAGAATCTGAAACCATGTGCCTACAAGCGGTCGGAGCGTCCCTTTGGGGCGTGACGGCGTGCCTTTTGCATAATGATCCGGCGAGTTACCGTCAGCGGCCTGGTTAAGGTCCTCAGGACCGGAGCCGCAGGGAAACCGAGTCTGAACAGGGCGTTGTGTCGCTGGCGGTAGACCCGAAACTGCGTGAACTACCCATGAGCAGGATGAAGCGCGGGTTATACCGCGTGGAGGTCCGAACCCACTTGGGTTGAAAACCGAGGGGATGACTTGTGGGGAGGAGTGAAAGTCTCATCAAACGCAGAGATAGCTGGTTCTCTCCGAAATAGCTTTAGGGCTAGCCTTGAGCCACTACGCACCGGGGGTAGAGAGACTGAATTGGCGAGGGGGCCTTTCCGGGCTACCCTGCTGAACCAAACTCCGAATACCGGTGCGACTATCTCAGGAGTGAGTCCCTGGGGGATAAGCTCCAGGGTCGAGAGGGAAACAACCCAGACCGTCGGCTAAGGTCCCGAAGCGACGCTTAGTCACAAAGGAGGTTGGATTGCTGTGACAGCCAGGATGTTGGCTTGGAGGCAGCCACCATTTAAAAAGTGCGTAACAGCTTACTGGCCGAGCAATCCTGCGCCGATAATGAACGGGAGTAAGCGTCGCGCCGAAGCCGCGGAATGCCCGCAAGGGCATTGGTAGGAGAGCGCTGTGGGTCAGACACACGTCGTACCGGAAGGTGCGATATCGGGGCCCACAGGTGATTATGCCGGAATGAGTAACGATAAAGCAGGTGAGAATCCTGCTCGCCGAAAGCCTAAGGTTTCCTGGGGAAGGTAATTCCGCCCAGGGTTAGCCGGTACCTAAGTCGAGGCCGAAAGGCGTAGACGATGGACAGCAGGTCAACATTCCTGCGCCGCCGGAGTGGACCGAGGGAGGGACGGCGCCCGTAGGGTGAGGGGACGGCTAGAAGGGTCCCTCGCCTGGGCTCGGGAGTCGCTGTAGGCAAATCCGCAGCAATCGACTTTCGGCCTGGGACAAGGGCGTTTACGATCCTGATGTCATCCGAAAGGCGTCCAAGAAAAGCTTCTACGGGTTGAAGCTCCGGCGACCGTACTAAAACTGACACAGGTAGGCGAGACGAGAAGTCTAAGGCGCTCGGGAAAACGCTGGTTAAGGAACTCTGCAAAATGACCCCGTAACTTCGGGATAAGGGGTGCCCCTGGGGGTGCATGCTTCTGGGGGCCACAGTAAATCGGCTTCAGCGACTGTTTATCAAAAACACAGGACTCTGCTAACTCGCAAGAGGATGTATAGAGTCTGACGCCTGCCCGGTGCCGGTAGGTTAAGGAAGAGTGTTAGCCGCAAGGCGAAGCACGCGACCGAAGCCCCGGTAAACGGCGGCCGTAACTATGACGGTCCTAAGGTAGCGAAGTTCCTTGTCGGGTAAGTTCCGACCTGCATGAATGGCGTAACGACTGGAGCACTGTCTCAACCAGCGACCCGGTGAAATTGTAGCCGTGGTGAAGATGCCACGTTCCCGCAGCGAGACGGAAAGACCCCGTGAACCTTTACTGCAGGCTGATATTGGGCTGTGGTGTATCCTGTGTAGGATAGGTGGGAGGCGACGAGGCCGGGACGCCAGTTCCGGCGGAGCCAACCTTGAAATACCACCCTGGGTATACTTTAGTTCTAACTCCGATTCCCGTAATCCGGGCGGAGGACAATGTCAGTCGGGCAGTTTGACTGGGGCGGTCTCCTCCTAAATCGTAACGGAGGAGTCCAAAGGTACCCTCAGCCTGGTTGGCAATCAGGCGTCGAGCGCAAAGGTAGAAGGGTGCTTGACTGCGAGACTGATAAGTCGAGCAGGTGCGAAAGCAGGGCTTAGTGATCCGGTGATTCCGTATGGAAGGGTCATCGCTCATCAGACAAAAGGTACTCCGGGGATAACAGGCTTATCGCTCCCGAGCGTCCATAGCGGCGGAGCGGTTTGGCACCTCGATGTCGGCTCATCGCATCCTGGGGGTGGAGAAGCTCCCAAGGGTTCGGCTGTTCGCCGATGAAAGCGGTACGTGAGCTGGGTTCAGACCGTCGTGAGACAGGTCGGTCCCTATCTGCTGTGGGCGCACGAAACCTGAGGAGGTTCTTCCTTAGTACGAGAGGATTTGGAAGGACGCACCTCTGGTGTCCCAGTTGTCGCGCTAGCGGCACGGCTGGATAGCTATGTGCGGAAAGGATAAACGCTGAAAGCATATAAGCGTGAAGCCCTCTCCAAGATGAGGTTTCGTAAGAGCGCAAGCTCGAGAGCCCCCTGGAAGACTACCAGGTTGATAGGCCGGATGTGTACGTGCAGCAATGCACTCAGCTAACCGGTACTAACGGGCGAAAGCTTGGCCACATGATTCCGATGCTCCGCAAGCGCCCCGGCGCCAGGCGGTGTGCCGCCTGATCCTTCTCGGAGTGCCCTCAAGCCCAACCAGCCAAGACCCAAGCGGCGTCTTCCCTCCCGAAGCCGCCGCTTTTTTCCGGTGGCGATTCCGGAAAGGCCACACCCGTTCCCATCCCGAACACGGTAGTTAAGCTTTCCGGGCCGATGGTAGTACCAAAAGTGCGAGAGTAGGTGCTGCCGGATCTCTTACACGGCGAGCCTTCGAACCTGTGCGTTCGAAGGCTCGTCTTCTTTCTTGATTGGACCCCACCAGCGCGGGCCGGCCGCCGGGTCGTGGCCGGTTGCCATCGTACGGCCGCCGGCCTATGATGGGGCAGCAGACGGCGGCGTCCCCAAGCGGAGCGCCGGCCGCGACAGCAGCTTTTCGACCGAGGAGTAACGAGCCATGGTGCGCTGTGGGTGCGTGCTTGGGGTCATCGTGTCCCAGCTTCTAGGGGGGCGGCTGCTGGCCGTCGATGTCTTGCACCGCCTGGACGTTCGGCAGGTGCAGCTTGGCGGCTTGGTCGGGCAGCGGGCCCGGCTCACGGTGGAGAACAACCTGCTAAGGCTGGAGGTCGATGGCCATTTCCTCCGCCCCTTCCGCGAGAAGAAAGCGGACGAAGGCTTCGTAGGCCTGGGAATGCTGATCGACGCGGCGGTCCGCTTGGCCGCGTACACCAATGATCCCCGCGTGCTGGATTTGAAACGGCGGCTCATCCGCGAGGCCATTTCCTGCCAGGAGCCCGACGGTTATCTAGGAATGCTCTCGCCCAAGGGTCGCATGTGGAACCTATGGGATATCTATGAAATGGGATACTTGGTGTACGGATTGACCTCCGATTATCGGCTGTTTCAGGAAAAGGCTTCGCTCGTGGCGGCGCGGAAGCTGGCGGACTACCTGCTGGCCCGCTGGCCGGAGCGACCGAACTGGGAGGCAGGGGGTCTGACAGTCCACATGGCAGTCACCGGCCTGGAACGAACCATGCTCACGCTGGCCGATGTGACAGGCGAACCGAAGTATCGCGATTTCTGCCTCCGCCAGCGCCAATTGGCGCAGTGGGATATGCCCATCGTCGTTGGCCGGTGGGGAAAAATCGAAGGCCACGCTTATGCTTACTTTGCCCACGCGCTGGCCCAATTGCACCTGTACCGCAGCCAGCCGGATCCCAGGCTCCGGCGGACTACCGACCGGGCGCTGGAGTTCTTGTTGCGCCGGGATGGGCTGGTGATTACGGGGTCTTGCGGAGACCACGAGTGCTGGCACGACAGCCAGGCTGGCACGACCAACCTGGCCGAGACGTGCGCCACGGCCTATCTGATTCGCCTCATGGACGATCTGTTGTGTCTGGAGGGCGACACCCGGTACGGGGACATCATGGAGCGGGCGATTTACAACGCGCTTTTTGCGGCCCAATCGCCCGACGGCCGGCGCATCCGGTACTATACCCCCTTCGAGGCGCCGCGGCAGTATTTTCCGCTGGACACGTACTGCTGTCCGAACAATTTTCGCCGGATTATGGCCGAGCTGCCGGCGCTGGTGTACTATCGGGCCGGAACCGACGGCGTATTGGTGAATCTGTACACGGCATCGCAGGCCAAGCTGACGACGGCGGGCGGGGAGACGCTGGTTCGGCAGGAGACCGTCTACCCCAATTCGGGCCGGGTGACGATCCGCGTGGACCCGGCACATCCCGCGGCATTTGCCGTGCAACTGCGGATCCCCGGCTGGTGTACGGGTGCGAAGGTCGCGGTGAATGGCCAGTCCGTAGAGCTTCCCGAGGCGCTGCGCGGGGCGGGAAGCCGGCCGCGGCGCCCCCTGGCCATCACGCGGACGTGGCAGCC
>Ga0315298_1009213_pt1 | contig 12278 bp, 15 predicted proteins | sample WHS_1_MG_FD_203077 | JGI IMG/M metagenome (GOLD analysis project Ga0315298, IMG submission 203077) | Extremophilic microbial mat communities from Washburn Hot Springs, YNP, Wyoming, USA - WHS_1_MG | ecosystem: Environmental > Aquatic > Thermal springs > Hot (42-90C) | place: USA: Wyoming... | reverse complement strand
CTGCTCCTATCCTGAAAGCAGGCGATTTGCCTGAACTTTCAACATAGGAAATGGAGGGCACTTTGTCACAATAGCCCACGAAATCAGAACGAAGCCACCCTACCGCGCGAGCGGTTTAGTCCTTCGCCGCCTTTTGCTTCTTCGACATCGCGGGTTTTCAATCTCCCATCCAACTGACGACCGATTTTGCCTATATTCGGCTGCACGGCCCCAGCCTCGCCGCCTATGCCGGCTGCTACACGACCGAGGCCCTCAGGGCTTGGGCGGCGCGTATCCGGACTTGGGATCTGCGCGCCGTTTATGTCTACTTCGATAATGACCAGGCCGCGTACGCCACCCACAATGCTGTAGAACTCATGAAAATACTCGGACTATCGAATCCATGAATTCAGGACGGGTCATTCGCGCTGCCCATGAAAAAACCCGGAAGACCTATGGTGCTAAAAGATTGCACAAAGAGCGGCAAGACGAAGGCTTTGTCACCGGACGCGACCGTGTGGTGCGATTACGACGGGAGATGGGCATCCTCGGACCATGATTCCCCTGTGGCGCCCAAAATGCACCTGTGAAATCGTGGGCTATGCCATCTGGCCCCCGCTGTGTTCGCACAGTCCTTCACACGGTTGGCCGCTTGAAACGGGACGGTCTACTATTGCCAGGCTACCTCAGTCCTCAAATCCGGTTAGCCGTTCGACCCTGAAAAGGCTCTTGCATAGGCGTTATCAAGACGGCATCTACCTTGACAGGCGCCGATGCCGTACAACTTCAAGTCGCGCAGACGGTTCAGGTGGTTGGACTCAGACATGGCATCCTCCCAACAAGCTATCGTAGCGCCCACAGTTGGCTACCGGCTCATTACGCAGAATCAGGACGGCAGGCACCGCCATCGCAGGACTTCGTGCCGGCTCGGTCAGACGGCGTATCCTCTGACCGTGCTCAACAATCAGTCCAACAAGGGTGAGGGTGTCATTATCCGGTTTAGAAGACAAGCCTGATGAACAGGACGATGTTGCGAATGATCCCGTGTCTGGTGAACCCGAGCCTAAAGATAGTCATTATCCTAACGTTGGTGCCGCAATTCTTAGTCAGTGATACAAAATTCCGCAAGCGCAAAGAGTCCGTGGTGCTGAGGTCGTCGCCGCAACGTTTAATCAGTGCCGACGCCTGCTCCTGATGCTTTTTAAGTGTGGACCAAAATAGCTGTTGCTTGGCAAATCGGCGTATGGACTGAATCACATAGGCGATGTCGAAGTGCTTGGCACCGATATCGTTGTTCCCATGTTGTCGGTAGAGCATGGTTGCTCTGGGGACAAAGCGGATGACACCGGACGTGGACGCTACGAGTGCCAGCCACCAGTCATGCATGATGGCGTCTGATGGCATAGGCAGTGCTTTTTCGAGCATGGGTCGGTTAATCATGATCGTGCATCCGGTGACAGAGTTTTGCATGCAGAGTTGCTGTATAGCGGACCTAGCTGGATCAAGGTGCTGATAATGCCAAAAAGAAGCATCGATGATTTCGAGATTGGCCCCAGCCACGCAAAGATCGGTGTGAATCAGAGTTGGTGTGATTGCCCCGGACTGTTGTTCGGTCTGCTGCATTTTCGCAAGCGTGACCGCGACTTTATCCGGGAACCAAAAATCGTCCTGATCGGCGAACATGAAATAGTCCGCCCCGCTCGCTCTGACATGCTCCATGAGTCGCTGGAAATTGCCGACAATGCCAAGATTGCGGTCGCCGTCTTCTATAATTGTCACCTTCCCAGGGAAACGGCGTTGAATATCCAAAAGCATCTGCACTGTACCGTCTGTGGATCCATCATCGCGCACATGGATATGCAGTGCTGAGTGGCTCTGCTGAATGATGGATTCGACTTGCTGGTCCAGGAAGCGAGCGCCGTTATAGACGGCCATCAACACGGCCACATCTGGATTTGCTGTTGCACCTTGGCAGACCAGATCAATGTGCCCGCTTTTGCGCCAGTTAATGGCGGCGCCAAACAAATGACTAAGTAATGGTTTCATGGGAAATACTTTTGAGAACCTCGAATAACAAAAATTTCGCCGTTTGAAGTGGGGGGTCCACTATAGTGGTTCATGAGACAGGATTCTCCGAAGTAGTCGTTGCGATGGCCGATAAGGCTGTTATTTTCAATAGAAATTCTAAATAGTCGATCGGCACTGGAAACGCCGCTCCCGGCAGGATACAGCAATCATCGTTAAAAGACCGTTAATTGCTGGGCGGCAGTAGGGTCAGGGGGACAACAGTTATCTTTAGGTCTGTGGGCCATGACCCTACGCCTCAAAACCCAGCGCCTGCAGTTTCGCCCTGGCAACGCTGTGCCCAAGTGCCGCCGCCTTCCCGAGCCACTGGATACCTAGCGCATGGTTTTTCTCGATACCGATCCCGTTGATGTAGCACATTGAAAGTAATTCCATGGCGTCCGCATGCCCGTTTTTGGCCGCAGCCTCAAACCAGCCCACGGCGATCTTGTATTCCTTCGACCTATAGAAACAGGTTCCGACATTGTTCCTGCCGTCGGCATTACCAGCATCGGCCTGCCTGACGCACTCCAGAAACGCATCGGTCATCTCGGTTGGGACGTTGGCGGCAATACTGGATAGGTCTATGCGCCGCATCAGCCCCCCAGGGATATGCGCGGCTTGCATATCCTTACCTAAGATTACCCCGGATTCCAGCCAGTTGTGGACCGTCCTGACCGACTTACCCGTAAGCAGCGCGGCGGTTTGGGTACTGACGAAAATGGGTGAATGGCGAGGCGTATCCATGGGTGCTTCCTTTCTTCCGGCTTCGTTCATAGTGCAATGGTGAGCAAGTTTAGCACCGCATCGGCTTTGCTTCATCGCCAACGCGTTGAAGTAGCCTTTGTCGCTTCAACGCCTTCATCGTGAAGGCGTTGAAGCAGAATTCTGCACTTCATCGGAAACCGATGAAATAGCGCAATTTAATCACATCGTTAGAATATTATCATGTTTATATAGAAAATCACATATCCCATAATTACAACGGGTTACGAAGTATCACAGCGAAAGCAGCTCTCATGGCACGAATCGTGTACGACTGGGTCGACCCACTGAAACACCGTGGGCACTTATTTACCCCCATGGAGGATTGCAAATGAGTATGCTCGTTAAAAAGGCGCAGGCCAGCGCCGAAGCCGGTTTCACCCTTATCGAACTGATGATCGTCATTGCGATTATCGGCATTCTGGCGGCTATCGCTATTCCGCAGTATGAGCAGTATATCGAAACATCCAAGGCGACAACCATAACTCAAGATTTTCATCAGCTTGTTACACAAGGGACTGCTGCTGTTGCTGCCGGGGCAGCGGGACAGCAAACAACTATCAATTTGCCAACCGGATATACAAGCGTTGAAGGGTGTGCTGCATTTACAGCAGGTACAGCCAGTGCCACCAGTGCGACACCTAGCTCAGTTGCAACAATCTCTGTATTACCAAATCAATCAGTAGCTTTTAAGGTTGATTACAATAGCTGTCCTGGTTCACTTCCAACCAAAATCACCAATGCTCTTACTGCTCAGGGTATATCCGCGAGCAGCAATACAGTCACAGCCAATATCGATCAGAATGGCGCTGTAAGTTATCAGTAAGTTGTTAATGCGCACCCCTTCGGGGGTGTCCCTTTACAGAAACTCGCTTGGCTCGTTTTACAGAAACTACGTTTTCGGAAAGTGCTCTGGACACCTCAGAACCCTTTCGGAAAGGCTAACACAATGGACGGAAATCTCTTGGACGGGCGGACTGAAAAAGGTCTGGTTCCGGCCCCGCAGGCAGGCTTTACCCTCATCGAGCTAATGATCGTTATTGCCATCATCGGCATTCTGGCGGCTATCGCCATTCCCCAGTATTTTCAATACATCGAAACCGCCAAGGCGCAGACGGTAGCAGGGAATCTGAAAATGGCCGTGGATGCCGTCGCCAATGCTTTTTCTGCCAGCAATAATGATGTGAGCACGGATATTTATAGCACCCTGAATGGGCAGTCCGCCCATGATGTGGCCGACCCGGTATATGGCCAGGGCACCCCTGCTTTTGTGGCCAGCGCTAATCCGGTTGGGCAATGTGGTCAGGTGCTCATCAATGCTGCCACCATCAGTCAGGCCGGGCCGCAGCAAGTCACAGTACAGGTGGGCACCACCAACTGTAGCGGCAACCTGGGTACGGCTATCGCCAGCGCCTGCAGTGCTGAAGGATTTATCAGTGCCGCCACCGCGCGTGGTGTCCTCATCACCAGCAACGGTAACATCACCCCCTGATAAGGAGCGACCTTGCTTACGACAAAGCCACAATATCTCCTCCCTGCGCTTCCAAGTTTGCGCTAACCGTGGAAAGGTTTCATCTCCTTGCGCAACCTATCACGGGTTATTGGTTAAGCCCGTTGACCATTACGGAGGTTGCCATTTCCGCGCTCCTCAGCACCGGAATCCTTCTGAAATACTGGCGTCAAGTCAAAGACCAGCAAATCATTCTGGGTTTTCTGTTCTTTGCCGTGACCATGGGTTTATTCACGCAGTACTGGGGCATCACCGGCTTGCACTTGTTGACCGGGGGCTTCGTGATCTGGCCCCTGCTCGTTCTGCTTCTGGGGGACCGTTTCCCCTGGCCGTTGGCCTATCCACTGACCTTTATCGGCACCCTGATTCCAGACCTCTACGGCGCAGGAATGGGCGCCGACTGGTCTGGCGGCTGGTTCTTCGGCGTCGGTGGCGCAAGATTCCAGGACGGGCTTTTCCTGGTGCCTCTGGAAGCCCTGATAGCGGCGGCGGTTCTGAGTCGATTTGGCATCTTCATGCGAAAACACGGTTATTTCAGTAGAAGGACGAACGTCGAAGGCGGCGCTTGTCCCCATGGCATAGACAGACGCACCAACCCAAAAGGAGAAACACGCGATGAACGAAAGTAACCGCCAAGCCCGCATTCTTCAGCTCCAGAACCATCGCCATGCCCTGCTCCAGCAACGCGACAAGCGGGGCGCGCCTATCGCCTCCATCGACATGGAGCTGAACGTGGTGCGCAGCGAGTTGCAGGCGCTGTATGAAGCCGGACGAGCGATGCAACAGACACCAATGCCCAGAGTCGGAGCCAACCGCGCCCGGATCGCCTGAGTCACTTGGATTGTGGTCGACAATCTGGCTTTCACACCTTTTTAATCGACACGCACTTCGTGACGGGTTCCTGGCGGCACCTGCGCCGGAAGGTGCAGGTGCTGGTAAATCACGGGTAGCGTGCAGTTCTTCGCCGAGAGTGTGTATCGCTTGGAGGAATGAAAATGGCAAAAGGTCATAGAAATTAGAAGTTAACTGATGGATAATGCGGGAACCTCTCTGAAGGAGTCGAGAGTGAGTGCGAGCCCATCCACTGCAAAGGGTGAATTTTTGTTATTTGAGGTTCCCAATATTGGTTAGGCATAGCCTGATTTTATTATGTCCATCCCCGTTACGTACATTCATAGTCCGTTTCTGGGTCAATATTTCGTTGTTTTTAAGGGCCCTCAAATCCATCATTCGCGTTCACCCAGTCGCTGTTAACACCATGAACAGAAATCGTTTGGGGGCCGAAGAATATTTCCTGGCTGCAAAGTCGGCGCGTGAACATATAACACACCACCTACCGCGGATAGATGTTAGCGTGGTCACCTTCAATAGTGATCGATGGATCGACGGGTTCATAGGCAGCCTTACCGCCATTGACTATCCAGTCGATTTAATCGAAGTTAAATTTGTTGATAACGCATCAACGGATTCCACGCTCGACAAGCTACGCCATGCACTCATAAAATTACACGAAAAAGGGATTTCCGCGGTAATTATTCAACAGCCTAATCGTGGGTTTGGAGCGGGTCACAACGTCGCCATCAGTCAAGGCTGCGCCCCCTTCTGCTTGGTCACCAATATTGATCTCGTTTTTGAAGCGGATGCTCTAAAGAAGGTGGTCTCGCGGGCGATAGCTGACGAATTCCGTGCGGCTGCGTGGGAGTTGCGGCAAAAGCCCTATGAACATCCGAAGTACTATGACCCTGTTACTCACTCTACAAACTGGAATTCTCATGCGTGCATATTGTTGCGACGTGAGGCATTTGATCGTATCGGCGGATACGACGAAAACATATTTATGTATGGTGAAGACGTCGAGTTTTCATACCGACTGCGAAACTTTGGCTATGTTTTGCGATATTGCCCAGAAGCGGTGGTCTGGCATTATCCTTATGAGGACATCCATCAATGTAAACCGTTGCAGGACCACGGTAGCAAAATCGCAAATATTTACCTGCGCTTTAAATTTGGCAATCTCTGGAATATCGCTGCTGTGCCCATATTATTGTTGGCGTGGCTCCTTCGTCCGCAGCCTTATAGGTCTGCTAGATATCGCGCCTTTCTGGGTATTATACAGATTTTTAGGATGGCGCCAAAGGCAATAGGATGGCGCCGCCAGCGAAATAGGGATGTGTACTTTCCATTTAATATGTTTAATTACGACATCCGTCGCGACGGTGCGTTTTTCGAGTTAAAAGAGAAACATTCAAACCCGCCCCTTATAAGCATCATTACGCGCACTTATCCGGGGCGCGAATTATATTTGCAGCAGGCGCTACTGTCTGTACGAAATCAGACCTATGGCAATTTAGAACATATCATTGTGGAGGACGGCGGGAATACGCATGGGGAGCTTGTGGGTCGTGCCAGATCCATCACAGACCACCCCATTCGCTACATGGCACAGGATAAGGTGGGTCGTTCCAAGGCAGGAAACGTGGGTCTTTCTCATGCACGCGGCGAATATTGCTTGTTTCTTGACGATGATGACCTGTTGTTTGCTGACCATGTGGAGGTACTTGTGGATAGCCTGTTACGCAATCCCGGTGCATTCGCATCGTACTCTTTGGCATGGGAAGTAGCCACGGATACGCGGAATGTTTCTGGAGCCGGAGCATACCGGGAAATGTCATACATACTGCTAGAGAAATATAAGCAAGAATTCAATGCTGATCTATTGGTAAAGAGAAATTATTTGACTATTCAGTCGGTTCTGTTCAAACGAATGCTGTTTTTGGAAAGAGGAGGGATGGATGAGAGCCTCGATGCGTTAGAGGATTGGAATCTCTGGATCCGATATTCGCGCAATGTTCATTTTGTCTACGTGCCCAAGCTGACGTCTTTATATAGAATTCCATCAGATTCGAAGACGATTGCCAATCGACTGATTAAATTTGTGAGTTGCCGCGATGTCGCTGTACAATCGGCATTGTCTAGCCCGATAAACAATAAAAACCTGGAGCGGGAGATGCATTCATGATGCCTTCTACGGTGGCCATCATAATTCCTGTCCTGAACGGTGGAAGCTTATGGAAGATGTGCGTATCTGCACTGGTTAGAGCATCCACGGATAAAAGACGTGTTTTTGTTGTTGATTCCGGATCTTCCGATGGCAGCGAGGTTGACGCCAAGGAAGCTGGCTTCGACGTTCTCAAGATAGCCAAGGAAACATTTGACCACGGCGGTACCCGTCAAATGGCGGCGGAGCGCCTAAAAGAGTACGACATACTCATTTACATGACGCAAGATGCCATACTGGCTACTCCTGATGCACTGGACTTATTGGTATCGTCTTTCACTGATCCTCGGGTGGGGGTCGCCTATGGTCGGCAACTTCCGCACGGTGGAGCATCACCCATCGAAGCCCACGCACGCCTATTCAATTATCCGGAACAGTCTAACAAGAGGACCACAGCCGATAAATCGAGAATGGGTATCAAGGCGGCCTTCAGTTCTAATTCTTTCGCAGCCTACCGCACCAAGGCCCTTTTCGATGTGGGGGGATTCCCATCCAAGCTCATCTTAGGGGAGGATATGGTGGTTGCTGCGCGTATGCTTCAGGTAGGTTGGGCTGTTGCTTATGTGGCAGATGCGCAGGTTTACCATTCGCATGATTACACGGTGTCGCAGCAATTTAAGCGCTATTTTGACATTGGTGTTATGCATCGCGATCAATCGTGGATCCTCGACAGCTTCGGCAAGCCGGAGGTTGAAGGGCTGCGTTTTGTGCGGTCGGAGCTATCCTATCTTGGTAAAACCGCCCCTTGGTTGATACCTAAGGCGTTCGTCGGTATTTTTGCCAAGTATGTGGGATATAAGCTCGGGAAAAAAGCACGACATCTTCCTGTAAAGATACGATGCAAGATGAGCATGCATAAGGGATACTGAAATTATTGAAATAATTAATCTCAAATCGTAGCAGCACACAGCATACTCATCAAAGATTAAAGGCAGGCTACTATTATGTATCATGAAGTTGAACACTGCGGGCGTTCAGGCGGCAAGTATGCACTAGTCGACACGTTGCCGCCAAGGGCGGACCCCACCACCCGCCCCTGGTTGTATGCACTGCTTCCCTTCCTCGCCTATCTGCTGTCCTGGTACTACAACGGACAGCTTATTCCTTTGCTGGCGATGAGCATGTTGGTGATGATGGCCTGGGGGGTATGGGTCTGGTGGCCCCGGTTGCATACGGGTTTGCCATGGCCGCGCGGCTTTCTGCCGGTGTTCATGGTGCTTTGGTTTCTGTGGTTTGGCGTTACGCTGTTCTGGAGCGGTGTGCCCTATAGCAGTTGGTTTTATTTTTGGGTGCTGGGGTCTTTGCCGCTGGGCTTTTTAATCTGGATCATGATGCCGGATGCGGTGCAGGAGCGGGCATGGACCTGGCTGTGGTGGGGGGTGTTAGCCAGTACCTGGGTGCTAAGTATCATCGCGCTTTGGCAATATTATCATTGGATGGGGCAAGGTATAAGTTGGAAAGGCTTGCGTCCCAATGGACCGTTGCTCGATACCAATAGTTTTGCGGCATGGCTGAATCTGCTGTTTTTCCCTCTTTTGGCGGTTTTCTTTGTTTATGATGAGAAGCGCAAACAGAATGTACTTTCTCGGCATGTGGATATTCTTGGCCTCTTTTACCTGGCCACTATCGCCGTGCTGTTATTAGCCATGTTTTCAACCGGCAGTAGGGGCGCTTTGCTAGCTTGGTTGTGCACAATTCCTTTCGCGCTGGTGGGCTTCCGGCGGCAGCCTGGGGTCATCTACCGCTGGATAATGGTCTTCGGCTTGGTAATTTTATCCTTGTTGTTGATGAACTACGCCAAGGGATACAATATCTTTGGCCATTTGGCGCCCGGTTATATTAATAGCAACAAATCTACCGTGGCGCGCAGCCTGATGTGGCTTGCCACCTGGCACATCTTTCTCAGCCACCCGTGGTTGGGCACGGGCTTAGGCAGCTATTTCCTCTATTACCCGGCTTATCGTCTGCCCGGCGAACTGGCGTCGGCGGGTACTTATACCCACAACGACTACATCGAGTATCTGGCCGAGGGCGGCCTGATCAATCTGGGCTTTTTGCTGGCTTTTGCCGGCGTACTGATGTATGCGATCTATAAGTTGCTCTACAAAGCCGGAAAGTCCCTGAATCTGTCCGAGGACCGGCGTTTGGAGGCGTTGGGGCTGGTGCTGGGGGTTTTTGCCATCGCTGGGCACGCGCTGGGTAACTTCATTTTTTATAACCTGCCCCTGAGCCTGCTGGGCGGGCTTTTTCTGGCACGGGCCTGGCGCATTTATGGTTATTGCGGGGATACCTCGCCCTTGCTGCCCCGCATCGGCATTAACCACGGGGTGATTGCTCAGGGCGTGATGATCCTGGCGGTGGTGGCGGCCTCCTGGAATCTGCTGGCGGATGGTGCGACTTTTGCCCTGTTCAGCAGCAATGGCTGGCTGAACAAGGTAATCCCCAACAGTAATCAACGGGCGGTCTTTTTGTTGAACGCTGCCGACTGGATGATTTTTGCGCGACCGTTGGCGACCCAGCCCCATGTGTATCTGGCCAATACCTACCTGACTCTTGCGGCGCGGGATAAGGCGCTGGATGCGTCCCATCGCAAGCTGCTGGTGAAAAGTGCACTGCAACAATATCAGCAGAGTCTGGTGGGCATTCCTCGCCAGTCGGGGGTGCTGAATTCCATCGGCAGCCTGTATCTGACTCATGGATCGCTGCTCGGGCTGGACAAGACCCAAGCACAACGGGAGGCCTTGCTGGCCTGGCGCAAGGGCCTAGCGATAGCGCCCGAGAGCGTGAGTCTGCGCAATCAAATCGCTCAGCTGGCTTATGTGCAGTCGGGGAATGTCGCCAAGGCAGTCGCTTTTTTGCGCGCAGGGTTGCAGCGTCCACTTTTTCCATATCCTCGCAGCAACCTCCAGATAGACATTGCGCTGACCCAATGGCGGGCGGGGAAGCAGGGCGCGGCAAAAAAAACGTTGATGCAAATATTGCGGGAAAACCCCGCTTATACGCCAGCATTATCCTGGTTGCACTCGTTGCACAATTATAAAGCGCATTAGACTCAGCTAAGTACTCTATCCGGCAATGGACATACTATTCCTGATTAGCGCGATTCATCCGCTGCACGGAGCCATCGCTTCAACAGATCCTGGCGGGCGCAATTCACGCACCGGGCTCCCATCTCGGGTGTTTAGCGGCGAATCTCCGGTCGGGCCACGGATGAAGGATTTGTGGCGATGGTAGCCATGCTGCGGCAATTTGCGTTACTCGGTCCCATCGTATCCGGTCTTTTTGACTCCGCCGTCGAAGCGTACGCAGCCCAGAACTCTACTGCGCCGGAATGGCTGGCGGCTGGTTCTTCGGCGTCGGTGACGCAGGATTCCAGGATGCGCTTTTCCTGGTGCCTCTGAAAGCGCTGATAGCGGCGGCCGTGCTGAATCGATTTGGAATCTTTATGCGAAAACGCGGGTATTTTAGTAGAAGGACGGGCGTCGAAGGCGGCGCTTGTCCCCATGGCATAGACAGACGCACCAACCAAAAAGGAGAGACACGATGAATGAAAATGACCGCCAAGCCCGCATTCGTCAGCTTCAGAACCATCGCCATGCCCTGCTGCGCCGCCGGGAAGAACGGGGCGCGGCAGAGGCTTCCATCGACATGGAGCTGAACGTGGTGCGCAGCGAGTTGCAGGCCCTGTATGAAGCCGGGCGAGAGGTGCAACAGACACCAATGCCTAGAGTCAGAACCAACCGCGCACAGATCGCCTGAGCGGTATTCAGCGATTAGACGCCAAATAGCCTTATCCCCAAAATCCACGGCTCCTGCCTGAGCAACAAAGACCCCAGACAAGGGGTCGTGTGGCCGCTCAGGTTGTGGTCGGCAAGCTGGCGCGTACGCTGGCTGGTCCTGTCACAGATGGCATGGATGCCTCCCCCTACACTGCGCTCACATGCGACAAAAAGATAATGTCAGCCACCCAATACCCACTTTCCATGCGCTTTAATGGCGTCATACATAGCGTCTGGTGCCAGGTCTATTTCCTCTGGCCACGTCACCACCCCATGTTCCAAACCTACGGCGCTGAACACCTTGGGCTCTGAGAGGCATCCAAAAACGCCCGCACCTGGGCTATGAATCAGGGCATCCATCCAGACCTCGCCCTCTGTACCATCCACAAAGCAGACATGCAGTCGGTATCCGTCGAGCGCGCGCACGGAAGCCACGCGCCATGGTGCTTTCGGGTAGATGGGCGGCACTAAGGTAGCGGATGAATTTTTTTGAGTGACTGGTTGTGTGTGCATAGCTCCCAATTCTCCATAAGTTCAGCCCGATGCTCCTGTGCCCATTCCAACACTAAAGCCAGTGCCCGTCTGGGCATTTCGCCCTGGATAACCTCCAGCGTACGGATGTTTATGAGCACCTCATATTCTCCATACAGGGCGTGAAAGTGTGGCGGTGCATGATCTTGCCAGAACATCTGAATCAAGACACCGTAAAACATGCTAATGGTAGGCATGCGAAAAATCCATCATGGCCACAGTCGATTGCACATCATCGCGGCTTTTTGATCATCAAGCCACCCCCTGGCGTCAATGCAATGACTGGTAACGCTGCAGAGCGATCCTTCACGAACCAGGCAACTTACCAGATTCGGAGAAAAAGATGCTTGCAAACGGTATCATGATCGTGCTCTGGCTACCCTGAGGGCGCGTCTCACCAAAATGAAATGTGGCTCTACTGCGCGTGGCATTTTTTCGAATCCGTACTAATTATCCGGTGAGATAGGGAGGGCAACATGTCATCGGTCCTGAATAAAGACAAGAAATCCGCCATCCGCGAGGCGAAGACCTACGACTTTACCTGGGAGGCGACTGCGCCCGGCGGGAGCGAAAAGAAAAAGGGCGAGATGAA
>Ga0315298_1009212_pt1 | contig 12279 bp, 8 predicted proteins | sample WHS_1_MG_FD_203077 | JGI IMG/M metagenome (GOLD analysis project Ga0315298, IMG submission 203077) | Extremophilic microbial mat communities from Washburn Hot Springs, YNP, Wyoming, USA - WHS_1_MG | ecosystem: Environmental > Aquatic > Thermal springs > Hot (42-90C) | place: USA: Wyoming... | reverse complement strand
CCACTGTCATCCTGTCTTCGATCGGCATAGTCCCCTCGGTAACATTTTCTTTTGAGTGAACTATACCTGTTAAGTAACATTTTACGTGAGTGAATGCGCCCTATTGAACGCACGCTGTTCATATGATACCCTTCGAAGGGCTCGATCCTCCCAACGAGCTGAGAGTGCCCGACCGAGATTAGCTGTTTCACATCCTTTGGCAGGAGGATTAGCACATTGTCCGGAAAGCGCTACGGCTCTGATCTTATCGTCGATCTCCTAAACCACTACGGCATCCGCTACGCCAGTCTGAATCCAGGCTCGTCGTTTCGCGGTTTGCACGACTCCATCGTGAACTATGCGGGCAATCGTCCCGAGATCATCGAGTGTCCACACGAGAAGATAGCCGTGGGCATCGCTCACGGCTACGGCAAGGTCAAGCCCGAAGAGCCAATGGTGTCCATCCTGCACAACGTGGTGGGATTACTGCACGGCACTATGGGAATATACCAGGCTTATATGGACCGTGCCCCGGTAATCGTCCTGGGCGCAACTGGGCCGATGGAGGGTGCGTCCCGTCGTCCGCGTATCGACTGGGATCATACTGCGTTGGTGCAGGGTAACGTCGTGAGAGACTACGTGAAATGGGATGACCAGCCCTTTGGCGCCGAGGCGGCGGTGGAATCCTTTGCTCGTGCCTACCGCGTGGCGCTGACCGAACCGCAGGGACCGGTGTACGTGTGCTACGATGTGTCGTTTCAGGAAGAGGAACTCAACCGGAACGTGCGGCTGCCCGATGCGGCCAGCGCAAGAACGCATAGTCGCATTCAGGCCGATGCGAGTGCGCTAGACAAGGCAGCGGAGTGGCTGTGCCAGGCAGAACGTCCGGTCATCGTCGCCGATTTACTGGGACGGAACCCGGCCTCAGTGCCAGTGCTGGTGGAGTTGGCTGAACTGCTTGCGGCGCCAGTGGTGGATTATAACGGTCGGTTCAATTTCCCCAACCGGCATCCTCTCTGGTGCCCTGACCGAGAGCCCCTGCACGAGGCCGATTGCGTGTTGCTACTGGATGTGCGCGACCCCTTTGGCTATCTGACACAGGTCGATATGTTCCGGCGTGAGACTCGGCGAATCATTCCCGAGGGATGCCGGATCATCGAGTTTGGCGTGGGAGAGTTGGGCATTCACGGGTGGTCACAGCAGTACCAGCGCTTCCAGGAAGTGGATCTATCGGTGCTAGCAGATACCTTTGTGGCGCTGCCCGAGCTGCTGAGCGTGTGCCGTGAACGGGTGGTGGCAGAGAAACGGTCCACTCGTGTCGGCGTATCTGATCGTGAGCGGCGCTTTGCGCGTTGGCGGGAGCGCCACGAGAGCCGCCGTCGGGGCTGGGTCGAGGAGGCCAGCGTGGGTTGGGAATCAAGGCCTATGACCCCAGCACGACTTGCTACAGAGCTCTACGCCGCGCTCGGGAACCGCGACTGGGTGCTCACTGCCAATACTCTTAACGACTGGACACGGAAGCTTTGGGACTTTGACCAGCCTTACCGGCACGCCGGAAAGCACATAGGGACGGCTACTCAGATCGGAATCAGTCTTGGCGTGGCGTTGGCCTACAAGGGCAGTGGTAAGTTGGTGGTGGACATCCAGCCTGATGGCGACCTTATGTTCGACCTCGGTGCGCTGTGGGTGGCGGCTCACCACAGCATCCCTATGCTGGTGGTGATGTACAACAACCGTGCCTACTATAACGACTGGGAGCATCAGGTTAAGCTGGCACGTGCACGGGGGCGCGACGAGAAGATGGCGTACCTGGGACTGGAAATTGACCGTCCTGCGCCAGACTTTGCCGGAGTTGCCCGGTCCCTGGGCTGGTATGCAGAAGGGCCCATCGACGACGGAAACCAGGTACGCGCGGCCGTAGAGCGGGCGATCCGTGTGGTGGAAGAGGGGCAGCCGGCCCTAGTGGATTGCGTCACGCAATTCCGGTAAACAACCCCACGTCGTTTTGCCATTGTGTATGTCTACTGGGCAAGCCGATGCCCGTCTCACCTCTCCCTTTTGCGCGAGGACGAGGAAAGGCAAAGCAGGCGCTCACTGGGCAGCCAAACGTGATCAACGACCCCGTAGTCCTGCAGCAGCTGGAGAGCACGAAAGCAGGCCAGCATCATTCGGGGTGCCGGCCCGCTTTCGATACGATGGGCTTGTACTGCTCAGCCACCAGAGATGGTTACTTCGATCGCTCAGCTGCCATGTACTTGGCCAGGATATCTACCTGGTCCTTGGGTGTCTGCAAGATACGCGCAACGAGCTTCTGGATATCGTCGCCGCTTATTACACTCAGTTCCTGCTGTGATTTTTCTGCCTCTGCTTTGAGGTCCGGGTCGTTCATAGTGTCCACAAAGGCCTTGCGCAGTGCCTCTATCCGCTCGGGAGGTACCCCAGGCGGCGCCACCAGCGGGCGCCCCATGGTCTGCCGGGCGAAGACTACCTCCATCATGTTCTTGGTCTTCTCGTCTTTGGCGTAGTCCATAATCAGTGGCACATTGGGCAAGTCAGGATGCTTGTGAAGGGCCATTTGAACGAGGATATTGATGAACCCGTTCTTGACCCAGTCGGGACGGGTGCTCTTCACCGACGACCACGACCAACCGCAGCGTCCCTGAACCTCGTTGCGCTCCATGGCCAGGTTGATATCGTTGCCACCGGGGTAGCCGCTCACTAGATCGAACTTGGTGCCAAGCACGGCGTTCAGGAAGTTGGGGAACATGTCGGTGTCGGCACCGGGACCGGTTCCCCCTATCTTCAGGGGCTTGCTGAACATTTCATCGAACGTCTTTACGGGCGAGTCAGCTCTGGCGACGCAGACGCTGACCTCCTCGTTCATACTGCCGATCCAGTTGAACTTGTTGGCGTCATACTGGACGCCTTCGGTGCCGATCAGTTGCTCTCCTGGTATGCCCCGGTCGACAGAGCCGAAGACGGTGCCATCTTTGGCAGCTGCGTTGTACAGGTGGTTGGTCGCTACCAGGCTGCCGGCACCGGGCATGTTCTGGACGATCAAGGTCGGGTTGCCTGGTATGTGCTTACCCATATGACGGGCGAGAAGGCGAGTGTACAGATCGTAACCACCCCCTGCGCTATTGCCCACGATGACGGTGATCGTCTTCCCCTTGTAGAACGCTTCGACTGCTGCATTTGCTGCGGCTGGCTGCGATGCTGGCTTAGCTGGCTCGGTCGCCTTTGCCGCCGGCTCGGCTGGTTTAGTCGCCTGAGCCGATGGCTTGGTGGCCTGTGCCGCAGGCGCGGTTGGCGCCGGTGCCGGCTTGGTTGCCTCAGCGGCCGGCTTGGTAGGTTGCTGAGTAGGCGTGGCCTGCGGCTGGCCCGCGCAGGCCGTCAACACGAGTACCAGGACCAGGGTCGCGGTGATTAGAATGCGCAGTTTCACAGAATGTGTCTCCTTTCTTTCAACAAATTTGTCATTGGACTGCGATTAAACTCTTGATCAGATCCACGACCACACCACTGGTGAACGGGAGGTGCAGGGTCTGGACGAACAGGCCCCAGGTGAAAGCCCATATCAGAGCGGCCTGCAGTATCGCGCGCCACCACGGCTCCTTCGCCGCGAAGCGCAGGTAGAAGGTGGTGAAGACGGGGATGACCTCCACGAATCCCAACACCCATATGCCGACGAAGTAAGCCAACATTTGAGCCACTATCACCGCGATCTTCGAGAAACCGGCGTTGGCTAACCCTCCCTCGTCGCGGGAGGCTTTCTTGTCCACTTCGGCCGCTGCCCCGTCCCCGGCCAATTCAGCTGTGGATGGAGGTTGAGCTGCAACTGCTTCTAAGGCCACTCGACGTGTCAGGTCCCTGATCAGCTGAAGGGCAGCTAGGGCAGACATAGGGAAGGCAACGAACATTGGGAATAGCTTCGTCTTGTCGGGCCAACCCCAGCCCTCGATGATCATGTACACGAACAGCAGCAGGAGAGCCGCCGAGAGGAACGCCTGCGGGTGCGGTTTCCAGACGCTACGAGATGACATAGTCCACATCCTTCCCTTCGTTACTCAGCTGTCGAAAGCCTCGCAGCTCTCCGCCGTGATCGCATAGCGAGCAGCGGTGGAACAACGGTGCCACCGATGGCGATCAGTAAGATGACGATGACCGAGGGGCGCTCAAGCCACGCGAACCCGCTCAGGCGGTAAGAGAGCCACAGGTTCCGCTCGGCGATCTCACCAAGGACCAACGCCAGCACCAGCGGAGGTCGCGGCCAATCGAAGCGCATGCATACCACGCCTAGGAAGCCAACAGCTAGCATAACTACGATGTCCATCAGACTATTGTTGGCCGTGTAGGCGCCAACCGCGACCAGTACCAGGAGAAACGGCGCGAGGAGTCGGCCGTTCATAAACGTCAGAGCTGCCAGCCGCCTAACCAGCACCAGTGTTAGCACTACGGCGAACAGGTGGGCCAGCACGATGGTCCAGACCATGCTGAAAGTGACATCCAGGTGCTCTTTCAACATCTCAGGGCCAGGAGTGAGGCCGACGATAAGGAAGGCGCCGAGCAGTATGGCCATTGCGGCGCCCGCTGGAATCCCGAAAGCTACGCATGGGATAAGCGAGCCGCCCTCCTTGGCGTTCTGAGCCGCACCCACTGAAAGCACGCCCTCAACGCGACCAGTGCCGAATTCCTCGGGGTTCTTCGAAGTCTGCTGCGCGTGGGCGTAGGCAATCCATTGGGCGACGGATCCGCCCATACCCGGGATTAGCCCTAGAAACATACCAAGGAGGCTACAACGGACGACGAGAAACCAGTGCCGGAACGCATCCAATGCGCCTTCCCACACACCGGCCCAGCTTACCTCTGCCTTGCCGCCGGTTTTAGCAATGCTTTCGCCACTGAGCATCAGTTCCAGTATCTCGGGGATGGCGAAGATGCCCACTGTAACGGGCACGATGTTGATGCCTTCCCACAGATACAACTGGCCAAACACGTACCGCGGAATTCCGCCCTGCGGGTCAGTCCCGACGGCTGAGAAGAAAAAGCCGATGCCTGCCATAAGGATGCCTTTAGTAAATGACTTGGTACTCAAAGAGACTACGAAGCTCAGGCCCAGTATGGCGAGCACGAGAAACTCGGGAGCACCGAAGCTAAGCACAAGGGGCCGAACGACGGGTATTATCGCGGCCAGAGCGAAGGCGCCAAGCCACGCGCCGATCAGCGAGCTCATTAGCACCGCGCCTAGCGCCCGGCTTGCCTGGCCTTTCTGGCTCATTGGGAAGCCATCAAGGATTGTGGCCGCTGAAGTCGTTTCGCCTGGTATCGCGAACAGTATCGACGTAACGTCCCCGCACATAGCGCATACCGAGTGCATTCCGAGAAGGAAGGCGAACGCGCTGATTGGTTGCATGGTGAACACAAAAGGCATCATCAGCGCCAGCGTTACCGCCCCGCCTAAGCCTGGCAAAATGCCGACCCAGAAGCCAATGAATGCCCCTGCTAACATCAGGGCGACAGTTGGCCACTGTACGACGGCGATCAGACTTTGGAGAAAGACGTCCAACTACCCTTACCTCCTAACCTTGGAAGAATAGTCCCTGGAGACGCACTAGGAATGCTCTTTAAAGAGCGGTCAAACAGCATCGCCCCCTCACCCCCTTAGAATATCTTGGGGCAGAACGTGGCATCACCCTTGTCTGCCCTCGTTGTTTTCCGTGTCGAGGGAAGGCCCTTCGCTATGCCTTAACCCTTTGCCTTGCTTGCTTCTCTCCCGTCTTGTAGTGCTCACCTCTCAGGGCGAGCTCGGCCTCCTCTTCTAGTTCCTCGTTCCACTGCCCAAGGGAATAGCCGTACCACGGCGCTTCCGGCTTGAGCTTGGGCAGCCCAAGCTCATCCCAGATCTCCCTGGCTCTTTCCATATATTCCCGCTTCGGAAGTGACACCGGTGGGAACGGCTCTTTCAGTATGGCGTTGATGAGCAGGGCTGAGTCATCCATCGTGCCATAGTAGGACGCCCTCTCGTCGGTCACGCTTATGCCCGCAAATGGCGGTGCGTGCCCTTTGTCCATTCCCTCGATGATCTGGATGTCCTGGTGGGGCTTCATGCGGTAGCACATCGCCCACAACACTGCGTCAACGTTGTCGGGGTCGATGTCCTCATCGACAGCGACAACTATCTTGCCCACGCCGTGGTGGAATGTCGCCGCGGCGTGCAGTGCGCGCCATACCTCGGTTTTGCTGGGTTTGGACATCTGCACGATGATGAACTTTCTTAGATTAGTGAGGGGCTCGTGCATCACCACCCGCTTCACGCTCTTTATGCTGAGGTCGTCGCGCAGGTGTTTGAGGAACATGATATCGTAGCCCATCTTCTTTATGACGCTGCTCTCGCTCGGGGTGACCTGGCTGATGAACGAGACATAGATCATATCTTTGCGATGGGTGATGGCGGTCACGTCCATAAAGGGATTGAGCAATCGAGGATGCATGTAACCGTGGGACTCGCCGAATGGCCCCTCTGGCTCCAGATACTCTGTGTTGATCAACCCTTCGATAACCAGCTCCGCTTCGGCTGGCACCTCCAGGTCTACCGTCTTGCATTTTACCAACTGAATGGGCTGCCCAATCAGCCCTCCGGCTATCGCCAGTTCGTCGACGCCGTAGGGTACCTTCTGAACCGTGGCATAGGAGACCGCTGGCGGCACGCCAATGACTAACGCTGCCTGCAGAGGCTGACTCCGTTCCCGGCATTTGGCTATGTGTATGTGAATGTGCTGTCCGCTCATAGGGTAGATGCCTACTCGTGTAGGCGATTTGATCTGACCTCGGTAGTTGCCCTGGTTGCGGATGCCGGTTTCCGGGTCCTTGGTGAACCAGTGGGTGCAGGTGGTGTAAGGCGCGTTGTCGAAGCCGGGGGTCGAGATGGGGATAGGGAACTCCCCCAGTCCCTCGGCCAGCAACTCGGCCCCGGTGTGCACCTCCTCGTGGACTGGCCCGCCCTCAATGATCACCGGCTCAATGGGATGGGTGAGAGCGTTGTTCCACTTAGCCTCTATTTCCTCGGGCCTGCACCGCATTCCCACCGCGTAAACGTACTTGGATGCGGCCAACGCGCCCACCGCTACCGGGTACTTGTATTTCTTCCCTCTGTTGTCTACCACGTTCTCGAAGAGGAAAGCCTTCCGTTGTTCTTCGGGGATTCCCCCTCGATACTGCCATCGGACTAATGGATGCAGCTCGGTATCCTTGTTTATTTCCCGCTTTACCCGTACCAGCAATCCAGCGGCTTCAAGGTTCGCCAGATGATCGCGCAAATCGGGATAACCTCGGGCACCAAGCCCAACATCCTCGCGGGTTTTTTCGTTAATAGCCACTGAGACCTCCTCGTATACCTTTTCGAAAAGACATTTCGTTTGTCTAGACCTTCACCTGTCCCACCGAGCGAGCGAACTTCGCTGGTGTCATACCTTCCATACGTCGGAAGAGCCGGACGAAATGGCTCACGTCTTTGAAGCCAACTCTTCCTGCTGCCTGCTTTGTCTTGACCGGGGAGTTACGCAACAAATCCTTGGCTGCCTCTATCCTAACCAGGTTGAGATAGTCCTGGAATCCGCAGTCGTTCTCCTTTGCGAACAGCCGGCTGAAGTAATGGGGGCTGAGATGAACGTAGTTCGCCACTTCCCGTAAAGAAGGTGACTTCGCGTAGTTCTCGGCGATGTATTTCTTAGCCAGAACGACGACGTCGCTCTTGGGTGTCCTGCCTCGGCCCAGCGCTGCATCGATGATCTCGTCCATAAGGTCGTGCAGGAAGGCGTGAAGGGCAGCGTAGCTATCTGTCTCCAGAATCGTCTGAGCGTGCAGGATGTTTGCCTCAGTCAAGGCGCTAACGTCGGCACCGATTCGTGAAGCGCTGCGGCAAAGGATGATTGCCATCTGAAGGATGTAGGACTTGAAGGCCGTCGGGGTCAGGCCGGGCTGAGTGCGGACCAGCGAAAGCAAGGTGTCCAGCGCCGCACGAGCGCCTTCCTTGTCGCCGGCGATGATGCGCTCTCTAACCTTCCTTTCCTGGTGAATCGGGTAAGGCTCATGGCTTTCGGTAGTCGATTGGTTTTCGCGCAGTCTTTGCACGTCGCTCCAAGCAATAACGCGACCATCGCCAAGGAGTATCTGATAGGTGAGAGCTTCCCGTGCCTCGCTGTATGATCTTGCTAGTTGCGATATCTGGAAGCAAACCGGTCCGGTCCCTATCGTGAGACTCTCGCGGCAGCTGAGCTTTGCCGTTCGGCAAAGCCGTTCCACAATAGAGCGCAGCTGGGCTTCTGAAAGCACTGAGTCAGGTCCGGCGCTGGCGATGATAGCGAACCTGGCGTCAGAGATGTCATGGATTATCGAGTTGGGCAGGTCTGCGAATACGTCATTCACCAGCCTGCTGACTGGCTTGCGTATCTCTACCACCGATTCTTCGTCGTAGTCCTGAGGGAAACCTGCCAGCGCATCGATCTGCACCAGCACGACGGCGCCCGGGATTGGGTTCTTTTGTAGACGGCGGAGGGCAGCTTCCACGATGTCGGGGCGGGCTCGGTCGTCGCGGGCCATTTCTGCGAAGAGTTGTGTTCGCAAAAACCGCCTGTCTTCCTCAGTACGAGAAAAACGATCGATTCTGGGGGAAATCCTGACCGGAAATGTGGCAGGTTTTGTCGTCGATCTCAATCGGGATGTGTACCTCATCGCTATCCTCACAAGGGCAGGAATTACAGTATTGTGGCATAGGTTTATTGGTTGCCACTGGACGAAAGTGCCGACTCATTAGAGCAAAGACGTAGACGACAAGGACACAGCGTTTGAGGTTAGGTTGGTGCTGAGACCATACCTACGGCTCCGCGACAGCGGAACTACGTCAGCTCCCGTCTTAAATGAGAACCTGAAACGCCGATCCACTCATTAGAGGTAGACGGCGTGTTGGCGACGACTTCTAGATGTTGTGCAGACTGTGCGCTGTGACAATGCGCAGATCATCTGTGGCGTTATTATACTGCAGGAGTGGTAGGAATCAAGATGGAAATAGGCTGATATTGCTCGATGACCAGGTGAATCTTGCCCATGTCGTGCCCCGGGTAATAGACTCTGATATCACATGCTGCTGCGCCCTTTATAGGCGGAAGTACAGTGATGGTATCTCCGTGGCGAAGCAAGGAGCTCGTGTCCGTGCTCTGGCCGTTGATCCGCAAATCCACGCGCAGTCTATCTATGGGTATCCCCAATGAGTCTACAACTTCGCCAAGCGTGAATTCCCCGCTTTTTCTGAATTCGAGGACCTTCTTCCCGAGTTGAATAACCTTCACTACCTTCTCGTCATTTCCTTTCTCTGTGTTCTCCATACGAGTGGCCTCCTTCGCAGCTACTACTCTGTGACTACTGCTGCGCTAGCAACTGCTAGTTTCTGGCTGCCTTTCACGCTGCTGTTGTCATTCGCCGTTGGCGGCTGGGATGGCTTCCCGCCTTGACCGGATGGTGGCGATCAGCACTGCAAAGTATGCGACCAACAAAACTGTGGGGACGATCCTGAGCATGTTCTCAATACCTGTGCCAGCGGCCACTAGGCCGCCCAGGACAGGGCCAAAAATGTTCCCAAGGTCCTTAGCGGCGTTGAAGATTCCGGAGGCTACTCCACGTCTCTGCGGGTCCGTGCCTACTTCCTCCGCTAGGCTGATGGTGTTGCTCACCATAACTACCCCACGTATCGTTCCGAGGAGCACGAACAGTGGTATGAATACCATCATCGTGGTGAAACTGGGGATGAGAGCCGTGAGCAAAGCAACCAGTATAATGCCTCCATTGGCGAGCCTATCGCTGCTGGCGAGCCTCGTCGCCTCGCCACTTAACGGCCGCGTCACTGCTCCGAAGATGGAATGTACTCCTCTGAGGAATCCAATCGACGTTAGACTTAGGCCGCTGGCTAACCCGTACAGGGGGAAAAAGGTAGTCACGACATAGAGCAACGCATTGAGCGTGAACGCTAACTGAGCAATAGGGACTATCTGACTACTGCTAGCCTGCTTAAGTTTCGCCCTGAGGGAATGCTTGCTGGTTGTTGTTGGTGGTGTGCTGGTTCTAGCCGAGTTAGCTGCTACAGCTAACCGAGGGGTTAGGAACGCTGCCATAAGAGGTGCGATCGAGGCAACGCAAAAGGTCCAGTCGTAGCCGAATGCATCTCCCATCCAGCCCCCTATCGAGTTACCGATGGCGTAGCCGCCGGTCATAGAGGCGGCGTAGAAGGCCATCACGCGGGATCGAGTTGAGCCCTGTGGTAGAATATCCATAAGCAGGGCCATGTTCAGGGTGGTCGCAGCGCCGAAAGCGAATCCGCTTATCGATCGAACCGCGAAGAGGGGCATCGCGCTCCTGGTTAGCGAATAGAGCGGCAAAGTGACCGCGTAGATCCCTGCCGAGACTAGCATCATTTGCCTGGCGCGCTGTGGTCTATAAGCCAACCCCGAAGGCATGCGGGAAATCAGGCTAAGTATCGCGAACACGGAGACGACGAACCCGATATCTGACACTGTGTAGCCCTGAGCGTCGAGGAAGGGAGGGAAAACTGTGGCGACTATTCCGTCCCCCGCATTAAGCAGGGCTATAGCCGCGCAGATCAAGTGCAGGCTCGGTAGTTTCAAGCGCGTCTCCAGGGTAAGTGGATGCCAGAGGGTAAGGGAACGAGTGTAACCGGTGTCGCTACCGTTCACCGTGTAGAGCATATCACAAGACTGGACTCCAATCAATTGCGGGTTTCTCTGTGCGGTACCTCGCTTTGTGCCGGAGATGCTTAGGCTGATCATCACCTCAGGTAGTGAAGTGCTCCTAGTCGAATCTAGCGTGAAGCGCAGGCCGGTTTGCTATTGCCGAGACTCATGCCTGGCGGCATCCGGTTGCGCTAAGATAGGTACCTACGTGCAATCAAGATAGATACTTATGCATACGGGCCTAGTCACCCTTGCAGATTCTCTGCTGTTAGGGTCGGGCCTATCCTAGAATCGGCTGTGACCGGATGCTAGCGCTACGTGGTACAGGTCGGCCTGTGCGTTCGTGTCGGTTCGTCGATTTACGCTAGATTAAAGACCGCGTTGGAGCAGACTCCGTTTTTCACTAGTTTCATCGTATGGAGGTGAGTATGGCTGACAACTCCCTATCTCCGCATGGCGGCAAAATTGTCGAGCGGGTGCTTGAGCCAGCAGCGGCTAGGGACAAGATTAGAGGGCTAACGCAAGTCCCTATCAGGCCCCAGTTGGCAAGGGAGTGCTTGGGCATTGCCTATGGCTTCTTCTCCCCGCTCGAGGGCTTCATGACCAAAGCAGACGTGGACTCGGTGGTCAAGAACATGACCTTGGCCAGCGGCTACGTTTGGAGCATTCCTATCGTTTTCGACATGTCAGATGCCGAGATTCAAGAGATTGGCCTGAAGGAGGGAGACACCCTCTTGCTTACTTATCAGGACAATCCGCTGGCTACTCTGGAAGTAGAGGAAATCTACTCCTATGACAAAGATGTCATGTCGCAGAACGTCTACGGCACGACAGAGGACAAGCACCCTGGAGTGAAGCGCACCCGAGCGTACAAGGACAAGTTCATCGGTGGAAAGGTCACGGTGGTAAATCCCCCGACGATCAACCCTCCTTTCGACAAGTTCTGGTATCCGCCGAAGAAGCTGAGAGAGGCGTTTGCCGCGCGGGGTTGGAATAAGGTGGTGGCCCATCAGACGCGAAACGTGCCTCACGCCGGGCATGAGTGGCTGATGAAGGGAGCTTGGTTCTCAGCCAACGCTGATGCCATCCTGGTGAATCCCGTGATTGGCGAGAAACGCACAGGCGACTACATCGACGAAGCTATCATCCTGACCCACGATGCGCTCCGCAAAGCTGGCTACTTCAGAGAGGACATCCACATGACGTCCCTTCTGCTGTGGGATATGCGGTATGCCGGACCCAGGGAAGCTGTCTTCCACGCGATTGTTAGAAAGAACCTGGGCTGCACTCACCATATGTTTGGGCGTGACCACGCAGGAGTAGGAACCTACTACGATACCTACGCCGCACATCGCATTTTCACCCAACTCCCGGATCTGGGTATCTACCCGGTCAAGACACTCGAGTGGTGGTATTGTCCCGAGTGCGCTGGCATTGCTTACGAGGAGTTGTGCGGCCACAAGAAGCAGTCTCAGGCGTTCAGTGGTAGCTTGATCAGGAGCATCATAGAGGACGGTGTCAAACCCCCGCGTCTCATCTTCCGGCCGGAGGTCTTCGACAT
>Ga0315298_1009211_pt1 | contig 12280 bp, 18 predicted proteins | sample WHS_1_MG_FD_203077 | JGI IMG/M metagenome (GOLD analysis project Ga0315298, IMG submission 203077) | Extremophilic microbial mat communities from Washburn Hot Springs, YNP, Wyoming, USA - WHS_1_MG | ecosystem: Environmental > Aquatic > Thermal springs > Hot (42-90C) | place: USA: Wyoming... | reverse complement strand
AAAGCAGACTGCACACAAATATCAAAAACAACAAAAGAATAACAAAGATCCGAGAACTGTGATGAAAGTAAATGGTTCGGCTCATTCATTCGCAACCTACAGCAACTCACTCATTACCAAAAGGAGTTAATTAACACTTCTTACTTTTCTCTGCATTTTCAGCTTGAAATTTAAATGAAAATAAAGGAAAAAGAGCACAAACGAATAACAAAACTATTTTGCGGGAAAAAGTGTACACTGCCTTGAATAAAGCTCAACCCTGATGAATGTAACTATGCAATGACCCTTGGGTTAGCTCTTTAAATGTGAAGCACTTTTCCTACAAACGTTTCTGCCTAGTAGGGCTCACAGTTGTGTGCCGCGATTCTTCGTGGACATATAGGTTTTACTGGAAAAAACGACCAAAAGAAGCGGGAGCTAAGTCATGCATTCAATCATCTTGGTGCATGTCAAACATTCTTCTGGTATGGGCGTGTTTTTTGGCCGCTGCTTTAAATAGCCGAGATGATGTGAGCAAGCTGCAGGGCTTTCGGTTTTTTCTTCAAGCTCAATCTTGATTTTCTGGGCAAGTGTGTCCTCTGGCTTTTCTTCCTCTATTTCTTCGGCTTCCAAGGTTTTGCTGGTTTCGGTGTTGCCTACTTTGGAGAGGCATCTGGGGCATGCATAGTATTCCTCCATGAGGTAGCCGGAAGAGATTACGGCGAAAAGTGGTGTTGTAAATTCTTTGTTGCAAGTGTTGCATCTGGTGGTTTCGTGGTTTTCGGAGAGTATGTGGTTGTCAATTTCATATTTTAGTGAGCTGAGGGTTTTGTTCATTTTTTATTCCCTTTTTGAAACGTATTGAATATCAAATGTTAATATTTAATAAACCTTTTTAGGAAACTGCACAACAAAAATACAACAAAAAATAGGCCAGCAAATAATTTAATGAATTAGACAAAAGATATTTTCAAAGAACTATATACTGAATCCCAAGAGTTAAATCCAAAAAAGATCCAACCATATTTCAGTTTCTACCTAAAATTAAGAATTCAACAGAGGATGGTGACCGTTTGAGAAAAATAGAATATAAATGCCGAAAATGCGGAAGGGTGGTTTCCCTTAATGAATATAAGCTAAGTCAATTCTGCCCAAACCCTGATTGCGGTACGCTTCTCAACCTTTGTCCACAACCAAAACACTGGCTCTTTCAATTTAACCCAAAGATCTACAGATGGTTTGAAAGAATCAGGGACACAAAAGAACCTGAGCAGTGGCTTACAAGCCGGTATGCTAAATACATTCATAAAGGAGACTTAGTGGCCATTTGGGCTTCTGGGGAAAAAGCAGGAATTTATGCTGTAGGAGAAATAATTACTAATCCAGCAAAAAAGCAGTTAAACGCTAACCAACATAAGTATTGGATAGATGAAACTGGCATTTATAAATTTCAGGAAAAAGACAGCGTGTTCATTAAATACTTAAACGTGACATTAGATCAACCGATCCTCCAAGACGAATGCCGTGGCGATCCTGTTCTGTTTGAACTGCAAGTTTTTAATGATCCTCAAGGTACGAATTTTCGGCTCACATATGAGCAATGGGACAGAATTTTGCAGTTGATGAATCGAAAACGCCACAGGTAACATAACATCAAAATATTGAGTACGCAACAAGTGGAAGTGGGCCGGGCCGGATTCGAACCGACGATCTTCGCCGCGTGAGGGCGACGTCCTAGCCAGCTAGACTACCGGCCCCGCTAACATGCTGAATTCCAATTATTAATTTGCCCTTCATAAAACCTTTCCCTATAAACAGCCCAAAAGAAAAATAAAAGGTGTACGGTAATGCACAAAACAAGAAAAAACGAAGAGACAAAAGCGCCCCGCAGGCATGAAGACTTTCTCCTGTTCTTATGCTTCTTATCCAGCGCACTCGCAGGGTACTTCCTAACAAACTACTTAGCTCTACTCAAAGCTTAGCTTAGAATAATAACTCCTTTTACTTCCTTAACCCACGGTGCAGGCACCACTTCCGCCACAAGCCACGCGAAAATTTCCTCCGCAATCGTACTGTTAGAAACCATGACACTTTCATCAATTAATTCAATAGTAACAAGTGCCTTTCTCTTTTTCACAACTTCCCCTCCAAATAACATTAAAGCACGCTCCTATTAATTAAATACTGTTTCGTTTTCTAAATGTTTCATCCAACGAATTAAGAAAAACTCAGAAACCGATTAAGAACAAAAACAACACTAAACGAAACCACCGCACACCAAAAAACAATCAGAAAACTTTAAAACACCTCCCTCCATCTTGAAAAGGTGAAAGACACCGCCGAGGTAGCTCACTCCCAATTTTTATGGCGAATTCTCCTGCGCGCTATTTCCCCATTTTTTTCTCTTTTTTGCTTTAAAAGAAACTGCTGCATGAAGGCTTACTGCGTACATGGCAAAAGGACCGCTCATAACACGCCATTAAAGCACTGTTACGTAACAAAATGCGTGTTGTTGAGGTACAGCTTCAGTTTTATGTTACAAACTGAACATTGAAAGCCATTTTTTCCATGCGTCAACCTTGAACGCTGACGACCGCTACATAACAAAGCTTGATTTCCCATGGGCAAAGGCGGCAAAATGTACGTGCTAACCTAACCCTAAACACGGAAAAAAAGCTAATGCAGAAGCTGCTGGAAGCAGCGTTCATGATAGCTTCGCCTTGCCGTCTTAACAATGCGATCGCCTGGCTTGAAGCGTTCACCACAGCGATCACAGGGTCGGGTCTTACAGTTGTATTTCCTAAGCGTAAACTGCTTCATAACCTAACCTATAAGCATGAGAGGATTAAAAGAGATTAAGCTTATCTACGGTAATCTTTTACCCCAAGCTTCTGCTCCTTCAGGTTCACTATTACAAGCCTAAGCTCCTTATCCTGATTAGATATTCCAACCGCAAGGGCGTCTCCATCGCCTTTATCAAGCAATTCGTGAACCTGCCTATGAACCGCAGCAGGAACAGGAAAAACCACATAATTACTTTTTACCTCATACCTTTTGTTACCAAACAAGTCTGGAATAGCCTTTTGCAATATATCCCGCTTACTTCTCCTCAAAAACCCCGCCCTCCTCATTTTCGCCTTTCTGATAACTTAACATTTCTTTCCGCACTTCAACATATTTCTTTAAAAAATCAATATCATATCTCTCGGCAATAGGCGCAAGCCTTGCTATTTCCTCTTCAATTTTCTCGCGACGTTGCCTTTTAGCTCTACGTTCTAACCAAACAAAAAATCCAAATAAGCCCTTTCCAGATTGAGCAGCTTTCATCCTTTTATCTTCAGAGATGAAACCTTCCAACTTCTGCGGATCAGCAGAGCAGAGGCCGATAAAAGAAATGTTCCCTGGTAGCTTCACAATTTGGAAGTTTTTTACTTTACCACTTTCAACCTTCCTACGCCAACGATAGAACTGGGTTCGCTTTGTCTTATCACCTTTAGCATATTTTTCAGCACATTCTTCGGTACGCAACCAACCCTTGTTTTTTCCAAGGATTTCGGCTACTTCTTGCTCTATGTTACTAGGTAACATACTTAGTAGCTATACCTTCGGACATTTAAAATCTTTGGACAGGTGATAAAATGAAAAACAACCGCATAACAATCCGCATTAAACCTGAAGAGCGAGAAAAGCTTGACCAACTAATCTCAGAGGGTAAAATCAGAAATCTGACCGAGCCAATCTACAAGGCATTGCAAGAAGTTCTCAAACAATTTTAGAGGTGTCTCAAGCATGGACACTACTTATTTGCTTAAGCTGCTTGCGGTGCTTGCCATCTTCATATTCATTCTCCTACTCATCTACGCACGAGGAAAAGACGGCATAGAACCCATCTAATCAGAGGCGAACCTTAAATGACCACTGAGGCACGCAGTAACCCCTCATTTTCAGAGAAATCAAGGTGTGGAAAGAGAGGGACAAGCGAGCACCTGAATGAAACTCGGCAGAAGTATTCTCACTCAGGTGCGGCCCTCTCACATAAAACCCCTCTGAACATCTTCCACTTAAAAGATTTTCTTAAAAGAGCCGAGAAGCCATGACTGAAGCTGAAGAAGAGAGAACGCGGCCGACGCCAGGCTTTGCCACCCAGCAAGTCGTTTTTGAACAGGTGGAAGGCGGCCACTTCCTAGTATGGGATCGCATAGAGGAAAAATTCATCGTAAACTCAAACGATGTTTGGCGCAGCTACACCATAGAGGGAACACACTATATTCCGCTACAGAGGTTACCATGGCCTAGCGTCACGACAATAGAATTCTACCAGAATGAAGAACAGCTATTCAACAATGTAAAACAGTTTTTCACGGATCATCTGGACGTGCAGAACGAGCTGTTCTACGATATATATACAGCGTTTGTTCTGGCAAGCTGGCGCGTTGAAGACTTCAAAGTTGTGCCCTACCTCTTTTTTCTTGGGCCTTTGTCAAGCGGCAAGACAAGAGCGCTGGAATGCCTACAGCGTCTTTGCTACCGAGGAATCCTAGCCACCTCTCTAAGCGCTGCTTCGCTGTTCCGCGCGCTTGAAGCATGGCACCCCACGCTGTTCTTGGATGAAAGCGAAATCTACAACCGCAAGGAAATGATTGAGGTCTTAGCGCTTTTAAACAGCGGCTACAGAAAAGGACAGTATGCCATTCGCATCGAGAAAATCGAAGAAGGAAACCCACAAATCGCCATGTTCGACACCTTCGGCTTCAAAAGCATCGCTGGAACAGAAGAGCTGGCGTCAACGCTGCAAAGCCGCTGCATTATTACGCATATGAGCCGCGCCATAAGAGAAGTGCGCCTTTTTATTGATGAGGAACAAGCACAGAGCCTCAGAAACCAGCTTCTCTATTACCGTTTTAAAAACCTGGGAAAAAACGTTAATTACTCTGCCGTGGAATTCGCAGAGGAAAACGGTTGCTTTCGCAACGCCAGAGTAATCGAGCTTTTCATCAGCTTGATTCAAGTGGCGCCGACCGAAGAGGTAAAGCAGCGCCTAATCAAGTGTATGCGTCAAATAACACAAAGCAGACTTGAAGAGGAAAGGACAAGTGTTGAAGCACGTATATTTGAGGCCATTATCAAATGTAAGGATTTAGTGGAAAACGGGAAAGTCAGCACAAGAGCTGTTGCTGACGCGTTTAACGAGGGCCTACCAGAAAATGAGCAGGTAAGCAGTCGTTTTATCGGCCGTAAGATGGCAACATTAGGTTTTGAAAAATGCCGTCTCACTGGTGGAACAAATGGGTTCTATTGGGATGAGATACTTGTCAACAGGCTAAAGCTCCGCTACACGGCTACCCCAGAAATAACATCACTAACATCACAAACATCACTAACATCACTAAACATGGAGAAAACCGAGGTTAAAGAGCTGAAGGCGAGTGATGTTAGTGATGTTTCTTCTCCGCAGCTAATCAGCAGAAGAAGTAGGGAATTCATGGAAAAAAGTGATGTTAGTGAAGAAAGTGAAGTTAGTGATGTTAATTCCAGGATAGGCGCTAAACACCAGCTGATTGTGAATCGGACAAGGAACGCGGAGAAATGCTTCTACTGCGAGCAGCTTGCCAGCGAATACGAGCTTGACGATCACGGGAATAAATATTATGTTTGCTTAACCTGCCTAAAGGGAGTTATTGTTCCCGCTTACAAGCGCCAAGAATACGAGATTATATTTTCAAGTGAGGCTTAGACTTATGGTTGAGGCCGCTGCTGAACTGCGCTGCCCTGAGTGTGGTTCCGAGATGCTGTATCGTGATGGGCTTCGTTACCTGCGCAGCGGAGAGGCAGTTCAGCGTTACCTATGCCGAAGCTGCGGTTATAGGTTCAGCGGGAAAAGCGAAAAAACTTATAACACATGTCAGACAGAAAAGGAAGCCGTTCAAGTATGCGCCTACGGAGCGAAAAACTTGGACACTGCGCAAGAAACCCGAACTTGCGCGGGAGAAAAGGGAAAACAGGAACAGGAAATCAAGGGAAAAATCCTGGAACTCTGCCTCTACAGGAAGCGCCAGGGATACAGCGAGGAAACCATACGGCTTAACCGAATCGCCTTAAAAGTGCTAACTGAAAGAGGAGCAAACCTATACGACCCCGAAAGCGTCAAAGACGTAATTGCAAGACAGAAGTGGAGCCCTAACCGCAGGAAAAACGTGATAAACGCCTACACAATGTTTCTAAAACTGAATAAGATGACATGGGAGCCGCCAAGATGCACAGTTCCCGAAAGCATACCATCCCTCATCCCGACTGAGCAGGAAATTGACTGCCTAATCGCTGCTGCACCACGGAAACTTAGCGCCTTCCTATTGCTGATTAAGGAGACGGCTATGAGACGCGGAGAAGCCCAGAGGATAAAGTGGACGGACATTGACTTTGAAAGATGCACCATAACCCTGAATGAACCTGAGAAGCGCAGCAACCCCAGAATGTGGAAGGTTTCTCCTCAGCTTATAGCACAGCTTAACGCTTTACCCAAAACCAGCGAGAAAGTCTTCGACTGCAAGCCAGACAGCTTAAAGGGCGCTTTCCTAACTTTACGAAAGAAGCAGGCGCATAAGCTGCAGAATCCGCGGTTGCTGAAAATAGGCTTCCACATGATAAGACATTGGAAGGCAACCATGCTTTACCATAAAACCAAAGACCCGCTTTACGTGCGCGACTTTCTCGGACACAAGAGCATGAAGAACACAGAGAAGTACGTGAATATAGAACGGAAAATCTTTGCCGACTATGGAAACGAGGAATTCACAGTTAAGGTTGCACAGACACCGCAAGAATTAGTAACGCTGCTTGAAGCAGGCTTCGAATACGTCTGCCAAAAAGATAACTTAATATTTTTGAGGAAACGTAAATGAACACGCTAAGCACCGAGGACGCCAAGAACATCCGAGGTCATCCAAAAAGCATGGAAAAACGTGCCGAGGTAGCTCAGCCTGGGAGAGCGCTCGGCTGAAGACCGAGTTGTCGCCGGTTCAAACCCGGCCCTCGGCACTGAACCTTCTTTCGGAAAAGAAGGTTCACCAAGAAATTCTGAGCTTGTTTTTGGAGTTGTTTGTGTGTTTTGAGCTTCTGCATAGCTTAGTATTGAGCTTAAGGCTTCCTCTGTAATTCTGCTTAGGTTTAGCTTGTGTTTTTTGGCTTTTTCCACTAGATTTTTAGAGAGGTAAAGTGAAACTGTGGTTTTTGTTTCGGTTTTATTATGTCTTGCTATTTGCTTTCCACGTGGAATTTGCTGGTTTTTCCATGTGGAATTTAGGTTCAAGCCTTCACTCATAGTCTAACACTTCCTCAAACATTTTTTCAATTCCTTTCAGGGCCTTTTTTACTTGAGTTTGAAAAGACGGATACTGCATTAAAGTTTTAAAAAATACTTGTGTTTCAGCGCTTGTTATTGGTATGGCTTTAAGCTTAGGCTTCCCTTCCTCTGTGGTTTTAAACAAAGTGTATATTTCCGCCAACCTTCCTATAGGTAAAGCTTTGGCTAAATCGGACATTAAACTGTAAGCTTCGTTTTCTCCGTAAACCTGAACAGCATTTACTTTAAGAATGTCAGGGTTAGCGTTGTGGATAAGTGCTAATATTAAGCCTTCGTCTGTAAGCCAAAATAGGGGATAGTTTCGGTTTCGGTATTCTTTTTTGCCTACATTTTTTATTATTTTTTTGTTTTCTAAGCTTTCAAAGGCTATGTATGTAGCTTTGTATTGGCTTTTGAGGTTTTTAGCTGTTTGGTTTATGGTTTGTGGGCCTTTATGTGCTAAGTTTAAAACTATGCGTTTTTGTAATGGTGGCAATATGGGGTATTGGCTTTGGTTTTTTGACATATGTTTTTTCCTCATTAGATATGTCATATCTAGACTTATATAACACTTTCGGCATAATGTAGAATGGTGAACCTATGCAGTTGCTAAAGCTAAAATGCGAAAAATGCGGCCATGAATGGCTTCCAAGGGTTGAAAATCCTTTGAAGTGCCCAAAATGCGGGCATATCAGAGGCTCAAAAATCTACAAAACATAAAAATTTAAATGAAGGTGGAAAAAATGGTGGAAAGGCAAAAAGAAATTAGCAAAAACGAAGCTAAAAACCTTACGTTAATAGGCAAATGCGGCAAATGCCGCAAAGTCTTTGAAGCACAGGCAAAACTTCCGACAATTCAGTTTTGGGATTTAGAAGGCAACAACTACCTAGGCTTAGCTTCACCACACTTGGTGACACTTTGCCCTTACTGCTTTGGCTTGTTAAATCTCGCTTTAAGGGTGGAAACGAAGAAGAGGTAAAAATAATGGAAAATTACGAGATAGAACTAGTTTCTGCGCCACCTTCAGAATACCGTAGAATTTTTAACAGGCTTCAGCGGGAGTTTGGTATTCCAGAGGAACAATATGAGTTTATAAAAGCACAAATTATGACTTTGAAGCAAACTGAGCCTTTTTTAAGCGAGGCTCAGGTTTACGATAAAATCGCTAAGGCTTTACAGGTATCCACAGTTAAACAAGTTGAAATTGAAGTTAAACCTAAACCCAAACTAGAACAAGAACAACATAGTTGTTTCACTATTTCAGTTAAGGAGAAAAATTTTGATAAGTTATACCAATGGAGTGTTAGGCTTTCAACTGAGCAAGGAGAGGAAAACTTTGTCTGGACTAACGAAACTTTGCAGTTAGCTAATAGGCTTATAACTACTAAAGGCAATTTAATAGCGGTTGTAGGCCTACAGGGTTCAGGCAAGACAGCTTTGCGTCAGGCGCTCTGGGTTAAACTTGGGCAAGCGAATAAAAATTGTTTGTGTTTTAAATGGGGCGCTTTAAACCCTGAGCTTCTCGAGTTAGATGCGGATGTGGCTTCAGTTTTGCGGAGGCTTGTGGATGTTTATGGTTGGTTTACGACAGCTAAAAAGCTAGGTGTCACTGAGGAAAAGCTGAAAGCGTTTTATAATGGAGAGCTTTCAGCAGTTGAAGAGGCCAACCTTAAACCGCTAATTTTAAAGTTAGCTACAAAAGAGGAAAAAAGAGATATCGAAAAAACCGCTTTGCTTGATGCGGTGCAAACAAAAGACGCTATTATGATTGACTTTCCAGATTATTCGAGGCTTAATCAAAATCAAATGCTAAAAGATTTAGACGACTTCGCAAAGTGGTGGGAAACCACTGTTTTAGCGGATTATGAAGGAGTTTATAACCAAAACCCCAACGTAATTATCTTTTTCCAGAAAGAGCTTTTCTCAGGCCATTTTCTATTTGGCAAATTTGACGTTTTCGAATTGAAGCCTATGTCGCCACAGCTTCTGATTAGAACATTAAAAGAGAACTGTGGAAGCATTGAGCCTTTCACGGCTGAAGCGTTAGAATATTTGGGGAGGCTTTCAAGGGGTATAATTAGACGGTTCAAAAAATACGTTAAGACTTGTTTGGAGAAGGCGCTTGAACATGGTTGTTTCAGTATTTCACCAGATTTAGCGAAACAGTGGATAGGGTTAGAACAGCTTGAGCGGGATTTGGAACTTGAGCTTATGGATGTCTTTCCTAAACAAAAAGAATTACGCAAATCTAGTGTTATACTGTTACAACTCCTTAACGAGAGGAAGGCTGTACCGCAAAACGAGATAGCTGAAGAGGTTTTCGATGGTAACAAGGTGAAATGTTCAAGGGTTCTGGATAAGCTTGAGGCATGGGGTTACATTTTGCGGGAATGGGAAAGCACAGAGGAAGCACATAGAAAAATTGTGAAGCTTAGAGAGGTGTGCTAGTGTGTTTTGCTATTCTACTGAAATAGTGAAACAACTATGGAAAAAATGGAAGGGAGAGGCTAAGCCGTGGTTCAGTTTTTTGTTTTGAGGGGAAAGAAAAGCGAGGGTGATTATGTGATTAAAATTTTCAGTTACGGTGAGGTTTGGAGTTTAGAGCATATTCTTAGGCTTCTCAAAATAATTTTTGATTCTGAAAAATGTAATTATCCAATTTCAGAGGGAAAGCGTGGCCCTGCTTACCTTCTTAACGCTATAACGGAAATCGCTTTCGGCCGAGATATTGAGCTTGTTTTAAGGGATTATCAGCTTAAACGTAAAAGCGGAAGCAAAGTTCAAATTATTGAGAAGCCGGATTTCTCAGAACCTCAAGCTAAGCCTATTCAAAATTTGCATGAGGTTTTTGAAAAGTGAAATATTGCAACTGTTTAAACAAGTTTAAACTTTCCGAGGGGTGTTTAAATGGGCCTGTTAAGGTGGATTGTTGAGAAAGTTGTGGTTTACGGTTTAGTTTTCGCCTTCTTTTATATTATAGGCCAAAGTTTAGGCATTGTCCCGCAGCCATTGAAGGATTTTGTTTCATGGTTTAGTGAAAATTTTGTTTTCATAGCTTTAACCGTCTGTGTTTTAGCAATATGTTATACTGCTTTAAAACTTTCAAGCAGGAGAGAAGCAAATGAGTGAGGTGAAAAAATGAAGAAAAACAAAATTATTTGGGAAAAGCGATACGGTGAAGATTTTACCTTAACTTTTTGGAAGTATCCTATAAAATGCGAGAAAAGAGGCTGCAATAATAAAACGCATTTTACAAGTAGTGTGCCTCTTGGGTTAGGCCATGCTGTTTGTGCGGAACATTTGCAAGAGTTAATGGCTTACCATGTTGCAGTTGTTCCACAGCTTTTAAAAAAGGAAAAACGAGAGGCTAAAAGTTAATGGTTAAGTTTAAAGTTGTTCAGGGCCGAAAAGTGAGGGCAAAGGTTTCTGAGGTGGCTGGAGCATGGAGTTTGACTCGGCAACTATAACAGGCATAGTAATTCTAAGCGTGTTTTTCGTTTTAATAATAATTTGGATACTTGCCAGAAAAGATGAAGGGGAATTTCCAAAGCAGAAGAGGTGGCGATATGAATGAGTAAATACATGGGCTTTCATGAATGGTTTGTTTTTGTTACAGCTTTGGCTGGCACGTTTACAGGCATTTGCCTGTTTTATCTTAAACGGTTTGACATAGCCTTCGTGCTTTTTCTACTTTGGTTCTGCCTGGTTCTGTTTGAGTATTGGCTTCAAAACAAACAGTTTGAAGAATGGAAAAAACAGGTGTTTCAATGAGCAAAACTTTAAACTGTCCTGAATGCAGCCGTCCTATGCGGCTGGTTAAGCGTGGCCGCTACGAGTGTGACAACCCTGAATGCTGTGTTATCGAGGTTCGCACGTGTAAGCATAGACTTCAAGTTTTGAAGGAGGCAAAAGCATGAGTAGAGAAGATGAAGAAGAGGAAGAGGTTGAAAAGCCATGAGGCAAATTGGATATTGGGCCGCACACCCATACGTTAGGGTAAACGTGAAAGACTTCTCTGAGGAATGGGTGGGCTATGAGCCTCTCTTAGAGCTTATAAAGTTGGCTGAGAAGCCTCGAGAAAAAGCCTTCCTAAGCTGTTTATTCTTAACGGGGGGAAGGGTTTCAGAGGTTCTAGCTCTAAGAAAAAACAACTTTGAAATCCGCAAAAACGAGGGCCTCATAATCGCTCGAAATATGCAATTATTTAAACGCTACAGGAAGGTTCAAGAGTTAAACCTCACCAATTCAAAGGGCCAAACTATCCGAAGGTGGGTTACACAGAAACTTGAGAAAACAAGGAAGCCTTTTCCAATATTGTTAGGTGAGCCTTTAACTCCAATATTGCTTGAATGGCTTGAGAAGATTCCAGAGGAATCCGCTTATCTTTTCCCTTCACCATACAAGGAAGGAAAACCTCTTTCACGTTTTTGGGCCTACCGCTTCATAAGAGGGCTAGATAAGGCCGTTAATCCAGAATTGAGGCAAAAATTAGGATTAAATAAGCCTTTCATAGTGGAAGGCATGAAGGTTAAGGATAACCTTCACCTATGGCTTCATTGGTTTAGAAGCCAAAGAGCCTGTTGCTTAGTTAGCGGGTTCGGCTTCCAGCTCCACGACTTGATAGATTGGTTCAGTTGGGAAAACGTTCAAACAGCTATGGATTACGCTAAGAAGGGTTGGCGAGGTTTAGCTGAGAAAATGCTTCAAACTCGGGTAAGCTACGCTTGAAAACTTGTTGCGATTAATGGTAGAGACACTCACTCTGTCTTATATATATTTTAATTAATATAGTAACTTTGATTTTTCCATTCTGAAAGGGAAAAGAAGCTTATTTTAGGCTTCTTTTCGCCAAAATAAACCATAGAGCCATAAGGTTGAATAGGCATGAAATTCCATTAATCCTATTCACTTAACCCTTTAAGAAGCCAAGCTTAGCCTAGCTAAACTGTTAAAACTTAGCT